>Ga0136619_10000092_pt1 | contig 29740 bp, 29 predicted proteins | sample AntDrymUQ3532106_2_FD_104807 | JGI IMG/M metagenome (GOLD analysis project Ga0136619, IMG submission 104807) | Polar desert sand microbial communities from Dry Valleys, Antarctica - metaG UQ353 (21.06) | ecosystem: Environmental > Terrestrial > Soil > Desert | place: Antarctica: Dry Valley...
CCCGAGCTCGCCCTCACCGGGTACCTGCTCCAGGACCTCGTCCCCGAGGTCGCCATCCGCGCCGATGACCAACGGCTGGTGGCGCTCTCACGCGAGGCGGCGGGCATCCTCGTTGCGATCGGCTTCGTCGAGGAGACCGACGACCATCGCTACTGCAACAGCGTCGCGCTGCTGCGCGACGGCGAGCTCATCGGCCTGCATCGCAAGGTCTACCTGCCGACCTACGGCCTCTTCGATGAGGGGCGCTTCACGCGCCCTGGTGAGCGGATCCGCACGCACGACGCGGGCGAGCCGGTGGGACGCATCGGCCTCTCGGTATGCGAGGACCTCTGGCACCCCAGCCTGCCGATGCTCCAGGCGCTCGACGGCGCCGACCTGCTCGTCAACGTTGCCGCCGGTCCGTCACGGGCCCCCGGCAGCGACGCCGGGCTGGTGGCGATCGCCGGCTGGCACAAGATGCAGGACACGTACGGGCTGCTGGGAGGCGTGCCGCTCGCTTTCTGCAACCGGGTTGGCAACGAGGAGGGGCTCACGTTCTGGGGTGGCTCGCGCGTGGTGGCCGCCGATGGCTCGACGGTCGTGGAGGCGCCGCTGTGGGAAGAGGCCTTCGTGGTCGGCACGCTCAATACCGATGACCTGCGCATGCAGCGCTACAACCTGCCGCTGCTGGCCGACGAGCGCCTCGAGCTGACCCGTCGCGAGCTCGACCGCATCATCGCCGAGCGCGCGGGGCTCGAGGCGGGGGAGCAGCCGGAATGACGGTCGACGAACGGGCACCGCTGCCGGCGATCGAGCCCGCGCAGGCCGTCGCCGTCATCGTCGGCTTCATCCGCTCCCAGCTCGAGCAGGCGGGGTTCGCGCGGCTAGTCCTGGGCCTGTCCGGCGGCATCGACTCGGCCACCGTGGCCTACCTGTGTACCGAGGCCATCGGCGCCGATAACCTGCTCGCCGTCCGCATGCCCTACCGCACCTCCTCCGAAGCTTCGGAGACCGATGCGCTGCGCGTGGTCGAGGCGCTCGGCTGCCGCACGGAGCGCGTGGACATCACGCCGATGGTGGACCCGATGCTCGCGTTGATCGGCGACCCGGATGCGCCGGTGTCCTCCGACGAGCTCAACGTGCGGCGCGGCAACGTCATGGCGCGGCAGCGGATGATCGTGCTCTACGACCGGTCCGCCGCGTTCGACGCGCTCGTGGCGGGGACGAGCAACAAGACCGAGGCGCTGCTGGGCTACGGGACGCTGCACGGCGACATGGCCGCCGCCCTGGCGCCCATCGGCGACCTCTACAAGACCCAGCTGCGGGCGGTCGCCACGCACCTCGGCGTCCCGTCGCAGACCCTCGATAAGCCGCCCTCGGCGGATCTGTGGGCGGGCCAGACCGATGAGGGCGAGCTCGGCAGCTCCTACGACCTGCTGGACCGGACGCTCTTCGCGCTCGTCGATCGGCGCTGGACGGTGGACCGCTGCGTCAGCGCGGGACTCGAGCGCGACCTCGTCGAGTGGGTCGCGTCGCGCGTCGCGCGCATGGAGTTCAAGCGGCAGCAGCCGCCCGTCGCCAAGCTCTCGCTGCGCACGCCGGGCATCGACCACCTCTACCCGCGTCGCCGTCCAGGCTCCCGCCGCGAGCAGTAAGCCGCGGCTAACGGGGCGGTAATCGCGTACTCCTAGGCTCCTCTCTCATGCGGCCGAACTCGCCCCCGGTGCGCTGAGAGGCTGGAAGGAGCCAATGGGATGAACAAGGTGATGCTGGTTGGACGCCTGACGCGCGATCCGGAGCTGCGCTCGCTGCCGTCGGGCAAGGCGGTCGCGACGTTCTCGATCGCCACGAACGAGTTCCGCGGTGGGAACGGCGAGCGCACGGAGTACCACGCCTGCGTGGCGTGGGACCGCCTGGCGGAGATCTGCGGTCAGTTCCTGTCCAAGGGTCAGCTCGTCGACATCGAGGGGCGTCTCCAGACGCGCCAATGGGACGACGCCGGCAAGCGACACTGGAAGACGGAGGTCGTCGTGGCTTCGCTCGAGATGCTCTCGGGTCGCTCCAAGAAGGAGTACGCCAAGGAGGCTCAGGCGGTCGCCGAAGGCGAGGAGGCCGCTCCCGCCGCGATCGCGGCGAACGGTGCCGCCGAGAGCGACCTCGAGGCAGTCGTCGCGATGTGACAGTCCCCGGGCGGCGGTACCGCCCCGGGGCCGCGTCACCCGGTCGGTACTGCCGCCGTCGCCGGTCATCTTGGTGTGCCAAGCCAGGTCGATATTCACGACGAGACCGAGGTCGCGACGGACGGAACGTGGTGGATCACGCTCCGTCCTCGGCGGTGAGGTCCTTGTCCTCCATCTCCCACGCATGGTCGAGGGTGTGATAGGCAGAGTGCCGGATGAGGAATGGGAGTGTCCACGACCGCATGCGGCGTGAGACCTCCCCGGCGTTGTAGGCGCGCATCGCCGCGACATACGCCTCCCGATGCTGCCGCAGTCCATCCGGGGTAAGTGCGGCCTCCTCCGGTACTCGCAGCCCCACCTGCTTTGCGAAGTCCTCGCTTTCGGTGCGGATGGTGTGGCGGATGATCCGGTCGCGGTCGCGTCCTCCCCCGCGCGGGCCCTTCCGCATCTCCGGCGAGACCCGTGCCGCGACGTCGTCGAAGAACGCCCAGCAGGCCCGCAGCAGCGTTATGCCGCGCTCGATCTCCGCCTCGGTCATCGGTCCATGCTCGGTCGCAGAGGGCGAGAAGGAGATGCCCCAGAAGTCGGTCGAACCTGTCCCGACCCTGTCCTCCATGATCTCGAGCGGCCCCGCGGCTTCGAACTCGCGTCCCAGCCCAGCGAGGCGCGCGATCGGCCTGTAGCGCTCCCGGTAGGACTCGAGCATCTCGAGCGCGAGCTCGGCGCTCTTTGCGCCACGACTCCACCCTGGCCAGTCGATGCCGAAGGCCACAGCGCGCTTCTCCTTGGGACCTCGTTCGATGACCGTGCGGACGGGCATGGCTCAGTATGCCGCTAACCGGCGCTCACGACGATCCGGGGTCGCCGTCCGACCGCACCGCCCAGGTCGCGATCGCCCCTACGCCTCCGGCGCGTTCGGCTTCCTGAACCAGAGCAGGTAGTCATCGGCCAGGCCCGCCGGCTGCTCATCCCAGCGAAGCAGCGTCGTGCCGAGGAACACGAGGTGCTCCGCGATCACCTCGCTGATGTCCGACACGAGCGGCGTCACCCGGCCGTCCTGGGCCACGACGTTCGCGACGTTGACGACCAGCTGACCGCCGGGCCGCAGCAGGGCTGCGGACTGGCCGAATACGCCGCCGAGCTCTCGCAGATACGTTTGATACTCGCCGTCATCCGTGGTGTACCCGGTCAGCGGATTCTCGGGGTGGTCGACGCTCGGCATGTAGGGCGGCGACGTGAGGACGAGGTCGACGGTTTCGTCGACGAGCGTCAGGAGCTGTCGCGCGTCGCCGTGTATCAGGCGCGCTCTGCCAGTCGTTTTCGCGCGTGCGATTTCGAGGTGCTCGGCGAGAAGCTCCACGCCAACTGCCTCTCTGCCGAGCCTTTCGGCGACGACCAGCGTGGTGCCGTAGCCCGCGAACGGGTCGAGGACCACGTCGCCGGGGTCCGTGGTGTGAAGGATGACGGACTCCGCGAGGGCCTCGGTGAAGTGGATATCGTCGTCCGTGCCGGCCGGGCGCTGCGCGATGAGATCCGCAGCTCGCAGGATCAAGCCTCGCTTCACGTGGTCAGGCTACAGGGCCGTCGTGGCGATGCGCGTGCGCCGGGCGCCGCCGCCGCCTCACCGCGGCATTCGATACTGTCATCGTCATGATGAGACGAATCGGCCCGGCCCTGATGGTCGCGCTCCTGCTGGCCGCCTGCGCCACAGCCCCCTCGGCGGAGAGCCCCGGAGTAGGAGCGGGAGAGACTGCCGCGCCCGCGAGCCCCGCCGAGAGCCTCGCCGCCGCGGCAACCTTCCCAGGCGGACCGGCGCCGGAAGGCTGCGTCAGGCCGCCGCCCGACGTGACCAGCGTTATGGACCAGACTGATCCGCTTGCCTGCTACGGGGGCGCAGAATTCACGATCGAGGCGCTGGTAGGTTCTCCCGGAACGTTTTCCTGCCCCGGCGAGCTTAGGCCGAGCTGGTTCGACTGCTTTCATCTCGTTGCCCTGAATCCGGTCCCCGGGACGAGCCTCCAACCCGAGTTCCTGCTCGTCGCCCGCAGCGCGGGGCAGCCGCTGTACGCGGTTCTCCACCCCGAGATCGAGACGCTGCGCCCGCGCGTGATGGACACGCTCGTGCGCCTGAGCGGCCACTACGACGATCCGGCTGCCATGGACTGCGTCTACGCCAGCTACCCCGATCCCGGGCCGCCCCCAGCCACGGAGGTGGTCGACATGTGCCGCGCGACGTTCGTCATCACCGCCATGGAGCCTCTCGAGTCCTGATCGCCTGATCCGGCGGCGTGGAAGGCACCTGCCTCTATACTTTCCGCCCCCGCCGGCTGACCCGTGGCTGGCTCGTGCACGCAGAGGACGGATGACGCAGGAATACCCCTACAACGGCCGCCTGAGTCGCTGGGAGGAGCTGTCTCCGGGCCTGGCGATCGTGGCCGTCCAGTCGCTCGAGGAGCAGTTCGGGTTCGAGCCGGGCCAATACGCCACGCTCGGGCTGATGGGCAGCGAGAAGCTCGTGCAGCGGCCCATGAGCATCTCGTCATCCGCGGATGACCTCTCCGAGTACGAGTTCTTCATCCGCCTCGTCGACTCTGGCGGCTTCACGCCACTCCTCTGGCAGCGCAAGGTGGGCGACCCGATCAACGTCAAGGGCCCCAAGGGCCGCTTCCTGCTCCAGGACGACGGCCGCCGGGCGCTGTTCGTGGCATCGGGGACCGGGCTCGCGCCGTTCATCAGCATGATCGAGACGCTCCGCGCGCGCGGCCAGTCAAGAGACATCGTCCTTCTCCATGGCGTGAGCCACGAGCACGACCTCGCGTGGCGCGAGCAGCTCACCGAGCTCGCCGACGGTGATGGCTTCCCGTTGCGCTACGTCGGCACCATCTCGCGCCCGCAGGGCTCCCCGGGCTGGGCGGGCCTGACGGGCCGCGTCGAGGCGATCGTGGCGGACCAGCTTCAGGCCCACGGCCTGACTCCCGACGACACCACCATCTACGTCTGCGGCAACCCGGACATGATCACCGCGGTGGACGAGCTCGCGCTCGAGCGCGGATTCGCGCCTGAACAGGTGCGCAAGGAGCTCTACTGGCCCAAGGGTCGAGCGCACTGAGATGGCGGACGCCAAAGGCTTCTACCTCACCACCGCCATCTTCTATCCGAGTGCCGCGCCTGCGCTGCACTCGATGTTCGAGGCCATCGGCGCGGATGCGATCGCCCGCTACCAGCGCCTCGCGGGCCGCGAGACGCGCTTCCTCACCGGCCTCGACGAGCACTCGGCCAACGTCGAGCGCGACGCGCTGGAGCAGGGGATCGACCCCCATCGGCTCATCGACCCGTGGGCAGCCACCTGGCAGGCCACCTTCGAGCGCTACAGCATCAGCGCCGATCGCTTCATCCGCACCACCGACGCGGACCACGCGCGGGCCGCGACCGAGATGGTCCGTCGCGCCCAGGCGGCGGGCGACGTGTACGAGGGCGTGTACTCCGGCTGGTTCTGCAACGGCTGCAACGAGTTCAAGACGGATCAGCAGCTGGTGAACGGCCGATGCCCCGACCACCCGTCCCTTGACCCGCTGTGGCTGGAGGAGGCGAACCACTTCTTCCGCCTCTCGGCCTACCAGGAGCGCCTGGAGCAGCTGTACGCCGAGAACCCGTCGTTCTGCGAGCCGCCGCACTTCCGCAACGAGGTGCTCGGCTGGCTGCGCGAGGGCCTGCGCGACTTCTCCATCAGCCGATCAGGGACGAAATGGGGGATTCCGTTCCCGGGCAACGAGGAGCACCGCATCTACGTGTGGTTTGACGCCCTCACCAACTACCTCACCGGTGCCGGCTTCCCCGACGACCAGGAGAGCATGGACCGATGGTGGCCGGCGGACCTGCACGTCATCGGCAAGAACATCACGCGCTTCCACTGCCTCTACTGGCCGGCCATGCTCATGAGCGCGGGCCTGCCGCTGCCGAAGCAGATCTTCGCCCACGGCTTCATGCTCGACCGCGGCGAGCGCATGAGCAAGACGCAGGGAAACACCCACGATCCCGACGCCGCGGCCGACCTGTTCGGCGTGGATGGCATCCGCTACGTCGTCCTGCGCGAGGTGCCCTTCGACCGCGACGCTGACGTCACCCACGACGGCTTCGTGCGCCGATACAACGCGGACCTCGCCAACGACCTCGGCAACCTCGTGAACCGCACGGTGAGCATGAGCCGCCGATACCTCGAGGGACGGCTTCCGCCGGTGGCGGACGCCACGCACGATGCCGACGCCGAGCTGCGGGCCGTTGCCGAGCGGGTAGCGACCGCCTACAACGCCGCTTTCGAGGCGTTCCAGCTGCACGACGCGCTGGCGTCGATGATGGAGCTGGCGGGGGCGACCAACGGCTACGCGGAGAGCCAGGCGCCGTGGGTGCTCCACAAGGGGGGCGACATCGAGCGGGTAGGCCAGGTGCTGTCGGCGATGGCGGAAGCCTGCCGCCTCATCGGCCACATGCTCGCCCCGGTGGCCCCGAGCGGCGCGCGGCTCATCCACGAGCAGCTCGGCGTGCCGCCCCCGTACGACGAACGTGGCGCCGGTGGCCCCGGCCTCGCGGAGCTGCTGACATGGGGCGCAGCCGGCGGGCGCTGGCAGACCGGGGCGCCGGTGCCGATCTTCCCGCGCATCGAGCTGGAGGCGACGGGCTGAGCCGTCGCGGCGTTCCGGGCCGACTGCCGGGGATCGTCGATTCCCACGCGCATCTCCAGCACGCGCGCTTCGATGCGGATCGCGACGCGGTCATCGAGCGGGCCGTGGTCGCCGGCGTCGAGCGCATCCTCGTCCCGGGGTGGGACCTCGCCTCGTCCGAGGCGGCCCTGTCGCTCGCCGAGCGCCACGCGCCCGTGATCCTCGCGGCGGTCGGCGTGCACCCGCACGATGCCGCGTCCATGGACGAGCCCGGCTGGGCGCAGCTGGAGTCGCTGCTGGACCATCCGCGCTGCGTCGCGGCGGGGGAGATCGGCCTCGACTTCCACCGCAACCTCTCGCCACAGGAAGTCCAGCGGGACGTCTTCGCACGGCAACTCGAGCTCGCGGCGGCTCGACGGCTGCCGGTCCTGGTTCACGACCGCGAGGCGCACGCGGAGGTCAGTGGCGCACTGCTCGCGTGGGGCGGACGTCCATACCGCGCCGCACGGGGGGTGCTGCATGCCTTCTCCGGCGACGAGACCATGGCCGTGACGCTCGCCGCCGCCGGGTTTCTGATCAGCTTTGCCCTGCCCGTCGCCTTCCGATCGGCGTCCGGTCCCCGCGCCGCCGCCACCGCGCTTCCCAGCACAGCCATCCTCGTCGAGACAGACGCGCCCTATCTCGGGCCGGATCGCGAGGGCCGCAACGAGCCGACGACGGCACTGCGGGTCGCCGCCGAGCTCGGCCGGCTGCGCGGCGAATCGCCCGAGAGCGTGGCGGCCGGCGCACGCTCGGCATTCGATCGGCTCGTCGGGGTGGCATGACGGTTGCTTGCTTGGTGGGCGTGGCAAGGCGCCACGCCATCCATCAGGACTGAACACAAGGAGGCACCACCGCATGGGCCAGGTCAATGTCAACACCCCCGGGGACCGCGGCGTCGGGCCGGCGGGTGAGCCGACCGGCAGCAGCAGCGCCGGCTTCATCCTCGGCATCATCGTGGCGATCCTCATCATCGCCGCGCTCGTCTATTTCCTCGTGCTCGCGCCACCCGCCAACAACAACGGCACCGACGGCGGGACCGACACGGATGTCACCGATGACGTCACGGACGACGTGACGGATCCGGCTCCGTCCGGCTGGCGGATGACCGACCTCGCATAGGTCGCCTCAACTCCGCGCTCGACGCCCCGGCCAATGGCCGGGGCGTTTCGCTGTCCCCCGTCGCCTCGGTTGACATCGGCTCAGCGGCGGTGCTACCTTTTGGTTAGCACTCTCGCCGGTCGAGTGCCAGTCTCACGGTCGTTTCGGCCGAAGCTGGAGCTCCCGCGATCGGTGCCTTCAGATCAATTGCGCATCGGTTGCGCACGCAAGGAGGCAGCACACACAGATGACCAGCACGGTCAGTGGCACGGCCACCCAGTTGAAGCCCCTGGGCGACCGCCTCGTGGTTCGGCCCGCCCAGCGCGAGGAGATGACCAAGAGCGGCATCGTCCTGCCGGATACGGCCAAGGAGCGACCCCAGGAGGGCACCGTCCTTTCGGTCGGCCCCGGGCGCACCCTCGACGACGGCAAGCTCGAGAAGATGGAGGTCCGCGAGGGCCAGAAGGTCCTCTTCCAGAAGTACGCGGGCACCGAGTTCAAGCTCGATGAGGAGGATCTGCTGATCCTCTCCCAGAAGGACATCCTGGCCGTCATCGAATAGCGGCCCACCTACCCCGGATTTCAGACCGATACCGCCGCGTCCGCGCGGCGACCACTCAGGAGGAATACAGAACCGTGGCGAAGCAGCTGCTGTTCGAGGAAGAGGCGCGTCGCTCTCTGAAGCGCGGCGTGGACAAGATGGCCGATGCCGTCAAGGTCACGCTCGGACCCAAGGGCCGATACGCTCTCCTCGACAAGAAATTCGGCGCGCCGACCATCACCAATGACGGCGTCACCATCGCACGCGACATCGAGCTCGAGGACCCCTACGAGAACATGGGTGCTCAGCTGCTCGAGGAGGTCGCCGCGAAGACCAACGACGTGGCCGGCGACGGCACCACGACGAGCATCGTGCTCGCCCAGGCCATCATCACCGAGGGCCTCAAGAACGTCACCGCCGGCGCGAGTCCCATGGGCCTCAAGCGGGGCCTGGAGAAGGGCGTCACGGCCATCGTCGAGGAGATCAAGCGCCTCTCGAAGCCAGTCCAGACGACCGACGACATCGCGCACATCGCCGCCATCAGCGCCCGCGATCCCGAGATCGGCCAGATGATCGGCCAGGTCATGGACAAGGTCGGCAAGGACGGCGTCGTGACGGTCGAGGAGAGCCAGGGGCTCAAGCTCGAGACGGAGTACGTGGAGGGCATGCAGCTCGACCGTGGCTACGTGTCGGCCTACATGGTCACGAGCACCGAGGGCGGCAAGCTCGAGGCGGTCCTCGATCAGCCGTACATCCTCGTCACCGACAAGAAGATCAGCGCCGTGGCGGACATCCTGCCCACGCTCGAGAAGACGGTCACGACCGGCAAGCCGCTGCTCATCATCGCCGAGGACGTGGACGGTGAGGCGCTCGCAACCCTGGTCGTCAACAAGCTGCGCGGCACGATCAACGTGCTCGCGACCAAGGCTCCCGGCTTCGGCGATCGCCGCAAGGCCATGCTCGAGGACATCGCCACCCTGACCGGTGCGCGCGTCATCAGCGAGGAGGTCGGCCGCAAGCTCGACAGCGTGACCCTCGAGGACCTCGGCCAGGCGCGTCGCGTCACGGCCAACAAGGACACGACCACCATCGTCGAGGGCAAGGGTGCCGCCGACGCGATCAAGGCCCGCATCGGCCAGATCAAGCTCCAGATCGAGGACACCACCAGCGACTTCGATCGCGAGAAGCTCCAGGAGCGGCTCGCCAAGCTCAGTGGCGGCGTCGCGGTCCTCAAGGTGGGCGCGCCCACCGAGGTGGAGCTCAAGGAGAAGAAGCACCGCATCGAGGATGCGCTCTCGGCCGCCCGTGCCGGCGTCGAGGAGGGCATGGTCGCCGGTGGCGGCTCGGTCCTCATCCACGCCCTGCCGGCCCTCGACAAGCTCGAGGTACTCGGCGACGAGGCCATCGGCGTCAACATCCTGCGCCGCGCGCTCGAGGAGCCGCTGCGCCAGATCGTGATCAACGCCGGCATGGAGGGCTCGGTCGTCGTGGAGGCGGTCCGCAAGCTCAAGCCCGGTCACGGCTACGACGCGCAGAAGGGCGAGTACGGCGACCTGTTCGCCGCCGGCGTCATCGACCCCGCCAAGGTGACACGCTCGGCGCTCGAGAACGCCGCATCGGTCGCCGGCCTGCTCCTGACCACGGAGACGGTCATTACCGACCTGCCGGAGAAGGACAGGGCTCCTTCGATGCCGGGCGGCATGGGCGGAGGCATGGACTACTAGTCCAGCCGACTCTCACCGAGGGGAGAGGCCCCGGCTTCGGCCGGGGCCCTCTCTATGCCGCCCGCCGGGCGGCGTCTTCTCTGCCGGGTGAGCCGCTGATGAGGGCTGCGCCGGTAGAATCGAGCGGATGCCCCCGGATGCTGCCGCCAGCCCCACTCCCCCTCGGCCACGCCTGACGCCGCAGGAGATCCTGACGCGCCTGAACCCGCCCCAGCAGGAGGCGGTGAGCCACATCTCCGGGCCGCTGCTGATCCTGGCGGGCGCCGGCAGCGGCAAGACGCGGGTGCTGGCGCATCGCGTGGCCTACCTCATTGCGTCAGGCGTCAAGCCGTGGCAGATCGTTTCGGTGACGTTCACGAACAAGGCCGCCACCGAGATGCGGCAGCGCATCGCGGGGCTCATCGGCGAGGAGAGCGCCCGAGAGGCGACCATCGGCACCTTTCACGCCATCTGCGCCCGGATCCTGCGGCGCGACGGCGCCGCCATCGGCCTCACCCGGAGTTTCACGATCTATGACCGCGCCGACCAGGTGGCGCTCGTCAAATCGGTCCTCAAGCGGCTGGACCTCGACGAGAAGCGATTCAGCCCGGCCGGGATGCTGGCGTGGATCGGTCAGCGCAAGGACGAGCTTGCCGATGTCGCGACGGCGAAGCGACAGGCCGGGAACTACTACGACGAGACCGCTGCCCGCGTGTACGAGGCCTATCAGCGCCAGCTCGGCGAGGACGATGCCGTCGACTTCGACGATCTCCTCATGCGCACGGTCTTCCTTTTCGAGCAGCACCCCGACGTTCTGGCCCGCTACCAGGGCCGATGGCAGCACATCCTGGTCGACGAGTACCAGGACACGAACCGCGCTCAGTACCTGCTCTGCCGGCACCTCGCGGCCAAGCACAAGAACCTCGCCGTGGTGGGCGACGACGACCAGTCCATCTACTCCTGGCGCGGCGCGGACCTGCGCAACATCCTGGACTTCGAGGCCGATAACCCCACCGCCAGGGTCGTGAAGCTCGAGCAGAACTACCGCTCCACGCAGACGATCCTCGACGCGGCACACTCGGTCGTCAGCCGCAACACGGGACGCAAGGACAAGCGCCTGTGGACCGATCGCGGCGCAGGCACGCAGATCGAGCTGTTCGACGCCTACAACGAGTACGAGGAGGGGGAGTTCGTCGCGCGGCAGATCGAGAAGCTGGTGGGCGGCGCGCGCCGCGGCGGGATGACGGGACTGCTGACCAGCCGTGCCGATGACGAGGAGGGCTCGCTGCGTTACGGGGACGTCGCGGTCACGTACCGGGTGAATGCGCAGAGCCGCGTGATCGAGGAGTCGCTCATGCGCTTCGGCATCCCGTACCAGCTGGTGGGCGGCACCCGCTTCTACGAGCGGCGCGAGGTGAAGGACGCGCTGGGCTACGTCCGCCTGGCGCGCAATCCCGGCGACCGCGTGGCGCTGAACCGGATCATCAACGTGCCCGCGCGCGGCATCGGCGCCAAGACGGTCGAGGAGCTGGCTGCCTGGGCCGAGTCGCGGGACGTGAGCATGTGGGAGGCCGTGGAGGCTGCCGGGGAGAACCCGAACCTGGCACCGCGCTCACGGGCTCAGCTGGCAATCTTCGCCGAGCTCATGCGGGGCCTGATGGCCATGGTGACCGTGGAGCCGCCCTCGGCGCTCTTTGACGCCGCCACCAAGCGGTCGGGACTGCGCGACGCGATCCTGGACGGGACCGAGGAGGGCGAGGAGCGCTGGCTGAACGTCACCGAGCTCCGCAACCACGCGGCGGAGTTCGACGAGATCGCAGCACCGGAGGGCCTCGCCCGCTTCCTCGAGGAGGTGGCGCTCGTCAGCGACCAGGACGAGCTCGAGGATGTGCCCGACCGGGTGACGCTCATTACGCTCCACGCCGCCAAGGGGCTCGAGTTCCCCGTGGTCTTCATCGTGGGCATGGAGGAGGGCCTCATGCCGCACCGTCGCGCGCTGGAGGACGAGCGCGAGCTCGAGGAGGAGCGCCGCCTGGCGTACGTGGGCATGACGCGCGCCAAGGACCGTCTCTTCCTCGTCCACGCCCATCACCGCTCCACGTACGGCGTGGGAGCCCAGGCGGAGGCCTCTCGCTTCCTCGCAGAGCTCCCGCAGGAGCTGCTGGCGGCCTCCAGGTCCGCCGCTCCGTTCGGCCGAGGCTCCACGCGGGGGACCGATGACGACGGTGGCTGGCTGCCGATCGGCTACCGGTCGCCAAGCGGGCGCATTCGTGAGCCGCTGCGCCCGGTGTCGCTTCCGGACATGCAGGCATCGGCGCCACGTCCCATCGGCCGGCAGCTCGACGCCGCACGCGCACGCGTGAACGCGGCCACGTACGAGGGCGGCGCGGCGGTGAACCTGGGAAGCGGCACGTTCTCGGCGCCCGGAGCCGCCGGCGACGCGCTCGGCGCCGAGGAGGAGCCCTCGTGGCACGCGGGGGACCGCGTGCGTCATCGGCGCTTCGGGGATGGGATCGTGGTGAGCAGCCGCATCGTCAAGGGGGACGAGGAGGTCACGGTCGCCTTCGTCGGCGAGGGCGTGAAGCGGCTGGTGGCCGCGTACGCCGGGCTCGAGAGGACGTAGCGACATGGCGCGCGTCACCGGTCACCTGGTCGCGGAGCTCGTCGCGGCTCGTGACGAATTCTTCGCGGCGCTGAATGCGGTGGACACCGAACGGCTGACGCGGGGCGGGCTGGTCGGGGAGTGGAGCGGACAGGACCTGATCGCTCACGTCGGTTACTGGGCGGGCAACGCCGTGGACGTGATCCAGGCGGCCGAGCGCGGCGCCGCCGAATCGTTCGGCGAGGGACGGCCGAGCGTTGACGAGATCAATCACACGGTCGCGAAGGTGGCACGTCGGAGCGACCTCGCCTCGGTCCAGGTTCGCGAGCGCGCCTCCTTCGAGACGCTGGTGGAGCGCCTCGGCGCGCTCGAACCCGCGCTGCTCGAGGTACGCCTGGGCGACGGCGCGACAGTGGAGCAGGGAATTCGTGAGGACGGCGCGGAGCACTATCGTGAGCACGCCGCCGAGCTGCGCGCGGCATTCGCACCATGAGCGACGAGCGACTGGCCGAGCTCCGGCGCGACCTCGACGCTGCGCGCGAGGACCTCTCCGCTGCGCTCGAGGAGGCCGACCCGACGCTCCTGACGGTTCCGGGCCTGGTCGGCACGTGGAGCGCCCGCGAGCTCGTCGCGCACCTCGCGCACTGGGCCGACTGGGCGTCGACCTGCCTCGAGGCGGCGGCCGTTGGCCGGCTGGATGGCCTCGCCTCGGACAACTGGGACGTCGACGGCCAGAACGCGGACGTCGCGGACGAGGTCGCCTCCCTGACCATGTCGGCCGTCCGCGACCGTGAGGCCGCCTCGTACGAGCGGCTCGTGGATGGCCTCTCCGCGCTCGATCCGGCGCTGCTGGACATGCCGGCACCCTGGGGCGGAACCGTGGACACGATCGTGGTCGAGAACGGCCCCGGACACTACGCGGAGCATGCCGAGCACGTTCGCGCCTGGTTCGCGGGTGACACGGATGAGGACGACGACTGACGGCGCGCTACGTGCGCCGCGTGAGATGCATCAGGTACTCCTCGCGGTTGAGGGGATCGGCCGTCGTCCGGGGCCGCGTCGGTGGCTCGCCGCCGACCCGGCGGTAACCGCCGAACTCGGATTCCAGCACGCCTGCGCCGCCCGTCAACGCGGGCAGCTGTCGCTGGAGCTCCTGGACACGGGCCGCGGGTAAGACCGTGGAGAGCTTCCCGCCGGACGGCGTCTGCACGGCAGCTCCCAGCCGTGCCAGCACCGGCAGGACCGCGCCCAGCGTGTCCGTCGGGATCTCGAGGCTGACGCGGACCATGGGCTCGCAGACCTCAGCCCCGGCGCCCTCGAGCGCCCGCATGAGTACCAGCGGCGTGACCCTGCGGAAGTCGGCAGCCGTGGTCCCCGCTGCCACGTACCCACAGTCGATCATCGTCACGGTGCAGTCGGTGACCTGCCAGCCGAAGAGGCCCTCCAGCAGGGTTTCGCGGACGTACTGACGCATCAGGTCGGTGAAGGTGTCGGCGGTCTTGTAGATATGCAGCGGCACCAGGCGAATGTCGACGCCCAGGCGGAACTCGATGCCCGAGTCGATCGGCGCAGGCGCGACGCGGAGCCCCACCGTTGCGGGGAAGGGATTCGAGCTGTGCGGCGAGCTGTGCCCGGTGACGTTCGTCTTCGTCTTCGCGCGCAGGACCTCGACGGCCTCCCCCGTACCGATAGGGCGCTCGATGCAGATCGTGGTCGTCTCGCGGAACGTGACATCGACGCCGAAGTCGCTCGCCAGCGTGGTCTGGATGACCTCCTTCTGAACCTCACCGTAGAGCGACACCGACAACTCCTGCCGGACGTCGTCCTGGCGGACGTTGATCAGCGGGTCCTGCTCGGCGAGCTGCGCAAGGGCGATGCGAAGCGGGCCCCTTTCGGCGGAGCTGCTGGGCACGACGACCGTCTCGAGGGTCGGGGGTGCGAACTGGTGCGCAGCGGCTGTCCGCGGTGCTCCGATCACGTCGCCGATCTGGATCGCGCCGAGACCCCAGAGCTTTCCGATCTGACCGGCGGAGACCGACCCGCGTCGCGCCGCCGCCCCGCGGTCGAACACGCTGAGTGCCGTCACCTTGCCTTCGCCGGCCGGGCCGAACCGCAGCCGATCACGGATTCGCACCGTCCCGGAGAACATCCGGACGTAGGCGATCTTCTCCCCGGCGGGGCCGCGTTCGATCTTGAAGACGGTTCCCGACGCCGGGCCATCGGCATCGCCTTCTGAGGCAGGCAGCAGCTCGGCGATGCCGGACATCAATGGCTCCACGCCCGCCCCGGTGATCGCCGAGCCGAAGAAGACCGGATGCAGCAGGGCGCGCCCGGTCTGCTTCGCGAGCGCCTGACGGAGCCGGCGGTACGGAACGCCGGCTTCGCCGTCGATGTAGGCCGTCAGGATCCCGTCGTCGCGCTCGGCGAGCATCTCGGCGAGCCTGGCCCTGAACTCGGCATCGTCCGCGCCAGACCGCGTGAAGTCGGCGGCTCGCGTCCCGAGCCCGTGCGCGGATCCGACTGGGATGATGGCCGGCGTCAGTCGCTCCGAGATCGCCCCCAGGACGCGTTCGTCGCCGGCTCCCGGTCGGTCGATCTTGTTGACGAACATCAGGGTGGGAACCTTCAGCCGTTGCAGCGCCCGCATCAGCAGGCGCGTCTGCGACTGCACGCCCTCGACCGCGGAGATCACCAGTACGGCGCCGTCGAGCACGCTCAGCACCCGCTCCACCTCGGCGATGAAGTCGGGGTGGCCGGGCGTGTCGATCAGATTGACGGTGACATCGTCGATGGCGAACGACACAACGGCGGACTTGATCGTGATGCCGCGTTGTCGTTCAAGCGCGAGCGTATCGGTCTGGGTGGTGCCGTCATCGACGCTGCCGATCTCGTCGATGACACCGGCGGCGTACAGCAGCCGCTCGGTGAGGGTTGTCTTACCGGCGTCTACATGCGCCAGGATGCCGAGGTTCAGGGTTCGCACGAGAAGTCATATCCTCCAAGCAGGTCCGAATCACCTTCTGGCTGGACATGACTGCTCCCACTGCGCTCTCCTTCTTCTCGTGCGTCGCATCGGCCGTTCTTGTGGCTCCACGAGGATGCCACGGCACGTCAACCGATGAGCGCTCCCCGTAGACTGGCGCTCAATGTCCGCGACCGATCCCGCCACCAGGGCGGCCGAGCTGCGCTCCCAGATCGAGGATGCCAACCACCTCTATCACGTCCTCGATGCACCGGCCATCAGCGACCGCCAGTACGACCTGCTGTTTGCCGAGCTCGTTGGGCTGGAGGAGCGCCATCCGGAGCTCGTCACGTCCGACTCGCCCACCCAGCGCGTGGGCGGACCGGTGTCAGGCAGCTTTCCGCCTGTGCGCCACGACGTACCGATGCTCAGCCTGGGCAACGCGTTCTCCGCCGATGAGCTCCGCGAGTTCGACACACGCGTCTGCCGCATCCTCGGGCGAACCGCGGACGAGCCGGTCGCCTATGTCTGTGAGCTGAAGATCGATGGGCTGGCCATCAGCCTCCGCTACGAGGGACGCCAGTTCGTCCGAGGCGCCACGCGCGGCGACGGCACGACCGGCGAGGACGTGACCGCCAACCTGCGCACCGTGCGCGCCATCCCGCTGCGGCTGCGCGAGGATCCGCCCGGCGATCGGCTCGAGGTCCGCGGCGAAGTGTTCATGCCGCGCGGCGCCTTCGCCACGCTCAATCGGCAGCTGGAGGAGGCGGGGAAGCCGCTCTACGCCAACGCGCGCAACACCGCGGCCGGGACGGTGCGCCAGAAGGATCCGGCCGCCACGGCCGCGCGGCAGCTGTCGGCGTGGTGCTACCAGCTCGTCGGCGCCCACGGGCTCGAGACCCACTCGCAGTCGCTCGACCTGCTCCGCCGTCTCGGTTTCGCGGTGAACCCGCACATCCGGGTCGTGGCCGGTATCGATGACGTCATCGGCTACACCCAGGAGTGGTCGGAGAAACGTCGGGAGCTCGAGTACGAGACCGACGGGATCGTCATCAAGGTCGATTCCCTCGCGGACCAGGAGCGGCTGGGATTCGTGGCCCGCGCCCCGCGCTGGGCAACCGCCTACAAGTTCCCGGCGGAGCAGGTGACGACCACGCTCGAGGAGATCGAGGTGTACGTCGGGCGCACCGGCGCCCTGACCCCGGTCGCGCACGTGACCCCGGTGCTGGTGGGAGGCACCACGGTCCGCAACGCCACGCTGCACAACATCGACGAGATCCGGCGCAAGGACCTGCGAGTGGGAGACACCGTCGTCCTCCAGCGCGCCGGGGACGTGATCCCCGAGGTCGTCAGCGCGGTGGTCGACGCACGGAGCGGTGCAGAGACGCTTTGGGACATGCCGACGGCCTGCCCGGCGTGCGGGACGCAGGTGCTGCGGGAGGAGGGAGAGGTCGTCACGCGCTGCCCGAACCCGTACTGCCCCGCGCAGCGCATGGGTGGCCTGCTGCACTTCACCGGACGCGGGGGAATGGACATCGAGGGCCTCGGTTACAAGATCATGACGCAGCTGGTGGAGCGCGAGCTCGTCAGGGAGCCAGCCGACGTCTTCCGGCTCGAGGTCGATACGCTCGAGGGCCTCGAGCGGCTCGGCAGGCGGAGTGCGGAGAACCTGTTCACCGCCATCCAGGCAGCGCGACAGCGACCGCTGGCTCGGATCCTCAACGGGCTCGGCGTCCGTCACGTCGGTGAGCAGACCGCCATCGACCTCGCGGCGTGGCTCGCACGGGATCTCCCACGGGCTGACGGAGAGACGGCTGCGGATTGGACCCGCCGAGCAGCCGATCGTCTGCGCGACGCATCGGTCGACGAGCTGACGGCCGTCTACGGCATCGGCGGCGTGGTGGCCGAGGGGATCGTTCGCTTCTTCGCCGATGAGCACACGCGCGACACGCTCCATCGGCTCCTCGATGCCGGCGTGAGCGCGGAGGCGCCTGCTCCGGGGGCCTCCACCGAGCCGGCGGACGGTCCGCTGAGCGGAAAGACGCTCGTCGTCACCGGCACGCTGCCCGGCCTCAGCCGCACCGAGGCGGAGGAGGCAATCCGAGCGGCCGGGGGCCACGCGGCGTCGTCGGTCTCGGCGAAGACGGATTACCTGGTGGCGGGGGAGAAGGCCGGCAGCAAGCTCGCGAAGGCGGAGCAGCTCGGCGTGCCGGTGTTGGACGAGGATGGACTCAGGAAGCTGCTCAGTCTCCCTCGCTGAGGAAGGCCTCCACGAGCCTGTCGTAGCCGCGAAACGAGCTGCGCACGGTGTGGCCGCACTCGGAATCGGTCACGAGGCGCGCTCCGCCGATACGCTCGGCGACCAGCTTCGTCGAGGCGAGCGGCACCACCTGGTCCTGCTCTCCGGCCAGCACCAGCGTCGGCGCGTCGATCTCGCCGAGCCGGCCGGTGACGAATGAGCTCGGGTCCAGCGTCGCCTTGAGCTCGCCGATGAACCGCTCTGGAGTCGCCGGTCGCGGCTGAAGACGGGCCGCGGCGCCGAACGCTCCCGCCTCGACCTCCGAGGCCGCCTTCATCTGCTGTGCCATCGCCGCGAAGAAGGCGCCCCAGTCACCGGCCTCGGCGAGGGCGATCCAACGGGTCATGCGCTTCGCCATCGGTGAGGCGGGGGGCGTCTCCGAGGCGACCGACGCGAGAACGAGCCGCGAGACGAGGTCCGGCCGCTCGACGGTGAGCCAGAGGCTGATGCGCCCGCCTCCGGACTCGGCCTCGATCGCCACGCGGCCTAGGAGGAGGGCGTCCAGGGCGCGAGCCACGGCGTCTGCGATCCGGCGTGGATGCATGATCGGCCCGGCGCCCGAAGAATCGTCCGGGATCGGTCGCCCGATGATGGTCACCGGCCGGTTCGCAGTGCGGCCCTCCCATCGGCGCTGAAGCACGCTCTCGGTTCCGGCGAGCGTCCGCATCCCCGTTTCGACCCCGCCCAGCACGATGAGCGGCACGCCAGGCCCGCCGGGGAGCGCGTACGTCTCGATTCGTCCGCCCGGAACCGGGTGTGACTCGACGCTCATCCCGCCATGCTGCCAGATGGCACCGCCGTCGGCTGCGATCCGCGGAGGCCACGCGTTACCATCGGCTTCATGCCAGACATCACGCGTGCCGACGTTGTGCACGTCGCCGATCTCGCTCGCCTGCACCTGACCGACGACGAGCTCGACCGCATGCAGACCCAGCTCTCGCGGATCCTCGAGGCGATCGAGACCCTCCGCGACGTGGACACCAGCCACGTCGGGCCCACGGCCAGCGTGATCCAGCTCGAGAACGTGATGCGCGACGACGTTGTGACGAGCCCGATGCCGCGCGACGTCACCCTCGCCAACGCGCCGCTGCGCGACGGTCCCTTCCTTCGAGTGCCGACCGTGCTCGAGGAGGGTCGATGACGGCGTTCCCACTGGCCGACCGCACCATCACCGAAACTGCCGATGCGCTCCGCGCCGGGACGACCACCTCTCGCGAGCTGACCGATGCCTGTCTCGCGCGCATCGAGCGTGACGGGGAGCGCCTGAACACGTTCCTGGCATTGCAACCCGATGCCGCGCGCGCCGCCGCCGAAGCGGCCGACGCGGCCCTGGCCCGCGGCGAGGGAGCGGAGCGGCCGCTGCTGGGCATCCCCTACGCGCTGAAGGACATCTTCGTTACGCGGGCGCTCGGGTTCGACGGCAGCGACCTGCCGGGCGGGCTGCCGACGACTGCGGGCTCCCGCATTCTCGCGGGCTATCGGTCCCCGTACCCATCGGCCGCCCAGGAGCGCCTCGAGCAGGCCGGCGCGATCCTGCTCGGAAAGACGAACTGTGACGAGTTCGCCATGGGCTCGAGCAACGAGAACAGCGCCTATGGCCCCGTCCGCAACCCGTGGGACGAGGGAACCGTGCCCGGCGGCTCGTCCGGCGGCTCGAGCGCCGCGGTGGCCGGGGGACAGGCTTACTTCGCCCTGGGAACCGATACCGGCGGCAGCATCCGCCAGCCCGCCGCGCTCACCGGCACCGTCGGCCTCAAGCCGACGTACGGGCGCGTGAGCCGATTCGGGATGGTGGCCTTCGCCTCCAGCCTCGACCAGGCGGGGCCGCTGACGCGGAGCGTCCGCGACGCGGCGCTCGTGCTGGGGGCCATCGCCGGCCACGATCCGCGCGACTCGACGAGCGTGGACACACCCGTTCCGGACTACGCCGCCAGCCTCACCGGCGACGTGGGCGGCCTCCGCCTCGGCGTGCCTCGCGAGTACTTCGTGGCCGGAATGGAGCCGGGGGTCGAGGCCGCGGTGCGCACAGCGATCGACGTGCTGCGCGAGCGTGGGGCCGAGATCATCGACGTCAGCCTGCCGTCCACCGACAGAGGCCTCGCGACCTACTACATCATCGCCCCGGCCGAGGCATCGGCGAACCTGGCGCGTTACGACGGCGTGCGGTACGGAGCGAGCGCCGGCCAGGACGAGCTGTGGGCGAACTACACCCGCACGCGGGGCGAGGGCTTTGGGCCGGAGGTCAAGCGGCGGGTCATGCTCGGCACGTACGCGCTCTCGGCGGGCTACTACGACGCCTACTACGTGAAGGCGCAGCAGGTCCGCACGCTCATCAAGGCCGAGTTCGACGAGGTGCTCGCCACCGTCGACGCCATCCTGGCCCCGACATCGCCGAACGTCGCGTTCCCCATCGGCGCCAAGGTCGACGACCCGCTGGCCATGTACCTCAACGACGCCTGCACGCTGCCGGTGAACATCGCGGGGCTGCCCGGGATCAGCGTGCCGTGCGGCCTGTCGGACGGGAAGCCGGTGGGGTTGCAGGTCATCGGCCGCGCGTTCGACGAGGCGACCATCCTGCGCGTGGCGGATGCCTACGAGCGAGCCGCCGGCTTCGCCGACCTTCGGCCGCCCACCGCGCACGATTGAGCCGATGGCGAGCCGCGCGCCGGACGCCGATTACGTCGCGGAGGTGGAGGCCTGGCGCCAGGGGCGCTACGCCCACCTACGACAGCCGATGAGCTGGCTGAGCCTGGTCGGCCTCGAGTGGCTGCGAGACGGCGAGAACCGAGTCGGCACGGCCGCCGGGGCCGACCTCCGGCTCCCGTTCGGCCCGCCGGTCGCCGGGTGGCTGCGCCTCGACGGCGGTCGCGTGACAGCCACCGCGGAAGGCGGGTCCGGGCTCACGAACGAGGGGCGCGCGGTGCAGGACCTCGGGCTCGTGAGCGATCTCGACGCGCCGGAGGACGGGGGACCGACGATCCTTGAGCTCGGGGCGCTGCGCATGTGCCTCGTCCGACGTGGGGACCGGTTCGGCCTGCGTGTGTGGGACACGCATGCGCCCGCGCTCCGCGAGTTCCGTGGGATCCCTCACTACCCGGTCGATCCCGCATGGCGCGTCACCGCGCGCTTCGATCCGGCGGCGTCGGGCGAGAGGTTCGAGGTGCCCGACGTCCTCGGCCACGTGGAGAACGAGCCACTGGCCGGGACCGTCGTGCTTGAGGTTGACGGCCGGGAGCACCGGATCCGGGCGCTCGATGGCGGCGACGGCCAGCTGTGGCTGGTCTTCGGCGACACGACGAACGGCGAAACCACGTACCACGGCGGCCGCTTCGTCTACACCGAGCCGCCCGGCGCGGACGGCTCGGTCGTCGTCGACTTCAACCGCGCGTACAACCCGCCGTGCGTCTTCTCGCCGTACGCGACGTGCCCGTTGCCGCCCGCGGAGAATCGGCTCACGATCCGGATCGAGGCCGGCGAGCGCCTCCTCGGCTGAGGCCCGGAGCTCAGCCGGCCCGGCGCAGCTCGTCGAGATCGAGATCACGTTCCACCCGGCGGACGGCCTCCTCGCCGATCACTCCGCGGCTGCGATGGACGTCATCGCGAGCGCCATCCGATCGCCGCGGCCCGCGTAGAGCGTCGGTATCGGGGTCAGTCGGTCACCGTGATGGTGGCGACCATGCCGCCCTCGTAGTGTCCGGGCTCATGGCATCCGGCCAGCGTGTCTGACGCCTCGCCGAACGTGTACGCGAACGTCTCGGTCTGGCCGGGCTCCACGCTCACGCCCGCTGCACTGTCATGATTCATATCGCTGGCCATGTCTTCCGCAAATGCGGCCTGCGCTGCCTCGTCGCCGATCAGGAATTCGTGGACGATCTCCCCCTCGTTGGTCACCTTGAAGCGAACGGTTTCGCCCGTCGTGACGGAGATCACATCGGGGTCGAATCGAAGGGCATCGGTCATCGTCACTTCGATCGTCCGCCCTTCTGCGTCCCTGCCCACCGACCCATCTGAGCCCGAGCAGGCGGTGGCCAGCAGTGCGAGCGGCAGAGCCAAGACCAAGGTGCGTGGGTTCATCGTCATCGCGCGTGCCAGGACTTCCCTTGCAGATGCGTTCACCGCACGTTGAACAGTACCCAGTCTGGGGATTGCCCGCCTCCACGCCACGGAGTGGCCGCCCGGCGTCTGTACACTGGCACCCGATGAGCGCTCAGCAAGCCCCCCTGACCGGCCGCGCCACCGTGGACTTCCTCAACGATCGTGTGCGCGCCATGCCGCCGTCGGGCATTCGCCGCTTCTTTGACATGCTCGCAGAGATGAAGGACGTCATCAGCCTCACCATCGGCGAGCCCGACTTCACCACGCCGGAGCCGATCACGCGGGCGGCCATCGAGAGCCTCGAGGCCGGCGAAACGCACTACACGGCCAACGGCGGGATGCTCGCGCTCCGCGAGCTCATCGGCGCGAACCTGCTGGACCGATACGGCGTGCGCTACGAGGCGCGCGACGAGCTGCTCATCACGGTCGGCGCCTCGGAGGGCGTGGATGCCTCGTTGCGCGCCACGCTCAACCCGGGCGACGAGGTGATCTATCACGAGCCGTGCTTCGTGGCCTACGCGCCGTGCATCGAGCTCGCCGGCGGCGTGCCGGTTCGCGTCGCGACCACGGATGCCACCGACTTCCGCGTCACCGCTGCCGTGATCGAGGCGGCCGTGACGCCGCGCACCAAGGCCATCTTCCTCGGCTATCCCAACAACCCGACCGGGGCGGTCCTGGACCGTGATGAGCTCGCAGCCATCGCCGGGGTCGCGGAGCGGCACGACCTGCTCGTGTACAGCGACGAGATCTACGACCGCCTCGTGTATGGCGACCACGCCCACACAGCGTTCAGCTCGCTGCCGGGCATGCGGGAGCGGACCGTGCTCCTCGGGGGCTTCAGCAAGAGCTACGCGATGACCGGCTGGCGCATCGGCTACGTGGCCGCACCGGCCGCGCTCATGAGCGGAATCGCGAAGGTGCACCAGTACGGGATCATGTGCGCTCCGACCTCCGCGCAGTTTGCCGCGATCGCGGCGCTCCGCATCGGCGAGCCGCACGTCCAGGCGATGCGAGCGGAGTACGACCGCCGCCGCCGCCTCATGACCGACCGCTTCAACGGGATCGGCCTCGCCTGCTTTGAGCCGAAGGGCGCCTTCTACTGCTTTCCGCGGGTGACCGATGCGACCGGGCTCGACGAGACGGCCTTTGCCGAGCTGTTGCTCGAGGAGGAGCGCGTCGGAGTCGTGCCAGGCACCGCCTTCGGGCCATCCGGTGCCGGCCACGTCCGGGTCTGCTACGCCACCGCCTACGAGCAGATCGTGGAGGCGATGGACCGCATCGAGCGGTTCGTCTCGCGGCAGCGGGAACCCTGATCCCACCGACTACGACTACTAGGGATCAGGCGCGCCGCGCAACCACCCTCGGGCGCTGCCGTCCCGGCAGGGGTAGACGACCGACGACCAGCAATGGCCCGATGGGGCGATAGCCCTATCGGCCCCGGCTCGGGCGGATCTCACGTGCTCGGTACAATCGCGACAATGCCGATCGCCACGAGCACCCAGTACGAGACGGTCATCGGCATCGAGGTGCACGCACAGCTGCGCACCGAGTCGAAGATGTTCTGCCCATGCCCGACGTCGCCTGCGCCGGGCACCGCCGATGAGCCGAATACCCGCGTCTGCCCCATCTGCCTGGGCATGCCGGGCACGCTGCCCAGCATCAACCGCAGGGCGGTCGAGCTCGTGATGCTCACCGGGCTCGCCCTCGACTGCCGGGTCGAGACCGATGCCGTCCGGTTCGAGCGCAAGAACTACTTCTATCCCGATCTGCCGAAGGGCTACCAGATCAGTCAGTACGCCCTGCCCCTGTCATCGAACGGGCGGCTGGTGGTTCCCGTGCCCTCGGAGGGGGGCGAGGTGACGATTGGCATCACCCGCGCGCACCTCGAGGAGGACACCGCGCGCATGCAGCACGCTGGCCGCGGCCACAGCGTCGTCGACTTCAACCGTGCCGGCGTGCCGCTGATGGAGATCGTGACCGAGCCGGACCTGCGCTCGCCGGCACAGGCGCGCGCCTACGGGGAGACGCTGCGCGAGTTGCTTCGCGCCATCGGCGCAAGCAACGCCGACATGGAGGCGGGGAGTATGCGCATCGAGGGCAATGTCAGCCTGCGGCTGGCCGGCGCGCCGACCCTCGGCACGAAGGTCGAGGTGAAGAACCTCAACAGCTTTCGCTCCCTGGAGCGGGCGCTCCAGTACGAGGTGGCGCGGCATGCCGAGGCGCTGGATCGAGGCGAGACGCTCCGCCAGGAGACGCGAGGCTGGGACGAGGAGGCCGGGCGGACGATCATCCAGCGCAGCAAGGAGGAGGCGAACGACTACCGCTACTTCCCCGAGCCCGACCTCCCGCCGCTCCGGCCGTCCGCGGAGTGGGTCGCGGAGCTTCGCGCATCCCTGCCCTCGTTGCCACCTCGGCGGCGCGCCCGCTATGTCGAAGAGCTCGGGCTGTCCGCTTACGACGCCGGGGTCCTCACCGCGGATCTCGCGCTCGCCACCTACTTCGACGCGGTGGTCGCTGCCGGCATCGATCCCAAGCGGGCCGCCAACTGGGTCACCGGCGAGTTCAGCCGGCTGCTCAACCAGCACGCAGCCAAGGGCCTCAGAGCCGATGCGGTGGCTCTGCCACCCGAGTTGCTCGCCGTACTCATCGGCGAAGTGGAGGCGGGCCGAGTGTCCGGTACGAACGCGAAGGCCGTCCTGGCGACGGCCTTCGAAACCGGCGAGTCGCCGCTCGCGATCATCGAGCGCGACGGCCTGGGCCAGGTCTCGGACACCGGGATCATCGACGTGGAGATCGGCGCGGTGATCGCCGAGTTCCCTTCGCAGGTGGCGGAGTATCGGTCCGGAAAGGTGCAGCTCCTTGGCTTTCTGGTGGGCCAGGTCATGAAGCGCACCGCTGGCCGAGCCGATGCGCGCACGGTCAACGAGGAGCTGCGCCGCCGGCTGGAGGCCGAATAGGGGCTGGCACGCGACGTGCCCCCGGCTACCTGCGCCCGCGGTCCCGGCGCCGACCGTACGAGGAAGAACTGAGCATGCGTATCGCGCAGGTCGCGCCGCTCATCGAGAGCGTCCCCCCGCAGGGTTATGGCGGCACGGAGCGCGTGGTTTCGTACCTGACCGACGAGCTCGTCCGCCAGGGCCACGAGGTCACGCTCTTCGCGAGCGGCGATTCCGTGACCTCGGCGAGGCTCGTCCCATGTTCACCCGCCGCCCTGCGCCTGGACGACACGGTCATCGATCCGATTGCCCACCAGGTCTACGAGCTCGAGCGCGTCGCCGCCGAGGCCCACCGCTTCGACGTGATCCATTGGCACCTCGACTACTTCCACTTCCCGATGTCGCGAAGGCTGGGCGTCCCACAGCTCACCACGCTCCACGGCCGGCTTGACATTCCCGACCTCCAGCCGGTCTACGACGAGTTCCGCGACATGCCGGTCGTGTCGATCTCGAACGATCAGCGCTCCCCGCTGCCACAGGCCCAATGGGCCGCCACGGTTCACCACGGGATGCCCCCGGACGAGCTCGTGCCCCGGGACGACGTCGGGGACTACCTCGCCTTTTTGGGCCGCATCTCGCCGGAGAAGCGGGTGGACCGGGCGATCGAGGTGGCGCGGCGCGTCGGCATGCCTCTGCGCATCGCCGCCAAGGTGGACGATATCGACCGCGAGTACTTCGAGCAGGAGATCGAGCCGCTGCTCGGGGCCGATCACATCGAGTTCATCGGCGAGATCGGGCCCGATGAGAAGGGCGAGTTCCTCGGACGGGCGCGAGCGTTGCTCTTCCCGATCGATTGGTCGGAGCCCTTCGGGCTTGTGATGATCGAGGCCATGGCCTGTGGCACGCCCGTGATCGCCTACCGATCCGGGTCCGTGCCCGAAGTGATCACCGATGGCGTGAGCGGCTTCATCGTGGATGACATCGAGGGCGCGGTCGCGGCGGTTCGGCGCCTCGACGAGATCGACCGCGCAGCCTGCCGCGCGGCGTTCGAGGAGCGGTTCACCGTCGAGCGCATGGCACGTGACTACCTGGCGGCCTACGAGCGCCTCATCCAGGCGTCGTCGCACGCATCAACCTCAGCGGTGCCGGTTCTCGCCTTCTAGGAAGCGCGGACGCACCATGGCACGCCACCTGCGAGCGCCTCTCGTCATGAGTGACAGCAGGCAGAGCCCGATCCCGCAGGACCGGGTCAACGAAAACGTCGATCAAGCACAGCGAGCGACCGACAACCAGCGTCAGATGGCGGAGCAGGAGCGGTATCTCAAGGACCAGGGCGTCGACGAGCGTCCCGGGACCAACGCGGAGGAGCAGCCGGGACTCCCGGAGGGACCGGCAAGTCCGGCCGAAGGCGGGGACTGAGCTTCGGCAGCCCCTGACGACGAAAGAGCCCGGGCCGATTGGCCCGGGCTCTTCCATGTCTCACCGTCGGAGGCTAGCGGCGTCCGTTGCCCCTGCCGTTGCCGTTCGCGCCGTTGTTGCGCTTGGGCTTGTCGGCCTTGTGGTCGTTGCCGTTGCCGCGCCCAGCGGCTTCAGCCTCCTCCTCGTCGGTGGCCTCCTCGTCGGTATCGGGATTGGCCTCATCACGGCAGCCCTCGCGAGCCCAGTAGCTCACGTACTGGCCATGGTTCTTCCAGGCTTCGCCGCCGTTCTCCTCGGCCTCGGCGTCCTCGGACTCGTCCTGGTGCGCGTGCCACGAGACGCATTCCCCGTGGTTCGCCCACTCGTAGCCCTCGTCGCCAGGCTGGAGGTCCTCGTCGGTATCGTCCTCCTCGTCGGTGGCCTCCTGGCCGTCGGGTGTCTCCTCGGGGTCGAGCTGCTCTTCCTCGTCGGTAGCGGGCTGCTCTTCGGCCTCCGGCTCCTCGGAGTCGTCGTTCTGTCCGGGCGCGAGGCTCCGGGCGAACTCGGAAACCTGCTCGCCGACCGAGCCCGCAGGATTGAAGGTGGGATCAGTTCCGAGGGCGCTGGTGACCGACAGCGCCACGATGAGCGCCGAGCCTCCGAGCGCGAGCCAGCTTTCGCGTAGGCGTCGCATGAAATGAGTCCTCCGATGAGACCTGATGGACGTGATGAGACCGATCCATCGAGTCTCGCGGACGGAGGCTGCAGGCCGACTCCGTACCTGGGTTCCGGACCTATCGGACTTTCGTCGATCCGGCGGTTCGGTCAGGGGCGGTTAGCGGGGCATCTGGGTAATGTGGGGCGCAGGGCCCTCGCCCTTGTCCTTGTCCATTCCCGACTCTGCCTCGCCCTGTGGGCGGATCGCATCGCCGGCCTCGCCGAGCGAGGCGTCGTCATCGGTGATCGGGTTCGGGAGCGTGTTGCGCTCCTCGAGCTGCTCGATGCTGTCCCTGGTGCGGTCGTCTTCCATCGGGTCCACCTCCTGGCTTGAGTCGATGCAAGTCGCGCGCCGGTCGGACTACTCATCGAATTCGATGAGCGCCATGATCCGGTCGAGGACCGCCCTGTTCAGTTCGTAGTCCGCGGCCCCCGCGAAGAACGTCTGAGCGCGCAGCGTCGGGACCTCGGCGGGCTGCGGTGCCACGATCACCGTATAGGCGTACCGACTGAACATGCGCGGCGTCTCCGGGCCTCCCTGTGGATCCGGGCAGCCGGTGTGCTCCAGCCGGCTTCCCTCGAATCCCGCGACGGTGACGAGCTCGTTGACCGTCGAATTCGGCTCGCAGACGAACCCGAACGACATGTCCTCGACCGTGATCACGATCGCGATCTGTGGCGGCACCGAGTTCGGGTCGACGCCGACGTCATAGAACGTCGGCGAGAACCAGCTGCACGCGGGCCAGTCGCCGATCTCAGTGTTCGAGAACCAGGCGTCGGGATAGGTGATCGTGTAGCCGGCCTCGGGATTCGTGCAGGTGTCCGGCGTCTCGAACAGCGCATCGGCCTCGGGGCTGTCGATCACCGTGAACGGGTACCCGTCCTGCTCGACATACGTAACCGGGGCGGGCGTCGCTCCCGGGGTCGCCGCGGCAACCGGATCCGGCGCCGCCTCGGGCACGCGGAGGAGAAAGACTGCGACCGGCTCATCGGTGCCCGCCGGTTGGTACACGAGCTCGAGCGTCTCGGCCTCGGCCTCCCGCGGCACCACGAAGAGAAGCCAGCCCTCCAATAGGTTGCTGAAGATGTCAATGGCGCCGGGGTAGGTCGCCAGCGACGGTCGATCGCGCTCCACCCGGCCGTCAGCCTCCAGTAGATCTCCGATCGGGATCCGGTTCGGTCCTGCCGTCAGCGTCCAGTCCGGTGCCCCGAACGTGAGCGGGTCAGGTTCCCGCTCGGCGACATACTCGACGTGAACCTCCACCACGAAGTCGCCGGTCGCCACCGAGCCGTCCTCGTATCCGCCGACGTCATTGCCACGCGTGAGCGTCACGACGCCCCAGGTGCCGGTGGAGTCAGCCGCCCTGACGATCGCCCGGTCATCCAGCCGGATCACCGCAGGGGTGGACGGCGAGGGGGCCGCCGCCGTCGCGGTCCCGGCCGGGGTCTCCGTTGGGGACCCGCCCGGTGGGGGGCCGGAGTCGCGCTCCTGCCCGACGAGCACGGCCGCAACGAGCACCACGGCGGTAGCAGCTACCGCGGCCGCGGCGGGGACGAACGGGGCGAACCAGGAGCGGCGCTGCTGCGGGACGGCCTGGATGGCATCGCCGATCGAAGCGACGAGGTCCATCGGCGGCCGGACGCTCGCCCTGGAGCGCAGGTATTCGGCGACCTGCTCGTCGCTCATCGGGCCACCTCCGGCTCTTGGCCGCCATCGGTCCCGAGCGCCCGGCGCAGCACGTTGAGCCCCGCGTTCAGCCGCGACTTGGCGGTGCCCACGCGGACGTCGAGCGCATCGGCCGCCTCGGCGATCGAGTAGCCCATCCCGTAGTGGAGGGCGAGAACCGCGCGCTGATCGTCGGAGAGCCCCTCGAACGCGGGCGCGAGCAGCATCCGAGCTTCCACCCCACCCCGGAAGTCCCGCGAGCGGTCGGGAAGCCGATCAGAGAGGCCGTCATCAAGGTCCAGCGAGGCCTGCTGTCCACGTCGCCTGCTGGCGCGCAGCCAGTTCCGGCATCGGTTCACGCAGATGCGACGCAGCCAGCCCGCGAATGCCTCCGGCTGCCGCAGGCGGGGGAGCTCGATCCACGCCGCGACGAAACTCTCCTGCGTCACGTCGCGGGCATCGGCCTCGCCGACGATTGACGCAGCCACGCGGTACATCTCGGTCGCGTGCTGCTCCACGAGCATCTCGAATGCCTCCCGGTCGCCGGCCTGGGCGCGCCTGACGAGCTCCAGCGGTGAGTCCTCCCTGTCAGTCGCTACCTAAGACACCGATGCGGCTCTGGTTGTTCGCGCGCAGATCCGCCGATCAGGCGATGCCGCGGAGGCGGAGGAACTCCTCGTTCGAGGGCTCACGGCCCAGGAAGCCGCGGACGAGCTCATCCGCGTCGCGGGAGCCGCCGGGCTCCAGGATCTCGCGACGGTACTCGGCGCCCACGGCAGGTGACAGAACGCCCTCTCGGGCGAAGCGGCTGAACATGTCGTCGCCGATGACCTCCGCCCACAGGTAGCCGTAGTAGCCCGCGTC
>Ga0136619_10000093_pt1 | contig 29570 bp, 28 predicted proteins | sample AntDrymUQ3532106_2_FD_104807 | JGI IMG/M metagenome (GOLD analysis project Ga0136619, IMG submission 104807) | Polar desert sand microbial communities from Dry Valleys, Antarctica - metaG UQ353 (21.06) | ecosystem: Environmental > Terrestrial > Soil > Desert | place: Antarctica: Dry Valley...
CTCTTCTTGCGAACCCAATCGCAGGAGTGGTTCGTCAATTCCTGGCATTCTATGGCTCACCTCCACTTCTCGCGGAGGCGCAGCGTAGCTTACGACGCGCGAACTTACCAGCGGATACTTAGTGCCCATTCTTCCCTCCTTCGAGCACCTCGACTGCCCTGTGGGGTTGCCCGGAGCCAGCGATGCTTTCGTGGATTCGAAGGAACCGCTCCGTGTCTTCCTTGTACTGCGCCAGCGAGTGCGCCCAGAACTCCAGGTACGCCTCTCCGGCCTCGGTCGGCTCGAACCTCCAGCGGGAGAGCAATACTTCAGCGTCCTCCCCATCGGAGACGACGAGTCCCTCCTTCTCCATGATGCGCAATGTCCGGTACATCGTCCCCGGACGCGAGGGGCCGTAGCCAAGCTCCTCGACCCTGCGCTTGATCTGGCCGCCGTAGGCGTTGCCTTCCAGCATGGACATGATCAGCAAGGGGACCAGCCAGCCCTCGGGGGCGATGGTCATGCCTGGATTCTCCGCACCGCCTCCATCTCCGGCGTCCCGGTGCCGTTGGATGTTTGCGCGCTGCCCGTTCGAGGGCGCATGTAGCGGAGGCGCAAGGTGTTCCTTTGCCACGCTTTTCCTTCCAGATCTTCCCAGGTTTCCGGCAACATTCCTTATAGCGTGAATGGGTCCTCCAGATCAAGTATTTTGCCTGGTTTCGCGGGCAAAATGGCCCGAAGTGTGTAGCCGCCTGCACCCCACCGGCGCCGTTTTCGGGTCTGATCTTCGGTTCCCTCCTTACGAAGGACAATCGAACGGTAGACCGGCACGGGGGCGTCCATAATCTTTATGGTGTCATCCAGCGTCACCCGTCCTCGCTCTCCTTCCGACGCCGCAGTCCCTGCCTGCGGCGTCCGGCAACAATAGTTCAGGGAGAGCGGCCACCGGAGGAGAGAATACTGGGCCCGCCGCTTTCCTCAACGCACCTATGCGGGTACGCTGAGAATATCTTACGATCCATATATCCTTTCCAGGATAGGTTGGATCACCACGGTGGATCCGGAATGTATAGAAGTATGTAAAATAGTGCAGTCATAGTTTGGACAGTACTCGCGAGAGTAGGAGAAACATGAAGGGTGCAGCAAGAACCATCAAAGGTTTCGGAAACCTCTCTACCACCTAGCGATCAATGACGGAGAACCAACCGACAAGAGTGCTCCTGGCCGACGATCACACCATGTTCCGGGAGGGGCTGACCCGGCTTCTCGCCACCTACGGGGGCCTGGAGGTTGTCGGGGAGACGGCCAACGACGAGGAGGCCGTCGTCCTGGCCCGGGAGACGGAGCCCGACGTGGTGATAATGCAGGTGCAGATGCCCTTCGAGAGGGCGCAAGAATCGCTGAGGCAGATGCGCGAGATCTCCCCGGAGCCCAAGGTCGTAATAGTGACCATGTTCGAGGATCCGCAAGTGATGCGCGGGCTCCTGAAACTCGGGGCCAGCGCCTACGTGCTGAAGAGCACATCCTCCAGGCATCTCATCGGCGCGGTGTGGGCGGCGGTGTTCGACCCGCTCTCAAAGAATGTGGTCGTCGGGATGCCCCTCGAGGCGCTGGAGGAGTCGGAAGAGGGATCGGGGGGCGTGCTCTCGGTCCGCCAACTGGAGATCCTGCTCCTAGCCGCCAGGGGCCTCTCGAACCATCAGATAGCCGCTAATCTGCACATAGCCGAGGGCACGGTGAAACGCCACCTCGCCGACGTGTACAAGAAGATGGAGGTCGGTTCGCGGGGTGAGGCTACCAGGAAGGCCCTGCGGGAGGAGTGGATCACCATAATGGACGTCACCGAAGAGGACGAAGAGTAGTCAGGAAATCGGTTTGGACTCTACGGGATCTACCCCCCCGTTGCTTCCGGGAATCAGCATCTCCGTCTTCTCCACGATCTCGAGCAGGTTCTCTATGCTGATGTCCGCGATCTCCCAGACCTCGCCATCCAGGCTGACTCTGGCGTGCATGCTGTTGCTGTAGAGAATCTCGATCCAGCACAGAGCCCCGTGAGCAACTCCATGTGAGCCCCGTCGGTGTCGTTCCGCACGAGCAGGTGCGGCCGGAAGCTCTCCTCCTGACCGTCCAGGGACTCCGGAGCGCCGAGTAGCACCTCGAAGTCCGGGCGGCTCCGGTGGATGGCGAGCGCGAGTGACTCGCGGTACATAAGCGGTGAAACCGTGATCAGTATTCGCACGATGCGTATTCTCCTACGTTGATGAACGGCCAACACAGCCCGTGCGCATGAAAGTCGCTCGACAAATAGTGTCTTGAGGTAACTGTATACCCTCGCCACCATAACTAAAGCGATTTGTAATAAAATGTACCAAATTATGTATGCGCCCTGTCCGGTCGGTCTACTCCACCGCGAAACCTTGCATATTTCTATGTATCTCTCTTGCATACTTTGGAACATTTTCCACCGGAGAGGGCCGGATCTCGTTGCTTGCGGCCGCAGGTGGACTATAGTCCGGTCAATCGGGACGCAACGTCCCGGGGCGATTGGGCTGGAGCCGACGAGCTTCCGAACTCCTTTCCCTTTCCCCATCACCCCGCTTCGGATAGTCGGCTCCACTCTCGTACCAAGCCGTTCGGCGCGAATAGGGTGAGCTAATCGTCCTTCGATATGTCCGAGGTAGAGATCCAGCCCTGGAAGAGCCGCGCTCGTTGGGATGCGACTTCGGGCAGGGCTATTATTGGCGGAGGCCATACGCCCCGCAGCGCCGGCGGCAGATCCGCAACTGACTCTTCGCACGGGGTCGGGACTTTGGGAGATGTTGAGAGATACTCTGTGCGTATTGGGAAACCTTCGGCTACGGTTCTGGCCCTCAGCAGGGATCGGAGGCGGGGCGGCACACGAGCGTATCCGGGAGATCATCGCCGACGGCCGCTAGACATTCCTACATACTTTGACACAATTATCGACGGTTTGAGCCCACTATGCTTGACTATCCTGGGGGCCGGGGTAAGAGTATGTGCACTCCGGCACTTGTCCGAAGAGTCACTCCTCTCTTTCCTTTCCCCATGTCCCGGATGGGTGTCGGATTCTCGTGCGGATCTCGCTTAGAGGTCGTCCGCCGGGACTCGGGCGAACGTCAGGTATCCCGGGTATCGGCGAGCGGCAACCGGCGGAGCATACGACCGAGCATCTCCACGCCACCCTTGTCTAGTGTGCGGTCCTCCTCGATGATCTCCGGTTCAGCCGGACGCGGCGCTCCGGGCTCCTCCAGCCGCCGCGCCGTAGACCGCCCGAAGGCGCTGCGCTTTCTGCGGTCCACGCTTTCGGACGCCATGATCTCGCGTAGCCTCCTCGCCGTGACGGTGGAACACACCATCGCCCGCATCTCGCCAAGCAGCTCCCGCACCCGCTCCTCGTCTTCTATCCGGACCTCGGTGAACTCCAGGTGGTCGAGGCCAGCGCCCTCGATGGAGCTCGACAGGTTTTCCATGCACGTCTTGCCCCAGCCCACCACCCCAACCGGGGTGCCAGCCGGCAGCTCCGTCAGACGCCGCAGGCTCTCGAGCGTCGCCTCCGCCAGGAGCGCCACCGTCTCTATCCCGAGCGGCTCCACGATGTCCTGCACCTCGTGGACGTGGAAGAACGTCGTGACCGCGAGCCGCCACGGAGGACTCTCATCACCGGCGACCCTGTCCCTCAAATCCTCCAGCAGCACCCGCTCGACCTCGACCGGCAACTGCGCCTCCAGCTCGTCGGAGAACTGGTTCAACTCCGCCGGGGTACATTCCACGAACAGAATTTGGACCTTCTCCCTGAGCCCCGATCCGGCCCGCGCCAGCAGCGCGGACGCCAGATCCTCCACGGAGATGCCCCGCGCCGCCGCCAGGTCCATCACGCGCTCCACGACCTCCCGGCGCTCGAGGTCCTCCGCGTCAACCGGCGGCTCCACCACGTAGACCCCGCTCCCGCGCCGGCTCTCCACGTACCCCTCGCGCTCTAAGTCTGAGATCACACGTGCCACCGTGTTGCGGTTCACCCGCAAAAAACCCGCCATCGCCCGGATGCTCGGCAACCGGCTACCCACCGCGAACCTCCCCGTCAGGATGAGGTGCTTGATCTGCTCCTCCAACTGCACGTGTACCGATACCCGGCTCTTGGAATTTATCTGTAAATCCACGATTATCCTATTGTCCTATGTCACTTCTAATTGTCCTAGTGCAATATGGCAATTATACCCGAGCATCGAGTCGGAGGTGAGAGATGCACGGTTTGATGGATTTCGAGATGGCAGAGGATCATCGTGAGGAGTTGTTGCGGGAAGCCGGAGAGCGGCGGCTGGCGCGAGAATTGCGGGTGGCGCGCCGGTCGGCGGCGCGGGCCCGGAACGGCGGCGGGGATGATGCGGGGATCACGGTTCGGTTGGGGTTGCACGCGGACGACGAGCGCGTCGCGGAGCTTCTGGAGTTGAACGGGATGGGGCGATGGGTGGCCTTCGAGGAACGGTTCGTGGTGGCCGAGCGGGACGGCGCGGTGCTCGCGACCCTTAGTTACCGGACGGAGCCGAAGCGGATGCTGCTCGGGCTGCTCGTCGTTGACCCCTGGGCCGGGGAGCGTCCGCTGGCGCTGGCTTTGTACGCAAGAGCCCCGGAGCTTGCCCGCGAGATAGGCGTCCGGGAGATCAGGGCCGAGTCTCCGCGTCACGGGAACTATCCGCGCGAGGCCGGCTACCGGCGGGCCCCCGGCGGCTGGTGGCTGGACGTGGCGCGGACCTCCCCGGAAGATGGAGGCCGTCCGATGAGGCGGTGGCGCGGGAGGTTTTCCCGGCTGGTGGCCCGGTACGTGACCGGCAAGCGGGCTCTCTGGAGGTAGGGATCGGAGATCAGGCGCATCGCGGGGTTCTGGCGGGCCTGCGGGCGGCGGCGCCCGTCACGGTCGGCTACCTGCCTTCGGCGGTAGCTTTCGGGGTGGCCGCGCGCCAGGCCGGGTTGAGTGTCTTCGACGCGGTGTTCATGGCGGCGGTCGTGTATTCCGGGGCCAGCCAGTTCGCGCTGGTAGGTTTGATCTCCTCGGGCGCCCCCGCCCTCGTGGCCGGCGTCTCCGCCCTGCTCTTGAGCCTCCGCCACGTGTTCTACGGCCCGGTCCTCGCCCCGTCCCTGCGCCGCGTTGGAGGGTGGCGAAAGGCCGTGGTGGCCTTCGGGCTTACCGACGAGGTCTTCGCCGTCGCCCTCGGCCGGTTGAGGCAGCGCCCGGCCACCTTCTCATGGATGGTGGGGCTGGAGGCCGGGGCGTACGTGCCCTGGCTGTCGGGCATCGCGGCCGGAGCAATAGCTGGAGATGCCCTCGTCCGCCAGGTGCCACTGATCGCCCCCGCGCTCTCCTTCGCCCTGCCGGCGCTCTTCGTGGCCCTGCTCGCGACGTTGCTTCCGCTGGACTCCGGCTCCCGGGCGTCTGGCATCCGTCTTGCAAGCATCGGGGCGGTCGCGGTGGCTGGAGCTGTCGCGGGCGTCCTGTACTTCGCGGGCCTGGAAAACTGGGGTGTGCTGGCGGCCGGGGTGGCTGGGCCGGTCGCGGGAATTTGTCTGAAGAAGTGGAGGGCCAATGAGCAATGATTCGCCGCTTTTCTTCGTCCTGATCGGGCTCGGCGTCTACCTGACGCGCCTCGTGCCGCTGCTCCTCGCGCTGCGGCGCGGAGCGGGCGACGGGGAGACGGACGAGACGCCGGGCGCGATGGACGGGTGGCTCGGGTTCGTGGGACCGTCCGTGATCGCGGCTCTCCTGGTGACGGCTGTTTTGCCGCAGCCGGGGCAGGCTCTCTGGCCCGACCTCGCACGGACGGGCGTCGCGCTCTTGCCGACGGTCGCCGTGGCCGTGGGCTTCAAGAACCTGGGTCTCACCGTGCTAGTGGGGATCTTCTCGTACGGCCTGGCTTCGGCGGTGATCTAGTTGCCGGCGAAGCCAGACCACCTCGAGAACCGTCCCACGGACGATACCGTAACGTTCACCCTGGATGGCGCCTTGCGCGGGGCGCGGTCGTGCGCGCCCATCGCGGCGAGCGGATTCGCCATCGGGCTAGTCTTCGGCGTGCTGGCGCGGCAGGCGGGCCTGGGCGCGGCGGAGGCCGCGATGATGAGCGCGCTGGTCTTCGCCGGGGCCGCGCAGTTCGTGGTGCTGGGGCTGTGGGCCGCCCCGGCGCCCGTGGCGACGGTCGTGCTGGCGACCCTGATCGTCAACCTGCGCCACCTGCTGATGGGCGCGGCGCTCGCGCCGCATTTCAAAGGGCTCTCGCGCCTGAAAGCCTATGGTTCAGCTTTCTTCATGGCCGACGAGAACTGGGCGCTGGCGATGGGGGAGTTCGGCAAAGGACACCGCGACGCGGCGTTCCTGATCGGCGGGGGAGTGGTCATGTGCGCGTCGTGGACGACCTCGACCCTGATCGGGGGTTCCCTCGGCAACGCAGTCTCCGACCCCGCGCGCTGGGGGCTGGACTTCGCGTTCACCGCCATGTTCCTGGCGCTCCTGTGCGGTATGTGGAGAGGAAGGCGGGATATCCTGCCCTGGATCGTGGCGGCGGCCGTCGCGGTGGCGGCCGAGATGTGGCTGCCGGGACAGTGGTACATCCTGCTCGGCGGCCTGGCGGGGAGCCTCGCGGGGGTGGCGCGGCGTGCGGCTTGAGGGATACACCATGCTCGCCATCTTGCTCATGGCGCTAGCCACCTACGCCACGCGCGCGGTCGGCCTGTGGCTGGCGAGCCGGCTCCCGATGTCGGGGCGCGTGGAGGCGTGGCTGGGGTACATTCCGGGCGCCATCCTGATCTCCCTCGTCGCCCCCGTCGTGGTCTCGGGCGGCCCCGCCGAAGCCCTGGCGGCACTGGCCGTCGTGGCCGTTGCCCTGAAGACCGGCAACCTCCTCCTGTCCATGCTGACCGGCGTCGGCGCGGTCCTGATCCTGCGCAGCCTGATCGGATGACCCGATGACCGCAAAACGGCGAAAAACGCTTCCTCGTCGAAGTCCGATTTCCGCCAGTAATTCATTCGGGACGGTGCGACAATCACGACCATGATAAGAGACTTCGAACACTGTTATCGGGCCGTGAGGAGCCGGGATGCCCGCTTCGACGGATGGTTCTTCACGGCCGTGTCCACGACCGGGATCTACTGCCGCCCGAGTTGTCCGGCTGTGGCGCCAAAGAAGGGAAACGTGACCTTCCATCCGACGGCCGCGGCGGCGCAGCGGGCGGGATTTCGGGCCTGTAAGCGGTGCCGGCCCGACGCCGTGCCCGGCTCGCCGGAGTGGGACGCGCGTGCCGACCTCGCCGGTCGGGCTATGCGGCTCATCGCCGACGGCGTTGTGGACCGGGAGGGCGTCGTCGGGCTAGCACGGCGGCTCAATTACACGGAGCGGCACCTGCACCGGATGCTCGTAGCCCAGGTCGGGGCCGGGCCCATCGCGCTGGCCCGCGCGCGGCGGGCGCATACGGCGCGGCTACTGATCGAGACTACCTCGTTGCCGATCTCCGAGGTCGCGTTCGCCGCCGGCTTCTCCAGCATCCGGCAGTTCAACGACACGGTCCGTGAGGTCTTCGCCGCAGCCCCTAGGGAGCTTCGCCGGTCGTGGCGGGGCAGCGGTGGGGCGGCGCCGGGGGAGATATCGCTCCGGCTGCCATTCAGGAAGCCTTTCGACCTGGACGGTCTGTTGCGGTTTCTCGGGGATCGGGCGGTCGAGGGCGTGGAAGAGTTCGACGGCGCAACGTACCGGCGGACCCTGCGTCTGCCACACGGCGCGGGCGTGGCGGCGCTCTCCGGTGGCGGGGATCACGTCCGGTGCGTGCTCCGGCTGGAGGACCTGCGGGACCTGGGCTCTGCGGTGCAGCGTTGCCGCAGGCTCCTCGACCTCGACGCCGACCCTGTCGCCGTGGACGAAGTCCTCGGTGCGGACCCGCTCCTCGGGCCGCTCGCACGGCGCTCGTCGGGACGGCGCGTTCCGGGAAGCGTTGACGGCGCGGAACTCGCCATCCGGGCGGTGCTCGGCCAGCAGGTCTCCGTGGCCGGTGCCCGCGCGCTCGCCGGTCGCCTGGCCGCTGGATGCGGTCAGCATCTCCCTGAATCGCTGACCATAGCCGGCGAGCGCCTGACACACCTGTTCCCTGAACCGGCCGCCGTCTCGGAGGCCGAACCGGCGGACCTCGCCGTGCCAGCCGCCAGGCGAGAGGCTATGCAAGGACTGGCCCGTGCCCTGGCCGAAGGAGATATCGTGTTGGACCCCGGCTCAGACCGCGAGGAGGCCGTGAGGAAGTTGCTGGAACTGCGTGGCATCGGGGCCTGGACCGCCGCCTACGTCGCGATGCGGGCGCTCGGTGATCCTGACGCATTTCTGCCAACGGATCTTGGGGTGCGGCGCACGATCGAGGGGCTCGGATCTCCGGGAGATCCGCTATCCATCGAGAAGCTCGCGGAGCGGTGGCGGCCCTGGCGGTCATACGCCGTGCAGCACCTGTGGAATAGTCCGAACGGAGCGACAGAACGCGAACCGGCTACAGAGAAGGAGATGGCATGAACGCATACGTTGACATGGTGGAGTCCCCGGCGGGGCCGCTCGCCTTCGCGGTGGATGAGGACGGCGCCCTCATAAGGCTCCACTTCGTGGAGAGCGACTACGGCCCGATGATGGAGCAGGAGTTGGAGGACGAGGGATACGCCGTAGAGGTGGACGAGTCCAGGACGGCCCCGGTGCGCCGGGAGCTATCCGAGTACGCGGCCGGGAGGCGCACGATGTTCGGCGTGCCGCTCACGCTCGCCGGTTCGGAGTGGCAGAAGAACGTCTGGCGGGAGTTGACGCGCATACCCTACGGCGAGACCCGTTCTTACGGTGAGATCGCCGACAACCTCGGCCGGCCCGGAGCCGCCCGCGCCGTTGGCCGCGCCAACGCCACCAACGTCCTGCCCCTGGTCGTGCCGTGCCACCGTGTGATCTCGGCTGACGGAACGCTCGGCGGCTTCAACGGCGGCCTCCATCTCAAGACCCGACTCCTGGATCACGAGCGCCGGGTGCTTGATGCCGGGGATGGATCTTGAAAGGATCTTGAAATCTCCGGTTTGACGAAGCGCCCGCGCAGCGGCGCGCGAGCATAGGATGAGCGCCAGGCAACTCGGGGCGCTAGTCCTGCTCGGCGCGCTGTGGGGTGTCTCCTACCTGTTTATCCGGATCGCCGTGCCGACCCTGGGGCCTTTCGTGCTGATGGGGGCCAGGGTGGCGCTCGCGGTGCTGGCGCTGACCCTGTACGCCATCGCCGTGCGCCGGCTGCCTGAATTCCGTGGCCGGGTGCGGCAGTTCCTCGTGCTCGGGACGGTCAACTCCGCCATACCCTTCAGCCTCATCGCCGCCGCCGAGATAGCGATACCCGCCTCCCTCGCGGCCATCCTCAACTCCACCACAGCCCTGTTCGTCGCCGGGGTGGCGGCCATCTGGATCGGTGAGACCCTCACCGCGAGAAAAGTGGCCGGTCTCCTGCTCGGCATCTCCGGGGTAACGGTGCTCGTCGGGTTCCCGTCCGTGCCGCTGACCGGGGCGGTGCTGCTCGCCGTCGGGGCGATGCTCGCCGCCTCTCTCTCGTACGCCGTCGGCGGCGTGTACGCCAAGAAGACCTTCGAGGGGGTCCCCTCGCTTACGATGGCGATAGGCCAGCAGGCCGGGGCGGCGGCGATCCTCCTGCCGCTCGCCGCCGCGACCGCGCCGGACAGCGCCCCTTCGACGGCCGTAGTCGCCTCCGTGCTGGCGCTGGCGCTGCTATCCACGACGGTGGCCTATCTGCTGTACTTCTACCTCATCCGCAGCGCCGGGCCGACAAAGACGCTCACGGTGACGTTCCTGATCCCGGCGTTCGGCCTCCTCTTCGGCGTCGTTTTCCTGAACGAGCCCGTGAGCCCAGGGACATTCGCTGGCCTCGCCGTCATCCTGGCGAGCGTCGCTCTCGTCAACGAGATCCGCTTCGGGAAGAGGAAGGGGCGAGCGTAGAGAGCGCCGAGCGCAGCTGCCGCTGGTTTTGCGCGAGCCAGGGAGAAAAATATAGCTCACGGGAGCGAAGCGGCCTCGCGCGCCTGCGATTGCTGGCTGTCACAATGATGGGGGATGGGGATTACGCGCGGGGTGGTGAGGTGAGGATAGCCCGGTGGAATCAAACATCGAGATAGCCGGCGTTGGGGCCTCCGAAGGGGTCGCCGTGGGGCCGGTCTTCGTCCACGCTCCTGGAGAGCTCGAACCGGAGCGGGAGAGGATCTCCGCCGAAGAGGTCGAAGCCGAGATCTCCCGTTTCGGAGAAGCGGTCGAGGCGGTGGTGGAGAGTCTCGGGAAGACCCGCGACCGGCTCGCGGAGGCGGGCAACGAGGACGAAGCGGCCATCTTCGAGGCGCACGCCGCTTTGGCTGAGGACCCGGAACTCTATTCCGGCGTCGAGGAGCGGGTGAGGAACCTGGAGAGCCCGGAGGCTGCGGTGCTTGCGGTTGGCGAGGAGTTCGCCACCATGTTCGCGGAGATGGAGGACGAGTACATGGCCGCGCGCGCTGACGACGTGCGCGACGTGGCGTCCCAGATCGCCGCTAAGCTTATGGGACATGAGGCAGCCGGGCTCGCGGCGCTGGACACTCCCTCGGTCATCCTCGCCCGCAGCCTGGCTCCTTCCGACACGGCCCGTATTCCCAAAGGGATCGCCCTCGCGTTCGTGACGGCGGAGGGCTCCGCGACCTCGCACGTCTCGATCATGGCCCGCTCGATGGACATCCCCGCCGTGGTGGGCGCTGGCCCGAAACTGGAGGCAATGTTCGAAGCCGCGACGGTCGCCGTGGATGGCGGAGAAGGCCGCGCGATCGCGGACCCCGACCCCGAGACGGTCGCCTCCTTCGAGCGCAGGCGGGAAGAGATAGAGGAGGAGAGAGCCGCCCTCGAAGAGTACCGATACGCAGAGGCGCGCACGGGCGACGGGCGGCGCATCGAAGTCTCGGCCAACCTGGGTTCGGCGGATGAGGCCGAAGATGCGCTGGCGTGGGGCGCAGAGGGAGTGGGGCTCTTCCGCACCGAGTTCCTGTTCATGGAGCGTCCCGAGCTGCCCTCCGAGGATGAGCAGTACGAGGTCTACCGCAGGGTGGCCGAAGCCTTCGGGGAGAAGCCGGTCATCATCCGCACCCTGGACGTAGGGGGCGACAAGGACCTGCCCGGCGTGGACCAGCCCCAGGAAGAGAACCCCTTCCTGGGGTGGCGGGGCATCAGGATGTGCCTGGACACGCCGGAGCTCTTCAAGCCTCAGCTACGGGCCATCTTGAGGGCCGCGGCCCACGGCAACGTGAAGATGATGTTCCCCATGATCGTGGACTCGAAGGAGGTACGCCGCGCGAAAGAGATCTTCGAGGAGTGCCGGAGAGAGCTTGACGAAGAGGATGCGGAGACCGGCCGGGTGGAGGTCGGGATCATGGTCGAGACCCCGGCAGCCGCTCTGTGCGCCTCCGATATCGCCGGCGAGGTCTCCTTCTTCTCCATCGGCACCAACGACCTCGTCCAGTACACCCTGGCCGCTGACCGGGGCAACGAGCGCCTGCGCCGCCTTCAGGGGGCCGACCACCCGGCGGTCCTGAAGCTCATCGAGGTAACGTGCCGGGCGGCGGAGGAAGCGGGGATCTGGGTCGGAGTATGCGGAGAGGCCGCCGACGCGGCGCTCATCCCGAAGCTCGTGGAGCTTGGAGTCACGGAGTTGAGCATGAGCGCGCCTTCCATCCCCCGCGCCAAGAAAGCTCTGTCCGAGATATAGAGATTCACCGGGTGCCCGATTTGTGCGCCGGTTTGCCTTGACGGTGGCAGGGGGACGTTAGAATCCGCAGGTGAGAAACGAGATCCGAGCCAGGCTCTTGCAAGCTCCGCGCCGCATCCGGGCGTACCTCGCCGCTACCGCGAACACCCCGGTCCTGCTGCTGGCATCCTCGGAGGAGGACGCGGAGCGGTACGCGCGCGACGCCGCATGCTTCACCGGCGAGCCGGTCGTGCATCTCCTGTCGCGCGGTGTGGCCTATGGGGATGTCTTCGATCCGGCGGTCACGCGCGTCGGGCGGCGGCAGCGGGCGCTGCACTCGCTCGCTTTCGCCCGCATCGTGGTGGCGGGCCCGCTGGCTTTCGCGGAGCGGACGCCGCTGTACGATCCGATCTCGCTCTCCGGCGGGGTCGAGTTGGAACTGGACGCGACCCTGGATCGGCTCGTCCGCCTGGGCTACGAGAGGACGGACCGGGTCTCCAGGCCCGGTGAGTTCGCGGTGCGCGGTGGCATCGTGGACGTGTTCCCGAGCACCCGGCGCTCGCCGGTGCGCGTGGAGTGGTGGGGGGATGAGATCGAAAGCGTCCGCGCCGTCTCTCTGGCGACCCAGCGCGTAGTCCGTGAATTGGAAGCCGTGACGGTCTACGCCGCCCGCGAGGGCGATCTCGCCGGGCTCGTGGTCGGGAACGACGTATTCCCCGAGGAGGCCAGCCGTGGGGCGCGCGTGCCGGGCCTGGACGCCCTGCTGCTGGATCTCGACCCCATCGCGCCGCGGGAGCTGCTGCCGGACAACTTCGGAGTGTGGCGTGAGGAGCCGCGCGAGGGGGTGCCCGAGAATCTGGAGGGTCTCGTCGAGGGGCTCTACGACCGGGAGACGCCGGAAGCCGGCGTGGAGTTCACCGGAGGCGAGGAAGGAGAGGTCATCTCCGCTCCGCCGGCTGCGGCGTTCGCCAGCTCGCTGAGGGAGGCGGCCCGGCGCCTGGATTCCTTCGTCCAGGACGGTCTTGCGGTGTTCATCGCCTGCGGGTCGGTGGGAGAGGCGCGGCGTACGGTCTATGCGTTCGGGGAGATCAATCGCCGGGTCCGCGAGGCGGATCGCGCCCACGCTGGCCTGCCACCGGGTCTGTACGCGGTCCCGGGTGAGATCGAGGAGGGATTCACCTACCTGGACGGCGGCATCGCCGTGCTGCGGCGGGACTCTCTCTTCGGGCGCCGCCGGAGGGCGCGGGAGCGGACGCCCGGAAGGGCGCTGGCCTCTTTCGCGGACCTCAAAGGTGGAGACCTCGTGGTCCACGCGACGCAGGGCATCGGACGCTTCGAGGGGCTCGTCTCCCGGGAGGTGCTCGGGGCGACGCGGGACTACATGCAGGTCAGCTACCGGGACGGGGACACGCTGTTCGTTCCCTACGAGCAGATGGAACTGCTGCACAAGTACATCGGCGGCGAGGGCACCCGGCTGGACCGGCTCGGCGGAGCGACGTGGGCGCGGGTCACGGATCGGGTCCGGGGACGGGTCAAGGCGCTCGCCGGGGAGTTGCTTCGGCTGCACGCGGCCCGGGCTTCCGCCCCAGGCTTCGCTTTCCCGGAGGACTCGGAGTGGGAGCGGGAGCTGGAAGAAGAGTTCCCCTACCAGGAGACTCCGGATCAGGAGTCGGCCATCGCGGCGGTCAAGGCGGACATGCAGCGCCCACACCCGATGGACCGGCTCGTGTGCGGCGACGTGGGCTTCGGCAAGACCGAGGTAGCGGTGCGGGCGGCGTTCAAGGCGGCGCTCGCGGGCCGCCAGACCATGATGCTCGCCCCCACGACCATCCTGGTGCAGCAGCACGAGCGGACCTTCAAGCGGCGCCTGGAAAGGTTCGCCGTCAGGGTCGAGAGCCTCTCGCGCTTCACCCGCCCGGCGGATCGCAGGAGGATACTCGCGGACTTCGCCGCCGGGGATGTGGACGTGCTCATCGGGACGCACGCCCTCCTCGGTGCGGAGGTCCGGCCGAAGGACCTCGGGCTGATCGTGGTGGATGAGGAGCAGCGGTTCGGGGTGCGCCACAAGGAGCGCATCAGGGAGTTCAAGACCAGCGTGGACGCGCTCACGCTGACGGCCACCCCGATCCCGCGCACCATGCAGATGGGCCTCGCCGCGCTGCGGGACATAAGCGTGATCGAAACTCCCCCAGCCGGACGCCGCAGCATCCTCACGCACGTCGGCCCATACGAGGAAGACATGGTCCGGCAGGCCATCGAACGGGAAGCAAGCCGGGAAGGACAGGTCTTCTTCGTCCACAACCGGGTCGAAACGATAGACGAGGTGGCGGAGAGGCTGCGCTCCCTGGTGCCGGGCGTGCGGTTCGTGACGGCGCACGGCCAGATGCCCGAAAGGGCGCTCGAAGACGTGATGCGGGGCTTCCTCGACGGGGAGTACGACGTGCTCGTCACGACGACCATTGTGGAGAGCGGGCTTGACGTGGCGACGGCGAACACCCTGATCGTGGACCGCGCAGACGCGATGGGCCTCGCGCAGCTCTACCAGCTCCGCGGCAGGATCGGACGCTCCAGTAAACAAGGTTACGCTTACCTCTTCGCCCCACTCGGGGCGACCGTCGAGTCCCAGAAGCGTCTGGAGGCCCTGATGGACTTCACGGAGCTCGGGAGCGGCTTCGCCATCGCCATGAGGGACCTGGAGATCCGGGGCGCCGGCAACCTGCTCGGGGGCGAGCAGTCAGGCCACATCGCGGCCGTCGGCTTCGAGATGTACCTCCGGCTGCTGGAGGAGGCGGTCGAGGAGGCGCGGGGCCGTCCGGCCGAGCGCCGGGAGGAGCGCCCCGTCATCGTGGAGTTGCCGCTGGATGCGTACCTGCCGCCGGAGTACGTGATGGACGAGATCGAACGTGTAGACCTCTACCGCAGGGCATCTGGCCTGGGCTCGCTAGCCGAGGTGGACGACCTGGCCGAAGAGCTCACCGACCGCTTCGGGGAGTTGCCCGAGCCAGCCCGCAACCTCCTCGGCCTCCAGCGCGTGAAGCTTCTGGCCCGTCAGGCCGGGGCGACCTCCGTGGCCTACCGCTCTGGGGGGTTAAGCGTCGTTGGCGTGACCGCGCAGACCCCGGCGCTGCTCCGTAGGGATACCGGCGGCGTGGTCGGCGGCCGGGAAGGCCGGGTAACCGTGCGCGGCTCGGAACTGGACCCGCTCACGCTCGCGGAGACGGCGCTGCGGGCGCTCGGGAATTCGCCCGGTTAGACGCCCATTTCCGGCGTCACTCTTCGAAGAGTTCGCGTCGCATCTGGTCCACCTTGCGTCCGGCGTGTTCGGTCATGTCTCCGTCGGCGCCGGTGTCTTCGGTCATCTGCTCGGAGATCTCACCCGCCTTGCGCTCGTTGTGCGCGTGCGGGTCTCCGCCGGAACCCGTGTCCTCCGTGACGCGCTCGGCGAGGTCTTCCTCCGCGCCAGCGGGGTCGTATGGCATGACCCCCTGGAGGGGCATATCCCGCGTCATGCCCGCGTCGGCCTCCTCTCCGGTCACCTCGCTCTTGTAATCGGCCGACTCCATGGACGGCGCGGACTCCATGGACGGCATGGATGGCATGGATGGCATGGACTCCAGCGAGTCCTCCCGCATGCCAGGCAGGGGACGGGGTTCGACGCCGCCCTTCTCGATCCTCTGCTTGACTTGCTCCGACCGGCGCGAGGCCGCCCGCGCCCGCTGCTCGATCCTCTGCCGGACCTCCCTGTCCGCCCGGCGCATTCGCTCATCTATCCTGCGCTCGACCTCTCTCTGGCGCCGTTCCTGATCCCTTATGCTCATGTAGTCTGCCGCCCCCGTTGTCAGAGCCTCGTTGCCACAGACATCTTGGATGTCCTCTGCGTGACGTACCCCGGCCCCCACAGTTTCACACGCTTACCGCACGCTGGCCTCGGGGATGGCCGGTAATCCGTTCATGGAGTACCTTTAGAATAAAGGTTCGCCACGAGGGACAATTTGGGGAGAGGGATAAGTGGATCATCTGCATCAGGTCCTCGCATCGAAGGTCAGAGATTGGCGCGGAGCAGGCTATCCCTGCGACGAGTTCCCGGCTATCACCGAGATCCTGGAATACCAGGTGCAGTCCGAAGAGGACGGGAGCGTCGTTTCCGTAGAGACCTTGCGCTTTCTACGGGAGCCACAGCGGCGCGCCCTCGAAACCTACTGGTATCTGCGGCTGATAGAGAAGACCCTGCACATCTCGGACCTGTATAAGGAGATGTTCGTCTCTACCAGCACGCGCCGCAACTCGCTCGGCCTGACCAGCGCCCCACTGCAGGACATCATCCTCGACGAAGGGCTAGACGGGCTGCTGGAGCGCATCAGGACCGACGACGAGCTCGTGCGCGAGCACAGTCTGGACTCCCTGCGCGAGACTCTCACCCTCGACTACCCCAGCTATATCTTCGCCCTGGCGATGGGGGCGGGCAAGACCATTCTCATCGGCGCGATCTTCGCGACCGAGTTTGCCATGGCTATCGAGTATCCGGACGGCGAATTCGTGGAGAACGCCCTCGTCTTCGCGCCGGGCAAGACGATCATCGGCTCCCTACGCGAGCTTGCCGAGGTCCCTTACGACGAGATCCTGCCACCGCGCTTCTACAAACGCTTCGCGGCGTCCTTCAAGCTCGCCTTCACCCGCGACGGCGACCCGGACGTGCCGGTGGTGCGGGGCTCCTCTTTCAACGTGGTCGTGACAAACACGGAGAAGATCCGCATCCAGAAGCAGACTGTGCGAAAGAAGAGAGGCTGGACGCAACTCCAGATGCAGACCGAGGAACAGCGGGCCGAGGAGGTCGCCAATCGTCGCCTCCAATCCATAGCCAGCCTCCCGCATCTCGGCGTCTTCTCCGACGAAGCGCACCACACCTACGGTCAAGACGTGGAGAAGAGCCTGAAGAGAGTCCGTCAGACGGTAGATTATCTAGCGGACAACACCAGAGTTGCATGCGTCGTAAACACCACCGGCACTCCATACTATAAGAAGCAGGTGATCAAGGACGTGGTGATCTGGTACGGTCTCGCCGAGGGCATCGCCGAAGGCATCCTCAAGGAGGTGGAGGACAGCATCCTCTCCTACCGCTTCGACGCGGCAGTGACCGGCGAGTTCGTCCGCGACGTGGTCCTGGACTTCTTCGGCGGCTACAAGGATGTGACCCTGCCTGACGGCGCTCCGGCTAAGCTGGCGATCTACTTCCCTCAGACGGACGACCTCGAAGAGATCCGGCCCGTCGTCGAAGCTACCCTTTCGGAGATTGGGCTTGGCCCGGCCGTGGTCCTGCGAAATACCTCCGATTCCGGTCAGGCAGAGATAGACGCCTTCAACCGGCTCAACGACCCGGACTCTCCATACCGCGTGATCCTTTTGGTCAACAAGGGGACCGAGGGCTGGAACTGCCCGAGCCTCTTCGCCTGCGCCCTCGCACGCAAGATCAAGACCTCCAACAACTTCGTCCTCCAGGCCGCGAGCCGCTGCCTGCGTCAGGTGCCTGGCAACGACGTGCGGGCGCGCGTCTACATCTCCGACGAGAACCGTGCGACCCTGGACAAGCAGCTCCAGGAGACCTACGGTGAGACCCTCGGAGACCTCACCAAGTCCGAGAAGAAAAAGAAGACCGCCGTCCTGCACCTCAAGGACCCTACTGCGCCACCGCCTCCCCTCACCATCACCTTCACGCGCCGCATCATCCGCAGGCTCGGCTCCGGGAACGGCTCCGTCACGGACGGCCTGACGCTGGAGAGGCCCGAAGACAACGGCTCTGCGGAGGTGCTGCTACGGACTACGTACAGCGTCGGAGAGCGGGCCGGAACCCAGAGCGTGCTGCGCGCCGTGGACGACATCCCCATAGACGTCGCCGACGAGACCACCGACCTCTACAAGGCGGCCACGTCGCTCGCGTCCACGTACCGCCTGGACGCTCTGAAGATCCGGCGGCTGCTCTCGGAACTGTACCCCGATGGCGAGATGCCCGCCGGCCACCTGCCCGCCGTGGCGGCGCAGATCGAGGATCAGACCTGCCGCTACGAGGAGGGCGAGGAGACGGTTACCCTCACCATCGAGATCGTCAAACCGGAGGGATGGTTGGACGCGAAGACGGGCGAATACGCGACCTCCATCTCCTTCGCGGAAGATAGGGAGCACCTGATACTCAACCTGCTGCCCGACGAGGAGAACCCGGTCGGCTTCGGCTTCCACTACCACCCCTACAACTTCGACTCTGCACCCGAGCGCTCATTCTTCGTCGAGATGCTCCGGCACCTGAACCTCAACCCCGACCGCGTCGAAGACATCTACTTCACCGGGGCCATCACCGACCCCAAGAAGACGGACTTCTTTGTGGAGTGGCGGGACGCGGCGAACAAGAACCGGCGCTACACCCCCGACTTCATCATCCGGCTCAAACCCGAGGAGGGCGAGCCGCCAGGGTCGAGACGGTGCCTGATCGTCGAGATAAAGAGCGAGCAGTTCGAGAAGGTCGTCGCCGAGGAGATGGAGCGCGGCGCGGCCACCAGCGACGAGGGGCGCAAGGCCCTCGCCGTCAAGAGCCTGGAGAAGCTGCAACCCGGCAAGATCGAGTACGAGATCATCTTCGCCCCGGCGGGCGATCTCGTTCGCTCCAAGATGAAGCGCGCCCGCGAGTTCACGGAAGGCAGGTAAGACTCACATGACCACGAAGGACAAGGCGAGCGTCACGGCGGAGATAGGCCCGGTCAAGGGGCGTCCCATGCTCAGTTGGGTCGGAAAGCGCGCCCTCTCCAGGGTCAACGCCTTCCCCGCCCAGCTCGCGGAGACCTACCACGCAAACGGCGCGTCCACCGGCTCGGAGGACGACCGCTGGGAAGACTGGCCGGCCCAGTACCCCGAAGGCGGCTTGCTCTTCTACGGCGACAACAAGGAGGTTCTCGCCAACCTGCTCACGAGCGGCTTTCGCGGCAAGGTCAACCTTATCTACATAGACCCACCTTTCGATTCAGCGGCAGATTACGTCCGTCAGGTTCAGCTTAGAGGCACCGCCAGTGATGCGGCGCTCGAAGGCGAGAGCCTGTCGCTCGGAGAGCAGATCCAGTACACGGACATCTGGGCCAACGACAACTATCTTCAGTTCATGTACGAACGGTTGATCCTCCTGAAGGAACTCCTTACAGACGATGGCAACATCTGGCTTCATTGCGACTGGCATAAGAGCCACCAACTGCGCTGTCTGATGGACGAGGTTTTTGGGCAAGGAGCCTTGCAGAATGAAGTGATCTGGCAAAGGACCGATCCTCACAACGACGCCAAGGGCAGGGTCGGACGGATTCACGACACGTTGCTCTGGTACAGCAAGGGCGAGAACGTAACCTATAACTGGCAAGAAGTTGCCGAACCGTTGTCCGACGCGGCGCTCAAGGAATACAGCCTCATAGAGTTAGAGAACGGTGACAGGGTCTCCTACAAACTGGAACTCGAAGGTCAGGGCCGACGCTTCAAACTCGACGACTGTACGTACAAAGGCAATGACACTACTCGCCGATTCACCTGGCGCGGAGCACGTCCCTCTAACAAGCGTGTATGGCCGTATGACTCCGAAGGCATGGAAGCAGCTCTCGGACGGGGAGAGTTGTTCTTGAGAAATCCCGAGAAGGGCGCAGCGAGATGTCGCGTCAGCTACCTGGACGAGCGAGAAGGCCAGATCTTACAGTCTATCTGGACTGCGGTCGGGCGTATGAAAGGTGGCGTCGGGTACCCTACGGAGAAGCCACGGGCGCTCCTAGCCCGCATCATCCAGGGGTTCTCTAACCCAGGCGACCTGGTGCTCGACTGCTTTATCGGTAGCGGAACCACCGCCATAGCGGCACAAGAACTAGGCTGGCGTTGGATCGGTTGCGACATCAATAAGGGCGCTATCCAGACGACCTCAAGGCGTTTGCAGAAGACCGTTGCGATCCAGGTTGAGCGCGCGAAGACTCCCGGGCAGTATGGCTTTGAGGATATGGAAGATGAGCTACCTGTTCCCGCTCAAACATCCTTCTCTGTCTACCGGGTCAATGATTACGACCTGGCGATCCAGCACAACGAGGCCGCGAACCTGGCGTGCGAGCACATCGGCATAGACCGCACCAAGACGGACGGCTTCTTCGACGGCACGCTCGGCACCGGCAGCAAGCAGGAGCTGGTCAAGATCGTCTCCTTCGATCATCCGCTCGGTGTCATGGACCTCGAAGAGGTCAGGCGTGAGTTGGAGGCCCGTAGGGGAGATGAGACGCGCGGCATCCTGCTCGTCTGCGTCGGCAAGGAGCTGAAGGCCGATCACTGGCTGGAGGAGTGGAACAAGCACCGAGGTATCGTCAAGCTGGACGATATGAACCGTCCCGTGGAGTTCGCCAACAAGGTCCGGGTCATAGAGCTCCGCACCGACCAGCAGTACGGCAAGTTCTTCGTCCACCAGCCCGCCCAGGCCGACGTGAGGGTGGAGCGGGAGAACGGCAAGGTCCGCGTCGAGATCGAAGACTTCATCAGCCCGACCATCGTCGAGCGGCTCGGCATGGACGCCGGCGACACCTCGCTGTTCAAGGCCACGATCACGGACTGGCGCGCCATGGTGGACTCCGTGATGATCGACCCCGACTATGACGGCGAAGCGCTGGACGTCGCCCTCTACGACGTGCCAGAGAGTAAGAACGACCTCGTCAAAGGCACCTACTATATCCCCAGCCCCGACTCCGGCGGCACCGTCACCGTGGCCGTCAAGATAACCGATATGCTCGGCGAGGAAGTGCTCATCGCCAAAGAGATTGGCTCCGCGACTGGCTAGAGAAAGGAGCTTCGCAATGGCCGACCTGCCCGAAGAAACCCCGACCACGGACGAGGACCTCAAGAAGCGTGTTCTTGACAACCTCGACGCCCTCGACAGGAGGGGCAAGCTGCGGGTACTCGACTTCACCAGCGAGCTCGTGACTGGAAGCGAGGCCCGCCGGCCGCGGGACACGCGCGCGGCGCTCCTTGCTCTTGCCGGCACGATCCCCAAAGAGGATCTCGACGAGATAGAGAAGATCATCGAGGAGGAGTTCGAGAAGGTAGACGAAGAAGGGTGGTAACAGCCGGCGGTGATATTCCGGCACGGGGTTTTCTCTTCGATACCAACATCCTCATCGCGGCGCTCAGAGGCGAAGAGGCCGTAGCGCAGCAACTCGCGGAACTTCCGCCCGAGTCGCTCTTCGTGCCGGCGATTACGCTCGGAGAACTCTACTTTGGGGCGCGAAAGTCCGCAAGGTCCGAGGAGAATCTTGCTCGTTTCGAGCGATTCGCCGCTGACTTCGAGATCTTGCCCTGCAATGAGGCGACCGCCCGCCTCTACGCATCGGTCAGAAACACATTGCGTCGAAAAGGTCGCCCAATCCCCGAGAACGACATCTGGATAGCCGCCATCGCTCTCCGACACGACCTCATCCTCGTCTCCCGCGACTCACATTTCGAGCACGTCGAGAGTCTCCGGCTGGAGCACTGGTAAGCAAGGCGGAGGTGATATGTCCACCAATCGCTTGTCTGTCTCATTGAGTTCGAGTAGCCGGGTTGGCTGCCCGCGGGGAGGCTCGTGCTATAATCGCGGGCGATTTCTATTCCCAATAACGAGGGTTTTCGTCGTCTTGAGAGAGTATTTTGCCAGAAGAGTGTGGTTTGTTGCCGTTGTCGTGCCGGTCGTCCTGCTCGCTCTGACGGGGTGTAACGCGGCGGAGCCGACGGCCAACGCGGAGTCGGGAGCGAAGAAGGTGGCGGTCTTCAAGGGGGGTGAGATCACCGAGAGCGAGGTGCAGGAGCAGGTGAAACTCCTCGCCCAGCAGAGCGGGATGGGCGAGGTTCCACCGGACTCCCCACAGTACGACACCATGGTCCAGCAGGCCATGCCCCAGATCGTCGCTCTGGAGGTCGCGCAAGCCTATGCCAGGGAGCAGAACATAACGGTCTCCGAAGAGGAAGTGAATGCGGAGATAGAGACGATCAAGGACCAGGTTGCGGGACAGGCTCCAGGGAACCTCAGTCGGCAAGAGGCTTTCGAGGAGGCCCTGAAACAGAACAACCTGACCGAGGAACAGCTCCGGCAGGACATCCGCCAGAACCTGCCCCTCCAGAAGGTCCAGGAGCGGGTCGCGGGCGATGCCGAGCCCTCAGACCAGGAAGTCCAGGACTTCTACGAGCAGAACAAAGAGGCCGAGTTCACGAACCCCGCGCAACGCTGCGCCAGGCACATCCTGTTCAACAAGGAACAGGAGCAGAAGGCCGAAGACGTGAAGGCCCAGCTCCAGGACGGGGCGGAATTCGGTCAGCTCGCACAGGAGAACTCACAGGACCCCGGCAGCGCCGAGAAGGGCGGCGACCTCGGGTGCCAGCCCAAGGTGGATCCGGCGACCGGGCAACCTCCCTACGTGCCGGAGTTCAACGAGGCCATCTTCGGGGCGGAGCAGGGTGAGATCGTCGGTCCCGTCGAGACCCAGTTCGGCCTTCATCTCATCGAGGTCACGGACATCAGGGAGGAGTCGGTAACGCCCCTCTCGGAAGTGGAGGGCCAGATCCAGGATCAGCTCGCTTCCGAGCGGCAGTCCGCAGCCTTCCAGGAGTGGGTGCAGAAAGAGATAGAAGCCCGCAACGTCAAGTACCTGAACGGCTACAAGCCGCCGGAGGCGCCCGCCAGCCAGCCCGCCTCTGGCTCGGCTTCCGGCTCGGCTTCCCCGCAACCTTCCAGTTCGGCTTCCTCGCAACCCTCGGGAGAGTAGTCCCGGCGCCGCCGGATGGGCTCTTCGTGGCCCGTCCGGTTTGCTCGCGGCGTTTTTGCGGTAGGCTTGCCGTAGCGCCGCGACCATTAACGTCGTAAAGTTACGGGTTGCATAGGTGCGTTGTGAGAGCGGCATGGGAGGATGTTGCTGATGACGGAGATCGTCAGGGTTCGCGGGCGCGAGGTCCTGGACTCCAGAGGGAACCCCACGGTCGAGGTGGACGTTGAGACCGTTAGCGGCTTTTTCGGCCGCGCGGCGGTCCCTTCGGGTGCGTCCACGGGCCAGAACGAGGCCGTCGAGTTGCGCGACGGCGACGCCGACCGCTACGGGGGGAAGGGTGTCACCGAAGCGGTGAGCAACGTGGAAGGCGAGCTCACCGAGATCGTCATCGGGATGGACGCCACCGACCAGCGGGCGCTTGATCTCGCCATGATCGAAGCCGACGGCACGGACAACAAAGGCCGGTTGGGAGCCAACGCCATGCTCGGCGTCTCTCTGGCGGCTGCGAAGGCCGCGGCGGATTGGGCGGGGTTGGACCTCTTCCGTTACCTGGGCGGAGCCGGAGCGTACACGCTGCCGGTGCCGTGCGCGAACATCTTGAACGGCGGGGCCCACGCGGCCAACAACGTAGACTTCCAGGAGTTCATGATCGTGCCGGTCGGCTTCGAGAGCTATGCGGAAGGGCTGCGATCCGTCGCTGAGATCTACCAGGGCTTGAAGAAGTTGCTTGCCGAGCGCGGACTCTCCGGGGGCATCGGTGACGAGGGTGGCTTCGCGCCTGACCTGGAGAGCAACGGGGCTGCGCTGGCCCTGATCTCCGAGGCCGTCGAGCGCAGCGGCTACTCACTGGGAGATCAGCTAGCTTTCGCCCTCGACCCGGCCGCCTCCGAATTCTACGAGAACGGCTCGTACAACCTCTCCGGCGAGGGCAAGACTCTGTCGAGCGAGGAATTGGTGGACTACTGGGCCGGGCTGTGCGACGAGTACCCGATCCTCTCCATCGAGGATGGGCTGGACGAGAACGACTGGGAAGGTTGGGCCAGGCTCACGGAACGTCTTGGCGACAGGGTGCAGCTTGTGGGGGACGATCTGTTCGTGACCAACCCCAAGATACTGCGGCGCGGGATCGAGGAGAACATCGGCAACTCCATCCTGATCAAGGTCAACCAGATCGGGACGCTTACGGAGACGTTCGAGACGATGGACCTGGCGCACAAGTCAGGGTACACGACCATGATCAGCCACCGCTCCGGCGAGACGGAGGACGCGACGATCTCGGACCTCGCGGTGGCCGTGAACGCCGGACAGATAAAGACCGGAGCCCCGGCCCGCGGCGAGCGGGTGGCGAAGTACAACCAGCTCCTGCGTATCGAGGAAGCTCTGGGCGACGCGGCGTTTTATCCTGGCCGGGCGGCTTTCAACCCGAGGAAGGGAGCGTAGCGTGCGCCGGACCAAGATAGTAGCCACGTTGGGGCCAGCGACCTCTTCGGAAGAGCGCATCCGGGACCTCGTCGAGGTCGGGGTGGACTGCGCGCGGTTCAACTTCAGCCACGGCGACCACGGCGTACACCTGGAGAACGCCCGCATCATCCGGGAGGCGGCGCATGAGCGGGGCCGCAATGTGGCGATCATGCAGGACTTGCAGGGACCCAAGATCCGCACCGGCGACGTGGACGACGGCACGGAGCTTCACGAGGGCAACCGGGTCACCATCGCCACCGGAGACTTCGTCGGCGACGCCAGCCGGCTCTCTACCACCTACGACCGGCTCGCAGAGGACGTGAAGCCAGGCCACCGCCTCCTTATCGACGACGGTCTCCTCGGCCTCCGGGTGGAGCGCATCGAAGATGACGGGGACATCGTCTGCGAGGTCATCGAGGGCGGTCCCGTCTCGTCGCACAAGGGCCTGAATTTCCCGGATTCCTCGCTCTCCATAAAGGGCCTCACGCCCAAAGACCTGGAGGACCTGGAGTTCGGCATCAGGGAACTGAACCCCGACTGGGTGGCTACCTCGTTCGTGCGCACGGAGGACGAGGTCATGGAACTCAAGGAGCGCATCAAGGAGTTCGGCGGTGACGCCCCGGTGATCTCCAAGATCGAAAAGCACGAGGCCATAGACAACATCGAGGAGATCATCCGGGCCTCCGACGGCATCATGGTCGCTCGCGGTGACCTGGCGGTCGAGCTCTCCGCCGAGCGGGTGCCTATCGAGCAGAAGCGTATGATCGCGCGTTGCAGGCGTCTCGGGAAGCCGGTCATAGTCGCCACCCAGATGCTGGACTCGATGATGCGCAACCCCCGCCCCACCCGCGCCGAGGTCTCGGACGTGGCGAACGCCATCTTCGACCGGGCCGACGCGGTGATGACCAGCGGGGAGACGGCGGTGGGCAAGTATCCTTTGCAAAGCATCCAGGAGATGGACCGCATCTGCCGGGCCGCCGAGGGCGCCATCAACTACGGCCGGGACATCACGGCCTCCGCCTCATGGGGGCGCGGCGACAACTACGACGCTCTCACGCACGCCGCCTGCGAGCTCGCCGAGGTGCTGGAGGCCCAGGCCATCCTGACCTCGACCCAGACCGGCCTCTCGGCCATAAGGGTCGCCCGCTTCCGCCCCCCGAACAAGATCCTGGCCGTGAGCCCCGTTGACGAGACCGTCAGCCGGCTCGCCCTGGTATGGGGCGTTATCTCCATAAGGGGCGAGCAGGCCGGGTCCCTGGAGGAACGCTTCGACGGGGCCGTGGCGGCCGCCGAGAAGGCCGGGCACATAAAGGAGGGCGACCGCCTCATAATGACCGGCGGGATCGCGGGCTCGCTACCGGGCTCCACGAACGTGCTGGAGGTCTTCAGCGTCGGGGAGAACAGGTAGAGACCGGTGAGCCTGCCGCGTTCATTGCTGCGTCCGCTTGTGGCAGTGATCTACGCTGCGTTCATCGGCGTACTCCTCGCCTCGTACATATCTCCTCTGCAGGGAATCCTGGAAGGCCACGCCGAGGTCTCCAGGCTCGAACAGAACCTGGCCGAGACCCGAGATTACAACGACCGCCAGCAGCGGCTCGCCGAAGAACTGAAAACGCCCGCCGGCATAGAGCGCGCAGCCCGCGAACGGTACGGTATGATCCGTCCCGGCGAAAAGGTATACATCGTCGAGGAGTAGGCTTCGGGTGTCAGGCTACAGGCATCAGGAAGACGCCAGCTCTGCAACCCTCGAAGCAGGCGCCGGGCGTATGCTCTCGAATGGCGATGCTTCCGCTGTAAAATGCGGCTTCGCTATAACCTGAAACCTGATGCCTGAAACCTCCCGAGACCGCGAAGCGGTAGCCCGCCAGCTCGGCCGCGAGCCGAAGCCTTTCAGGGTGACCGCCCGTTGCCCGTTCGGGGCGCCGAGCGTCATAGAGAACGTACCCGGGCGGAGCATGCCGACGAGCTTCTGGGTGACGTGCCCGGCGCTGGACCGGGCCATCGCGCGCGTCGAGGGAGCCGGCGGGGTGCGGGCCGCCGGGGAGGAGGTCGGCGAAGAGGCCGTCGCGGCCCTACACGAGGAGCATCTTTCCCGCTTCGGGAGCCGGGTAGCCGGTGTGCGCGAGGGGGGTTACGTGAAGTGCCTCCACGCCTTCACCGCCCTCCACCTCTCCGGCGCCATCCCCAACCCGGTCGCCGAATGGACCCTGCAACGCCTGGAGAAACCGTACCCGGAAGACGCCTGCTGCACCTCGCCAGACGGATAATTCCGGCTGCTATACTCCCGGCGAAGCACACTTCCGGGGGCGTGGCGGAACAGGTAGACGCAACGGACTTAAAATCCGGTTCCTGAAAAGGAGTGTGGGTTCGAGTCCCACCGCCCCCACTGAAAAAATACCCGCAAAACCGGAAAAATAATGAAGCTCCTGACACCCTGCCGAGGGCTACTTACTGCAACCGTACTGCAACCCGACCAAAGAACTATCCGAGCGCCTCTTCCATCATGTCCGCGAGCCCGTCGTCCATGCCGGGCAAGACGCAACTGTAAGTGTCCATGGTTATGAAGATGCTGGCTTGCCCGAGCAACTCCTGGACCAGCCTGGGATGCGCGCCCTTGAGCAGCAACAGGGTGGCGCACGGGTGTCGGAGGTCGTGGAAGCGGATCTTCTGTGAGATTCTTGCTCTCTTACGGAGCCTTACGTACGGGCCGCCGGTAAGGGACCACGGCCGCATCGCACCGCCGGTTCGATTCGGGAATACGAGGTCCTGAACCTCCCAGAGCGTGCCTAGTCTAAGTCTGTGGGAGTTCTGGTCTGTCTTGTACCGCCTGAGAGCCTCTACAGTCGAACGAGGGAGCTTTATGCGCCTGCGGCTCTTGGCGCTCTTGGGAGGCGTGAAAACCGGGCCATCTCTGGTGTGGGATACCGACCGCTGCACACGCAGCGTTCCGGTTTCCAGGTCTACGTCCTCCCAACGCAGGGCCAACAGCTCGCCCTGCCTCATGCCGCTGCTCACGGCCAGCACGAAGATTGCCTCGTGTTCGTCACCACGCGCGGCTTCTAGGAAGCGTCCGACTTCGGTGGGGAGTGGGGGCGCATCTCTTTACGGGTCGGTCGCGGTGGCTTCACCGCTTCCATGGCGTTGCGAGGGATCATGCCGTCCCTAACGGCTTGCTTTGGAGCCTTGTGAAGGGTGACGTGAATATATTGGACCGTTCGCGGGGAGAGCCCAGCGTCGAGCTTTTGCCGGTAGGGGTCGCGGACGTGGGCGGGCATGACGTTCTTGAGTTTGAGGTTCTCCAAGGCCGGGCGAAGGTGCACCCGTGAGATCTGCTCGTAGCGAACGAACGTAGAGCGCCGGATCGTGCCCTCAGAACCCTTGAGCCAGCTCGTAAGGTAGACTCCCAGCTTGGCGCCCTCTCCGGTGTAGACGAGACCGCCGTCCCGGTCGGCTGTGGCCTTGGTGAGCTTCTGTCGTACCTCTCCATGGAAACAGTATAGCCTGCAAGACAGCGGAAAATAGCGCAACGATATGGTCGGAGGTGGACCTAACGAGGCTAGAGTTGGCTGGTCGGTCGAGCGTCAATTCTGTGAAGGCCAGAGACTCGCATTAGAATTTCGCTGACGCTGCCACGAACTATGGAGGTTACGAAGATGGCATCGGAGTCCAACGATCGGGAACCAGAGGGGCCCGAAAAACTGCCTTACGCCGACTTCCAGGAGGTCCTCTCCGCGCTTCCCAACGCCGAGCTGCTGGGCGCGATAGACCTCACGCTGTTAGAGCTCGAGAGGCGGCTGTATCGCTACGCCCACCTCGGCCCGGAGCTATTGGCCATGGCCGACGAGGGGCTGGTGTTGACCGTGAGGGCCCGGGCCAGGCTGGGGCAGGCATTGTCTTCCGCCCAGCACACCGAGGGGCACCTGCAGCTGGTCGGGGTGGGGGAGTGGAAGCCCACTAGCACCCGCCCCGCTTGGAACACCGACCCGCGTGTGAGTGAAGGGGAGGACGCCTAGCGACGTCAAGCAAGCGAAGGGGTTTTGCCGCCCGCAAGCGTTCCTCGAAACCCACTATCGGGTAGTACAATCGGATCTATGGACCGCGACGATTCGCTGCGACGGCTCAAGCAAGCCCTACGAACTCACCGCGAAGCCCTCGAAGAGTTCGAGAGCGCACTCCTGCAATTCGAGAAATCTATTGACGGGGAGGCTCGAGAGCGTCCGCTAAGAGAGGAAAGGCTTGGACTGCTCGCCATACCGGAGGTCTGCCAGGAGCTAGGGATGGGCAAGAGCTGGGTCTACCGGCGCCTGCGCAGCGGGGAGATCCCGAGCGTGAAACTGGGGCGATCCATCAAGGTCAAGCGTGCCGACCTGGAAGAATACCTGGAAAACCACCGCTACCAGCCATCGGACGAATAACAGATCCTGCCTCCTTCACCATAAATCCTCGAAAAACCTGCCTGTCTTCCCGAGCCAGTTACTCATGAACGCATCTGACTTCGTGCAAGCCGCACTAATTACATACGAATCTGCGTATTGTTTTGCAACACACGATACCATTATTAAATTTTGTTAAGATAACCCTGAGTGCTATTGCGTCGCGCCGTGACTGTACGTATGCTGGTCTTGTTACAAATACTTGGCTGCTAGGTATGGGCGAAGAAACCTACCTCCGACTTGGGCGCTTGGGGTGGGTGGAGCCAGTGGCGCAACCGACTACCGGATGCAGGTGGTCGGTTTTGTTGTTGGGGAAGACGCACCTGCTGGTGCCAGAGAAAAGGGGAATGGACTGATGTCAGCCGAAGACCGAAACGGGCAAGTTTCCACCGACGAGGAGTGTACCGACTGTACCGAGCGGGAACACTCCTTCGACACTCTCACCAGGAGATTAGCTGACGGCTCCATTTCGCGACGCAAAGCGCTCCGAGTGTTGGGCGCCTCCCTCGTGGGTTCCGTACTGGCTTCTATTCCGGGAGCGGCGATAGCCGCACCCCCGCCTGGGACGTGTCTGAAAGAAACTAAGCCATGTAAAACGAACACCGATTGCTGCTCGCAAAACTGCGAAACCCGCAACGGAAAGCTGGTCTGCGGCCCGGCTGTACAGTGCACTGGCCAGGGCCAGGGCAACTGCCCGCAACCGGCGAGCGAGTGCCTACAGGTCCTCTGCAGCGCCAGCGGCTTCTGTGGCGCCGCCCAGCCCAAGCCCAACAACACACGCTGTGACCTCGACAATAACCCCTGTACGGAGGACACCTGCCAGGCGGGCGTCTGTACGCCGGGTGGCGTGAAGACCTGCCCGAACAGCAACAACCCTTGTGCGGAGCTAGTTTGCAACCCGGCGACGGGTAACTGTGAGCCCCGGCCTGTTAACGCAGGGGGGGTGTGCCGCCCTGCGCAGGGCGCCTGTGACCTACCGGCACTCTGTACTGGCACCTCCATCGAGTGCCCGGATAACCCGCTCAAGGCAGCTGGGACGGTCTGCCGCCCGGCGGCCGGCGACTGCGACGTGGCCGAAGTCTGTACCGGCACCTCCAACCAGTGTCCCAACAACGAGTTCGCGCCAGAAGGCACA
>Ga0136619_10000095_pt1 | contig 29288 bp, 33 predicted proteins | sample AntDrymUQ3532106_2_FD_104807 | JGI IMG/M metagenome (GOLD analysis project Ga0136619, IMG submission 104807) | Polar desert sand microbial communities from Dry Valleys, Antarctica - metaG UQ353 (21.06) | ecosystem: Environmental > Terrestrial > Soil > Desert | place: Antarctica: Dry Valley...
CTACCCGGACGTCGGCCCGGAGTTCCAGGCGATCTACGCGGCCGCCACCATGCTGAGCGGAGGGCTGATCGCGGGCGTCGGCGGCTGGCTGCTGCTGCGGGCGCTGGCGGCGGCCGGCGTGCTGGGCAACTTCGCCGCGGGACGCGAGCAGCGAGCGATCTGACCAACGCCGGCCTGGCCGGTCGACGGCCGCCGGCGGTCGAGGCGCGGGGATGGGGGGTCCGGCATGCCGGACGGCGCGAGTGGGCCCTTCGCGGCGTCGACCTCCGCATCGAGGCCGGCGAGCGCGTGCTGCTGGTGGGCCGATCGGGGTCGGGCAAGTCGACGCTGCTCGCTGCCCTTGCCGGGCTGCTCGATCCGTCGGTCACCGAGACGGAGGGTGAGCTGCTGGTGGGTGGCCGCCCGCCGCGCGAAGCCTCCGGCTCGACCGGGCTCCTCTTCCAGGACCCCGAGTCGCAGATCGTCATGGGCCGCGCGGGCGACGACGTGGCGTTCGGGCTGGAGAACCGCTGCGTGCCGACCTCGGAGATCCCCGGTCGCGTCCGGGAGGCGCTCGAGGCGGTGGAGTTCCCCTACGGCCCGGAGCGCTCGACCAGCGCGCTCTCCGGCGGCGAGCGCCAGCGCCTCGCCCTGGCCGGAACCCTCGCCCTTCGTCCCGAGCTCCTGCTGCTCGACGAGCCCACGGCGAACCTCGACCCGCCTGGCGCGGACCGCCTGCGGGCGGTGCTCGGCCGCGTGCTGGACGGGGGCGACAGCACGCTTGTGCTGGTCGAGCACCGCATCGAGGAGTCACTGCCGCTCGTCGGGCGGCTGGTGGCGATCGATGGCCGCGCGGGTGTCGTGGCCGACGGGCCACCGTCCGAGCTCCTCGCCGCTGACCCTGCGCGGCTTGCCGAGCGAGGCATCTGGTCTCCCGGCTTCTCGGCGGCCGTGGAGCCCGCCCGACGCGACGGCGAGAAGCCGGAGACCCTGGTCCGCGCCGAGGGAGCGTCCTTCCGCTACCCGGCGTCCGGGGTCGACGCGGTCAAGGCCACGGACGTCGTGCTCCGCTCGTCGGAGGCACTCGCCATCACCGGCCCCAACGGCAGCGGCAAGTCCACGCTCGCGCTGCTGCTCGGCGGCCTACTCGGGCCACGCGAGGGTTCGGTGCGTGCGACCGCCGCCCTTGCCCCCGATCGTGACGGCCAGTCGCTCGCGAGCTTCTCCGCGCGGGATCTCGTTCGCCGCATCGGCTCCGTCTTCCAGGATCCCGAGCACCAGCTCCTCGCCGGCACCGTGCGCAGGGAGCTCATGATCGGGCCTCGACGCGTCGGGATGACCGAGGTCGCCGCGTCCGCGCGCGCCGACGAGCTCCTCGAACGGATGAGCCTCTCGCACCTCGCGGAGGCAAACCCCTTCACCCTGTCCGGTGGCGAAAAGCGGCGCCTGTCAGTTGCCACGGCCCTCGCCACCGCGCCGCGTCTGCTCATCCTCGATGAGCCCACCTTCGGGCAGGACCCGCGCGGCTGGATCGAGCTCCTCGGGCTGCTCTCCTCGCTCCGCGAGGACGGGCACGGGCTCTGCGTCGTGACGCATGACGAGCCGTTCGTGGACGCGATCGCGGACCGCCGGCTGCTCCTGGCGGGATCGGCGGGATCGGCCTAATGCGCCTCGTCGTCCCTCTCGATCCGCGGCCATCGGCGCCACTGGTGCGGGCCAATCCGATCGCCAAGCTGGTCGCAGCACTGGTGCTGCTGGTCGCGCTGCTCGTGTCGCTCGACGGTGTCACCGCTGCGGTGATCCTCGCCGCCCTCCTCGCGCTCGTCCCCGCCTCGGGCCTTGACCCGCGCGCGCTGATCGGACGATTGTGGTTGATCGTGCTGACCGCCGTGTCGATCGGCCTGCTCAACGTGATCCTCGCCCCCGCCCAGTCCGGCGCGACCGTGCTCGAGCTCGGGCCGCTGCGGGTCGGCTTCGGCACACTGCTCGACGGCGCGGGCCTCACCATCCGGCTGCTGGCGGTCGCGATGGCGGGCATCCTGGCGACGGCCACGAGCCAGCCCACCGATGTCGCCGATGCGCTCATCCAGCAGCTCCGGGTCTCTCCTCGCCTGGCGGTCGGCGCCCTCGCCGCGCTCCGCCTGCTTCCGGTTCTCGCGCGCGACTGGCAGACGGCCGCGCTGGCACGCCGAGCCCGCGGCGTCGAGGCCGGTCGCTCACCGATCGCCGCCGCGCGCCTCTTCGCCGGGCAGCTGCTGGGCCTCCTGGTCGGCGCGGTCCGGCGCGGCGCCCGCATGGCGATGGCGATGGAGGCGCGGGGCTTCGGCGCCCGGCCCTGCCGCTCGGTGGCCCGCGTCCAGCGCATGCGCCAGGGAGACTGGGCGTGGATCGGCGGTGCCGTGGCGCTGGCGATCGGGGCCGTCGCGCTCAGCCTCTCGCTGGGGACGTGGAGGCCGCTCATCGGCTGATCGGGTCAGGCGCCGCCGGAGAAGGGCCGAAGCCAGGTCGGCTCGTGCACAGCGCCGATGTAGCGACGCGGATCGAACGGCGCGAGCGACAGGGTTCGAGCGGCGCCGTCGGCGATGAGCTCGGCCATCAGCAGGCCGAGGATGGGGGCGTAGGGATGGCCGTGGCCGGTCAGGCCGGCCGCGACGTAGGCGCCCGGCATCCGGGTGCCGTCCTCGGCCGGCAGGGTACCCGCCATCGGGATCTCGAGCGAGGCAAAGTCGAGCAGCCCCGCCCAGCAACGGATCATGCGGGCGTCGCGGAGCTGCGGATGGATGCGGGCGAGCATGCCGGCCAGCAGCGCCGGCGGCTGGGGGCGGACCCGCGTCGAGTACGAGCCGATGCCCATGGCCTCGTCGGCCACCGCAAAGCCGCCGATGACGACTTCACCGCTGCGCATCTGGCGCCAGTACTCGTTGCACTGGTTGGTCTCGTACCCGAAGCGGCCGATGGAGGTGGGCAGCATCTCGGTGACGCACACCGTCTCGCGGATCGGCGTCAGGTTGGCGGCGAGGTGCGGCGCCAGTGCCGGGGTCCAGGCGTTCGTCGCCAGCAGCACGGACGGAGAGGCAACCTCTCCGTGGGTGGTGGCGACCCCTGCCGTCCGGCCGCCCTGCGCCAGCAGCCGCTCGACGCGCGCGCCGGTGACCACCATGCCGCCCATCGCGCGCGTCGCATCCAGCAGCGCGTAGACGAGCCGGAACGGATTCAGGGTCGCGTCGCGGACCGTCCAGGCCGCCGCGCGCGCCTGGTCGTGGGCGATGGCTGGTGCAAGCTCTCGCAGCGCCTCGCCGCGCACCAGGCGGACGTCCAGGCCCTCGGCGACCTTGAGTGCCGACGCCGCCTGGAGGTGCGCCTCCTGGCCCTCGTCCATGGCGATGTCGAGGGAGCCGAAGCGGTCCCACTCGATCCCACCCGGCAGCTCCGCGTCCCACGCCTCGAGCATGTCGAGCGAGCGGGTGGTGTAGTCCAGGATCGAGCGGCCACCTGCCTGCTGGACCAGGTGTGTCACGCGCGGGAAGTGGCCACCGAGCCCAGCCAGCGCCATCCCCGCGTTGCGTCCCGACGCCCCGCTGGCGGGCGCATTCGCTTCGATGAGCAGCGGACGCATGCCGGCGCGTGCGAGGTGGTACGCCGCGGAGGCGCCGAGCATGCCCCCACCGACCACCACCATCTCGGCCGTGGCCGGCAGCTCCGCGCGCGGGTCGGGCGTGAAGGCCACTGGCTCCGGGGATGGCGCGAAGGACGGCGCACGGGGCGGCGCGGGTCGAGAGTCGGGACCGGGCATGGGTCGGCGGGAGCGTACCATCGGGTCCATGCCCGTCCACGAGGACCTCCGCTTCAGGGCGGGTGACCTGGCACTCGCGGCCACGCTCACGCTGCCCGATGCACCCGGCGAGCGGCGGCTCCCATGGGCGCTGCTCGTCCCGTCCTGGCTGCCTCGGGGCCGCGACGGCGACTGGGACCGCGCCCGGCACCCGACGTGGTTCGACCGCGGCCCCGCTCGCCCCGGGTTGCTGGCGCGCCTCGCCGATGCGCTGGCGGGTCGCGGCGTCGCCAGCCTGCGTTACGACCCGCGGGGATGTGGCGAGTCGGATGGAAGCTGGGAATCCTCTGACCTGTTCAGCCGCATCGACGACGCGCGCGACGCGATCGGGGCCATGCGCTCGCGCCGCGACCTGGACCTGCGTCGCACCGCTATCGTCGGTCACGGCGAGGGAACGGTGGTGGCGCTCAGCGTGGCGGTCGCGGACCCGGCCATCGGCGCGCTCGGCGTCATCGGCGGCTCCGCCAGGTCGTTCCGCGACGTCATGCGCCGCGGGGTGACGGAGCGTGCGCGAACCGGACGCGATCGTCAGCATCCGGCCGTGGCCGCGCTCGACCGCCTCGCCGAGGAGATCGTCGAGCGCGTGGAGCGCCACGAGCGCGAGGTCACGCTGTCGATCGGCGACGAGGTGGTCACGCTGGCGTTGGCCGGCTGGGAGCAGGCGTTCCGCACGCCCCCGCTCGCGCTGGCCACCATGCTCCACCGCAGCGTCGTCATCCTCCACGGCAGCGACGACGCCTGGGCGGACCCCGACGAGGCGCGGCTACTCGCCGACGTCCTCCGCGAGAGCGGCAACGACCCGGTTATCCAGCTGGCCGACGGCAGCGGCCATGACCTCGCGGATGCTGCGGACGACGTGATCGAGGCCTTCGCCGATGCGCTCGTCGCCCGCATGGAGCCCCGGGAGCTGCCGCCCGTGCTCGTCGCGATCGAGCAGATGAGCTCGTCGCTAGACTCCTCGGCATGACGCGTCTGGCTGCCGGAGATTCCGCCCCGGAGTTCGAGATGGCCGCCGACGACCGCTCCACCGTCTCGAGCGCTTCGCTGGCGGGCTCGCGCTACGTCCTGTACTTCTATCCGAAGGACGACACGCCCGGCTGCACGAAGCAGGCATGCAGCCTCCGGGACAGCTGGTCGAGGGTGACCGAAACCGATGCGCAGGTCTTCGGCGTCTCCCCGGGCAGCGTGAAAAGCCACAGCAGGTTCCGCGAGAAGTACTCGCTGCCCTATCGGCTCCTGTCGGACGAGGGCCATCGGCTGGCCGATGCCTACGGCGTGTGGGTCGAGAAGAAGTTCATGGGCCGCGAGTACATGGGCGTCGAGCGCAGCACGTTCGTCATCGGCCCCGGCGGCGGGATCGAGCACGTCCTCGCGCAGGTGAAGCCCGAGGGGCACGTCGACCAGCTCCTCGAGGCGCTGGCCGGGTGAAGCCGGAACGCAGCGTGCTCCTGCTGAGCGCCGCCGTGGCCCTCGCGGGGCTCGTGCTCATCGGCGCCGTCATCGGCTTCGTGGTCATGCTGGACCCCATCCCGTGATCTGGGTCGCCACCGCGCTGGCGCTCATCGCCTGGCTGGCGGGGCGTCATCTTCCGGCTGGGCTCGTGGGTGCACCTGCTCCTCCTCGCGGCGGCCGTGCTGCTCGTCTACCAGGTGATCGAGGAGCGTCGAGGGAACGGGCCTCGCGACCGATAACCTGTCACGGCCATCGTCTAGGCTTGGGCCGTCGTGCCGATCGAGCCATTCCGCTTCCTCCACACCGGTGACCTCCACCTCGACAGCCCGTTCGTCGGCCTGACGGCGGAGGCTCCGCCCGAGGTCGCGCGCGCCCTGCGCGACTCGACCCTCCAGGCGTGGCAGCGGATCGTGAAGCTCGCGCTGGACGAGCAGGTGGACTTCGCCGTGGTCGCCGGCGACGCGTTCGAGCACGCCAATCGGACGCTGCTGGCGCAGGTCCGCTTCCGGGATGGACTCGAGGCTCTATCGGCCGCGGGAATCCCGTCGTTCGTGGTGACGGGCAACCACGATCCGCTCTCCGGCTGGGAGCCGAGCGTCCGCTGGCCCGAGCACTCCCACCGCTTCGGAGCCGATGCGGTCGAGGCGCGCCCGGTGATCCGTGGCGGGCGCGAGATCGCCCGTGTCTACGGCATCAGCTACCCGGTCCGTGCCGTCACCGAGAACCTCGCGCTGCGCTTCCGGCGCGATGCGGACGCACCGTACGCGGTCGCCGTGCTGCACGCGAATGTCGGCGGCCAGCCCGGGCACATGCCGTACTCACCGTGCACCCTCTCCGACCTGCGCGCGTCAGGCATCGAGTACTGGGCCCTGGGACACATCCACCGCCCGGGAGTCCTCTCCGAGTCGGGTCCCACCGTGGTGTACTGCGGCAACCCGCAGGGTCGCGACCCGGGCGAGACGGAGCCGCGTGGCGCCTACGTGGTCGAGGTCGACAGTGCCGGAGCCGCCGTCCCGGTCTTCCACGCCACCGACGCGGTGCGCTGGCAGCTCCTGGAGCTTGACATCGGTCAGGTCGAGGGTGAGGAGTCGCTGGTGGACGCCGTGGTCGCGGCGGTGGAGGGGGCACAGCACGCGGCGGCCCGACCGATCGTCGTGCGCGTCACGCTCGTCGGCCGCGGGGGGCTCCACCGCTCCATGAACCGCGGCAGCCTGCGGGACGAGGTCCGCCAGCTCGCGCAGGAGCGGCTGCCAACGGAGGGGCGCTTCGCGTGGATCGAGTCCCTTCGTGATGCCACCCGCCCCCTCGCGGACCTTGGCAGCGCGGCCCCGGCCACGTTCCTCGGTGAGCTGTCCGGGGAGGCCGACGCGGGACGGGAGGCGCTCGGGCGGCAGGTCGACACCGACTCCGACGAGGAGTCGGCCGCCGCCGCCACCTGGGAGGACGCGCTCGAGGAGCTCTACGGAAACTCGCGCGTCCGCCGCGTACTGCACGGCCGGCGCCCCGATCGGAGGAGGCTGGCAGAGCTGCTCACCGACGCGGAGCGCCTGGCCGTGGATCGCATGGTCGAGTCGGGCTGAGCCGATGCGGATCGACACCATCTTCATCGACGGCTTCGGGGTGTGGCACGAGTCGCGGCTGGAACCCGCCGCGGGGCTCACCGTGGTGTGCGGTGACAACGAGGCCGGCAAGACGACGCTCCTTGCATTCGTGCGCGCCGTCCTGTTCGGTTTCGAGACCGGCCAGTACCCCGCGGTGGCTGGCGGCCGACGCGGTGGATGGCTCGAGGTCACGACCGCGGACGAGCGCCGCTACCGCATCGAGCGCTACGGCGACCGCGGCGGGCAGGGAGCGCTCAGCGTCACCGGGGACGACGGCGTCGATCGGGGCCCCCAGTTCCTCTCGCGCCTCCTCCACGGCGTCGAGGCCTCGGTGTATCGCAATGTCTTCGCGTTCCGGCTCGAGGAGCTCTCTGAGCTCAAGGGCCTGACCGAGGGGGGTGTGGCGGCGCGCATCTACGGCGCCGGGCTCGGGACCGGGGCCGCATCCGCGATCACGGTCGAATCGGCGCTGAAGACAGAGGTCGCCGGCCTCTTCAAGCCGGGCGGGTCCAATCCCCGCATCAACCAGCTCCTCAGGCAGATCGAGGAGGTGGAGCACCAGCTCAGCCGAGTCGACCCACCGGCCGAGTACGCGGACACGCGCAGCCGGCTGACCGAGCTCGAGGCGGATCGGGAACGTCTCGCCTCCGAGATCGACTCGTTCGGCAGCGAGCGTCGCCGCCTGGACCGCATCGACGCGGGTTGGCAGCCGACGCAGGAGCTGCGAGCCGCGGAGGAGGCACTGGCGGAGGAAGGGGATGCGGGTGCCGGCCTCGAGGGGGCCATCGAGCGCTTCACCCGGCTCGATGCGGCCGTTCGGGCCGCCCGGGAGCGGCTCGACGACGCCACGGCCCGCCTCAGCTCCAGGCGCAAGCACCTGGCCGAGCTCGATCCCGACGAGACGACTCTCGCGCATCGGTCGCAGGTCGAGGGCCTGCTGGAGGCTCGCGCCGCCGTGCGTGGAGAGGCCGGCGCCCTGCGGGAGGCGGAGCAGCAGCTCTCGTCGGCGGATCGGCAGCTGGCCGAAACGCTGTCGCAGCTCGGCGCGGGTTGGACGGTCGAGCGCGTGTCCGGGCTCGACCTGTCGGTCGCGACTCGCGCTGCCCTGGGCGGGCGCCTCCGCGAGCTGATCGACGGGGCCACGCGTGATCTCGAACGTCGAGAGCTCGAGGCGGCGACCGCCGAGGCAGCCGCGGCCGAGGCATCCATCGAGCTCCGATCCCTCGACGAGCGCATGGCGGGTGACTTCACCTCCCCGCTGCCGGTCGCGCTCCACCACGTCCGCCGGGGTCCCCTGGTTCTCGCAGCGGTGGCCGGAGCGGGGCTGCTCGTGGCCGTGGCCCTCGCGCTGGCAGGCGCGACCGTCGCTGCAGGTGCCTCGGCGGTCCTTGGCCTCGCCGCGGCCGGGCTCCTGTGGTGGGTGTCGCGACCGGGCGCCACGGAAGCCGGGGACCCGGCCGCGGCGCGGCGCGCGGTCATCGAGGAGCGACGCGCAATGATCAGCGAACGGCTCGCCCAGGCGGCGCGCGCCCGAGACAGCACGGCCGCCGCGCTCGTCGCCGCCCGCGACGCCAGCCTCGCGGCGAACGCCGAGTGGAGCGAATGGCTGAGCGCCCACAGCTACGACGCCGACCTCGATCGCGAGACGGTCCTGAGCCTGTTCGAGGCGGCAACTGCCGCGCGGGCCACGATCCGGCGCCGGGAGGAGGTCGCGGAGACGGTGGGGCGCCTGGCCGCGCGCCGGGATGCGTTCCTCGACGAGGCTGGGGTGGTCCTGGCTGCGCTCGGGCGCCCCGTCGCGGCGGACTCCCTGGCAGCCGCGGTTGATGCGCTGGGCAACGAGCTGCGGGAGGCGCAGTCGGCACACGAGAGCGCGGAGCGGATCGCCGCAGACGTGGAGGACCTGGCAGCCGAGGAGGCGCGCGCGGCGGAGCGCAATGGAGGGGATGCGGAGGCCCTGGCGGCCCTGCTGGCGGAGTGCGGTGTCTCCTCGGAGGCGGAGCTTCGCGAGCGCGTCGCGCGGGCCGATCGGCACCGGTCATTGACCGAATCGGCCGCGCGAGCCCGCCAGGCGCTGGCGACCCTCGCGGGCCATGGCGACGGGGTCGATCGGCTGGTGGGGGAGATAGCCGCGGTTGCGGACATCGGCGAGGTCCGTGACCGGCTGTCTGCCGTGCGCGCGGATGCCGAGGGAGCCACGGATCGGCGCGACGGAGTGCTCCAGGAGATCGGCGCGCTCCAGAGCCAGGTCGAGGGCCTCGAGGCATCGGTCGAGGCAAGCTCGGCGCGCCAGCAACTGGCGGACCTCGTCTCCAGGCTCGAGGCCGAGGCGGAGGACTGGAGCGTTCGGCGCCTCGCCGTCGCGCTCATGGAGCGGACGCGGCAGCGGTACGAGCGCGAGCATCGGCCCGGCGTGATCCGTACCGCCGAGGAGTTCCTCTCCGAGTGGACCGATGGGCGCTGGGTTCGGATCATCGCGCCGCTCGGCGGGGCGATAGACGGCCTCGAGCGAGCGGACGGCAGGCAGGTCGCCATCGGTGCCCTGTCGCGCGGGACGCAGGAGCAGCTCTACCTTGCGCTGCGCTTCGGCCTGATCGAGCACTTCGCCGAGGAGGCGGAGCCGCTGCCGATCGTGATGGACGAGACACTCGTGAACTTCGACGAGGCACGCGCCGAGCGAACGGCGCGCACCATCGAGCGGCTCTCGAAGCGCCACCAGATCCTGTACTTCACCTGCCGCACTTCCACGCCGCTACAGTCGCAGACCGTGGTGCGCCTCCAGCCGCCGATCCTGGCGGGCGCCGTGGGGGCGGATCGACCGCCGACCGTCGAGCGGGTCCCGGCCGCGACCGATGCCTGACGATCGACTGCCGAGCCCCGAGCGCGTGCTGGTGGTCGCGGCGCATCCCGACGACATCGAGTTCGGAGCGGGCGCCACGATCGCCCGCTGGACGTCGGAGGGTGCCGCGGTGCGCTACCTCATCGCCACGCGCGGGGAGCGGGGCAGCGACGACGAGAATGCCGACCTGGCGGTGGTCGCCGCGCGTCGCGAGCAGGAGCAGCGGGCCGCCGCCGCCGAGATCGGCGTCGAGGGCGTCGACTTCCTCGACGAGCCGGACGGGCAGGTGCAGGCGACGCTCGCGCTCCGCGAGCGGATCACGTACGCGGTGCGCTCCTTCCGGCCGGAGGCCGTCATGACCCACGATCCGACGGTGCTGTTCGTCAACAACGAGTGGGTCAACCACCCCGACCACCGCGCGGTGGGCGAGTCGACCGTCGATGCCGTCTTCCCCACCGCCCGCGACCCCTTGAACTTCCGCGAGCACCTCGAGCGCGGCGTTGGGCCGTGGAAGGTCGCGGAGCTCTACCTGTGGAGCACGAACGAGGCGAACCAGATCGTCGACATCGGCGAGACGCTGGAGCGCAAGATCGCGGCGCTCGCCCACCACGCCAGCCAGTTCCGATCCTTCGATGAGATCGCGCGCTGGGTTCGACAGCGCAGCGAGGAGCTCGGCGAGCGCGCCGGCTACCGGGCGGCGGAGGGCTTCCGCCGCGTGACGCTGGCCCGCTGACGAATCAACGCCCGGCTGCGCCCCGTGCGCGCAACTGCGGTAGCATCGGCCTCGTCGCCCCTCACAGCCATTCCGTCCGACGCCACCCGGAGAGCGACCACCAGCAGTGATCTCAGATACCGCGATACCGCTGAGGTTCCAGACCGCCGAGGTCGGCGTCGACTGGCTTCAGTGCAACATCGAGTGCCAGGAAGGCTGCCCGGTCAACACGAACTGCCGGGGCTACCTGATGCTGGCCGCCGAGGGTCGTTTCGAGGAGGGGTACATCCTCGCCCGCGACCCGAACCCGGTGGCGGCCATCTGCGGCTACGTGTGCTCCGCCCCCTGCGAGAAGGCCTGCCGGCGAGCCGACATCGACAAGCCGCTCGCCATTCGCGCCATGAAGCGCTTCCTCGTTGACTGGCACTACGGCAACAACATGCCGGACAACGTCGTGGTCCAGCCGGCGACGGGCAAGAGCGTGGCGGTCATCGGCGCCGGACCAGCCGGGCTGTCCGCGGCCAAGGAGCTCGCCGCGTGGGGCCACGAGGTCCACGTCTACGAGGCTCTGCCGTCGGGCGGCGGGACCACGCTCATCGGCGTGCCCGCCTTCCGGCTGCCGCGCGACGTGATCGAGCTGGACGTCAACTGGGTCGCCAAGCACGGTGTGCAGTTCCACTACAACGTCGAGATCGGTCGCGACGTCACGCTCGAGCAGCTCAGGGAGCGGCATGATTCGGTCGCCGTCGCCACCGGATGTATGTACCCGGTCGCCATGAACGTGCCGGGCGAGGAGCTCGACGGCGTGATCTATGGCGTCGACTTCCTCAAGCGCGCGAACCTCGGTCAGCCGCAATGGGTCGGTGAGCACGTCGTCATCATCGGCGGCGGCTACACGGCCATGGACTCCGCGCGGACCGCGCTGCGCATCGGCGCCAAGACCTCGACCATCGTGTACCGCCGCGGGCCTGACGAGATGGTGGTGGACGAGGAGGAGCAGCACGAGACCCGATTCGAGGGCGTGCAGTTCGAGTTCTTCAGCAGCCCCGTTGAGGTCGTGGCGGGGCCGGATGGGCGCGTGACCGGCATGACCTTCCAGCGCACGAAGCTCGGGCCGCCGGACGCGAGCGGGCGCCGCACCGCCGAGCCCATTCCGGGCAGCGAGTTCACGGTGCCGTGCGACATGGTCATCCCCTGCACCAGCCAGGCCGCCGACAACAACGTCCTCGGCGAGTTCGGCGCCCCCCTGAACCGCCATGTCGGGGTCACCGATACGCGCGAGGTGGTGCCCGGAGGCTCGCTCTCGTCGTGGCGGACGCAGCCTCTCAACGGCACCACGCCAACCGACTCGTCGGGGCGACGCATGAACGAGCTGAAGTTCGACTTCAAGGGCGGCAAGGTCATCGTCAACGCCGACACGTTCGGCACCAACGTCGACGGCGTCTTCGCGGTCGGCGACTTCGTCACCGGACCTGCCACCATCATCGAGGCAGCGGGCCTTGGGCGGCGATGCGCCCGGGCCGTCGACCGCTGGCTGGCCGGCGTGCGCGGGGAGGAGCTGGAGGAGCTGCCGGTCATCAACCGCGCGGTCATCACCCAGAGCCTCGAGCACGACATGCCTCGCTTCTACGAGGCCACCGAGCGCCAGCACATCCCCATGGCGCCGCCCGAGCTGCGCCGCGACTTCGTGAGCCTGGTCGAGGTCGGCTACGACACTCGCGGCGCCATCGCCGAGGGCACGCGCTGCCTCCAGTGCAACCACAATATCGCCATCGACGGGCCCCGCTGTATCCTGTGCGGGCTCTGCGCCGACGTGTGCCCCGAGGGCGTGATCTACATGATCGACAAGGCGCAGGTCGGCGGCGACGACCCGGAGGTGGACCTCTTCCAGTCGTGGCCGCGCGGGATCGCGATGGTCATCGACGAGGAGCGCTGCATCCGCTGCAACCTGTGCGTGGAGCGCTGCCCGACCAACTGCATCACCATGGACCGCCTCGAGCTCGAGCGGTTCACGCCTGACGGGAAGGTGCTCTTGGAGAGCTACAAGGACAACGTGCTCGGGCAGGTCGGCCAGCAGGCCGGCCCGATGGTCGAGCGATGAGCGGTCTGGTCGGCTCCGCGGTCCGCGCCCTCAAGGAGTCCGCGGTGTGGCGCTCGCTCTTCCGCCAGCCGTACCCGACCACCAGCCGCACCCGCGCGCTGGCGGTGATGAACAACGTGTTCCTGCACCTGCACCCGGTGCGCGTGAAGCGCCACGCGGTGCGCTACACGTACACCTTCTGCCTCGGCGGCATCAGCTTCTTCCTGTTCCTGGCGCTCACCGTGACCGGGCTGTACCTGATGTTCTTCTACGTGCCATCGGTGAGCCGCGCCTACCAGGACATCCAGGCCATCAGCGCGTCGGTGGCCTTCGGCGACTTCGTCCGCAACATGCACCGATGGGCGGCGCACCTCATGGTGCTGACGGTCTTCCTGCACATGATGCGGGTCTTCTACCACGGGGCCTACAAACCGCCACGCGAGTTCAACTGGGTGGTCGGCGTGATCCTTCTCTTCCTCACGCTCGGCCTGAGCTTCACCGGCTACCTGCTGCCGTGGGACCAGATCGCGTTCTGGGCGGTCACCGTGGGCAGCCAGATGGCGACGTACGTGCCGCTCGTCTCGTCGGAGTTCGGCTTCATCCTCCTCGGTGGGGTGGCCGTGGGGCAGGAGACGCTTCTGCGGTTCTACGTACTGCACGTGATCGCGCTGCCACTGATCGCCGCCATCTTCATGATCGTCCACTTCTGGCGCATCAGGAAGGATGGCGGGATCTCGGGTCCGGTGTAGCCTGAGCAAGGACCGATGACGATCGAGAAGCGACCCAACGCGACCGCCGACAAGAACGCGCCGACGCAGGCGCCTTCCGTGGCGCCGGCGGTCGAGCACCGCCCCGGACCGAAGCTGCCGGGACCGCCCGGCGTGCCCGGCACGGAGCGCTTCCGGCTGCTCGCCTACGTCAAGCAGGAGTCCATGGTCCGCGTCGACAAGCGCCCCGACGAGACGGTGCTCACCTGGCCTCACCTCCTGCGTGCCGAGTTCGTGATGGCCATGCTCATCACGGGGCTCCTCGTCCTGGCCTCGGCGCTCATCCGGGCGCCGCTGGAGGAGATGGCCAACCCGGCCGTCACGCCGCACGTCGCGAAGGCGCCGTGGTACTTCCTCGGCCTCCAGGAGATCCTCAGCTACTTCAACGCGACGGTCGCGGGCTTCCTGGTGCCGACGTTCTATCTCGGAGGTCTCGCGGCGATCCCGTTCATCGACCGCTCGCCGTACAAGGCGGTGCGCGACCGCAAGCTCATGTGGGTCTTCTTCATGACCCTGATGGTCGGCGGCATCGTCACCACCCTCATCGGCTCCTTCTTCCGCGGCCCCGGCTGGGGCTGGACATGGCCGTGGATCGACGGGCTCTTCTTCACGCTATGACCCAGTACTCGACCTACGGGCCGGTGCACGGCCCGCCGACCGGCGACATCACCCGCCGCAGCTTCATGCGGCGCATGCTCGGCGTGGGGGTTGGTATCCTGTCGCTCGAGTTCCTTGCGGGCACTCTCGCTTTCTTGTGGCCGAACCTGACGGAAGGGCTCGGCGCGCAGATCACGCTGGGCACCCCGGAGGACGTGAACGCCCTGTCGCCCGAGTGGGCGCTGGGGCTGCCGTACATCTACAACCAGGCGAACCTGTTCTTCGTGAACGTGCCCGCCGGGAAGGCGCGCGTCGAGGCCGAGGGGGCGCCGGCGGAGCCGACTCCCGACCCCGGCGGCGAGGTGCTCGCCCTCTATCGGAAGTGCCCGCACCTTGGCTGCCAGGTCCCGCAGCTGTGCGGTGCGAGCCAGTGGTTCGAGTGCCTGTGCCACGGCTCGAGGTACACCATCCTGGGTGAGCACCGCGCCGGCCCCGCCGAGCGCGGCCTCGACAGCTTCGCGGTATCCCTCACCGATGGCGTCTACGTCATCGACACGCGGGAGATCATGTCGGGCCCGCCGACCGGGACGGTCACCTTCGACACGCGGCAGAACGACGACATTCCTCACTGCTCCTGATCGATGCGCCTGAAGACGCTTGGCGTGATCCTGGTCACCATCATGGCCACCTTCACGGTCGTGTACTGGCTGACCGATGCGCCTCGCCGTGAGGGCATGGGCAACGAGCACGAGGAGGAGCTCGCCCACGTCGGCGAGATCGTGTACTCCGACAGCGACACCGAGCCCGGCGCGGCCGGCTGCGCGCGATGCCACGGCGCAGACGGCGAGGGTGGTCCGATACCCAATGATCCGGCTGGGGCCATCGCTCCGTCGCTTCGAACCGCATCGCTCGCCGAGAAGCTGAGCGTGAACTCGAACTACGTCCATCTCGTCGTCAGCTATGGCGGCGTGGTGGTGTCCGGGAACGTTCGATCGAAGATGCCGGCGTGGAGTTACGAGGTCGGCGGTCCGCTGAACGAGCAGCAGCTCGAGGCGGTCGTGTCGCTCGTCGAGCGCTGGGCGGAGGAGGCGGCCGAGGAGGAGCCGGAGGAGGTCGACGACACCGCCGAGGCCGGCCAGCAGGTCTACAGCTCGGCGGGCTGCCAGGGCTGCCACGGCCCCGAGCTGGAGGGGACAGGCTCGGGCCCGAACATCCAGGCCATCAGCTCCGAGGTGATCACCGAGTTCCCGGATCCATTCGTCAATCCCTCCGGGGCCGACCAGATGGTGGCGGACTACGACGAGGATCCCCGCAACTTCCTGGAGCTGTGGATCAGGGACTCCGCCACGAACTACAACGATGGGGAGTTCACCGGCATGCCACCCCACCCGGAGGGGACTCTCTCCGAGAGCCAGCTCACTGCGCTGATCACATTCCTGCTCGAGCAGCAGGACGGAACGCTGGAGTGAGCCGATGACCTCCTACCCGACGTACCGCTCGCGCGGATCGTTCACGCGCCTGCTGGGCTGGTCGGACGACTTCATGAGCTGGTTCCTGTACGGCCATGAGACGTGGCTGGTGGCCCTGCTGAAGGGCGTGCCGATGTTCCTCTTCATCTACTTCCTGCTCACCTACATCCCGAACTACGTCTACTACGCCGTCACGAACGTCATCCCGTTCCTTCGGTTCAGCGAGGACCTGGGCTTCCTCATCACCGCCGCGGTCGGCGGCGGCAACTTTGCGCTGCTCATCGTGATGGCCGTCGCCATCCAGGCGGCCCGCGGGCGGCGTGGCTTCGGCTGGTCGTTCATCCGCATCTTCGTGATGCTCAACTACCTGTTCGTGGTTCTCATCCTCATCCCGTTGCTCGCCTTCAACCTGGCCGGCGGGACCTTCTTCCCCAAGGTGAACCAGAACCCCTTCCCGCTCCAGGCGATCGCCTTCGGCATGCTCGTCGCGGGCCTCGGTGCGGCGGGCTGCGTCTACCTGTACCTGGAGTACCGGCGCATCACGCGCAGTGACGCCGCCGAGGCGACGGCGAACAGCAACGCACTGGCGCGCCGCTGACGCTGGCGGCCCACCTAGCGTGGTCGGCGCTCGTCGCGGCAGTCGCCGGAACCCTCATCCTTCTCGAGCTGACATCTGCCTGCCCTCCCGGCGGTCCCCTGGCGTTCGGTGACTGTGACCGCGTGCGCCCCTTCGTCATCGGCGTCGTCGGCCTCGCCGCGGTCCTCTACGTCGGCGGCCTGACCGCGGCGCGCTGGTGGACCGGGGGCCTCGTCCATCGCGGCGTGGCCGACCCGCGGGCGGCCCGCGACTGGTATCTCATTGCCGCGGCCCTGGGCCTGCCGATCGTGCCCATGCTGGCGTTCACGCTCGCCTCGGCCCTTCGGTAGCATGGTCGGATGACGCTCACATCCGCTGCCGACCTGCGGTCTCGCCTCGAGGGAGTGGCGGTCATCGGCGCCGACGGCGTGGACCTCCTCGACGAGCGGCGCTTCCGCGAGGAGCTCCTGGACGAGCTCGTTTTCGACGCGGTCTTCCACGCCGATGCGCGCGTCCGCGAGGCCACTCGCTGGGTGATCTGGAGCGCGTCGCAGGCCATCGGCTGCGGCTCTGCCTCCATCCACGCGCTGTACGTCGCCCGCGGACGCGGCGAGGTTGACGCCACGCGCTTCACGGTCCCGGCGATCAACGTGCGTGCCGCCACGTACCTGACCGCCCGCCAGGCATTCGCGGCGGCGCTCGAGCGCGATGCCGCCACGGTCATCTTCGAGATCGCCAAGAGCGAGATGGCCTACACCGACCAGCGGCCGGACGAGTACACCGCGGTGATCCTGGCAGCCGCCATGCGCGAGGGGTGGCGGACGCCGGTCTTTCTCCAGGGCGACCACTTCCAGTTCAACGCCACGAAGTGGGCGTCGGATGCCGCAGCGGAGCTCGAGGGCCTGCGCGACCTCACCCGGGAGGCGGTCGCGGCGGGCTTCCTGAACATCGACATCGACAGCTCGACGCTCGTCGACCTGTCGCAGAACACCGTGCCCGATCAGCAGCGGGTGAACGCGGAGAACACCGCCGAGCTCACCCGCCTGATCCGTGGGCTCCAGCCAAGCGGGGTCACGGTGAGCATCGGGGGCGAGATCGGGGAGGTCGGCAAGGCGAACTCGACCGAGGAAGAGCTTCGCGCATACCTCGACGGCTACCATGCGGCGCTGGGCGAGGGCCTCGACGGGATCAGCAAGGTCAGCGTGCAGACCGGCACCAGCCACGGGGGTGTGCCGATGGCGGACGGCAGCATCGCGGAGGTGAAGATCGACTTCGACACGCTGCGTCGCCTCTCGGCGGTGGCCCGCGACGAGTATGGGCTCGCCGGCTGCGTGCAGCACGGCGCGTCAACGCTTCCCGACGAGGCGTTCAACCATTTCCCGGAGAACGGGACGGCCGAGATCCACCTCGCCACCGGGTTCCAGAACATCCTGTACGACGACGGCGGGCTGCCGGCCGACCTGCGCGCCGAGATGATGGAGTGGTGCGTCGCGAACGCCGCCGACGAGCGCAAGCCTGGCGAGACCGACGAGCAGTTCCTCTACAAGACGCGGAAGAAGGCGATCGGCGCGTTCAAGCGCGAGCTCTGGACGCTGCCATCCGACGCGGCGGCGCAGGTCGGGGCGAACCTGCGTGCGAAGTTCGGCCTGCTCTTCGACGAGCTGGGAATCGCGGGAACGCGTGAGCTCATTGAGCGCCACGTGTCGCCGGTGACGGTGCCGCGCCCATTGCCGGCGTCACTCGGTGGTGACGAGCGCCGGCGCGCCAGCGCCGGCGCGTCCGTCTTCGACGACGACGGCTCTGGCGAGTGAGAGCGCGGTCCTCCTGACCGCATCACCGGGTTCTGCACCGGCGACGTGCCGGAGGCGGTCGCCTTCGACGAGGTGGGTGGGGAGAGCTAAGCGCGGCGAGCGATCTCTCGAGGTACCAAGAAGCCCCGGTGGTGGACCGGGGCTTCTGGTCGCGTGGGTGGGGTCTGCTAGTGGGCGCAGCCCCCGGCCTTGGCGGGCGCGCCATCGGTGTTGAAGGACGAGCCGCACGAACAGCTGCTGACGGCGTTCGGGTTGTTGATGGCGAACCCGGAGCCCATCAGCGAGTCGACGTAGTCGATCTCGGCGCCGGCGACGTGCTGCTGGCTGAACTGGTCGATGACGACCGGGACGCCGGAATGGTCCTCGACCCTGTCGCCGTCGTTGATCTTGTCATCGAAGGCGAGGCCGTAGCTGAAGCCGGAGCATCCGCCGGCCTTGACGAACAGGCGAAGGCGGGCATCGGCCTTGCCCTCTCGAGCGCGGAGCTCGAGAACCTTGCGCGATGCAGTGTCGGTGACGGTGACGAGCATCTCGTCGGTCGGCGCGCCGCCGGTCATCGAGATCGGCTCGCGAGGGGTCTCGGACATGGTCATGGGTGAATCGCTCTCCTGGCGCGCCGCGGGCGGCGCATCGGTATGGCAGTCGCTTCAGAAAGTATAGCAACCCTGCGGCCGGAACGGCCCTCGCCGCATCGGTACACTTGCACGAGTCTGAGGAGGACGATCAGCGTGAGACTTGCGAGGCGCATGGAGCGCATCGGGACCGAGACCGCCTTCGAGGCGGCAGCACGCGCCCGGGCGCTGGAGGCAACGGGACGGGACGTCATCCACCTCGAGCTCGGCGAGCCCGATTTTGACACTCCACGCCACGTCTCCGAGGCGGCCTCGCGCGCCCTGCTCGACGAGGGTGCGACGCACTACACGCCCGCGGCGGGGATACCCGCGCTCCGCGAGGCGATCGCGAACGACGTGCGGCGCTGGAAGGGGATCGACGCGACGCCCGACCAGGTGATCGTGACGCCCGGCGCAAAGCCGATCATGTTCTACGCCATGCTGGCCCTGATCGACGACGGGGACGAGGTCATCTACCCGAATCCGGGGTTCCCGATCTACGAGAGCATGGCCCGCTACGTGGGCGGGACGCCGGTGGCGGCGCCGCTGCGCGAGGCAAACGACTTCCGCATGGACGTGGAAGAGGTCGCCTCGCTCATCACGCCGCGGACGCGGATGCTGGTCCTCAACTCGCCCCACAACCCGACGGGGTCCATCCTCACCGGGGACGACATCCGGCGGTTGGCCGAACTGGCGCTCGAGCACGACCTCGTCGTCCTGGCCGATGAGATCTACGGCCGGCTCCAGTACGACGACGAGCCGCTGTCGATCGCGACGCTGCCGGGCATGGCCGAGCGCACCATCACGCTCGACGGGTTCTCGAAGACGTTCGCCATGACCGGGTGGCGGCTGGGATACGGGGTCGTGCCGGCGTCGCTCGTTCCGGCCTTCAGCACGCTCGTCATCAACAGCGTCTCCTGCACGAACGCCTTCGCGCAGGCGGGCGCGGTCCAGGCGCTCACCGGGCCGCAGGACGACGCCGATGCGATGCGCGCCGAGTTCATCGCGCGCCGCACACTCATCGTTGATGGGCTGAACGCCATCCCGGGCGTGCGCTGCCTCATGCCGCACGGCGCGTTCTACGCCTTTCCGAACCTCTCCTCCTTCGGACGGTCGAGCAGCGAGGTGGCCGACCACCTCCTCTACGACGCCGGCGTCTGCGGTCTGGCGGGAACCGCATTCGGGGAGCACGGCGAGGGGTACGTGCGCTTCAGCTACGCGAACTCGCGGGAGAACATCTCGCGGGCGGTGGAGCGCATCGGCGAGTCGCTCGCCAAGCTCGAGCGCACCGGCGAGCTCGTTACCGCCGGCGCCGCGTCGTGACGAGGCCGCGCGTCTTCGTCACCCGCGTCATTCCCGACGAGGGCCTCGAGCCGGTTCGCGAGGCCTGCGACGTCGACCTGTGGACCGAGGAGCTGCCGCCGCCCCGCGACGAGCTGCTGCGCCGCGTGGCCGGGGTGGACGGCCTGCTCTCCCTGCTCACCGACGCCGTCGACGACGAGCTGCTGGATGCGGCCGGGGCGCAGCTCAAGGTCGTGAGCAACTTCGCGGTCGGCTTCGACAACATCGACGTGGAGGCCTGCACGCGGCGCCGCATTCCCGCCGGCAACACACCGGGGGTGCTCACCGAGACGACGGCCGACCTGGCGTTCGCGCTGCTCATGGCGGCCGCGCGGCGGATCCCGGAGGGCGTCGACCACGTCCGCGATGGCCGCTGGCTGACGTGGGGGCCGATGCTGCTCATGGGCGTGGACGTCCACGGCGCAACGCTGGGCATCGTGGGTTTCGGGCGCATCGGCCGCGAGATGGCCCGCCGCGCCGGCGGTTTCGGGATGCGCATCCTGTACCAGGACGTCCACCCCGCGACGGCGGAGGACGAGGCGCAGCTCGGAGCCCGCCGCGTGGAGATGGACGAGCTGCTCCGCGAGTCCGACTTCATCAGCCTGCACGTCAACCTGACCGACGAGACCCACCACCTGATCGACGCCGATGCGCTGCGTGCCATGAAGCCGACGGCCGTGCTCGTGAACACCTCGCGTGGTCCCGTCATCGATCCCGTTGCCCTGGAGGGAGCGCTGCGCGGTGGCGAGATCTTCGCCGCGGGGCTCGACGTCACCGACCCGGAGCCGCTTCCCTCCGACCATCCGCTGGTGGCACTGCCGAACTGCATCGTCGTGCCGCACATCGCGTCCGCCAGCCGCGTCACCCGTGGGAAGATGGCGGCGATGGCCGCGGCAAACCTGCTCTCCGGCGTGCGCGGCGAGCGCCTGCCCACGCCCATCAACCCGGAGGTCTACGGCTAGTGCGGGTACCCGACGTCTCGCAGCCGCACCGCTACGTGCACCGCAAGCCGCGCCGGCCAACCCACCTGCCGCGCCGCCTCACGCCTCCGCCCGAGCGACCCGAACCGCCGGATCTCTCGCTCTTCCTCTACGCGGGGATGGTGCTGGCGCTGATCCTGGTGATCCTGGCCATCCCGTACGTCATCGGCTACCTGTTCGAGATCGTGTTCTGAGCGGGAGACCGCGGCTCAGGCCTGCGCCGTCCACACGAAGATGACGCCGTCCTCCACGTTGATGCGCGCTCGACCGCGCGGGTGAAGACCTGGGCGGTGAGATCCTCGGCGTCCGGATGGTTGCCGACACGCGCGTAGATGAAGCGATACACGCCGAGGACGTGCGCGTCGTACACCTTCTCGAAGAGGCCAGGGCCGTCAGACATCTCACCGATGCCGTACGGATTCGGTTACGCGCGCGGCCGCAGGGGTGCCAGGAGCGCTGCGACCTCCTCGAGGAAGCGACCATCGGTCTCGTCGAAGGCGTTCGCATCCGATCCGTCGATGTCGATCTCCCCGACCACGCTGCCGTCGGCGAAGATCGGCACCACGATCTCGCTCTTCGTGCTGGCGAAGCAGGCGAGGTACCTCGGGTCCGCGTCCACGTCGGCGATGATCTCGGTCTGGCCGGATGCCGCCGCCGCCCCGCAGATCCCCGTACCGATCGGGATGCGCGTGTGCTCCGTCGCCTCGGGGCCGACCCACGGGCCGAGCACGAGGTCCGCGCCGTCGACCCAGTAGATGCCGAGCCAGTCGTAGTGCGGGAAGCGGTCATGGAGGACCTCGACGGCGCGCTGCGCGGCCTCCGCCGGATCCAACGCCGCCGCGATCTCCGCGCGGAGCAGGTTCAGCGCATCGCCGTGGGCCGCCGGCGCCTCCTCGGCCACGGGGTGGCTCACTGCCGCACCGCCCAGCGCTCGGCCCAGCCGTCGACGCCCGCGATGGCGCCGCGCAGGTCGCTGCCCTTGGGGGTGAGCGAGTACTCGACCCAGGGCGGCATGGCGCTGATGGCGCGGCGCTGGACGAGCCCCTCGTCCTCGAGGAGCTTGAGGCGCTGGGAGAGCGTCGCGGAGTTCGCGCCGCCCAGCGCGTCCTGGAGCTCGCAGAAGCGCTGCGTGCCGGCGCCGAGCTCGCGGATGATGCGCAGCACCCACTTGTGCCCGAGCACGGTCAGTGCCTCGGTCGCGGCGCCTTCGGCGCGCAGCGCCTCGGCTCGTCGTGCGGCGCGCGAACGAGGCGCCGCGGGGGAGGTGCTCGAGAGGCCGGCGTCCATCAGGACGCGAACCCTAGCACCGCCCCCAGAGGGCATCAACCGATCTGGTCAGCCCTCGACGGTGATCGTCATCTGCATGGATGGGTGAATCTCGCACGTTATGTCGAAGGTGCCCGCCTCGTCGAAGGTGACGCGAACCTCGCCACCGCCGCCGTCAATCTCCTCGTCGACGATCGGGTCGTCCACGACGTCGCCATCGGTCCCCTCGGTGATCGTATGCCCGAACCCGTCGTCGTTGATGAAGACGACCTCGGTGCCCACGCTGACGGTGAGGTCCCCCGGCTCGAAGTTGGACGCGACGATGCGCACCTCCGGCTCGTCTTCGGCGGCGGCGCTCTGCTCGGCGGCCTCGGCTGACGCCGATGCGCTCGGTGATGCGCCGCTGCTGCACGCGGCAAGCACCACGACCAGCGCCGCGATGACGGCGAGGAGTGGGATCGTTCGGTATCGGTTCATTCGGAATGGCTCCCTCGAATGGTGCTTGGCCCCCGCCGGATGGCGAGTCGGCTTCGTGTGATTCTCCCTGATACGCCGGCAGTTACGGCGTACATCACGGTCGGCCGGTGGCATTTGACGCTCCCCGGTGGCGCCCGCATAGTGCGATGGCCCACGATTCCGCTCCGCAGACGAGCATGCCGCAGACCACGATCTACGTGTCGCCCCGCTCCCTCGGGGCACCCGATTCGCGACCGCCAGCCGTCGTGACGACCGATCTCTCGCGGCTCTTCGCGGGTAGCCCGGCACTCGTCGGCGTGTCGCTGCGCATCGATGCCGGTAGGACGGTCGCACTGCTCGGTGCCAATGGGGCCGGCAAGACGACGCTGCTGCGAATCCTGGCCACCGCCATTCGACCGTCCTATGGCCGCGCCGCGGTGGACGGGCTGGATGTCGACCGCGAGGCGGACCTGGTGCGCGGGCGGGTGGCCTACCTGTCGCACGCCACCGGGCTGTACGACGATCTCACCGCGCGCGAGAACCTGCGCTTCGCGGCGTCCATGCTCGGAACTCCAGACGCCTCGCAACGCGTGGAGCGGGCGCTCAGCGACGTGGGGCTCTCGGCCCGCGCTTCGGACCGGGTGGGCGACTTCTCCGCGGGGATGCGGAAGCGCGTCGCGCTCGGACGCATTCTGCTGGGAAACGCATCGCTCGTGCTGCTCGACGAGCCGTATGCCGCGCTCGACGCCGATGGCCTCGGGCTCGTGGATCAGCTGCTCGGCGCGTGGCGCGAGGTTGGCGTCACCGTGCTCGTCGCATCCCACGCCCTCGAGCGCCTCGAACCGTTCCTGGACGGGCGCGTGGTGCTCGAGCGAGGCATCGTGGCCGGGGTCGAGGGCCGCGGCGTGACGAGGCTCCCCCCGACCGTGCCCGTGGGCTCCGCCCCGTCTAGGGAGGCGGCCTCGTGAGCGCCCTGCGGGCGGAGGCGCGAGTGGCGCTGGCCATCGCGCGCAAGGACGCGCTGGCAGAGCTTCGTGGGCGGCACGCGACCGTCAGCACGCTCTTCTTCGCGGCCGTCGTGCTGCTCCTGTTCGGGTTCGCGCTCGGCCCTGACGCGGCGCGACTGGCCGCCGCGGCGCCAGGGCTCCTGTGGCTGGCCGTGATGTTCGCGGGGATCCTCGCGGTGAACCGCCTGCACCTGCTCGAGACCGATGACGGCGCGCTCGAACAGCTGGCGCTTTACCCGGTGGCACGGCGCGCGATCTACGCGGGAAAGGCGCTGGCGGGCTTCGGCGCGATGCTGCTGCTGGGCCTCCTGGTGCTCGGCGCCGTGGGCGTGCTCTTCGCCGTTGACATCGCGGCCGCGTGGCCTCCGCTGTTGGCGACCGTGATCCTCGGCGCGCTGGGGGTGGCCGCAGTCGGGACGTTCTACGCGGGCGTCACCGTCCGGCTGCGGGCGCGCGAGGTGATGCTGCCGCTCCTCATGCTTCCCGTGCTCGCCCCGCTGCTGCTGGGGGCGGTGAAGGCCACCTCGGCGGCGCTCGCGGGCGATCCGTTCGGTGAGCTCGCCGCGTGGCTCCAGCTCATGGTCGCCTTCGACGTGGTGATGATCGTGGCGGGTCTGGCGACCTACGGCTTCCTGCTGGACGACTGATGAAGACCCGAGTCCTAGGCGCCACGGCCCTCCTCGCCGTCGCCGCGGCCACGTTCGTGGCGCTGGCCGTGGTGCCGGCCGACCTCAACCAGGGCGATGCGCAGCGGATCATGTACCCGCATGTCGCATCGGCCTGGCTGGCCTACCTGTCGTTCGGCGTGACGGCGCTCGGCGGCATCGCGTGGCTGTGGAAGCGAGACCTCCGATACGACGCCGTGGCCCTGGCAGGCGCCGAGATCGGCGTCATGTTCACCGCCTTCGCCATCTGGGGCGGGATGATGTGGGGGCGTCCCGTGTGGGGCGTCTTCTGGCAGTGGGAGGACCCGCGCCTCACCACCACCGCGCTGCTGCTGGCGCTCTACGTCGGCTACCTTCTGCTGCGGCGCCTGACCGATGACCCCGAGCGCCGGGCGACGCGCGCCGCGATCGTCGGGGTGGTGGCCGCGGTGGACATCCCGATCGTCCACTTCAGCGTCGAGTGGTGGCGCGGCCTGCACCAGACCGCGACCATCGCCTCGCCGGACCGGGTGCTGGATCCGGCGGCGCCGATGGCGTTCGTCGGCACCCTGCTCGGCATGCTGGGCGCCTTCACGCTGGCATGGGCCTACCTCATGATCCGCCGCTACCAGCTCGCCCGCGCCGAGCTCGCCCGCGAGGAACGCGCCCGCGTCGAGCTTCTGGCGGCCGCTCGATGACCGATGCGGGCTTCGTGATCGCGGCCTACGGCGTCATCGTCGGGGGGTTGGCGCTGTACACGCTGAACCTGTGGCGGCGACTGCGCGCGGTGGGTCGCGACGACCGGGCGCCATGACCGTCGCCTCACCCCCGGAGCCGATGCTGCCGCCGCGCCGCCGCCCGTGGGGGATCGCGGTGCTGGTGGCGGTCGTGCTCGTCGTGATCGGCTTCCTCGCGTTCAGCAGCATCGGGAACGCGCTGCTGTACTACCTCACGCCCACCGAGCTGCTGGATCGGGGGGAGGCCGCCATCGGTGAGACGGTGCGCCTCGGCGGCCAGGTCGCGCCGGGGAGCGTCTCGGGCCCGGCAACCGACCTTCGCTTCACGCTGACCGACGGCACCTCCGACATCCCGGTGCATTCGACCGTGGCGCCCACGCGCTCGTTCCGCGAGGGGAGCGGCGCGGTGGTCGAGGGATCGCTGGGCGCCGACGGGGTGTTCGAGGCGACGCAGGTCATCGTCAAGCACGACGAGAACTACGAGGCTCCCGCCCCTGGCACGCTGCCGTCGGACCGCGCGTTCGACCCCGACGAATGATCCCCGCCCTGGGCCACGTGGCCGTCCTCATCGGTCTCGGCCTGTCCCTGTACGCGGTGGTGGCCTACGTCCTCGCCGCGCGTGGAGCCGACCGGCGCTTGGCCGAGAGCGCGCGACAGGCCGTCATCGGCTCGTTCCTCGCGGCATTCGCCGGCTGCGTCGCCATGGTGATCTCGCTGCTGAGCCACGACTTCAGCGTCCTGTACGTGGCCGAGAACAACGCCACCACCACGCCGCCCTTCATCAGCGCCATCAGCCTATGGGCCGCGCTGGAGGGATCGATCCTCTTCTGGACGTTGCTCGCCACCGGGTGGGCGGCGCTCGTGCTTCACCGGCTCCGCGACCGTCACCGGGCGCTGATGCCGTGGGCCGGCGCGACGCTGGCGACCGTCAACCTGTTCTTCTTCGCCGTCATGACCTGGCCCGGCAACCCATTCACGCTGACCAGCCCGGTCGCGGCCGAGGGCCTGGGCCCCAACGCGCTGCTTCAGAACCACCCGTTCATGGCCCTCCATCCGCCGCTGCTGTACCTGGGCTACACCGGGCTCGCCGTGCCGTTCGCCTTCGGCGTGGCGGCGCTCGTCACCCGGCGGCTCGACGAGGAGTGGCTGCGCATCGTGCGGCGCTGGACGCTCATCCCGTGGATCTTCCTGACGCTCGGCATCGTGGCGGGCGCGTGGTGGAGCTACGAGGTGCTCGGTTGGGGTGGGTACTGGGCCTGGGACCCGGTGGAGAACGCCGCGCTGCTGCCGTGGCTGACGGCCACCGCCTTCGTCCACTCCTCCATGGTCGCCGAGCGGCGTGGCGGCCTGCGCATCTGGACCTCCGCGCTCGTGATCGCCACCTTCGTCCTGACCCTTGTCGGCACGTTCCTCACGCGCTCCGGCGTCGTGGCCAGCGTTCACTCCTTCACGCAGTCGGCGATCGGCCCGTGGTTCCTGGCGGCCATCCTGGTTGCCCTTGGCGGGGCGCTCACGCTCCTCGTGTGGCGGATCCCGGACCTGGCCGGGGGTGGCAGGCCCTCGGCACTGCTCAGCCGGGAGTCGGCCTTTCTGTTCAACAACGTGCTGTTCCTGGGGCTCACCTTCGCGGTCCTGTTCGGCACGCTGCTGCCGCTGCTCGTGCAGGCGACCTCGGGGGACACGATCAGCGTGGGCGCTCCCTGGTTCAACGCGGTCAACGCGCCGATCTTCCTGGCGCTCCTGTTCCTGATGGGCGTGGGCCCCGCCCTCCCGTGGGGCGCCGCCTCCTGGACGACGCTGCGCGAGCGATTCGCCGCGCCCGTGCTGGTGGCCGGCGTCGTGGCCGTGCTGGCCCTCGCGCTCGGGCTCCGCGACGTCGCCTCGCTGCTCACGCTGGCGCTGGCGGCGCTCGTGGCGACCATCCTCGGCGACGAGTTTCTGCGCGGAGCGCGAGCGCGCTCGCGACGGCGCGGCGAGGCCGCCCCGACGGCCGCCTGGCGGCTGGCGACCCGCAACCGACGTCGTTACGGCGGCTATACCGTCCACTTCGGCGTGCTCATCATGGCGGTCGCGGTCGCCATCTCGTCGGGCCTATCGAGCGACGTGACGGCGACGGTGGTGCCGGGCGAGGTGGTGCGCATCGGCGCATACGAGCTTCGTCTCGAGCGCCTGGTGGTGGAACCGCTGCGCGACGATCCGCGGGTGATCGAGACCCGCGCCGAGCTCTCGGTCTCCGGCCCGCAGGGCGGTGAGCTGGCGACGGCACTGCGCGACTACCCCAACTCCGCGGCCGCCATCGCCACACCGGCGGTGCGCACAACGCTGGGCGAGGACCTGTACGTGACGCTGCTGGCGTCGGATGCCGGCACCGGCGCCGTGACGCTTCACCTGTTCGTTAATCCCCTCGTGGTCTGGATCTGGATCGGTGGGGCGATCATCGGTATCGGCTCGACGTTCGCGATCTGGCCGGAGCGGCGCGCGGTGCCGGTCTTGGCGCCGCAGGTGCGGCGAGCGGTGGAGCCGAAGCCGACGACGCCATCGGTCGAGCGGGCGTGACCCGATGACGCCGAAGGGGCTGCGCTGGCTGCTGGTGCCGCTTCTCGTGGTGCCCCTCGGCTGGCTCCTCTTCACCGGTTTCGGCCGCGATCCGCGGGAGGTCGCCTCGCCCCTGATCGGGAAGCCGGCCCCGGACTGGAAGCTCACCACGCTCGACGGAGAGGCTCTCTCGAGCGCCGACCTCGCCGGACGCCCGTACGTCCTCAACTTCTGGGCAAGCTGGTGCATACCGGCATGCGTCGACGAGCACCCGGTGCTCGCGTCCGCGCACGAGGGCCACGGCGACGAGCTGCTGATCGTCGGCGTGCTCTACCAGGACGCGCCGGCGGACGCGGAGACGTTCCTGGCCCGGTACGGGGATGCCGGCTATCCCCACGTCATCGACGATGGCGGTCGCCTCGCCATCGAGTACGGCGTCACCGGACCTCCCGAGACGTTCTTCGTGGACGCCGATGGCATCGTCCGCGACAAGCAGTTCGGCCCGCTCACCGATGAGCTCATGGCGGATCGCCTGGGCGAGATCCTCGGGGCGGCGAGCCGATGAGCCGCTGGATCGCTCCCGCGGCGGCGGTGGCGCTGCTCGCGGCCGTCTCCGTCGCAGTGGTCGTCGCGGCGCAGGCACCGGAGCCCACGAGCGCCGAGCGCGCCGATGCCATCGCGCGGGAGCTCCGCTGCCCGGACTGCCAGGGGCTGTCGGTCGCCGATTCACCCACGCTGTCGGCCGCCGAGATCAGGCGCCAGATCGACGAGCAGCTCGCGGCCGGGGCGTCGCCCGACGAGGTGCGGGCCCACTTCGTCGCGCGCTACGGCGAGTGGATCCTGCTGGCGCCCTCGTCCCCGCTGCCGTGGGCGGTGCCGTTTGCGGTGGTGATCTTCGCCGCGGCGGGGCTTCTCGCCTGGCTCGCCCGGCGGCGCTCAAGCCAGCCGGCGGCCGCGCCACCCAGCGACGAGGTCCGTCGCCGCCTGCACGAGGAGGCGGAGGCGCTCGATGCCTGAGTCGCTGCTTCTCCTCATCGGGCTGGCGCTCGCCGGCGCCCTGGTGCTGGCGCCGCTGTGGCGGGCCGGTGGCCCGGAGCCCGCCGGCGACGCCCACGGCGCGGCGGCCCTCCGCCATCGAGTGGCGCTCGAGGCGCTGCGCGATCTCGAGCTCGACCGCCGCTCGGGCTCGCTCGACGACGCCGCCTACGCCGCCCAGCTCGCGGACGCAGAGGCGCGTGCCGCCACCACCCTCGCCGCACTGGACCTTCCCCAGCCCGATCATCAACCGCGCATCGAGCGACCGGCCGCGTCGCGTGCCGTGGGCCTCGCCGTCGCCGCGGTGGTCGCGCTGGCGCTGCTGGTCGGCGCCACGCTGCCCGGCACCGGGTTGGCCAATCAGACGGTCGTCAACGAGCAGCTCGCGGCGGTGCATGAGGCCGAGGCCGCGCGTCATGAGCGGATCGCTGCGCTGACCGATCGCGTGGCGGCCGATCCCCGTGACGCGCAGGCACTGTCCGACCTTGCGGACGCGTACCTGGCGGGATCGACCGGCGACGACCTCGTGCGCGCCGCCGTGGCGCTGCGCCTGCTCATTGACCTCGAGCCCGGCCGGGCGGACGCATACGAGCGCACCGTCACGGCGTACCTGCGGGCCGGAGACTACCCGAACGCGCGCGCCGCGCTCGACTCGTACGCGAGCCTCGCCGGCGCCGACCCGGTGGAGGTCGCCTTCTTCGAGGGGCTCATCGCCCTGCGCGGCGAGGATGATCCAGCGGCCGCTCGCGCGGCCTTCGACCGGTTCCTGGAGCTTGCCCCCGAGGACGGCCGCGCGGGCATGGTGCGTGGCCTGCGCGACGAGGCAGCCTCCGAGCGCTAGGTGTGGTGTTTGGGGACGTTGTTGACAGCCGTGCGAGGAACCTGATTCCCGAGCGCGGTGTGCGGGCGTCCGTGATTGTAGAAGTCGACGAAGCGGCTGAGGGCGCGGAGTCGGTCGCC
>Ga0136619_10000096_pt1 | contig 28813 bp, 27 predicted proteins | sample AntDrymUQ3532106_2_FD_104807 | JGI IMG/M metagenome (GOLD analysis project Ga0136619, IMG submission 104807) | Polar desert sand microbial communities from Dry Valleys, Antarctica - metaG UQ353 (21.06) | ecosystem: Environmental > Terrestrial > Soil > Desert | place: Antarctica: Dry Valley...
ACAAGCGCCGCCTGGCCCTGCCCGACGGGCGCTGGCGACGGCTACTGGACACGGGCTCGACGACGCCCGAAGGCGAGCAAAGCCTGGTTGTGTCACCACGCTCGGCGTCGCTGTGGGCCGCCGAGATGTAGGGCGCGGCCGCGACTTGCTGCGCCGATCAGCGCATCTCGGGGGAGGACAACTGGTAGGACAATAGTAGGATGATTGGCATGCCGAAGACGAAGGTGTCCGCAACCGTCAGTCCTGAGCGCCTGGCCCGTGCGCGAGTGATCACTGGAACCGACAGCGTCTCGGAGCTGCTCGATGAGGCGTTGTTGGCACTCATCGAGCGCGAGCTCGAGCGACGCTGGCTCGAGGCTCATCCCGACGACGAGCTGCCTGGCGAGGTCGTCCCAGATCTGTCAGGGCTGCCCTGGGACGAGGGATGACACTGGCCCTCCACCGGGACGATCTGTGGTGGGCCGACGTGCCCGGTGACAAGCGGCGACCGGTTCTGGTACTCACAAGGGAGCGGTTCATCCCGCGGCTGACCGCGGTACTCGTTGCACCCGTCACGACCAACGTGCGCGGCATACCAACCGAAGTTGAGATTGGACCGGCTGACGGCATGCCGCGCGCGTGTGCGGCCAACTTCGACAACACGTTCACGCTGGCTCATAGCGCCTTCGTCGAACGCATCATGACGCTGCCGCCGACTCGGCTTGCCGAGGTCTGTGAGGCTTACCGGTTCGCTGCGGGGTGCTGACGCCCTCTCGAGGTTGGCGCACGCGAAGGCAGTTGCTCGGCGTCGAGCAGGCTAGCGGCGTGGTTGGCCGCCCGCGGTAAGGCCGGTCGGCCGGGTCGCTCCCCGTGGAGTGCCGTCTACCATCCGGCGCATGGAATGGGTGACGGACCTGGTGCGCACCGGTGGGGCACTGGGCATTGCGCTGGTGATGCTGGTGGAGAACCTGTTCCCGCCGATCCCCTCCGAGGCGGTGCTGCCGCTGGCCGGCTTCCTGGTGGGGCGCGGGGAGCTCAACCCGGTCACGACGCTCGTGGCCTCGACCGCTGGATCAACCATCGGGGCGATCCTGTTGTACGCGATCGGGCGCTGGGGCGGGCGGGCCGTGCTGCTGCGCCACGGGCATCTGTTCCGGATGTCCGAGCAGGACCTGGATCGCGCCGACGACTGGTTCGACCGCCACGGTCCCAAGGTCGTCTTCTTCGCCCGGATGATCCCGCTCGCGCGCAGCATCGTGTCGGTGCCGGCCGGCACCAGCGAGATGCCGATCCTGCGCTTCCTGCTGCTGACCGCCGCCGGCTCGGCGCTGTGGAACGCCCTGCTGATCGGCCTCGGCGTGGCGTTCGGCGAGAACTACCAGCGCGTTGCCGACACCGTCTCCCGGGTCTCTGACGGGGTGGTCATCGTGCTTGGCGTCGCGCTGGTCGCCGTCGCCGTGTGGTGGTTCCGGCGGCGGCAGACGCGCCGGGTCAACGCCCGAAGTGGATGAAGTGGCTGATCTGGCGGGCGCGCACGCGTCGCCTGCCGTAGCCGCGGGCGGTGGTCCAGTTGTACTCCTCGATCAGCACGTCGCCGTCGCGAAACACTCGGCGCACAAAGCCGACGTGCCCGGCGTAGCTGGCCCCGTTGACGCCCGGGTCCCACTGGGCGATGGCGCCTCTGCGAGGCCTGCGGTTCACCGGGATGCCAGCCGCGCGGGCGGCGTTGTCCCAGTGCTCGGCGTTGCTGTAGTGCTGGTCGTGGGAGAAATTGGAGAACTTGGGACCCATCTGGTTGGCGCGCCAGGCCGCGAATGAGGTGCAGTAACGGCTGTAGAACCGCCACGCGTCGACCCTGCCGACCGGACGGTTGCGGTAGTAGTAGTCGTCGCCGAAGGGCACCTTGCGGCAGGTGGGCAGCTTGGCGGCGGCCTTGGGCAGGCGCAGCTGGGCGCCGGGCACCCAGGCACCGTTGCGCAGCTTGTACCAGCCCGCGGTACGGCGCACGTGGCCGTTGACCATCGAGCCTCGACGCCGGCAGCGCAGCGTTGCCTTCCGCCCGTCCGCGCGCCGGCCCACCCCCGTCGCCTTCATCGCCTGCCGATCGCGCATGACCACCTTGTGACCGGCGGTGTCGACCGTCGCCTGTACGGGTGCGGCCGCCGCGGCCGAGGCGCCGCCCAGCAGCAGGGCGACGGTGACGGGCAGGACGGCAAAACGACGCAAGACCGACATAGTTACTCGATGTCTGGAGATTGGGAACAGACCTAACGGTAACCGGACTAGTCATTTTGGTGCAAACGAACGCCTCGCGGGACGCTGATGGGTTCACGACCGCCGGCGTGGCAGCCCGCGCGTGGGTCAGCGGGGCTCGCGCCGAACGAGCAGTGCGACCGGCAGATCGGCCAAGGCCTCGGCGATCGGCAGCTCACCGTTGCCGTAGCCGCCACGGTCGGTCAACACGTCGTCCCACGTTCCCGGCGGCAGCTCCAGCGCGGTGTCCCCGTAGATCTCATCGAGCGGTGGCCGTAGGTCCGGGCCCATGACGGCGCCAGGCAACCTTGGGGCCACGACCACGATCCCGGCGTCGCCGGCGGCGTCGGTGCGAGCGTAGCCAACAAGGTGATCGGCCCACTCGCCGGATGCCCGCAGCGGGCGGTAGCCGGCGTCGGGGCCGAAAAACTCAGGCTGCTCCCGGCGGGTGCGCAGGGCCCGCGACAGCAGCCACAATTTGACGCGCCCGTCGCGGCGGGCCGCCCACAACGCAGCCGCGTCGACCGGTCCAGCGTCCAGTTCCGCCAGCAACCGCCGGCGATGGTCGAAGTCCACCGGGCGGCGGTTGTCGGGGTCGACCAGGCTGTCGTCCCACAGCTCGTTGCCCTGGTAGGCGTCGGGCACCCCAGGCGCGGTGCACCGCAACAGCACCTGCGCCAGTCCCGACACCATCGCGATCTCCCCGCACGCGTGGGCGAGCTCGCCCATCTGTTCGCGGAACGCGGCATCGGCGAGCATCCGCTCCACGGCGGCGTGGACCTCGCCCTCGAACTCGGTGGACGGGTCATGCCAGGTTGTCCACTGTCCGGCCTCGCGCAGGGCCTTGGTCAGGTAGGCGTCCACGCGATCCCGCACGTCCTCGGTGAGATCGCCTGCCAGTGGCCAGACGCCGATCATGGTCTGGCAGATCAGCGACACGGTGTCGTCGTCGCTCCAGTCACGCTCTTGCCAGCGCTTCAGCAGCGTCGGCCAACGGTCCCCCAGCTCCGTCAGCACGGCGATGCGCAGCCTCGTATCCTCACCGCGCTTGGTGTCGTGCGTGGCCGTGGTGACCATGCCGGCCTGGTGGTGCGCCGCGCGCTCGGCATTGGCGGCGTGGAAGGTCGGCACGTCGAAGCCGAAGCGGCGCGGGTCGCCGCCGACCTCGTTCAGAGCCAGCAGCCGCCGGTCACGGTAGAAGGCGGTGTCCTCCACGCCCTTGGCCATGACCGCGACCGACAGCTGTTGGAAGCGGGCGACAAAGTCCAGCTGCGCCGGGCTGTCCCCCGCCGGGCTCGTCACGATGCGGCGCAAGGCACCCAGGGCCACCAGAGGTTGGCCGACCCGGCCGGCCAACCTCCCTGCGGACTCGTCGAACACCACCTGCAGAACCCGCGCATCCTGTTCGCCGAGCTCACCCGTCTGCGGGTCCACGTAAGTCCGGTAGACGTCGAACTCGCACAGCGCCTCGCACAACGCGGTCACCACGTCCGACCAGCCGACATCTCGGGCCAGTAGATCCTGCTCGGTCAACGCCCACAGGCGCCGGCCGAGCCGTAGCACGTCGGCGGTCAAATCGGCGTCGAGGACGTCGTCCCGGCCGTCCCAGGCCCACCAGTCGAAGTCTCCGCTGTCGGGACCCTCAGCGACCTCGGTGAAGGCTTCCTCAGCGGCCGGGTCGACGAACAGGCCAAGGACGTCGTTGCAGAACTCGTAGCCGGTGGTCCCGGCGACGGGCCAGTCCGGCAGCGCCTCGCCAGGATGGGTGATCTTCTCGGCCACGGTCCAAATCCCGCCGCTGCGCTCGGCCAGACGCTGGAAGTAGCGGGCCGGGTCGCGCAGACCGTCCGGGTGGTCGACGCGCAGGCCGTCGATGACGCCCTCGTCGACCAGCCGCAGGATCGTGGCGTGGGTGTGGTCGAAGACCGCCTCGTCCTCGACGCGGACGCCGGCCAGCTCGTTGATAGCGAAGAAGCGGCGGTAGTTGACGACCGCATCGCCGATACGCCACCACACCAACCGGTAGTGCTGCTCCTCCAGCAGGGCGTGCATCCGTGTCCAGGTTTCCGGTCGCCCGGGGATGCCGTTGAGCGCATCGGCGCCGCCGCTGCGGTCCAGCACCTCACGCGACTCCTGCGACAGGGGAAAGGAGTCGTCGAAGTAGCGCAGCCGCGGCTGCTGGCCGGCCTCAGCGACGACTTGCAGCTCGCCACGGTGGAGCACCAACCCGTACTGCTCACCGAGCACCGGCAGGATCACCTTGCCCTCGGCGCCGGGCAGCGCCGGCGACCAGTCCACGTCGAAGAAACGGGCACCCTCGCCGCCTTGGCCCTCGGCCAGCAGCAGCTCCCACAACGGGTTGTCCGCCCCCACGCCGAGATGGTTGGGCACGATGTCGACGACCAGGCCCAACCCCGCCGCGTGCGCCGTCGCGGCGAGACGACGCAGTCCATCCTCGCCGCCCAACGCCTCGGCGACGGTGGTGGGGTCGACCACGTCGTAGCCGTGGGTGGACCCGGGCCGCGCGGTCAGGACCGGCGACAGGTACAGGTGCGTCACGCCGAGCGACGCCAGATAGTCGACGAGGCCGGCGGCGGCGTCGAAGCCGCTCCCGGGGGTCAGCTGCAGCCGGTAGGTGGCGCCGACCGGGCGGTCAGTCACCGCTGGCGTCGTCGGTTCGGCGCAGCACCAGCAGCGAGTGGTCGATCAGATCCACCGTGTCACCGGTGACCAGCTGCCGCCCCCCTTCCCGGCGGTCGGAAGCCGGGTCGGCGCTGTCGACCGCCACCGACCACGACTTGCCGTAGCGCTCCCCTGGGACCTGAAAGGTAACCGTGTCCTGGCTGGCGTTGGTCAGCACCAGGAAGGAGTCGTCGATCACGCGCCGGCCCCGTTCGTCGGGTGTTGGCATCGCCTGCCCGTTGAGAAAGAACATCAACGCCAGGATCCCGGCACCCCAGTCCTGCCCGGCCATCGTGCTGCCGTCGGGCCGCATCCAGTCGACGTCCTGCATGCCGCCGCGCGTCTCGCCAAAGAAGAACGTCTGGCGCCGCAGCACGGGATGGCGCCGGCGCAGGTGAATCAGCGAGCGGGTGAAGGCCAACAGCGCGCGTTGCTCGTCGGACCAGTCCCAGTCGTACCAGGCCAACTCGTTGTCTTGGCAGTAGGTGTTGTTGTTGCCCTGCTGCGTGCGGCCGAACTCGTCGCCGCCGAGCAGCATCGGCACGCCCTGCGACAAGAACAGGGTCGCCAAAAAGTTGCGCTGCTGGCGCGCCCGCAGGGCCAGCACGGCCTCGTCGTCGGTCTCGCCCTCGACCCCGCAGTTCCACGAGCGGTTGTGGTCCTCGCCGGAGCTGTTGTCGTCGAGGTTGGCCTCGTTGTGCTTGTCGTTGTAGCTGACCAGGTCGCGCAACGTGAACCCGTCGTGGGCGGTGACGAAGTTGATCGAGGCGTAGGGGCGCCGGCCGTTGTGGGCGTACAGGTCCGACGAACCCGACAGGCGCGAGGCCACCTCGCCAAGGCCGGGAACCTCGCCGCGCCACCAGTCGCGGATGGTGTCGCGGTACTTGCCGTTCCACTCAGTCCACAGCGTCGGGAAGTTGCCGACCTGGTAGCCGCCCTGGCCGACGTCCCACGGCTCGGCGATCAGCTTGACCTGGCTGACGACCGGGTCCTGCTGGATCAGGTCGAAGAAGGCCGACAGCCGATCGACGTCGTGCAGCTCGCGGGCCAGCGTCGACGCCAGATCGAAGCGGAACCCGTCGACGTGCATCTCGGTGACCCAGTAGCGCAGGCTGTCCATGATCAGCTGCAGCACGTGGGGATGGCGGACGTTCAGCGAGTTGCCCGTCCCGGTGTAGTCGGTGTAGTAGCGGGCGTCACCGTCCACCGTGCGGTAGTAGTTGATGTTGTCGATCCCGCGAAACGACAGCGTCGGGCCCTGGTGGTCGCCCTCGGCGGTGTGGTTGTAGACCACGTCGAGGATCACCTCGAGTCCTGCCGCGTGCAGGTCGGCCACCATCGACTTGAACTCGTAGAGCTGCTCGCCGGCCCGGCCGCGGGCGGCGTAGCTGGCGTGCGGCGCGAGGAAGCCGATGGTGTTGTAGCCCCAGTAGTTGCGCAGGCCGCGTTCGACCAGGAAGTGGTCCTGCACGAAATGGTGGACCGGTTGCAGCTCGACGGCGGTGACGCCCAGCGACTGTAGGTAGTCGATGATCGGCGGCGAGGCAAGCCCGGCGTAGGTGCCGCGCAGCTCGGGCTCGACCTGCGGATGGCGCATCGAGATGCCCTTGACGTGCGTCTCGTAGATGACGGTCTCGTGCCAGGACGTGCGCGGCGGGCGATCCTCGCGCCAGTCGAAGAACGAGTTGACGACGACGGACTTGGGCATGTGCGCCGCGCTGTCGGACGTGTCGGGCTCCCGGTCGTCGCCGCCCACGGGATAGCCGAAGACTTCCGGTCCCCAGGCCACGTTCCCGTCGATTGCCTTGACGTACGGGTCGAGCAGGAGCTTGGAGGGGTTGAAGCGGTGCCCTTGCCCCGGCTCGTGCGGACCGTGCATGCGGTAGCCGTAGCGCTGGCCGGGCCCAACCCCAGGCAGGTAGCAGTGCCAGATGAACGCGGTCTGCTCTCGCACAGCGATCCGCAGCTCGTAGCCCTCGCGGTCGAACAGGCACAGCTCGACGGCCTCGGCATGCTCGCTGAACACCGCGAAGTTGGTCCCGCGCCCGTCCCAGCGGGCGCCCAGCGGATAGGGGGTGCCGGGCCATACGTTGACCAACCGTCGCTCCTTGTCCGCACCGACCTCGATTGCCGCCTCCGTCCGCGTTCGCCACCGACCCTGTCCCCCTACCGCTTCGCTACTTGGGGGGAGTCATGGCCCCTGCCGCTTCGCTGCGTGCGGGGATCCGGCTACGGTGGCGCTTCGATGTCTGCTCTGCCCCAGAAGGGCGCCACCGTAGCGGCGACCGTCGCCCGACCGCGACTCCACGGCTGGCGACACCCAGCGATCCTGGCTGCCGCCGCGCTGTCGGTGGCCTCGGGCTTCGCCCAGTTCGGAGTCTTCACCGCGCTGGGCGACGTGGCCACGGCGTTCGGTGAGGGGACCGGCGGGGGGGTCGCCGCCGAGTTGGGATTGTCGGCCACCACGCTGGGGTTGGGGCTCGGGCTGATCCGCCTGGCCGCGCTGGGCGGCTTGCCGCTGTCGGCGCTGGCCGACCGCCGCGGCCGCAAGTCGGTACTGCTCGGCTGCTCGGCGATTGGCCTTGGCCTGACCGGGCTCGCGGCGCTGTCCCCCGGATACTGGGTCTTCATCGCGCTGTTCGCGCTCGGACGCCCGCTGTTGTCGGCGACCAACGCGGTGGCCGGCGTGATCGCCGCCGAGGAGACGCGGGCGACCGACCGCGCGGCGGCGATCGCGTTGATCACCGCAGCGTACGGGCTCGGTGCCGGGCTGCCGGCGGCGCTGCGCGCGGCGGTGCCCGTGCTGACCGGCCAGCCGCTGGCCTTCCGGTCACTGTTCGCGCTGTCGGCCCTGCCGCTGCTCTGCCTGCCGCTGGCGGCCCGTTTCCTGGAGGAGCCCGACCGGTTCACGCGGCTGCGCGCGACGGCACGCAGCAGCCGGCTGGGGCTGGGGGCGGTGCACCGCGAGCTGCGAGCGCGCTTGGGGTTGCTGTGCCTGCTGGCGTTCGCGGCGACGTTCGTGACGGGCCCGGTCAACGGCTATGTCTTCGCCTATGCCGAGAACGTTCTCGGCGTCTCGCCGACGATCACCTTCTTCATCGTGCTCGCCGCGGCGCCATTGGGCCTGCTCGGGCTGCTGGCGGGCCGCTGGACGGCCGACGCGTGGGGCCGGCGTACCACCTGCGTGGCGATGCACGTCGTGGTGGGTCTGGCCGGCATTGCGGCCTACACGGGCGGCCTCCCACTGGCGATCGGCGGGTACCTCGCCGGCCTTGTCGCCGGTTCCGCCTACGCCCCAGCCATCGGCGCCCTGTCGGCCGAGATCTTTCCCACCGAGGAACGGGCGACCGCCGCCGGATGGCTGACCGCCGCCGGCGCGCTCGGGGCGGTGGCGGGCCTGGCGGCCTTCGGCGTCGCGGCCGACGCCTTCGCCAGCTTCGCGCCGGCGGCCGTGCTGGTCAGCCTGCCCGTAGCTCTTACGGCCCCCGCCTACCTGTGGCTGCCCGAGACGCGGGGGCTGGAGCTGGAGGAGTCGGCGCCCGACGCCCGCTGAGCGCCCGATGGCCGGGCAGGCTGCGTGGTAGACCTTGGCCATGCCCAACCCCCCAGGTCCACCGGGCACGCCAGTCGTCGTGGGCCTGGACCTGGGAACCACGACCGCCAAAGCGGTGGCTTACGACGAGCAGTCCCGCGTGTGGGCCGACGCGGCTCGCGAGTACCCGCTGCACACGCCGCGACCCGGCTACGCCGAGCAGGATCCAGGCACCGTCTGCGACGCGGGGCTGGACGTGCTGGCCACTGCGGTCGCGCAGGCCCGGTCCGCGGGCGCGGCGATCCGCGGCGTCGCCTTGTCGGCCGCGATGCACAGCCTGTTGGCACTCGACGACGACGGTGCGCCACTGACGCCGGCGCTGACCTATGCCGATTCCCGGGCGGCGGCGGTGGCCACGCGCCTGCGCGGCGACCCGGCTGGCATCGAGATCTTCCGGCGCACCGGCACGCCGCTGCACCCGATGTCGCCGCTGACCAAGCTGCTGTGGTTCCGCACCCACGACCGCGACACCTTCGACCGGGCAGCCTCCTGGGTGTCGCTCAAAGAGCTGCTGCTGCGGCGGCTGTGCGGCGAGACCGTCGTCGACCACTCGGTGGCATCGGCCAGCGGCCTGTTCAACCTCCGCGAACGCGATTGGGACGCCGGCGCCCTGCGGCTGGCCGCCGTCGATGCGCAACAACTGTCACGGCCCGTGGAGACCGACACCGTCCTGGCGGGCGTGGACCCCGCCGAGGCCCGCCGCCTCGGCCTGCCCGCCGACCTGCGCGTTGTGGTTGGCGCCGCCGACGGCTGCCTGGCCAACCTTGGCGCCGGCGCGACCGCCGAAGGGATCGCCGCGTGCACCATCGGCACCAGCGGCGCCGTGCGGGTCGCGGCCACTACGCCCGGCACCGATCCCCAGGGACGCTTGTTCACCTATGCACTGACCGACGACCGCTGGATCGTGGGTGGACCAGTCAGCAACGGCGGACTGGTGCTGCGCTGGCTGCGAGACGCGCTACTGACCGATCTGGCCGCTGCCGCTCGCGATGCCGGCGAGGATCCTTACGAGCGCATGACCGCGATGGCCGCCCAGGTCCCCGCGGGCAGCGAAGGACTGCTGTTCCTGCCTTACCTGACCGGCGAGCGCGCCCCGGACTGGAACGCGTCGACCCGCGGGGCACTGCTCGGGCTGACGCTGCGCCACGGGCGCGGCCACCTGATCCGTTCGGCGATGGAGGGCGTCTTGCTGCAGCTGCGCGCCGTGGTGGAGGCGATGGCGGCCTTGCGTATCAGTCCCTCGGCGTTCCACGCCACCGGTGGCTTCACCCACTCCCCGCTGTGGCTGCAAATGATGGCCGACGTCTTCCGCCGCGAGATCGGCGTTCCCGCCCGCGCCGAGGGCACCGCGCTCGGCGCCGCGCTGCTGGGAATGGTGGCGCTGGGAACCTTCGCCTACATCGACGAGGCCGCGGCCACGGTGACGGTGCGCGAGCGCCGGCGCCCCGACGCCGACACCGCCGACGTCTACGACGCCGTCTTCGACGCCTTTCGCGCCAGCTCCGCGCACCGTGGTCTCTGACGGCACACGGCCACGGCGGCCGCAGCGACCCGTTAGGCTCGCCGACCCATGAGCAGGAGCCCATGAGCAGGAGAGCCCATCAGCAGGAGCCCATGAGCAGCAGCGAGGCGGTCACGGCCGAACCCGTCGTGGCCGCGCGAGCGCTCACCCGCTGCTACGGCGAGCAGGTGGCCGTCGACGACGTCGACCTTGAGGTGGCGGCAGGGACCATCTTCGGGTTCATCGGCCCCAGCGGCTCGGGCAAAACCACCACGGTTCGCCTGCTCACCGGCATCGAAGGCCCGTCCAGCGGCGAGGTCCGTGTCTTTGGCATGCCACCGACGTCGTTCACGGCCCGCGACCGCGCCCGCATCGGCTACATGCCACAGCTGGCCTCGCTGTACCCCCACCTGTCGCTGCACGAGAACCTGACCTTCGTCGCCTCGCTGTACGGGGTGCCGCTGCGCCGGCAACGGCGCTTGACCAAGGTGTTGGACTTCGTCGAACTGACCTCGCATCGCGGCAAGCTGCTGCGCGACGTGTCAGGAGGGATGCAGCGGCGCCTGTCGCTGGCCGCCACCCTGCTGCACGAACCCGACCTGATCTTTCTGGACGAGCCGACCGCCGGCATCGACCCGGTGCTGCGCCGCAAGTTCTGGGAACACTTCACCGACCTCAAGGCGCAGGGCAAGACCGTGTTCATGACCACCCAGTACGTCGGCGAGTCGGCCGACTGCGACGAGGTAGGCGTGCTGGTCGACGGCCGCCTGATCGCCCGGGACACTCCCGACGCGCTGCGGCGAACCGCCTTCGGCGGCGACCTGGTCGACGTCGTGGCGGCCGAAGCGCTGGGCGACCCGCTGGTTGGCCGCATCCGGTCGCTGCGCGGGATGCTGGCGGCGCGGCGCACCCGCACCGACGGGCGGGGGCTGCGGCTGGTCGTCGCCGACGCCGACGACGCCACCGTCTGGCTGCAGGACTGGTTCGACGAGCACGACGTACCGCTGGTGTCGCTGCGCCACCACGTGCCGACCTTCGACGACGTGTTCGTCAAGCTCATCGAGGAGCCCCGCGATCATGCCTGACGTCGCAAGGTCGGCCATCCGGATCCTGGCGTTCGTGCGCAAAGAGCTCGTCGAGATCATCCGCCAGCCACGCCTGGTCGCGACGCTGGTGCTGGGGCCCTTCTTGATCTTGCTGCTGTTCGGAGCCGGCCTGCGCGACGAGGACCCGCCCGTTCAGGCGGCGATCGTCGCGCCGGAGGGGGGCCGGCTGACCGCGCTGGCCCAACGCTTTGCCGACAGCAACAGCCGCCGGCTGAACATTACCGACATCAGCGACGACGAGCAGGCTGCGCTGGAGCAGTTGCGCCGCGGCGAGCTCGACATCGTGGTGGTCTTCCCCGACAACCCCACCGGAAGCGTCCGCCAGGGCAAGCAGGCCGTCATCACCCTGTACCACAACTACATCGACCCGATCGAGACCAGAGCGGTCGAGATCTCCACGGAGCAGGCCGCCGAGGCGATCAACGAGCAGGTCTCGCGAGCCCTCGTCGTCGAGGCGCAGCAGCTGGCCACCGACGTGCAGGAGCGGGTCGGATCGGCGCAGGACCGTGTCGTGGCCTTCCGCCAGGCGGCCGCCGCCGGCGACGCCGCCGAGGCGACTGCCCAGCTGGAGCTGTTGGATGCCGACCTGTCGGCCGTGCGCTCGGGGCTGGGGATCACCGCGGGGGCGCTGCAGCGCCTTGACCGTCAGGTGGGCACCGAGGGTGCTCGACGGCCGGCGGCGTTGCGGCTGTTCGCCGAGGCCACGCAGGGCGCGCAGGGACTGGCCGCCGCTCCGACCGCTGCTGTTCCCGTGGCCGCGCTCGAGGAGCTGACCGCCGACCTCGACCGGCTGGCGGTGGCCGTGGCGGCGTTGCGCGCCCTGCCCGCTGACGTGATCGTCAGTCCGTTCGCGGGCGTCGCGCGACGGGTGGCCGGCATCGACATCGGGCTGACCGGCTTCTACGCCCCCGCCGTCGTGGTGCTGCTGTTGCAGCACCTCGTTGTCACCTTCATCGGCTTGTCCACCGTGCGCGAGGAGCAGCTTGGTACCACCGAGCTGTTCCGGGTCTCGCCCCTGTCGACCGGTGAACTGCTGGCAGGCAAATTCTTGGCCTACCTGCTGCTCGGCAGCGGCGTGTCGGCGGTGCTCATCCTGTTGCTGGTCACCGGGTTGGGTGTGCCGATGCTGGGCTCGTGGTGGCTGCTGGCCTGCAGCGTGGTGGCGGTGCTGTCGGCGTCGATTGGGCTGGGCTTCGTGATCGCGCTGCTGTCGGGCAGTGACAGCCAGGCGGTGCAGTACGCGATGTTGGCGCTGCTGGCCAGCATCTTCTTCAGCGGGTTCATCCTCAGCTCGCAGCGCTTCGTGCCGGCGCTGGACGCCCTGGCCCACGTGCTGCCGGCCACCTACGGGATCGCGATGCTGCGCGGCGAGATGCTGCGGGGCAGCGCCGCGCCCGTGTACCTGCTCGGAACGCTGGCGGGGATGACGGTCGCGTTGCTCGGTATCGCGTGGTTGCTGCTGTCACGCCGGCTGCGGCGGGGTTGACGCGCGGGCTCAGGCGCCAACCCGCACGACGGCGCGGCCTTGCATCGCGCCCTTGCCGATCTTGTCCAGGGTTGCGAGCAGCTCGTCGCCGAGGCCGTCGACCTGCACGGCGATCGACTCATCGAGACCGCGGGGGCGCAGGTCGCCGGCGAGGCGGTGCCAGATCGCCATCCGCAGCTCGTGGGGACAGTGCACGGAATCGATGCCCAGCAGCGACACGCCGCGAAGGATCAGCGGGAACACCGTCGTCTGCAAGGTCGGACCGCCGGTGTTGCCAGTGACCGCGACCGCCGCGGCGACGTCCAGTGACCGCACCACACCGGCCAGCGTCTGCCCGCCGACGCAGTCCACGGCACCAGCCCACCGCGGCCGTGCCAGCGGCTTGCTGTCGTCGCCGATGACCGCCGCACGGTCGACGACCTCGCTGGCGCCGAGGTTGCGCAACCACTCGGCCGACTCGGGCTTGCCGCTACTGGCCACGACCTCGTAGCCGAGCTCCGCGAGGATGCCAACGGCGGTGCTGCCGACCCCGCCGGTGGCCCCCGTGACCAGCACCGGGCCGGTGCCCGGCCGCAGCCCGTGGTGTTCCAGGCGCTGCACCGACAGGCCGGCGGTGAACCCGGCCGTGCCAAGGGCCATGGCCTGGCGAGGGCTGAGCCCGTCGGGCAGCGGTACCACCCAGTCGGCCGGCACGCGTGCGTACTCGGCGAAACCGCCGTGGTGGGCCACACCCAGGTCGTAGCCGTGGACCAGGACCTGGTCGCCGGGAGCCACACCGCCGGCCTCGCCGGCGACCACCTCACCCGCCAGGTCGATGCCCGGCACCAGCGGGCTGATCGCGGCGACCCTGCCCTTGGGCTGCACCGCCAGGGCGTCTTTGTAGTTGACCGAGGACCAGCCAATTCGGATGGTGACGTCGCCGTCGGGCAGGTCGGACTCCTCGAGGTCGCGGACACCGACGTCGACGGCGTCGTCACGCTTCTCGACGACCAGGGCTCGGAAGCGGTCGGGCAGGACGGTCATTGGGCTGCATCCTTGCGTGGGGAACCTGTCCTCAAGTAGCGAAGCGGTAGGACGCTACGTTCGCAGCAGGCTAGTGCGCCGCCTGGTGCATCATCGCCTCCATGCGTCCCATTACCACCGGCCAGCTGTAGTAGCGGGCCACGAATGCCCGGCCGCGCTCCCCCATCAGCGCCGCCTCGAAGGGGTCGGACAGGATATCGGCGACGGCAGTGGCGACCCCCTCGACGTCGGTGCCGTCCACCACGTGCCCCGTCTGCCCGTCGACGACCGCCTCGGGGGCGCCGCCGGAGCGCCCGGCGACCACCGGGGTGCCGCAGGCCTGCGCCTCCAAGTACACGATCCCCAGTCCCTCCACGTCCAGCCCTCCCAGCCGCGTGCGGCACGGCATGGCGAAGACGTCGGCGGCGGCGTGGTAGGCGGGTAGGTCGGCCCAGGCCACCTCACCCGCGAAGGTGACGGACGCGGCCAGGCCGAGGTCGGCGCTGCGGCGCTGCAGCGCCTCCCGCCGTGGCCCGGTGCCGACGATGAGCAGGTGGGCGTCGGGCACTCGCTGCAGCACGTGCCGCCATCCCTCGATCAGCACGTCCTGACCCTTGCGGGTCACCAGCCGCGAGATGCAGGCTGCCAGCGGTTGCCTGCTGCCCAGCCCGTGACGGGCGCGGATCTTCGCCCCGTCGGCACCGGGGTGAAAGGCGGCCAGGTCCACGCCGGGCGGTAACTGGTGCAAGACCGTGGGGGCGCGGACCCAGGGCGCGATCGCCGCGCGGGTGAAGGCGCTGAGGATGCCCAGACCCTTCAGTCCGCGGGTCGCCCTGCGGATCAGCGGACCGAGCCCGGCCCGCGCCATCCCTGCTTCGTGCCCGTGGCTCAGCGCCACGCAGGGCAGGTCGAGGTGGACCGCGAGCTCTGCGAGCGGCCAGGCGGCCCCGAATACCACCAACTCGGCGCCGTAGTGGTGGGCCGCACCGCGGACCCGGCGCAGCAGCTTCGGCCCTGGCAGCAGGGGACGGCGGGCGATCCGGCTGACTTCGTAGGGCAGCATCGCGTCGTGGGCCGGGCCGCCTGGTTGCTGGGAGGCCAGCACCCAAGTGGTGGCCGGGTCCGAACTCGCCAGCAGGTTGCCGAGGAACTGTTCGATGCCCCCGCTGCGTGGTGGCAGGTCGTTGGTGACCCACAGGGCTCTGGTCAAGGCGGCCGACGAGCACTCACGGGGGTTGGCCGAGCCGGTGCTCCATCCCGAGGGAGTCGTCCGTGGCCAGCCGAGCCGGTGCTCCATCCCGAGGGAGTCATCCGTGGCCGGCCCAGCCGTCGTCCGTCTCGGAGGGATTCATTACAGGCCACTGTTCCCCCATGGCCAGTCGCGCCAACGCCGACGGGTGCGTGGCCCACAGCGCCGTCACCCAGGCGGGCGGTTGTGGCTGGGACAGGTTGGACTCGGTGAGGCCGATCTGCAGCCGCCGGAACGCGGCCGGGTCCTGGGTCAGCTCCAGGGCCGCCAGGTCGGCGGCCGCCTCGGCCCTGCGGCTCACCGCCGCCTGTAGCGGCGCGGTGGCGACGTTGGCGACTACCGCCACGGCGAGCAGCACTGCCGCGGCGCGCGGGTCGCCGATCGCTCGCTGGCGGCCCCGGCGGACGCGGACCGTGGCCACGGCGGCCAGCAGGTAGGCCAGCGCCACGACGCCTGCCGCCGCGAACAGCCCTCCCCGTAACAGGTCAGCGTTGCGCGCATGACCGAGCTCGTGGGCCAGGACCTGACCGACCTCGGCGGGCGGGCGCTGGTCGACCAGCGTGTCGTACAGCACGATGCGGCGGGTGGTGCCCAGCCCGGACACGTAGGCATTCTGACGGGTCGTGCGGCGGCCGGCGTCGGCGACCACCACTGTCGCGCCGGCGCGCCCGGCGCGATCGAGGACTTGCTCAACCTCGTCGCGAACGGGCCCCGGTGGCAAGGGCGTGGTGGTGAACTGCAGCGGTTCGAGCACCAACGGGGCGACGAAGGTCAGGGCGACCGTCAATACAGCGGCCGCGATGCCGGCGACCGCCGGCCAGACCCGTGGCAGCCGCCGCGCCAAGGCGTAGGCGCCAGCGGAGAGCGCGGCCACGCCGAGCCATACCGGACCGGTCGTGGCCAACCAGTCCGTCGCCCAGCGCCCAAGCCCCCCGGTACGCAGGCCGTAGGCGCCATCGTGGACGTAGCCGACCCACAACAGCAACGGCAGCAGCAACAGGTCGGTGGCGATGACGGTGGCCGTCACCACCGCCGTGGCGGCTCGCACGGGTCGGCTTGGGCCGACCTTGGCGATGATGCGGTCGGTGGCACGCTTGCCCGCCGGTGTGGCGGCCGCCGCCACGACCACCCCCACCCGCAGCAGCAGCGCAGCCACCCCGACCGCGTACACCGGTCCCCGGTAGGCGGCGGCGCGCGCGAGATAGGCGTCCTCGAAGAACGCCGATGCCGGCGGCAGCACGCCCAACGCGGGCGCCAGCGGTCGGACGATCTCGGCGGTGACCCCCACCACGACCACGGTCGCCGCGACCCCGTGCAGCGCCGCAAGCGCGGCGCGGCGCGGCGTCAAGGGCATGCGATCGATGCTAGCCGCGGGGTTCGCTCGGGCCGCTCGGGGCGGCGACGGCAGGCCTCAGCCGCAGAGGGCAGCGACCAGCTGGCTCCACCGGCCTGGGGGCGGCGACTTGGCGGCGGCGACCTGGCGGCGGCGACCAACGGGCTTACACACCGGGGCCCGGGATCGGCCAGCCTCACCCGCAGGGCGCGACTATAAGGGTTGGTCACGTTATCGTGACCAACCCCTATATCTGTCGGGCCGTGCGCCGCTCAGTCACCGGCCGCGCGGGGCAGGAACCGCGTGGCCGGCGCAAGACCGCCGTCTTGCAGTACCCGGATGGCCCGCTCCTCCTCGACGTCGAAGATCACCGCCCCCGCTGGCCGGTCCAGCAGCACGGTCACGATGCAGTCGTCACAGGTGTGAGTGTTACGCATCTCGCACTGGTCGCAGTCGATGAGCATGCGTCGCCTCCTTGCTCCGGCCTCTGCCTGACCGGGCATCCACCTGGCCTGGCCTGTCGATCCATCGCAGCGACAGTACGGCGAGGCTGTGACATCCACGGTGTAACGAACCTGGCCATCTTGTCTGGCCCCGGGCTGGCCTTCCCAAGCGGGTGCAGAACCGGACACCCATGTCCGCCAGCGCACCCGCTCGACTCGCGGAAGACCATCCGAGTGTGCGTGCAGGTCAGGCGACCGCTCGCAGGAACGCGTCGGACGGGATGACGTTGGCGCCGAGCGCCTCGCAGTCCTCGCGGACCTCGCGGTCGGAGCTGACCACGACCACGGGCTGGGCAGCGCCGAGTGACGAGACGATCTCCACGATCCGCTCGTCGGCGGTCTGATCGGAGGCGGTGAACACCACCTGCACGCCGCGCGTCGCGGCGGCGGCCATGGCCCGCTCGCGAACGCCGTCGAACACCACGACGACCCGCACGCCGTAACGGGCCACCATCCCGGCCGCCAACCTCGTCAGCCAGGCTCGCTGGTCGGCGAGCGCGGCCGTGCCCACACCTCGCGGGCTCAGCGTCACGTTGTAGCCGTCGAGCACAACCGTGAGACCGGCCACCTTCAGCAGAGTGTGGACGGCGTCCGGCTCGTCGCCCCGCAAGCCGAGGGGCAGGACGCAGGGCCGGCCAAGCGTGGCCGCTCGGACCGTGCGGGGCACCGCGCCGCCTCCGCTCCTGGCACCCGGTTCGCCAGTGCCGCGCTCGAGCGGTGTCAACTTGGCACCGGCGACCGCCTCCCGCAGCGTGTGCTGGCCGCCAGCGTCCGGCCTCCCCGGCGCGAGCTGGCCGCCAGCGTCCGGCCTCCCCGGCGCGAGCTGGCCGCCGGCGCCCGGCCCCTGTGGCGGAGTGTCCCTGGACGCCGGAGTCGGCGCAGCGGTCATCTCCTGTAGCCGCTGTGCGCTGGCCGCCGCTTGGCGCTCGGCAGCTTCGGCACGGCGTCGCAACCGTGCGGTACGGTCCCGGAACTGACGGCGTTGCTGCTCCAACTCGCTATCCAGGCGGTCGCGGTCACCGCGCAAGGCCACCACCTCGTCGTGCAGCCGCTGCAGGTCCGCGTTGGCACTGCGCAGGCGGTGCTCGGCGGCGTCGGCACGCCGGCGGGCGGCATCACGATCCTGGCGTGCCGCCGACACAGCGGCACGACCGGCGCGGTCGGGTGTGAAGGAAGGAGCCGGAGGCGGCTGCTCGCCGGCGACGACTCCCTGCGCCGGTTGCTGGACGGTGGCGGCGGCGAGCGTCGCCACATCGCCGAAGCGCCGCCGGGCGGCGAGCCCGGCAACGGCGTCGGCCGCGGTGTACAGCGACGACAGACGAAGCGGGTCGGTGTCGGCGGCCGCCGCCCACAGCTCGGGGTCCAGGCTCTCGCCAGCCGCCTCGCACAGCCGCTGGTCGGCTTCCAGCGCAACCGCGACCGCCCGGCGTGGCCGCTCGCCCGCCAGCCGCTTGGGGTTGAAGGCGGCGTACGGTCGCAATCCCACCGGCAGCGCCTCACGGTCGAGCCGCTCCGCCGCGCGGCGCACGGCACGTAGCAGCGGCCCCCACAATGGCGCGGGAAGATCCATGAGTATCTGCGCCCCGCCCGAGCCACTGCTCACCGCCCGATCACCGCGCCGTCGCGGCCCCGTCGCTCGATGTCACGCCGTCGGCCGATGCCACGCCGTCACCCGAAGTCACGCCGTCACCCGAAGTCACGCCGTCACCCGACGCCGTGCTTGGCGCCATACTTCCGGGAGCGGACACCACCTCGATAGCGTCCGCCGCGCCGCACCAGCGACACGTCACCGGGCCGACGCTGACCTCCAGGCGTTCCTCGGCGTCCACGGTGCCGCCGCCAGACAGATCCAGATGCCAGAAGCGCCGCACACGTTCCGTCGACTCGACATCGAAGCGGGTCAGGTTCCCGCAGGCGCCGCAGCGCCAGCGATGGCCGGGGTCAAGGCCAGGCGGCGATTCCATGACGATCGTCCTCCAGCGGGGTCTGCGCGCGTGCTGCGCAGGGTAGCGTCGGCGCCGCGGAGGGGTCCGCGACCGACGCCGAAGGCGACCACCGTTGGACAACCGCATCCTGTGGCTGCGGCGCGACCTGCGCCTGGCCGACCACCCCGCCCTGGCCGCTGCCTTGGACGCTGGCGGACCAGACCACCGCGTCGTGCCGCTGTTCGTTCTCGACCCCACGCTGCTGCGCAGCCGGCGCATGAGCCCGGCCAGGCTGTCGTACCTGTGTGACGCGCTGGCCGACCTCGACGGATCCCTGCGCAGCCGCGGTGGACGCCTGGTGCTGCGCGAGGGTGACCCAACCGCCGTGGTGCCCGCCGTCGCCGCCGAGATCAAGGCCACGCAGGTTCATCTGTCGGGTGATGTGAGCCCGTACGCGCAGCGCCGCGACGCCGCGGTGAGGCGAAAGCTTGCCGCCGACGGGGTGGCGGTGACGCTGCACAACAGCACGTTCGTGCAGCCACCCGGCCGTGTGTGCTCGGGATCCGGCGAGATGTACCGGGTCTTCTCGCCGTTCCAGCGAGCATGGGCCCGCCTGCCGGTCGGGACACCGCTGCCAGCCCCCGACCGAATCCCTGGGCACGGCTCGCTGCGCTCGGAGCGGCTGCCGACGCTGCGCTCCTTGGGCGTCGACCTCAACGCCGGGGTGATCCGCGGCGGCGAGACGCACGCGCAGCAGCGCCTCGAAGCCTTCCTCGACGAGTGGTCAGAGCGCTACCACGAGGCCCGCAACCACCTGGGCGAGCCGGCGACCAGCCGCCTGTCAGCCGATCTGCACTACGGCTGCGTGAGCCCTCGAGCGATACTGGCGGAGCTGGATCGGCGCAAGCCGGGACACAAGGCGTTCGCCACCGAGTTGGCCTGGCGTGACTTCTACGCGCACGTGCTGCACGCCTGGCCGGAAGTGCGCACCAGCGAGTTCAACGCGGCGTTGCGGACGCTGCCGTGGCTGGGGGAAGGCGAGGCGTTCACGGCCTGGACGCGGGGGCGGACCGGCTATCCCGTCGTCGACGCCGGAATGCGCCAGTTGCTGGCCGAGGGCTGGATGCACAACCGGGCGCGGATGATCACCGCGAGCTTTCTGTGCAAGGACCTGCTGATCGACTGGCGCCTCGGCGAGACGCACTTCCTGCGGCATCTGGTCGACGGTGACCCGGCCAGCAACAACGGCGGCTGGCAGTGGGCCGCCGGCACGGGCACCGACGCCCAGCCCTACTTCCGGATCTTCAACCCCGTGCTGCAGGGCCAGAAGTTCGACCGCGACGGCGCCTATGTGCGCCGCTATGTCCCTGAGCTGCGACCCGTCGAGGACAAGTGGCTGCATAGCCCGTGGCAGATGCCCGAGGATGTGCAACGCGAGGTCGGCGTCCGCATCGGCCGTGACTACCCGGCACCGATCGTCGACCACGCCGAAGCACGGCAGCGGGCGCTCGACTGGTTCGACGAGCACAGCCAGCGTCCTACCGCTTCGCCACATGAGGACAGCCGCGACTGACCGCCCGCCCGGCGGGCAGCCTGGTTCAGGCCAGTGGGAAGCGAGGAAAGCGCAACTGCGGCGAGGCGCCCTCGGCGTGAATCTGCGACACCACGTCCAGCGCGCCCTGTGCCAGCACACCGGCCGCGACCCCGCCGTACACGGGGGGATACGGGGCCATGTACCGCGTGGCCCGCTCGAGCAGCGTCACGGCGCCGCTGTCGTTGCCGCGCTGGGTGTGACAGCAGCCCACCGCCACTTGGGTGACGCCCTTCCAGAAGTCGCGGTCAGCGTCGTCGACCAGGTCGGACTTCCAGATGTACTCCAGGAACTCGTGCGCCTCGAAGAAGCGCTCGGCGTCGAACAGGCGGGCCGCGGCTGCCAGCGCCTCCGGCAGTCCGTCGACCACCTCGGCCGGGTCGACGCGCTCGGGCATCTCGTCGGCGCGGCCGCGCGCCAGCGGTCGGCCGAAGCGATCGCGCGGCCTGGCGTTCTCCGCTCGGCCCTCGGCGTTGCGGTCGCGCTGCGGGTATCGCGACTGCGACACGTCGGTGCCAGGCATGCTGGTCTCGTCTCCTAAGGGTTGTCGTGCCATTCTGCCCCGGCTAGCCCGGATGCGTCATAGCCTGCAGTCGAACGAACCTGTGTGCGTCGATTCCGATCAGGAGGCAGCATGGGGCAGACGCCGCGAATGACGCTGTCGGGCATCGTGCTCGACGCATCCGACCCCCGCGCGCTGGCGGCCTTCTACGCTCGCCTGTTGGGGTGGACGCTGCGGACCAATGAGCCGGACTGGGTGACGCTGAAACCACCGGACGATGGGCCAGGCTTGTCGTTCCAGACCGAGGCGGCGTATGTCCGGCCCACGTGGCCCGCTGGTCCCGGTGATCAGCAGATGATGGTGCACCTGGACATCTGGGTCGACGACCTCGACGCTGCCGGCGCCCACGCGGTCGACGCGGGCGCCGTCCTCGCGGAGTATCAGCCCCAGGACGACGTACGGGTGTACCTGGACCCGGACGGGCACCCCTTCTGCCTGTTCCTGTCCACGTAGCCGATGAGCCAGCGCGCCGACGTCGTGGTCGTTGGGGCCGGAGCAGCGGGGCTGGCCGCCGCCTACGCCGCACGCGGTCGCGGTGCCTCCGTGATTCTGATCGAGCGGCAGCGCCTCGGCGGCGAATGCACCTGGAAGGGCTGCGTGCCGTCCAAGACGCTGCTCGAAATCGCGCGCCGGGTCCATGCCGGACGCAGGGTGGGCCTGACCGGTGACCCCGACTTCGGCGCGGTCATGGAACACGTCGACGACGTGGTGCTGACCGTCAGCCAGGACGAGGACCATGCGGCACTGCGCGCCAGGGGCATCACCGTGCTCGACGGCCAGGCCACCTTCACCGGGGACCGTCGCCTGTCGGTTGACGGTACCGCGGTGCACGCCCCCGTCGTGGTCCTGGCCACGGGCACCACGCCGCTGCTGCCGCCCGTGGACGGGTTGGACGCCGTGCCGTTGCTGACCAACGACAGCGTCTTTGACCTGCGCGCGCTTCCGCGACGCCTGGCCGTACTCGGCGGCGGCCCGATCGCCCTGGAGCTGGGCCAGGCGTTCCAGCGCCTCAGCAGCCAGGTGACCATCCTGCAACGAGCGCCCCGGCTAGCCGCCAAGGAGGAGCCCGAGGCCAGCGAGGCCCTGTTGACGGTGCTGCGCCGCGAGGGTGTGCGAGTGGAGCTCGGCACCGACGTTGCGCAGGCTTGGCAAGGGTCCGACGGCGCGGTGTGCCTGCGAGCCGGCGAGATGACCGTCGAGGCCGACGCGCTGCTGGTGGCCACCGGCCGTACGGCGCAGACCGACGGGCTGGAGCCGGACGCCGGCGGCGTGGCGCTGGACGACAAGGGCTACATCACCGTCGACGAGCACCTGGCCACCACCGCCGAGGGGGTCTGGGCCGTCGGCGACGTCATCGGCGGGCCGCAGTTCACGCACGCCGGCTACGACATGGGCACGCTGGCGATCGGCAACGCCCATGCCCGACATCCACGGCTGCGTCGCCGCTTCTCGACGCGGGCACTGCCCTGGGCCACCTACACCGAACCCGAAGTCGGCCGCGTGGGGATGACGGAGGCGCAGGCCTACGCCGAGTACGGGTCCGCGGCGCAGGTGGCGTTCCTGCCCATCGACCAAACCGACCGCGCCAAGTGCACCGGCGATGTCGACGGCTTCGTCAAGCTGGTGGCTGGCCCCAAACGACTGACCCGCAACCTGGCCGGCGGCCAGCTGATCGGCGCCACCGTCGTGTGTCCCACGGGTGGCGACGTGGTCCACGAGCTGGCGCTGGCGGTGCGCACCGGCGCGTTCACCGGCCGGCTGGCCCAGACGGTGCACGCCTACCCGTCGTGGTCGCTGGCCGTCCGCGAGGCCGCCACGCTGTTCTTCACGACCCACAAGGGCCTGCGCGCGCGTCCCGCCCGGCCCGGCTGACCCCCGCCTCCTGCCTCCGCTGACGACCCGGCTAGCCCGCCCTCGTAGCCCCAGCTGACCCGCCTCGCGGCGCGTGCGGGCCTGCCCCGAACCGGCGCAAGACGTTGGGAACCCTGGCTAGGGTTTGCTGCGTTGAGGCAGGTGACCGGGAGGAGCCTGTGCACGACAACGCCTGGCGGGACCGCGCCGCCTGTCGCGACATGAACGTCGAGTTGTTCTACTCGACCGACGAAGCCGTGACACGCAGCGCGCTGCGGGTGTGCGAGGGCTGCCCGGTGCGCCAAACCTGCTTCTCGGCGGCCATGGCCGAGCGGGAGGCGTTCGGGGTCTGGGGCGGCACGGTGGAGGCCCAGCGCCGGCGGGTGTTCCGCCGCGAGCAGCGGTCCCGCCGGCAGGCTGCGCGGGTGGACGCCGCCTAACTTTCCTGCCGCGATCCTCTGCGGCACCTGAGAGCGAGCACCGCCGGTAGTCATCGAACATCTGTTCGATATGCTGCACGGCGATGCCGTCAGCGCTCCCTCACCAGCCGTCCCTCGACGACCTCGGCACGCCGTTGCACGCCACCACCTTCGTGGTCGTGGACCTGGAAACCACCGGCGGCTCGCCGCAGCAGTGCGGCATCACCGAGTTCGGGGCGGTGAAGATCCACGGCGGCGAGGTGATCGGTGAGTTCCAGTCACTGGTCGATCCCGGCCACTCGATCCCGGCCTCGATCAGCGCGCTGACCGGCATCACCGACGCCATGGTGGCAGCGCGCCCTGGCGTGGAGGCGGTGCTGCCGACGTTCCTGGAGTTCTGCCGTGGCACGGTGCTGGTGGCGCACAACGCGGGCTTCGACATCGGCTTCCTCAACGCCGCCCTGGTGCGGCTGGACTACCCGCGCCTCGACAACCCCGTGGTATGCACGGCCGCGCTGGCTCGCCGGCTCGTCCGCGACGAGGTGCGCAACTGCAAGCTGGCCACCCTCGCCGAGCTATTCCGGTGCCGGACCGTGCCGATCCACCGCGCGTTGGCCGATGCGCGAGCCACCGTCGAGGTGTTCCACGGCCTGCTGGAGCGCGCCGGCTCGTTCGGCGTCGTGACCCTGGAGGACCTGACAACGTTCGCCAAGGTGCGCAACACGCCGCTGTTCGCCAGCCGCCGGTCGCTGGTCGACGGGCTGCCCAGCGCCCCGGGCGTCTACGCGTTCACCGGTGGCACCGGTGAGATCCTCTACATCGGCAAGGCCACCGATCTGCGCGCCCGCGTGCGGTCGTACTTCGGCAGCGACGACCGCCGCAAGATCGTCGACTTACTCAAGGAGTCGGTGACGGTGCAGCACTGGCTGTGCCCGACCCCGTTGGAGGCCGCCGTCACAGAGGTGCGCCTGATCCACCTGCACCGCCCCCGCTACAACCGTCGCTCCAAGACCCCGCAGCGCGGCGTGTACCTCAAGCTGACCAACGAACGGTTCCCGCGACTGTCGATCGTGCGGGAGGCAAGAGCCGACGGCGCCAGCTACCTGGGCCCGCTGCCCTCGCGCGCTGCCGCCGAGTTGGTCGCCGAGGCGGTGCAGGACGTGGTGCCGCTGCGCCGTTGCACGCCGCGCATCGGCGCACAGACGCGCTTCGCGCCCTGCGCGCTGGCCGAGATGGGCCGCTGCCTGTCGCCCTGCGACGGCTCTGTGTCACCGCAGCGTTACGCCGACGCCGTCGCGGTGGTCACCGCTGCCTTCACCGGCGACCCCGCAGGGGTGGTGGCGCCGTTGCAGGCGCGGCTGCACGCCCTCGCCCGGCAGGGTCGCTTCGAGGAAGCCGCCGCGGTGCGCAACCGCCTGCAGGGCTTCGTCACCGCGGTGTGGCGGACCCGGCGCCTCACCGCGACGGTGGCGGCGGGCCTGGTGGTCGCCTCGCGCCCGGCGGCCAGCCACGGCGGCGCCGGCGGCGCCGTGGAGGTCCTGGCTGTTGCCAGGGGGCGGCTGGTTGTCACGGCCCGCTGCCGCCGCGCCGACATGGCCGGCACGGTGGACCAGCTGATCCAGCGTGCGGTCGCGGCCGGCGAGTCCTGCCCGTCGGCCGGTCTGCCGGTGCGCCCTGAGGACGCCGAGGAGGTCGAGCTCGTCACGCGCTGGCTGGAAGGCCGAGGCGTGGTGCTGCACCACGGCAGCGCCGGGCTGGCGCTCGGCGTGGCCGGCGGCAGGCAGCTCGCGGCGCTGCAGGCGCGGCTGAGCCGGGTCCACCGCTCCACCGGTCGGCCGGCCTCCGAGCTGGCGGCCAAACGCACCCGCCGAGCACCGCCGGCCGCCGTCCTCATGTAGCGAAGCGGTAGGACACAAGCCCGTCCCAAGGCGTCGGCTACGCTGCCGCCGTGATCACCGCCATCGTGTTGCTCCACGTCGACGTCCACGCCATCCCCGAGACGGCGCAGGCGATCGCCGACATCGACCGCGTGTCGGAGGTCTACTCCGTGACCGGCGACTGGGAGCTGGTCGCGCTGGTGCGCGTCCACGCCCACGAGCAGGTCGCCGAGGTCGTGACGGGCGGGATCGCCAAGGTGCCTGGCGTCACCGGTACCCACACCATGATCGCCTTCCAGGCCTTCTCCAGCAGCGACCTTGACCGGCTGTGGGGCATCGGCTTCGAGGACGCCGAAGGCGTGTAGCGCGGGCTGGCCGCCGGAAGCGCCGTGGCGGTCGCGGGCGCTGCCTCGAGGCGATCAGCCCGCCCCGGCGCCGCCCGCCCGCAGGTTCTGCGAGACCTGTACCCAGCGCTGGAGGACCTGCGCGGCCTCGCCCGAGTCAATCGCCTTCGCCGCGGCCGTCAACCCGGCGGGAAAGCCGTCGACGCGGTTGGCGGCGACCAGAGCGGCGGCCGCACCGAGCAGGACGATGTCGCGCGGCGGTCCGGGCTCACCGGCCAACACGGCCTCGGCGATCCGGCGGTTGTCGGACACGTCGCCGCCGCGCAGGTCAGCAACGGTGGCCGGCGCCAACCCGAGGCCGTCGGGGTTCAGGGTCGACTGCTCGACCTGGTCGCCGCGGACCTCCCAGACCGTTGACGGGCCCGTCGTGGTCAGCTCGTCGAGGCCGTCGGCGCCGTGGAACACCAGGGCGTGGCGGGTGCCGAGGCGTGCCAGGACTTGCGCCATCCTGGGCGCCATCGCCGGGTCGCTGACCCCGATGGTCTGATGCTGGGCGCCGGCGGGGTTGGTCAGCGGACCCAAAAAGTTGAAGACGGTGGGGACACCCAGCTCGCGGCGCGTGATCATGGCGTGGCGCATCGCGGGATGAAACGTCGGCGCGAAGCAGAACCCGATGCCGACCTGATCGATGCAGCGGCTCACCGCGGCCGGCGGCAGGTCGATGACGATGCCGAAGTCCTCCAGCAGGTCGGCCGAGCCGCAGCGGCCGCTGGCCGCCCGGTTGCCGTGCTTGGCGACTGTTGCGCCCGCCCCTGCCGCCACGATCGCCGCGACGGTGGAGACGTTGAAGGTGCCGGCCCGGTCCCCGCCGGTGCCGCAGGTGTCCACCACGTCGCCGGACACCTCGACGGCCAAGGCGAAGCCGCGCATCCCGCGCACCAAACCGGCGATCTCGGCGGCGGTCTCGCCTTTGGCCCGCAGCGCCATGAGGAAACCCGCCACCTGCGCCGAGGTGGCCTCGCCGGCCATGATCTGCTCCATCACGGCGGCGGTCGCCGTGTCGTCCAGGTCCTCGCCGCGCAGCAAGCGGCCTAGGACGTCAGGCCAGCTGATCACGGGGCGGTACCGCCGATGCTGCCGCCAATCTGCTCAGCGGGGGCATCGTCGTCGCCGGGGACGTCCAGCAGGGAGGGGGTGGGGTCGCCGCCGATGCCAGGGAGAGCCGGCAGCGGTGCGCCAGCCACCACCGAATGCAGCGCTTCGCTGAAATTGAAGGGGTCGACGGGCTTGAGCACATAGGCGTCCGCCTGTGACCAGTTCGACAGGAAGATGTCCTGCTCGCGCGCCAGCAGCAGGATCACCGGGGGAACATCCTGGCCCATCTGTCCCCGCGCCTTGATCTCCCGCGACAGGTAGAACCCGCCGCTGGGCGCCGTGTCGTTGTCAGCGACCACCACGTCGAAGGCGTCGCCGTCGTCCAGGACCGCCACCCCGCGCTGGGGGGTTCCGACCGCGAAGATCTCGACGCCGGGTTCGCCCAGCAAGGCGCTCGAGACCTGCGACGCGACGCGCGGGTTGTCACAGACGAGAAGGACGCGCACGAGGCAGTTCCTGTCGAGGTCGGCGGAACCCGCATTCTGCCATCGCCGCTGGTCGGGCGGCGAGTTGACGCCCGCCGGCGCTACCGTATTCTTCAACGTAGTCGTTGCGTAATTGTCGTCAGGAGCCGCCGGTGCCATCTTTGCCACCCGCCTTCCGGGTCACCCCGCAGCGGGCGGCGGTGCTCGACGTCGTGCACCAGGCACATGACCATCCGACGGCTCGGGAGGTCTACCAGCGGGTGCGGCGCCGAGCTCCCGGTATCGGCTTCGCCACGGTGTACCGGGCGCTGAACCTGCTCGCCAAGCACGGCCAGGTGCTGGAGCTGCAACTCGGTGACGAGGCGGTGGCCCGCTACGACGGCAACGTCGCGCGCCATGACCACGTGGTCTGCACCCGCTGCGGCGCCGTGGCCGACGTCAGCGTGGACCTGCGTGACCACATCACCGTCGAGGCGGCGGCGGCGTCCGGGTTCGCTGTCGACGCCTACGAGCTGCGCTTCTCGGGGCGTTGCCCCTCCTGTACCTGAGCCCCGCGGCCGCCGGCCACCTCCCGCTCCCCCGCTTCCCGCTCGCGCACGATGTCGCCACGGCCGACCTGGACCAGGCGTAGCACCGTGACCAGCAGCAGCCCGCCCGCCATGTTGGCCAGCAGCGCCCACAGCATCGCGAGTAGCCACTGGGCGTAGCCGAACGGCGCGCCGGCGTGCAACGCGGCGAACATCTCCAGCGCCGAGACGATCACGTGGTTGAGCGGCACGGCGGCAAGGACGAAGGACATCGTGACCGCAGCGACGATCTTGACCCCTGGCGACTCGGTGTTGCGCTCCATCCAGGTCATGATGGTGATGACCGCGCCGCCCAGGATGCCGAGGGCGAACGCCTCCCAGCCGAGGCCCAGATCGACGTAGTGGCTCCCCAGCTCCACCGCGGTGGCGCGCACCCGCGGCACGGCACCGATCAGCAGCCATGTGAAGAGCCAGCCAGCGACAAGGTTGCAGGCCAGCGTGCCGAACCACAGCCGCAGCAGGCTGCGGATCGACGAGCGCCCGGCGACCACCGCGGCGACCGGCACCAGGAAGTTCTCGGTGAACAGCTCACTGCCGGCGACCGTCAGGGCGATGAAGCCGATGGTGAAGGCGAGGGCCGCAAGCAGCCTCGAGCCGGTCTCGGCCTGCACCAGCAACAGCGCCAGCACCCCGATGCCAAGATCGACGCCGCCGACGAACCCCGTCGAGAGCAGCCCCGGCCAGGTGCGGCGCAGTCGCTCCGCGCCCTCGTCGACCGAGGAGTGGAACGCCGAGGCGATCTGATCATCGGAACCCGACCGATCGTCGTCCTCGCGGGAGCTGGGTGACAGGTCCGCGGCAGCTACTCCACGGTCCAGGTGTCACGGCCGGCGAGCAGCGCGCCGAGATCACCTGGACCACGGCGCGCGACGGCGTCGTCGAGCTGGGCCTGCATCTGCTCGCCGTAGACAGGGCGCGACACCTGCCGGAACAGCCCCACCGGGGTGGGTCCGTGCGGGGTGTGGGCCAGGCGCGACAGCATGAACGCCAGGCCGGGGTCGTCGCGGTAGGCGTCGTGGACCAGCAGGTCCTCCTCCGCCACCACCTCACGGCCGTCCTCGCCCGGCTGACCGGCCGATGCCTCGCTGCCGGCGCGGGCGACATCGACGATGCGCAGCTGACCGGTGCGCCCCAGCGCGACGCCCTTCTCGTGGTCGGCGCCGAAGCGGATCGGCTGGCCGTGCTCGAGGCGGATCTGGTTGGCCTGGTTGCCGCGGATGGCGTCGAAGGCGCCGTCGTTGAAGATGTTGCAGTTCTGGTACACCTCAATGAAGCTCGTACCCTGGTGCCGAGCCGCGAGCTCGACCATCTCGGCCAGGTGCGCCCGCTCGTTGTCCAGCGACCGCGCGACGAAGGTCGCCTCCGCGCCCAGCGCGAGGCTGACGGGGTTG
>Ga0136619_10000097_pt1 | contig 28781 bp, 47 predicted proteins | sample AntDrymUQ3532106_2_FD_104807 | JGI IMG/M metagenome (GOLD analysis project Ga0136619, IMG submission 104807) | Polar desert sand microbial communities from Dry Valleys, Antarctica - metaG UQ353 (21.06) | ecosystem: Environmental > Terrestrial > Soil > Desert | place: Antarctica: Dry Valley...
CGATGGATGAGGGGCTGAACTTCGCCATCCGCGAGGGTGGTAGGACGGTTGGAGCAGGCGTCGTCACTGAGATCGTGGAGTAGCCGGTGGCCGTATCGAAGATAAGGATCAAGCTGAAAGCCTATGACCACGAGGTCATAGACAAGACGGCTAAATCCATAGTGGAGACGGCGGAGCGGACCGGGGCCTTTGTTTTCGGCCCCGTCCCGCTGCCGACCAAGCGCAGCGTGTACACGGTGATCCGTGGTCCATTCAAGGACAAGGATTCGCGCGAGCATTTCCAGCTCGCCACGCACAAGCGCCTCATAGACATCCAGCAGCCCACGCCGCGCACGGTCGATTCGCTCCAGCGTCTCGACCTGCCGGCTGGCGTGAACATCGAGATCAAGGCTACGTAGGGATATGGCAACGGCGATTTTCGGACGCAAGAAGCACATGACGCAGGCTTTCGAAGACGACGGCACGCTGGTTAGCGCGACTGTGATCGAGGTCGAGCCGAACTTCATCACAGCCTCCCGCACCGCCGACGCGGACGGCTACGACGCCGTGCAGGTCGGCTTCGGGACTGTGCCCTCGCGCAAGGTCAACCGGCCGCACGCGGGCCAGTTCGAGAAGCACGAGACCCCGCCGCGCCGGCACCTGAGGGAACTGCGGGGCGTCACGGGCGAGGTCGGAGAGACCATTGGGGCGGACGTCTTCGAGGTCGGCGACAAGGTACACGTCAGCGCGACCGCCAAGGGCAAGGGTTTCCAGGGGACCATCAAGCGTCACGGCTTCGCTCGCGGCCCGGTCTCTCACGGCTCGCACAACGTCAGGGCGCCGGGCTCTGTCGGGGCTTCGGCTGACCCGGCGCGCATCTTTCCGGGGCAGAAGATGCCGGGACAGATGGGTAACAAAGGCGTCACCGTCAAGAACCTGCGCGTCGTGAACGTGGATGCGGAGAACGGTGAGATCTGGGTGCGCGGTGGCGTCCCGGGTGGCAGAAACGCAATAGTGAAGATCCGGAAGGCGGGTGAGTAAGATGGCCCAGGCGCAGGTATTTGACGCCCGCAGCGGCGATAAATCTTCCCTGGACCTCACGGGCCCTCGCTTCACGACGGAGCCGAAGGAGCACGTCATCCACCGCGCGGTGGTCGCGGAACTCGACTCGCGGCGTCGTTACACGGCCTCGACCAAGGGCCGCAACGAGATCCGGGGTTCCGGCGCGAAGCTGTACCGCCAGAAGGGTACAGGCCGCGCCCGCGCGGGCGACGTGAAGTCCCCGGTGCGCGTCGGTGGCGGGGTCTGGGGCGGACCGAAGCCCAAGCCAGCGCGCTTCGGCAAGCGCATAAATAAGAAAGAGGCCAGGGCCGCCTTCGACGGCGCTCTCTCGGCCAAGGCAGCCGACGGTGAGCTGTACGTGCTCGACTCGCTCTCCTTCGACGAGCCTTCGACCAAATCGGCGAAGGAGTTGCTCGGCAAGATGGAAGTTTCGGGTCCGGTGCTCGTCGTGCTGACGGACGACGACCGGAACGCGGCGCTCTCCTTCAGGAACCTGCCCGAAGTTACGGTGACGAAGCCTCACGAGTACGGGATCTACGAGTTGCTAAGAGCGCGGGAGGTCGTGTTCTCGCGGGCGGCTTACGCGAGGATCTCCGGGGAGGGAAGCTAGATGGACCCGCATCAGATCATAATCCGTCCGGTCATCTCGGAGAAGAGCTACGGCCTCGTGGAGGTCGAGGGACAGTACACCTTCCACGTAGACCGGCGGGCGAACAAAAACCAGATCCGACGCGCCGTCGAGGACGCTTTCGACGTGAGCGTTGCGAAGGTCAACACGGCGAACGTCAAGAGCAAGCCCAAGCGCCAGGGCCTGACGCGGGGACGGACGTCCTCGTGGAAGAAGGCCGTAGTGAAGCTGGCCGAGGGCGACCGCATCGAACTGTTCGAGGGAGTTTAGGATGCCTGCGAGACGCTACAAGCCGACGAGCGCGGGCCGGAGAAACTCCTCGGTCCTGACGCGAGACTCGGTCACCCGAGATAAACCGGAGAAGAGCCTCACCGCCAAGCTGCACAAGCACGGCGGGCGCAACAACCACGGCCGCATTACCACCCGCCACATCGGCGGTGGGCACAAGCGGCGATACCGGATCATAGACTTCAAGCGCCAGAAGGACGGCGTTCCCGCGACGGTCGCGGCGGTCGAGTACGATCCGAACCGCTCGGCGAACATTGCGCTGCTCCACTACCATGACGGGGAGAAGCGCTACATCCTGGCGCCGCGCAACCTGCCCGTGGGTTCGCTCGTCGAGAGCGGCCCGGAGGCCGAGGTGGACGTGGGCAACGCCCTGCCGCTGAACCGCATCCCGGTCGGCACCGTGGTCCACGCCGTGGAGCTGGAGCCGGGACGCGGGGCGCAGATGGCCCGCAGCGCCGGGACGAGCGCGCAACTCACCGCCCGCGAGGGCAGCTACGTGACGCTGCGGCTCCCGAGCGGCGAGCGCCGCAGGGTGCGCTCCGCGTGCCGGGCGACCGTTGGCGTCGTCGGCAACCAGTCGCACCAGAACGTCCGGTGGGGCAAGGCCGGCCGCAAGCGGCATCTGGGGATACGTCCCACGGTGCGCGGCACAGTAATGAACCCGGTGGACCACCCGCACGGCGGTGGCGAGGGCAAGTCAACGTCGGGCCGGGCGCCGGTCACGCCGTGGGGCAAGATCACCCAGGGTTCGCCGACACGGAAAAAGCACAAGCGGTCGGACGCCATGATCGTCCGTCGCCGCAGAAAAGGAAGGAGGCGCTAGGTGACCCGCTCGTCCAAGAAAGAGCCGTTCGTCGAGGAGCGCCTGATGGAGCGCATCCGGCGCATGAACGAGAACAACGAGAAGCGGATGCTCAAGACCTGGAGCCGGGCGAGCGTGATCTACCCCGAGTTCGTCGGCCATACCGTCGCCGTACACGATGGACGCAAGCACGTCCCCGTGTTCTGCACGGAGAGCATGGTCGGCCACAAGCTCGGCGAGTTCGCCCCGACCCGGACCTTCAGGACGCACCGCAAGGACGACCGTACCGCGAGGCGCCGATGAAGGCCGTAGCCAGATACGTCCGCATCGCCCCGCGCAAGGCCCGGCTCGTGGCCGACGCGGTCCGCGGCAAGAGTGTGCCCGAGGCCGTCTCCATGCTGGCGTTCACCAACAAGCGGGCGGCCAAGATCGTCGGCGACGTGGTGAACAGCGCCGCGTCCAACGCCGAGCACAACGAAGACGCCGACCCCGACGAACTGTTCGTCCGGGAGATCCGGGTGGACGAAGGCCCGACCATAAAACGCTATCGTGCTCGCGCGATGGGAAGGGCGACCATGATCCGCAAGCGCACCAGCCACATCAGCGTCGTGCTCGGCGCCCCGGCTGGCGTGCTGGCCGGCGGTTCGGTAGACACGCCCGGAAACGAGGAGGAATAGATGGGCCAGAAGATACACCCGGAGGGCTTCCGCCTCGGCGTCAAGCGCAAGGGCGAGAAGGTAGATTTCAAGAGCAGTTGGTACTCCGACAGGGACTTCGCCGAGCTTCTCGGTGAGGACCTCAAGATCCGGGACCACATAGAGAAAAAGCTCACGCGCGCCGGGATAGCGAACATCGAGATCAAGAAGGCCGCCGAGCAGGGCGAGGTGGCCGTGGACATCCACACCGCCCGTCCCGGCATCGTGATCGGCAAGGGCGGCTCCGAGGTTGACGAGCTGCGCGGCGAGCTGGAGCGCATCACCAAGAAGAAGGTGCAGGTCAACGTGCGCGAGGTCTCGCGGCCTGAACTCAACGCCGCGCTGGTTGCCGAGTCCATCGCCGAGCAACTCGTCGGCCGCGCCGCGTTCCGGCGTACTATGAAGCGGGCGCTCACGAGCGCGATGCGCAGTGGAGCCAAGGGAGCTCGCATCCGCTGCGGCGGAAGGCTCGGCGGCATCGAAATGGGCCGTGAGGAGACCATCTCCGACGGCAGCGTGCCGCTGCACACCCTGGACGCCGACATAGATTACGGCTTCCGGGAGGCCAAGACGCAGATGGGCCAGATCGGCGTAAAGGTCTGGATCAACCACGGCGTCCAGGAAGACGAGATCGGGAGATAGCCGATGCTTGTACCCAAAAAACTCAAGTACCGCAAGCCCCACCGGGGTCGGATGCGGGGGAAGGCCAGGGGCGGCACGGAGGTGCAGTTCGGCGAGTATGGGCTGCAGGCCCTGGAGCCCGCCTGGATCACCAACCGCCAGATAGAGGCGGCCCGTATCGCGATGACCAGGAAGATCAAGCGCGGAGGGAAGGTGTGGATCAACATCTTTCCCCACAAGCCGGTGACCAAGAAGCCCGCCGAGACCCGGATGGGTAGCGGCAAGGGCAGCCCGGAGGACTACGTGGCGGTCGTCAAGCCAGGACGGGTGATGTTCGAGATGAGCGGCGTTGACGAGGCACTGGCGCGCGAAGCCATGAACCTCGCAGCGCAGAAGCTCCCGATCAAGAGCCGCTTCATGGTGCGGGGAGGTGTTCAGTAGTGAAGGTCGCCGAGGCCCGCGAGCTGGACGTGCAGGAGCTGGAGCGGCGTCTTACGGAGACGCGGCGTGAGCTCTTCAACCTGCGCTTTCAGCACGCCACGGGACAGTTGGAGAACACGGGACAGATCAAGGAGGTCCGGAAGAACATCGCCCGGCTCCTTACCGTCCTCAATCGGAAGAAGTGGGAGAACGAAGAGTAGTGACCGAAGGAGAGAAAAACACAGAGCAGACCCCAGAGGGCGCGTCCCCGGAGGAGACGCCGGAAGAGCGTCCGCCGGAGACGCCGCAGGACCTCATAGAGGGTGGCGAACCCGGTGAGGCTGTCGAGGCCGGCCTGGACACGGGACCGGCCCGCGGGCCGCGCTTCGACCAGGACGAAGGCCAGATCCAGACCGACACCGGGCGCAACCGGCGCAAGGAGAGGGTTGGGCTCGTAGTCTCGGATAAACCGGACAAGACCGTGACCGTCACGGTGGAGACGCTGGTGCGGCACAAGATGTACAAGAAGCGTGTGCGCCGTTCCAGGCGGTTCATGGTCCACGATGAGCGCAACGAGGCGCGCATCGGGGACACGGTCAGGATTATGGAGACCCGGCCCATCTCGGCGCGCAAGCGGTGGCGGCTGGCGAACATCATATCGAGGGCCGAGTAGTGATCCAGAACGAGACACGACTCAGGGTAGCGGACAACTCCGGCGCCCGGAGCCTCTTGACGATCCGCATCCTCGGCGGCTCCAAACGCCGGAGCGCCGGGATCGGGGACGTGATCGTCGCCACCGTCAAGGAGGCGACCCCAGGCGGCGGCGTCCGCAAGGGCGACGTGGTCAGGGCGGTCGTCGTCAGGACGGCGAAAGAGACGCGTCGCGACGACGGCTCCTACATTCGCTTCGGCGAGAACGCCGGCGTCATCATCAACCCCGACGGCGCCCCGCGCGGCACCCGCATCTTCGGGCCCGTCGCCCGGGAGCTCAGGGACAAGGGCTACACGAGGATAATCTCGCTGGCCCCGGAGGTGCTTTGATGGGTCTCAAAATAAAGCGCGGGGACACCGTCGTGGTGATCTCCGGCAAAGAAAAGGGCAAGCGCGGCGAGGTCGAGCGGGTCGAGCCCCGGAAGAACCGGGTCGTCGTGGGCGGCGTCAACGTCCGCACCCGCCACGCCCAGCCCACGCAGCAGAACCAGCAGGGGATGTACACCTTCGAGGCGCCCATACACGTCTCGAACGTGATGCTGGTAGACCCGAACTCCGGGGAGCCGACGAAGGTCGGGTACCGTTTCACGGACTCCGGGGAGAAGCTGCGGGTCGCCAGGAAGTCCGGGAAGGATATCGACTGATGGCCGCCAGGATGAAGGAAAGGTACGCTCAAGAGGTCGCCCCGGCCCTCAAGGAGAGGTTCGAGATCCAGAACCCCATGCGCATACCGAAGGTGGAAAAGATAGTGGTAAACATGGGCGTGGGCGAGGCCGTGGTGAACAGCCGCGCCCTCGACGGCGCGATGCGGGATCTGTCCCGCATCACAGGCCAGAAGCCGCAGATGCGCCGGGCGAGGAAGAGCATCGCCGGGTTCAAGATCCGCGAGGGCATGCCCGTCGGCGCGAGGGTCACGTTGCGGGGCGAGCGGATGTGGGAGTTCCTGGACCGTTTGATCTCCATCGCCCTCCCGCGCGTCAGGGACTTCCGGGGCGTGAGCCCGAACTCCTTCGACGGGAAGGGCAACTACGCCCTGGGATTCCGGGAGCAGTTGATCTTCCCGGAGATCAGCTACGACGATATAGACACCACCCGCGGTCTTGATGTGGCGGTCGTGACCACGGCGGAGACCGACGAGGAAGGGCGGGAGCTTTTGCGGCTCCTCGGAATGCCCTTCCGGCAGAGTTGAGAGGTAAGGGATGACGAGGAAATCGCTGAGCGTAAAGCAGAAGAGGCCGCAGAAGTTCTCCACCAGGGAGTACAACCGCTGTCAGCGGTGCGGCCGGGCGCGGGGCTACTACAGGAAGTTCGGGCTGTGCCGGATCTGCCTGCGGGAGTTGGCGCACGAGGGGAAGATCCCCGGTGTAACGAAAGCGAGTTGGTAGGTAGAGATGGCGGTTAACGATCCCATAGCGGATTTCCTGACCAGGATAAGAAACGCACAGATGGCGAAGCACGATACGGTCGAGATCCCGCACTCCAAGATGAAGCGCGAGGTGTCCCGCATCCTGAAGGAGGAGGGCTACATCACCGATTTCTCCGAGAAGGGCGCGGGCGCGGAGGCGCGGCTCATCATCGATCTTAAGTACGGACCCGACGGGCAGCGGGCGATAAGGGGCCTCAGGCGCATCAGCCGCCCGGGGCGGCGCACGTACCGCAAGCAGCAGACCATCCCCAGGGTCCTCGACGGGCTCGGGGTGGCGATACTCTCGACTTCGCAGGGCATCCTCACCGACCACGCGGCCCGTCGCCAGGGCATCGGCGGCGAGGTCCTGTGCTTCGTGTACTAGGGAGGCTGGGAGATTATGTCGAGAATCGGTAAAGCGCCGGTAGAGATACCACAGGGCGTAAACGTGGAAGTCTCGGGCCGCAGCGTGAAGGTTACGGGTCCGAAGGGCGAGTTGACCGTGCCCCTCGGGCGCGGCGTCGAGGCGAAGCAAGAGAACGGCAACGTCGTCGTCGAGCGGGATTCTGAGTCGCCGGAGCACAGGGCGATGCACGGGCTTACCCGCTCCCTGATACAGAACGCCGTCACGGGCGTCACGGACGGGTTCGCCAAGACGCTTCAGATAGCGGGCGTCGGCTACCGGGCCGCACTAGCCGGAAGCGACATCAACCTGCAGGTCGGATACTCGCACCCCGTGACGGTCACGCCGCGCGAGGGGATAGACTTCGAGGTCCCGAACGCCACCACGATCATCGTGCGCGGCATAGACAAACAGCGGGTCGGCCAGACGGCGGCGGAGATCCGGCGGGTCCGCCCGCCCGAGCCTTACAAAGGCAAGGGCATCCGCTACTCGGACGAGCAGATCCGGCGCAAGGTCGGCAAGGCCGGCTAGCGCAGCGAAGAGGTTCAGGAGGAGATACATGGCGGTTTTGGAGAAGCGCGCTCAGAGGGAGAAACGGAAGCTCCGCATCCGGCGTCGCCTGTTCGGCACGGCGGAGCGGCCCCGGCTCTCGGTGTACCGCTCGAACATTCACATCTACGCCCAACTCGTTGACGACGAGACGGGCCGAACCCTGGCGGCGGCCGACTCCCGCGAGGTGGGGGAGGCCGAAAGCCGCAAGGACGCGGCACAGAAGGTCGGAGAGTTGATCGCCCGACGGGCGCAGGACGCCGACGTGGAGACGGTCGTCTTCGACCGGGGCGGCAACAAATATCACGGCCGGGTTGCGGCGCTCGCCGAGGGCGCGCGCTCCGGTGGTCTGAAGCTATAAGGAAATCAGGAGGAGACCTTGGGACGACAGAGAAACGATAACAGAGGCGGCCAGGGCGGCCGCGGGCCAGGAGGCCCCGGTGGCCGTGGACCGGGAGGTCCTGGCGGCCGGGGTCAGGGTGGGCCCGGCGGACGCGGCGGGCGCGATGGAGGTCGCGGCCGCGGTGGCCGGCAGCGCGAGAATTCGGACTTCCAGGACAGGGTCGTCGAGATCCGGCGCGTCTCCAAGGTCGTGAAGGGCGGCCGGCGCTTCAACTTCAGCGCCCTGGTGGTCGTCGGCGACGGCAAGGGCCGGGTCGGCGTCGGGCTCGGCAAGGCGAACACGGTCCCCGCGGCCATCTCCAAGGGCCAGGACCGGGCGAAGGCCGACATGTTCGACGTGCCGATGCGCAACACCACGATCCCGCACGAGGTTCTCGGCAAGTTCGAGAGTTCCGAGGTGATGCTCAAGCCCGCCTCCGAGGGTACGGGCGTGATCGCGGGCGGCGGCGTCCGGGCGGTCATGGAGCTTGCCGGCGTGCGCGACGTGCTCACGAAGGCGCTCGGCTCGACGACCTCGGTGAACCTGGTAAAAGCCACGGTCGAGGGTCTCAAGAGCCTGCGCACGAAGGCCCAGATCGAGCAGACGAGAGGGGTGAAGATCACGCAATGAGCCCCCTCAAGGTCACTCAAATGAAGAGCGTTATCGGCTCTAAGGTGCCGCACAAGCGGACGGTGCGCGCCCTGGGACTCAAGCGCATCCGCGACTCGCGGGTGCATGGCGACACGCCCCAGATTCGGGGCATGCTCCACCAGGTGAGGCACCTGGTCCATGTCGAGGAGGTGGACGGCTAAAGTGAGGCTGAACGAACTCTCCCCGGCTCCCGGCTCGAAGAAGGCGCGCAAGCGCGTCGGACGCGGGACGGGCTCCGGGCACGGCAAGACCAGCGGTCGCGGCCACAAGGGCGCCGGGGCCCGCAGCGGGGCCAGCATGCCCGCCGCCTACGAGGGCGGTCAGATGCCCCTTCAGCGGCGTCTGCCACGCCTGAAGGGCATGGCGCGCGGGCGGCACACCGTCGCCCGGCCCACGGTGTACGCCGCCGTCAACGTCAGGGAACTGGAGGATATCTCCGGTGATACGATAGGCGTCGAAGACATGAGGACCGCCGGGCTCGTGGGGAAGAAGGACGAACTGGTCAAGATCCTCGGGGACGGCGAGATCGGCCGCTCCGTCAGGGTCGAGGCCCACGCCTTCTCCCGCACGGCGCGCGAGAAGATAGAGGCGGCCGGCGGAAGCGTCGAGGTATTGGAGCGGTAGAGATATGCTGGGAGCCCTGGGAAATGCGTGGCGCGTACCGGAGTTGCGCCAGAAGCTCATGTTCACGGCGATCCTCATCGCCCTGTACCGGCTCGGGGCCTTCGTCCCCCTGCCAGGCATAGACCGGGAGGCCATCTCCGCGCAAACCAGCACCGTGACGCAGCTCTTCGGGGCGTTCACCGGCGGGGCATTCACCAACCTCGCCGTTTTCTCGCTGGGGATCATGCCCTACATCACCGCGGCTATCGTGATGCAGTTGATGACGGTCGCCATCCCGCGGTTGCAGGATCTCGCCAAAGAGGGCGAGACGGGGCAGCAGAAGATCACGCAGTACACCCGCTACTTCACGCTGGTGCTGGCGTTTATCCAGTCCATAGCGATGGTCCTGTTCTTCCGGTCGGGCCAGTTCGGCAACGTGCTCGGCGGGGCGACGCCCATAGACTACTTCCTGGTCGTCCTCACCCTGACCACCGGCGTCATGCTCACGATGTGGCTCGGGGAGCTCATAACCCAGCACGGCCTGGGCAACGGCATCTCGCTGATAATCACGGCTTCGATCATCTCTCAGGCCCCAACCGCTCTGAGGGCGCTCTTCGAGGATGGCAACGTGCTGAACATCGTGATCCTGGCGCTCCTGGCGGTCATGATCGTGGCGGCCATCGTGTTCGTGAACGAGGGGCAGCGCCGAATCCCCATAACCTACGCCAAGCGGCAGGTGGGGAGGCGCATGAGCCAGGGCGGGACGACGTACCTGCCGTTGAAGGTGAACATGGCCGGGGTCATCCCGATCATCTTCGCCTCTTCGCTCCTGATCTTCCCGGTCATCCTGGGACAGTTCGCCTCGGGCGGTCAGCAAGACTCGATACTCGGCAGGCTCGCGCTGTTCTTCCAACCGGGCAACGGACCTTACCTGTTCCTGTACGCGCTCCTGATCGTGATGTTCACGTACTTCTACACGGCGGTACAGTTCAACCCGATCGAGCACGCCGACAACCTCCGCAAGAGCGGGGGCTACGTGCCGGGTATCCGTCCGGGGCGGCCCACGGCCGAGTACCTGAACAGCGTGCTAACCAGGATCACGCTCTTCGGCGCACTCTTCCTGGCGGCGGTTGCGGTGGTCCCGTACTTCATCTCCGGCGCGCTTGGTCTGGGACAGCAGATCTTCCTGGGCGGCACCTCGATGCTGATCGTGGTCGGTGTCTCGCTGGACACGGTGCGCCAGCTCGAGAGCCAGCTCATGATGCGTAACTACGAAGGGTTCTTGAAGAAGCGATGAGGGTTGTGATCTTTGGTCCGCAGGGGGCCGGCAAGGGAACCCAGGCGCAGCGTATCGCCCAGAAGACCGGGGTGGAGCACATCTCCACGGGCGACCTCGTGCGCGCCGAGATAAAGAGCGAATCCGACCTGGGAAAGAAGATCCAGGAGTACAACGACCGCGGCGACCTGGTGCCGGACGAGATCATAGTGGAGATGGCGAAGCCGTACCTCGCACAGACGGACGCCTGGCTGCTTGACGGTTTCCCCCGCAACCAGGCTCAGGCGAAGGCCCTCGACGACGCGCTCCACGATCTCGGCATCGGGCTGGACGCCGCGATAGCGATGGAGGCACCGGACGAAGCCCTCGTGGAGCGGCTCTCAGGCAGGCGCACGAGCGAGGCCACCGGCAGGATCTACCATGTCGAGCATGACCCGCCGCCGGAGGACGATCCCGGCCCGTTCACCCAGCGCAAGGACGACACCGAGGAGTCCATCCTGCATCGCCTGGAGGTCTATCACAAGCACACCGAGCCCCTCAAGGACTACTACGACGAGCGCGGCATCCTGGTGTCGGTGGACGCTAACAGGAGCATCCCGGAGGTCACGGAAGACGTGCTGCGGGCGGTCGGCGAGAACGGCTGAGACCTTGATCGTGCGCAAGAGCCCCGGCGAGCTGGAGGCGATGGAGGAGGGAGGCCGGATCACGGCTTCCTGCCTGAAGATGCTCTCGGAGAATGTGTGGGCCGGCGTCACCACGCGAGAACTCGACCACCTGGCCGAAGAGTTCATCCAGGATCACGGCGGCAAGCCGGAGTTCAAGGGCTATCAGGGGTTCCCGGCCTCCATCTGCGCGTCGCCGAACGCCATGATCGTGCACGGCATCCCGGGCTCGTACCGCCTGAAGGACGGGGACATAATCTCTCTGGACGTGGGCGTGCGCTACCGGGGCTTCGTCACCGACTCCGCCACCACCGTTGCCGTCGGCGAGGTGCCGGAGGACACCGAGGGACTACTCACGGTCACGCAGAAGTGTCTCGTGGAGGCTGCGGAGCAGGTCCGGGCCGGCAACCGGCTCGGGGACATCGGGTACGCCATACAGTCGGTGGCCGAGGCGCGGGGATACGGTGTGATCCGGGACCTCGTCTCCCACGGCGTCGGGCGCAAGATGCACGAAGACCCCCAGATCCCCAACTACGGCAGCCCCGGCACGGGGCCGCGCCTCATGCCCGGCATGGTGTTCGCCATAGAGCCCATGATCACGCTCGGAGGGTACGAGATCCGGATGAGCGAGTGGGACGGCTGGTCCATCTACACCGCCGACGGCTCCCTCTCGGCCCACTACGAGCATACCGTCGCCGTCACGGAGAACGGTCCCCGAATCCTGACGAACGCGGCGTGAGGGAAGGTTTCTGACGGGTGTGAAGAACGCGCCGGACGTGATAACATCATCGTTTGGCTTCAGGCATTTTGTAACCGTTACGGAGAAGGAGATCGAGGAGGTCCTTGGCTAAAGAAGATGTCATAGAGGTTGAAGGCACGGTCACCGAGGCGCTGCCCAACACGCAGTTTCGGGTTGAGTTGGAGAACGGACACAACGTGCTCGCGCACATCTCGGGCAAGATGCGGATGAACTACATCCGGATACTGCCGGGCGACCGGGTGAAGGTGGAGTTGAGCCCCTATGACTTGAGCCGGGGACGGGTCACCTACAGGTTCAGGACTTAAAGAGGAGTCAGGAGAAAGTTGTGAAGGTGAGAGCGAGTGTGAAACCGATGTGCGAGCGGTGCAAGGTCATCCGCCGGCGCGGGGTGGTGCGTGTGATCTGCCCTAACCCCCGGCACAAGCAGAGGCAGGGATAGCATGGCGCGGATAGCAGGTATAGACTTGCCCAGGGAGAAGAGGGTCGAGGTCGGCCTCACTTATATATTCGGCGTGGGGCGTTCCACGGCGCGCAGGATCTGCCGCGAGACCGGCGTTGACCCGAACACCAAGGTCCGCGACCTGGCCGAGGGCGAGGTCGGTACTTTAAGGACGTACATAGACGGCAACGTCGAGGTCGAGGGCGACCTCAGGCGGGAGAACAGCCAGAACATCCGGCGGCTCATGGACATCGGCTCGTACCGGGGCATCCGGCACCGCCGGGGACTTCCGGTGCGCGGGCAGCGGACCAAGACCAACGCCCGCCAGCGCAAGGGCCCCAAGCCGTCCATAGGCGGGAGGAAGAAGAGGTAGATGGGAAGGCAGAGGCAGCAGCAACGCAGGGGCGCCCAGCGCGGCGCGAGCCGTTCCCGGCGGCGGGTCCGCCGGAACGTCTCGACCGGCGTGGTCCACATCAAGAGCTCCTTCAACAACACTATCGTCAGCGTCTCCGACACCGAGGGCAAGGTCATCGCCTGGGAGTCGGCCGGCGCTCTGGGCTTCCGGGGCAGCCGCAAGAGCACCCCCTACGCCGCCCAGATGACGGCGGAGAGTTGCGCGAACAAGGCTATGGACCAGGGCGTGAGGCGGGTGGACATCGAGGTCAAGGGCCACGGCTCGGGCCGCGACATGGCCGCCCGGACGTTCCAGTCCATGGGCATTGAGGTGCTCTCCATCAAGGACGTGACCGGCCAGCCGCACAACGGTTGCCGGCCGCCCAAGAGGAGGAGAGGCTAGTGGCGCGCTATACGGGACCGAAGGCCCGCAGGGACCGCCGGGCGGGGGTCATGCTCTCGTCCATGCGGAAAAACCCGCTGGAGAAGAAGCCATACCCGCCGGGCGAGCATGGCAGGGGCCGCCAAAGGCAGACGGAGTACGGGATGCGGTTGCTGGAGAAGCAGAAGGCCCGCTGGTACTACGGGGTCTCCGAGAAGCAGTTCCGCGGGGCCTACGACAAGGCGACCCGCATGCAGGGCGTCTCCGGCGAGAACCTCCTCAGGCTCATGGAGCTCAGGATGGACAACGTGGTGTACCGCATGGGCTTCGCGACCAGCCGGCCGATGGCGCGGCAACTCGTGGTCCACGGGCACTTCTACCTCAACGGCAAGAAGCACAACATCCCGTCGGCCATCTTGCGGACGGGGGATGTGCTCACGGTCAAGGAGAAGAGCCGTCAGCTGGCGCCCATACAGGATGCCGTGGAGAACGTGGTGGCCGTGCCTGCCTGGCTGGAAGCCGACCACGACAACTTCACCGGGCGTTTGCTGCACTCCCCCGAGCGCGAAGAGATAGACACGCCGGTCGAGGAGCAGCTCATAATCGAGTTCTACAGCCGGTAGACAAAACCCATATTATTTTGAGCAGGTGGTAGGTTTGACGATGCTGGATATAGCTCCGCCCCGTTTCAGGGTGGAAGATGAAGAAGAGCGGCGTGCGATCTTTGTGGCGGAGCCGCTGCCGAGGGGTCTGGGGCACACTCTGGGCAACTCCCTGCGGCGCGTGATGCTCTCAGGGCTCACGGGGGCTGCTGTCACCAAGATCCGGATAGACGGCGTCTCGCACGAGTTCTCGACGGTCCCTGGCGTGAGGGAAGACGTGGTGGATATCATCCTCAACGTCAAGAACCTCAAGTTTACGCTGGACAGAGACGAGCCGATGGAGCTCGTGCTCGCCAAGGACGGCCCCGGCGAGGCGACCGCCGCCGACATAGACATCAAGGCCGACGCCGAGGTCGTGGACGAGAGCGCCTACATCGCCAGCGTCTCCGACGGCGGGCACCTGGACCTGCGCCTCACGGTGGAGAGGGGCCACGGTTACGTGCGGGCCGAGCAGAACAAGAGCGACGCCGACCCCATCGGGATGATCGCGGTGGACTCCCTGTTCTCGCCCGTGCAGCGCGTGAACTACTCGGTGACCGAGACGCGGGCCGGCGCCCGCACCGACCTGGACTCCCTGCGGATGGAGGTCTTCACCGACGGCCGCATAGAGCCCCGGGAGGCTTTGCAGGAGGCCTCGCGCCAGCTCACGGACATCCTGGGCCTCTTCACCGACGGCTACCAGGGCCCGTCGGTGGGTGGCGAGAGCCGCCGCACCGGAGGCCGCTCCGTGATAAACGACGAGCGTGTCATAGAGGATCTGGAGCTCACGGTCCGGTCATACAACTGCCTCAAGCGTGAGGGTGTGGACACCATCGGTCAGCTCGCCACGATGACCGAGGAAGAGCTCATGAACATCCGCAACCTCGGCATGAAGAGCGTGGACGAGATCCGCTCGAAGCTCGCCGAGTACGGGTACCAGTTGGAGAGCGAGGAATATGAGGCACGCTAAGAGGGGCCGCAAGCTCGGCCGTGAGGCGCAGCATCGCAAGGCGATGCTCGGCACGATGGCCGGTCAGGTTATTCAGCACGGCCGCATAAAGACCACCGTCCCGAAGGCCAAAGAGGTCCGGGGCGTGGTGGACAAGCTCATAAACACCGCCAAACAGGACGATCTCCACGCCAGGCGCCAGGCCGTCAAGATCCTCAAAGACAAGACGGTCGTGAGGAGGCTCTTCGAGGACGTGGCCCCGGACCTCGACGACCGCGATTCGGGCTACACCCGCATCCTCAGGCTGGGGCCTCGTCTCGGCGACGGCGCAGAGGCGGCTTACCTGGAGCTCGTCAACTACTCCGTGGAGTAACCGGCGTTTCGTAGTTCCGGGGAGGGCCGCATGCGGTTCGCGCTCAACGTACCCAACTTCGGCGAGTACGGGGACGCGCGACTCCTGGCGGAACTTGCGCGCGAGGCCGAGGAGTCCGGCTGGGACGGCTTCTTCGTTTGGGATCACATCGCCTGGGAAGGCGCCCAGAACTACGCTGACCCCTGGATCTCACTCTCCGCCATCGCGGTCAACACCAGCCGCATCAAGATCGGCCCGATGGTGACCCCGCTCCCGCGCCGCCGCCCCTGGAAGGTGGCCCACGAAACCGCGACCCTGGACCGCCTCTCTGGGGGGCGTCTGATCCTGGGTGTCGGCCTTGGTGGCCGCGAGCGGGAGTTCGACTTCTTCGGCGAGGAGCCTGACCCGAAACGCCGGGCAGCGATGCTCGACGAGGGCCTCGAGATCCTGACGAAGATGTGGAGTGGAGAGCCTTTCACCCACAGCGGCGAACACTACGAGATCGAAGAATCCCGCCTCACGCCTCCGCCGTCCCAGCGGCCTCGCATCCCGATCTGGGTCGCCGGCACCTGGCCTCGGAAGGGGCCTTTCCGCCGCGCCATGCGCTGGGACGGCTACGCTCCTGTGGGGGCCTCCGGATCCCCCCTGACACCGGAAGCCGTCCGCGAGATGACCAATTCCGTGTCCGAGCAGCGCGCGGAAACCGGGCCTTTCGATATCAGGGTTTCCGGCTCCACGAGAGGACAGAGCTCCGGTGAGATCCGCCGCACGGTAGCCCGATTCGCAGAGGCCGGAGCGACGTGGTGGGACGAAACCCTCTCGCCCTCGGGCATGTCTCTCGCCGAAGCGCGCAAACGTGTCAGGCTCGGTCCTCCGTATATTGGCTGATCCCGGCTCCATCTCCTGCGAAAGCCTGACCTACACTTATCCCGGCGCGGCGGAACCCGCGCTCTCCGGTGTGGCCCTCGAGGTCATGGCCGGCGAGTACGTCGGTGTCGTCGGACCGAACGGCGGAGGGAAATCCACCCTGCTGCGCCTCCTGAACGGCCTGCTCTCCGCCGACTCCGGCAAGATCCGCGTGGCCGGAAGGGACCCGGATACGGAGCCTTTCGAAGTCCGCCGCCGGGTGGGGATGCTGTTCCAGAACCCGGAGAACGGCTTAGTCGCGCCTTTTGTCGAGGACGACGTGGCTTTCGGGCTGGAGAACCTCGGCGTGCTCCGCGAGGAGATGCGCGCTCGCGTACGGGAGGCCATCCGGGCCGTCGGGCTCGCTGGCTACGAGCAGCGGGAGCCCCATACCCTCTCCGGCGGCGAGAAGCAGCGGGTCGCCCTGGCGGGGCTGCTGGCCCTGGAGCCCGAAATACTGCTCCTCGACGAGCCTACCTCCATGCTCGACGCGGCCGGACGGCGCGAGGTGTTGGACCGGACGCGAAGGTTGCGGGGCGAGAAGACCATCCTGCACGTCACGCACCACCTAGGGGAGTTGCTCGACGCCGACCGCGTCCTGGTGATGAATGGTGGAAGGATCGTCGCGGACGTGGCCCCCGGACGCCTCATCTCCGACGCCGACCTGCTGGCGGAAAACCGGCTCGTGCTGCCACCGCTGGCGCGGCTTGCGGCGGGTCTCGGGCTCGGCTCGTCGAAGCTGCGGACGCCGGAGGACCTGGCGCGGGCCATCGGGGAGAAGATCCGGCGCCGCGCCGGGACGCGATGAGGCTGGAGTTGCGGGACATAAGGCACGTCTACTCGCCCGGCACACCTTTCGAGCTCGAGGCGCTCCGGGGCGTATCGCTGGCTGCGGAGCCTGGCGAGGTGCTCGGGATAGTCGGCGGAACGGGTTCGGGGAAGAGCACGCTCATCCAGCACATGAACCTGCTGCTGGAGCCGGCGAGCGGAAACGTATTGGTGGACGGCGTGGACGCGGCCACGCTGAAAAAGAGCGAGCTGCGGCGGAAGGTCGGGCTGGTCTTCCAGTTCCCCGAAGCGGCCCTCTTCGCGCCCACGGTCGCCGAAGACGTGGCCTTCGCGCCGCGCCGGCTCAGCCTGGACGAAGACGAGATCGAGGACCGGGTGCGGGATTCCCTCTCGCTGGTGCGTGCGGAGCATCTGCGAGAACGCTCGCCGTTCGCGCTCTCGGGTGGCGAGCAGCGGCGGGTCGCCATCGCGGGCGTGCTGGCGATGGGGCCTGAGGTGCTGGTCCTCGACGAGCCTGCCTCGGGCCTGGATCCAGCGGCGAGAGAGGATTTGCTGCGTCTGATCCGGACGCTGAAACAAACCGGCGCCTCAGTGGTGCTCGTCTCCCACGACACCGACGAAGTGGCCGAAGTGGCAGATCGGATCTGCGTCCTGGAGCGAGGAGAAGTACGCGCCATCGGAACCCCGTCCAAGGTCTTATACGAGAACCTCGAATTCGCTCCCGCCACGGTGCAAACCGTCGCCGCCCTCGGCGAGTCCGATCAGAGCATCGGCCGGCCTGTGCGCTTCGAGGAGACGTTGCGGACTCTGAGGAGCCTGGTGGAGGGATGAGATCGTGAACCGGAGCCTCGGGCAGTTCTATCCGGTGGTGTCGCCGCTGCACGCGCTGGACCCGCGGGCCAAGATTTTGGCCACTGCTGCCCTGGTGTTCGGGCTATTCCTCGTGGACTCCGCCGCCGGACTCGCCCTGGTGACGGGGACGGTCGTGGCGCTCGTCGTGGCCAGCCGCGTCCCGCCGGTCACGTTTCTGCAACTCCTCCGGCCCGTGGCGTTCATCGTGGCGCTCACGGTCCTCTTCCAGGTCCTCTTCTCGCGGGAGGGCGAGATGCTTTTCGCCTGGGGCATCCTGGAGATCCACGATGGCGGGGTGCGGCTGGGACTCTTCCTCGGGCTCCGCATACTCCTGCTCGTCTCGGCTGCTGCGCTCCTGACGGCGACCACCGCCCCGCTGGCCCTGGCCGACGGCCTGGAAGACCTGCTCTCTCCCCTCAAGAAACTCCGCTTTCCGGCCCACGAGGTGGCGATGATGATGACCATAGCCCTGCGCTTCATCCCCACGCTTTCCGAGGAGACGCAGAAGATCACCAAAGCCCAGGCAGCCAGGGGCGCTGACTTCGCCGAAGGTGGGCCGCTCGCTCGCGTGCGCGCCACGGTGCCCATCCTGATCCCGCTAACCGTCGGAGCTTTTAGAAGGGCCGACGACCTGGCCGAAGCAATGGAGAGCCGGGGCTACCAGGGCGGCGAAGGCCGGACCCGCTACCGCGAACTGCGCTTCCGTCCGCGCGACGCCATCGCCCTCACCGTCACGGCGCTTATCCTGGCCGGAGCCGCGCTGCTATGAGGCGGTCGCTTCGCTCCCTCGTGAGTCGGAGGTCGAAAAATACGACTCACGACCCACGACTCACGACTTACGGGACACGTGCGAATCGCTCAGGAGACCCCGGGTGTCGCCTATGAAACTCGCCGGTCTCGTGGAGTACGATGGCACGGACTTTGCCGGCTGGGCCGCGCAGCCGAACCGGCGGACGGTCGAGGGCGTGCTCTCGGAGGCGCTCGAACTGGTCCTCCGCCACCCGGTAAAGATGAGCGTCGCCGGGCGCACCGACGCCGGGGTACACGCATCCGGGCAGGTCATCTCCTTCGAGGCGGAGACCGGGCTCACGCCGTCCAACCTCGCCTACAGGACGACCGCCGTCCTCCCTAAAGACGCCGCGCTCCGACGTTGCGTCGCCGTCCCTGACACCTTCGACGCCCGCCGGGACGCGAAGAGCCGGGGTTACGAGTATCGGATCTTCAACGCCCCCGTCCGCTCTCCCCTGGAACGCCACCGCGCAACCTACATCGCCCGAACACTTGACTTCGGCCTCCTGAAAGTGGCGGCGGATCTCGCACGCAATACCCATGACTTCCGGGCTTTCACGCCGGCCCGGACCTACCATGTGCGCTTCGAGCGAACCGTCTCCGAGTCCCGCTGGGAGCGGAGCGGCGGCCTGCTGACTTATCGGATCTCCGCGAACTCCTTCCTGTACGGGATGGTGCGCGCGCTGGTTGGTACGATGCTGGAGGTGGCGGATGGAAGGCGTGAGATGGCATCCTTCGAGCGCCTGCTCTCCGGCGGCGAGCGCGCCGAGGCCGGCCCTTCCGTCCCGAGTCAGGGCCTCACGCTGGTGGGTGTAGATTATGAACACCTCGATTTGTAAAGGAGCGGCATGAACGGAGACGACCTCGGAAAGTTGTTGCGCGACGTGGACGCCTACGTCGGGGAGCTGTTCGCCCCGCCGGACCCGGTGCTCGAAGCCGCCCTGGAAGATTCCCAAAGTGCCGGGCTGCCGGAGATACACGTCTCCCCGAGCCAGGGGAGGTTGTTGCAACTGCTGGCCGAGATAGCCGGTGCCAGGCGCGTACTGGAGATCGGCACGCTCGGAGGATACAGCGCCATCCACTTCGCCCGCGCCCTGCCGGAGGACGGAGTATTGACCTCGCTGGAACTCGACGAACGACATGCCGATGTCGCCCGCAACAACATCGAACGCGCCGGACTCTCCGAGAGGGTCGAGGTGCGCGTCGGCGACGCGAGGGAGCTGCTCGCCGCGCTGGCCGAAAGCGGCGTCGAGCCTTTCGACCTCATCTTCATAGACGCGGACAAGGAAGGCTACCCGGAGTACCTGGAGTGGTCCATGAAACTCTCGCGTCCGGGAACCCTTATACTAGGCGACAATACTATCCGCGGTGGAGAAGTCCTCGACCCACGCGAAAATCGTGCCCGTTCCACCCGCCAGTTCAACCAGATGCTCGCCGAAGACGAGAGACTGTCGGCCATCGTGCTGCCCCTGATCCGGGAGCGCATAGACGGGCTGGCGATAGCGCGGGTTCGCGCATGAAGCCCGTCTATCCGCTTCGCGGTCGCTAACTCCGGACGGCGACGACCTCGAGGTAATCGCTCGGGACCACTGCCGTCTCATCGCCCGACGTGTTGAAACGGCCGACGAGTTCGATCAGATCCCGCTCCAGGCCCTCTTTCCCTTCCGCATCAAGCGCCTCGAAGGCTTTGAGAGAGGGACCATAGTATCCCTTGAAGTAATCCACGAAGTGCTGCGCGGATCTGTAACGGAAAGCAAAGCTGCGCTGCTCCGCCCTCAGTTCCGCCACGCCGTCCCCGAGGAGTTCGCGTATGCCCTCTTCGGTTCCCCACCGGAAGGGAGAGTTCGGGAGGGGCGGTGGCGGTACGTGCTTGCCTATCGTGCGAAAGAAGTGCCCGATGAAGCCGTCCGGCGTCCAGTTGGCGAGACAGATGCTGCCTCCAGGTCGGCAGACGCGAAGTAATTCGCTCGCCACCCGATCCTGATTAGGAGCGAACATCACCCCGAGGGTGGATAAAATAACGTCGAAGGACGCATCATCGAAGGAGAGATTTTCGGCGTCGCCTTCCCGAAAGTCAACCAGCAAACCCTCGGCTTCGGCCCGTTCCCGTCCCTCCTCCAGCAGCATCGGGACATAGTCAATGCCGGTTACGTCGCAGAAGCGGCGGGCCGCCGCCAGCGCCGCATTGCCGTTCCCCGTCGCAACATCGAGGACCTGCCGGCCGGAGCGCAGATCCGCAGCCTCGCAGAGACGCTCGGCCATGATGACCAGCGTTACGCCGACCTTGCCATAGTCCCCCGAAGACCACGCCTTTTGCTGACGCTCCTTTATCGCGCCGAGGTCCGGCGCTTGAGGTTGTCCGGTCATCTACATCTCCCTGCTTCGCCAACTTTCCCATGTCGTCTTGAAACGAACATAACACAATTCCACCGGCTTCGGCAACGGTTGATGCGAGAACTGGCCGGCAATGGCGCGGGCGGAAGGGCTAGCGGCGTGGGTCGTCGGCTGACCGGATTGTAGATGTATGCTACTATTTGATGCGTTTGAAATTCCTTTGAACTTTCGAGGAACTCCGGAGGATTGATGAAGAGTTACATGGCGCGGCCGCTTGAGGTCGAGCGAAAATGGCACGTTATAGACGCCGAGGGGCTGACGTTGGGGAGGCTGGCGTCGGAGATCGCGCGTCTGTTGCGCGGCAAGAACAAGACGCGGTACACGCCGCACGTGGACACCGGCGACTTCGTGGTCGTGGTGAACGCGGAGAAGGTGGTTGTGACGGGCCGGAAGGCTGAACAGAAGGTCTACCGGCGGCACACGGGCTATCCTGGCGGCCTTCGTGAAACGAGCTACGAGCAGATGCTGGCCCGCAAGCCGACTGAGATCCTGCGCAAGGCCGTCCACGGGATGATGCCCCGGACCCGTCTGGCGAGGAAACAGTTCAAGAAGTTGAAGCTTTATGCGGGTCCCGGGCATCCGCACACAGCCCAGAATCCGCAACCCTACGAGGTGAAGTAGCATGGCAGAGACGCTGTACAGGGGAACCGGACGCCGCAAGACCTCCGTGGCGCGAGTGAGGCTGCTCGCGGGGGACGGCAAGTTCTCGATCAACGGTCGCACCCTTGAGGAATACTTCCCCCGCGCCGCCTACCAGAAGGTCGTGCGCTCGCCGCTGACGCTCCTCGAATCGGGCAGCCGCTACGACGTGGAGGTCAGAGTCGAGGGCGGTGGCCCCACGGGGCAGTCCGACGCCGTGCGTCACGGCATAGCGCGGGCGCTGGCCGAGGAGTCGCCGGAGGCGAGGAGCGAGCTCAAGAGCGCCGGGTTCCTGACCCGCGACGCCAGGGCCGTCGAGCGCAAGAAGTACGGCCTCAAGAAGGCCCGCAAGCGCCCGCAGTTCTCCAAGCGGTAGAGTCGAAGAAAGACCGTATATCGCGCGGGTCCCTTCACTTCGGAGGGGCCCGTTTACGTCGAGGGCGTTTCGTTGGAGAATAGTGTGGCGATGGAGGCAGGGATCGAATACAAAGAGTTCGTGCCGGAAGAACACCTCTCCGGCGTGGCCGGGATCTGCCGAACGCTCGAGTGGGATAACTTTCACTACGATACCGACCTCACCCGTAAGTCTCTCACCGCGCCGGGCGTGACGACCATCGTGGCCGTCTCGCGGGGGCGCAAAGGAGTCGTGGGCTTCGCCCAGATACAGGGTGACGGTATGGGGCTTCAGACACATCTCTCGCTCCTTGCGGTGGACGAGCCGTGGCGCCGTAGAGGGGTTGGGAGAAGGCTTATAGAAGAGGGTTTCAGGAGGCTCGGAGCCGAGCGCATGGACCTCACGTCTTCGGATGAAGCGTTGAATTTCTACAGGTCTCTCGCGCATAGGGAGCAGGTCGGGTTCAGGCTTTATCCGCCCCATTCCAGGGCTCGGCAGGAGGTCTGATTGAAAGAGCGCGAGATTTCGTTCGGAACCGACGGCGTGCGCGGCGTCGCCAACCGTACCCTCCTACCCGAAGACGCGCTGCGGCTCGGGCTCGCCGCCGCCCGGCTCATCGGAGGGCCTATGCTTGTCGGCCGCGACACCCGCCTCTCGGGCGGAATGCTCTCTGGCGCCCTGTCCGCCGGTGCGGCGAGTGGGGGGGCGAGGGTGATGGACCTCGGCGTCCTGCCGACGCCAGGCGTCGCGGCGCTGGCGCCCCGGCTCGGGGCGGCGGTGGCCGGGGTGGTGAGCGCCTCCCATAACCCCTACCCGGACAACGGGATCAAGCTCTTCTCGTCCGAAGGCCGCAAGCTCGCCGCCGAACGGGAGCGAGAGCTGGAGGGTCTGATGGACGATGGCCTCCCGCGCCCGACCGGAGACGGCGTCGGCGCTGTGGAGCGGCTCGATGACGCCGCGGAACTGTACGCGGAGGCTGTTCTGGAACGCCTGCATCCTTCGGCGGGTGGCGTGAAGGTCCTCCTCGACTGCGCCAACGGGGCCGCGTTCGAGGCAGCGCCGCTGATCCTCTCTCGAACGGGGGTGGATCTCACGGTCGTCGGAGACGGATCGGACGGGACGAACATCAACGAGGACTGCGGCTCGACGCACATACACAGCCTCGACGCTTCCGGGTACGATGTGGCGTTCGCCTTCGATGGTGACGCCGACCGGGTGCTGGCGGTGGACGAGCGAGGGAACGTCGTGGACGGAGATGAGATCCTCGCCATTCTCGCCCGCGACCTGGAGGAGCGTGGCAGGCTCGCTCGTGGCGTCGTCGTCACGGTGATGAGTAACCTGGGGTTCTTCAAGGCGATGGACTCTCTCGGCATCCCTTACGAGGTGACGCCGGTCGGGGACCGGCACGTGGCCGAGGCTATGGGAAAGCGCGGGGTGTCGTTGGGCGGAGAGCAGTCGGGGCATGTGATCCTCTCGGAGCACACCACGACCGGCGACGGCATCGTTACGTCCCTGGCCATCCTCGACGTGATGGTCCGCACCGGGAAGCCGCTCTCGGAGCTGGCCGGGGTGATGGACGTGTACCCGCAGACCCTGATAAACGTCACGGTCGAGGACCCGGCAACGGCGAAGTCGGTAGCCGCTTCGGAGGGAGTTGAGCGCGCCGTCGCGGAGGCGGAGTCGCGGCTCGGGACGGAGGGTCGCGTACTGCTGCGTCCGAGCGGGACGGAGCCGCTGGTGCGGGTAATGGTCGAACATGCGGACGAGAGAGTCTGCCGTGAGGTCTGCGAGGAGGTCGCGGAGGTCGTGGCCGGAGTGGGGGTTGAAGCATGAGGTTTATCGGATGTTCGCTGGCCTGGCGACCGAGCGACGCGAAGGATGGCACGTCCTGCCTGATGGTCCTGGACGAACGCGGCAGCATCATCGCCAACTCGTTCGCTACGAGCGTCGCCGAGATCGCCGGCGCCGTAGAAGGCTACGCGGCGGATCGCCGCAGTGTGATCCTGGGCGTCGATGCGCCGCTCTCCGTCCCCAACGAGCGCGGGACCCGCAAGATAGAGCGGCTCCTCTCGAAACTGGCCCTGCCGGCTTACTCGGCGAGCCGCAAGATGTTCGGTGACGAGCCGCCCGGCGAGGCACTGCTGGCGGCCCTCGAAGACGTGGGTGTCGAGTACACGGACTACCCGTTCCGGCGCCAGAGGAGACAGAGCGCCGTCGTGGAGGTAGACTCGGCGGCAACGCTCAAGGTCCTGGCTCTGGAGCGGGGGCAGGGCGGGAGCGATAACGACCCAGAGCAACGGCTGCGCGGGATGGACGACCCCAAGCTCCGCAAGGGCAACAAGGAGGACCGGGCGGCGGCCATAAAGGGCGCCGTGGACGTGCTCTGGAACACGCCGGGCCTGCGTCTGCGGACGGGGAATCTCTCCGCGGACCTCTCCGCGCCGGACAACGTGGACGTATCGAGGGTCGAGGTAGCTTCCACGCTCTCGCACGCGGACCTGGATCGCATCTGCAGCCTCGTGGAGGCCACCCTCGCGGCCTACGCCGTCCACCGCCACTGGAAGGGCCGGGACGGCTCCGCGGTGGTGGGCACCGGCGACGCGGGCTCGGTGCTCCTGCCCGCCGGCGAGGCGCTGCACGACCGCATAGCGGAGGAGTGCCGCGCATCCGGTATCCCGTACGTCTAGCGCCGGGCTGGTAAGCTCTTCGGTTATGGATCGCGCGTCAGGCAACCCGATGAAGGTCGTCTCGCTGAAAGTCGCCCTCCCCTCGACGCAAATGTATGGGGAAGAGGAGGTCTTTACCGGCGGGGCCAAGAGGTCCGTCGGGCGGGCGATGCTGTGCCGCCCCGGCTTCGAGGGCGACGGCCAGGGCGACTTGGTCAACCACGGCGGACCGGACAAGGCGGTCTGCGTCTACCCGTTCGACCACTACGCGCACTGGGAGGGGGTGCTTGGACGCGGGATGGGGCCTGGCGGCTTCTCCGAGAACCTCACGGTCTCCGGCGCACTGGAGACGGAGGTCTGCATCGGGGACGTGTTCCGGGTGGGAGGGGCGACCGTGCAGGCCAGCCAGCCACGGACGCCGTGCGGCAAGCTGGCGGCGAAGAACGGCGAGCGGCGTTTCGCGAAGTGGGTCGCCCAAAGTGGCTACACCGGGTTCTACATGCGGGTGCTATCCGAAGGCGTGGTGGAGAGGGGAGACCCCTTCGAGCGCGTGGAGCGGCGCCCGGACGGAATCTCCATAGCCGCCGTCAACGACGCCTTCTTCGAGCGGGTGTGGGATCTGGATCTGGTCGAACGACTGTCCACCCTGCCGGAGTTCGGCGCCGACGGACGGACGTTGTTCACGGAGCGGCTAGCGCGTTTGCGGGACGTATCGTGAGCCTTCGGGTGCGCATAATCCCGTGTCTGGACGTGGACGCGGGGCGCGTGGTGAAGGGGACGAACTTCACGAACCTGCGGGATGCCGGGGATCCGGTCGAGCTCGCCGCGCTCTATGATCGGGAGGGGGCCGATGAGATCGTCTTCTACGACATCACCGCATCTTACGAACAAAGAGAGACGGCTGCCCGCCTCGCCCGCGCAGCAGCCTCGGAGGTCTTCGTCCCTTACACCATCGGCGGCGGCGTGAGGACCGCTGAAGACATGCGGACCATGCTCCGCGCCGGGGCCGACAAGGTCTCAGTAAACAGCGCCGCCGTCCGCGACCCCGACCTCATAAACGCGGGCGCCGAGCGATTCGGGAGCCAGTGCGTGGTCCTCAGCGTGGACGTAAAGCGGAGGGGTTCCGGTCCCGGCTGGGAGGTCTACCTCAACGGTGGGCGGGTGAACACGGAGCGGGATGCGATCTCCTGGCTCGTCGAGGGCGAACGACGCGGAGCCGGCGAGTTCGTCCTCAACAGCATGGACGCCGACGGCACGGAGACAGGCTACGACCTCGACCTGATCTCCGCAGTCGCGGAGAAGACGACGCTGCCCATCGTCGCCTCGGGCGGCGCGGGGAGCCCGGAGCACATGATCTCCGCCATCAACGCTGGCGCGGGAGCCGTCCTGGCGGCGAGCATCTTTCACTTCGCCGAGTGGAGCATAGCCGAGGTCAAGGAGCACATGCATCAGGCTGGAATCCCCATCAGGGAGACGGTTCGATGAACGCGGCGGAGAAAGTCCGCTTCGACGAGAACGGCCTCGTCCCCGTCGTGGCCCAGGATGCTGCGACCGGCGACGTGCTGACCCTGGCATACGCCAACCGCGAAGCCGTCGAGGAGACGCTATCGAGCGGAGAGGCCCACTACTACTCCCGCTCGCGAGACGAGCTCTGGCGCAAGGGCGCGACCAGCGGCAACACCCAAAGGGTCGTGGAGGTTCTCCTGGATTGTGATGGTGACGCCCTCCTCTACCGGGTGGAGCCACGAGGTCCGGCCTGCCATACTGGGGAGAAGACGTGCTTCTTCACATCGCTCTCGGACACGATATCGGGTGAGACGGGCGAGGACAGCGAGGAGATCGGCCTGGGAGAGATGGTCGAGTGTCTCGCCGGTACCATAGCCGAGCGCCACCGCGAGATGCCGGAGGAGTCGTACACGGCTGGGCTCATCCGGAGCGGTGTGGACCGGCTGTCGCAGAAGGTGGGCGAGGAGGCGGTGGAGGTGGTGATCTCCGCCCTTAAGGACGAGAGGCTGGCGGAGGAGACGGCTGACCTCCTCTACCACCTGCTGGTGCTTCTCGAAGAGCGAGGCGTTGAGCCCGGCGAGGTGGCGAAGGTGCTACATGATCGGCATGGATAGCACGCGGCTCACGCCCTCGCTCGGCGAGGCGCGCTCCCTCGCTCGCTCCTACGACGTGGTCCCCGTCTACGCTGAGTTCATAGGGGATCTGGAAACCCCGATCTCCGCCGTCCTCCGGTTCGCCGGCGAGGAGAACGTATTCCTGCTGGAGAGCGCCGAATCCGCCGAACGCTTCGGCCGCTACTCGTTCCTCGGCTTCGACCCCAAGCGCACGCTCTCCTTCCGCGATGGCGTCTACACCGTCGTGGACGCCGACGGCGTACGGGAGGTTCCCGCCCGCGACCCGTTCCGGGGACTGGCCGAGATTGTTGGCCGGAAGAGCGTCGCCCCGCTGCCCAACCTGCCCGCCTTCGTCGGCGGCGCCGTCGGCTACTTTTCCTACGACGCGGTGCGTTATCTGGAACGTTTGCCGGGAGCACCGCCGGACGACCTGAACGTGCCGGAGGCTTGCTTCGCCGTCACCGATACGCTGGTGGTCTTCGACCATCTGCGCCACAAGGTGCTCGTGATCTCTCTGGTGGACGCCGCGAGGCTGCGCGACGTGGAGGGAGAGGGATTCGCCGCCGCATACCGCCGGGCCGCCGACGACATCCGGCGGACCGCCGGGAGGCTGGCGGCCCCCCTCACGCGCCGTACGCTCTCGTCCGGGAGCGGTGGATTAGAGATCTCCTCGAACTTCACCGAGGCTCGCTACGCGGAGGCCGTGGAGCGGGCGAAGGAATACATCCGGGCCGGGGATGCGTTCCAGATCGTACCTTCGCAGAGGTTCTCCGCCGAAGTCGGCGACCTCGACCCGCTCCTCTTGTACCGGGGCCTGCGCACCGTGAACCCGTCGCCTTACATGACGTATCTGAAGCTGGGCGACCTGTTCCTGGTCGGGGCCTCGCCGGAGCCACTGGTGCGGGTCGAGGAACGGCGGGCGATGACCCGGCCCATCGCCGGGACGCGGCCCAGGGGCGCGACGCCGGAGGAAGACGCGGCGCTCGCGGAAGAGTTGCTCGCCGACGAGAAGGAACGGGCGGAGCACGTCATGCTCGTTGATCTGGGGCGCAACGACCTGGGGCGCGTCAGCGAGATCGGGAGCGTCGAGCTAGAGAGCTTCATGGAGATAGAGCGATACTCCCATGTCATGCACATCGTCTCGACCGTCGAGGGGAACCTCCGCGAAGATCTCACCGCCCTCGACGCTTTAGCCGCCGCTTTCCCCGCCGGGACCGTCTCGGGCGCGCCGAAGGTGCGGGCGATGGAGATAATAGACGAGCTCGAACCGACCCGGCGTGGCCCGTACGCCGGCGCCACCGGCTACTACAGTGTGGACGGCCGTCTCGACACCTGCATAACCCTGCGCACCGCGCTCCTCAAGGGTGGCGTCGCCTACTTCCAGGCCGGCGGCGGCGTCGTTGCCGACTCCGTGCCGAAGCTGGAGTACGAGGAGAGCCGCAACAAGGCCAGAGCTATGGCGCGAGCGCTGGAGGTGGCGCGTAGCCGCGAGATGTGGCTATAAAGGTAGTCTCAACCACCGGTTCCGTCTGAGCTAGATTCTCGGGCGGTTCCCCATCGTCATGCGCCTGTGACTCGATGGGCGCCGAAGGGTTGGAGAAAATAGTACATTTGGAGGATAAACCTCGATCCGTACTGCGTTACTTTTACCTAGTGGTCGCATTTTGAGCTTTGGCGAGGGAGATAAGATGGTAAAGCGAGTGCTGCTGGTGGACGATCATGCCATCTTTACCCAGGCGATGAGGCTCGTGGTCGGGACTACGGGCACCATGGAGGTCGTCGGGGCAGTTGGCACGCTCGCGGAGGGCCGGGAGTTGGTCTTCTCTGAAGCGACGGGAGACCTGGATCTCGTGGTGGTGGACCTGAGGCTGCCTGATGGCCACGGAGCGGAACTGGTCGCCGAGATCAAGACCCGTAGGCCGGAGTTGCCGGTTGTGGTGTTGAGCGCGGAGGATGACCTGAGCGACGCCCTCGAAGCGGGCGCCGACGAAGCCATGAACAAGAGCAAGCCCCTGCCGGAGATCGTCGCCACCCTGCAACGTATCGTCGATTGAAGCCTAGTGCATTTCCATAGCAGGTCTCGGGATGTGAGTTACAGTAATAGCCATGAAACCTCCAATCTTCGTACACACGCTCTCGAAGGATGAGCGCAAAGGGCTCCAAGCTGGGCTGCGCTCCA
>Ga0136619_10000098_pt1 | contig 28657 bp, 26 predicted proteins | sample AntDrymUQ3532106_2_FD_104807 | JGI IMG/M metagenome (GOLD analysis project Ga0136619, IMG submission 104807) | Polar desert sand microbial communities from Dry Valleys, Antarctica - metaG UQ353 (21.06) | ecosystem: Environmental > Terrestrial > Soil > Desert | place: Antarctica: Dry Valley...
GCAGATCATCGACGAGCAGACGGCGCCGTGGGGCATCAAGGTCAGCATCGTCGAGGTCAAGGACGTCGAGCTGCCGCAGGAGATGAAGCGCGCGATGGCGCGCCAGGCCGAGGCCGAACGCGATAAGCGCGCGAAGATCATCAACGCCGAGGGCGAGTTCCTCGCGGCCGAGCAGCTCGCGAATGCCGCGAACATCATCAACGCCGCGCCCAGCGCTCTCCAGCTGCGCTACCTGCAGACGCTTGCCGACATCAGCTCGGACCAGAGCCGGACCATCATCTTCCCTCTCCCGATGGACCTGATCAGCGCCTTCATCGGCGGTGGTGGAGGTGGTGGCGAGCCGCCCAGAGTGCGTCCCGGCACGCCGATCTCGGGCGAGGGATCCAAAGGGTCTGCAGCATGACGGCCCCATCCGTGCCGGCCATTCGGCTCTGCTGAAAAGCCCTGCCAATCCCCCATCCCTCCCGGCGGAACTTCCCGCAGGCACGAAGACACGGAGTGAGACGTCAGAGGCGCATCGGGCAATCAGCCAGCTTGAGCGAGCACGGTGACGGGCGTGGGCCAGAGATCTTCGGCAGCTGGCGGCCGGCACGAACCCCAAGATCGTGTCCGAGGTGCTGGGTCACAAGGAGGTGGCGATCACCCTCGATCGGTACAGCCACGCCCTGCCGACCCTACACACCAGGGCCATGGCCCGCCTCGACGCGCTCCTCGGCCCGGGCGACGACGCGCCACGCCGAAGGCGCAGGCATAAGGGCTCCCGAGCGCCGCTCACCCATCCAGCGGCACTGCTCCGTGTGCACGGCTGCGCTAAGACGGATGCGGAGTCGGCGAGCGATGGCGCGCTCGAGGAAGGCGACCGGCGATTGGGCCGTATCAGCTAACGCCGGCGACCTGCCCAACCATCAATCGTTCACGTAGCCGGGGCAGTTCGCGAGGTCACCGGCCGAGCCGAGCACGTACACCATCCCATTGCCAGCCCCGCCGATGTGGACGAGCACGTGGAGCGGGTGTTGCCGATCGCCTGCGTAATGGGCATCGACCACGTTCGGATTGTTGGCGAAGACCGACTCCGGCAGGGTCACCCACCGTTCCCCACCGTTCTCTGCCAGGATGACGCACTCCCCGTTGCCAAGGACCCGGACGTGGACATGGCTGCCCAGCGCCGTAGCCGCTAGCGTCAGGACAAGCACGATTGCCAGGAACGTAGCCGCGAGGAACCGCCGGGTCATGTGTCCGCTCCTTTCCGAGTGCCCCTATGCCACTACTACGCCGGCATCGGCCACTCAGCCGTCGAATCGCGGGGGACATCACTGATCCCCGGATCGGCATCCATCGCGATACGCCTCATCGTGACTATAAGACTCGTGTCAATTAGGGGCCCTGCGACATTAGGGGCCTGCGACACGACTCCCCGCGGGGGCCCGCGCCCGGATGGCCTTGTCATGCACCGGCCGCTTCCCCTATGCTGCCGGTGCATGACCGACTCCGCACGACGCATCAGCCGCCGCTGCACCTGTCGCTAGGCGGGAGGAGCTCCTCCACCGCCTGGCCGAGGCCCCGCGCCTCGCTCGGTCACTCCTCTCGCCCCCGGCCTACGCGCGCAACCGCGCGTGCCCATTTCCTGCAGCCCAGCCCTTCGAGGCGACCTGGAGTCCACCCATGACCGCGCGTCCCCCTCGCACCGCACATCCGTACCGCGACCTCGACGTCATCGATGCCCGCGCGCCGCGCTTCAACCAGGCCACCATCGGGACCCTTGCCCTGCTGGCCGTCGTCAGCGGGTGGTGGCCGATCCTGGCCCTGCTGGCGGCGCAGCTGGCCATCGGTCTCAAGTTCGGGCGCCGCTGGTGCCTCCCCTGCGTCGCGTACTTCGAGATCGTTCAGCCGCGCTTCGGCGAGGGACCGATCGAGGACAGCCGCCCTCCGCGATTCGCCAACCAGGTCGGGCTGACTGTCCTGAGCGCGGCATCGGGAGCCTATCTGCTCGGCGCCCCCGGTGTCGGCGCCGCGCTCGGCCTCCTCGTGGCCGCGCTGGCCCTGCTGGCGGCACTCACCGGCCTGTGCGCCGGTTGCTGGATCTACCGTCTGGCGGCCCGCCTCCGCGGGATCCGGGCACGGCGGGTCGATAGCCTGGCGCTGGCGGAGCTGGGGATCCCGGATCCAATACCCGGTGATCTGGTGGTGGCCTTCACCCATCCACTGTGCACCGACTGCCGCGATCTGATGGCCGATCTACGCGTCGCCGGGCACCAGGTCACCGCCATCGACGTCCGCGATCGGCCGGACTTGGCACGCAAGTACGGGGTCGCGGTCGTGCCGATGGCGTTCACCGTCGACGCGAGCGGGACCGTGCTGGTCAGAATCGCCGGCTGAACCGCGCAGCCTCGCGGGTGCGGACGTGGCCGGATCATTCGATCCGCAGCGGGACCTCCCGACTCGTGCCATTTTCGATACGCCACGCGCGCAACGCGGCCTCTACGGCCGCCACCGGATCGGTCAAGGTGGCCAGGACGTAGAAGGGGTCGCGGTAGAGCGCGGTGCGGTGATCGGTCGGCGATGGGACGGCCGGCGAGTGGGTGTGCGAGTGGAAGATCGCCACGAGGTAGTCGCGGGTACTCCCCGCCTGAAGGGTGCGATCGGCACCTCGTTCGCTCATCGCGTTCTTTACATTCGGAGCCGGAGACTGTTGCGGGCCCCGCATTCGCCGAGGTGTAGCATCCTCGGGCCATGTCCAGACACATGTGAGGGAGGTCAACTAAGGTGGCGAAGGTCCTGTGCGTCCTGTACGACGATCCTGTCGACGGGTATCCGACGTCCTACGCTCGAGACGCGATCCCCGCGATCGGCCGCTACCACAACGGTCAGACCACGCCGTCTCCCGAGCGGATCGACTTCACACCCGGTGAGCTCCTTGGCAGCGTTTCCGGGGAGCTGGGCTTGCGGCGGTTCCTCGAGGAACGTGGACACACCTTCATCGTCACGTCGGACAAGGAGGGGTCGGACTCGGACCTCGAGCGAGAACTCCCCGACACTGAGATCGTCATCTCGCAGCCGTTCTGGCCCGCCTATCTGACGGCCGAGAGGATCGCGAAGGCCCCACGGCTGAAGCTCGCCATAACCGCCGGGATCGGCTCGGACCACGTCGATCTGGAGGCGGCGAACGAGCGCGGGATCACCGTCGCCGAGATCACCTATTCCAACAGCATCAGTGTCGCCGAACACGTGGTGATGATGATCCTCTCGCTCGTGCGCAACTACATCCCGTCGTACCAGTGGGTCGTCAAGGGCGGATGGAACATCGCCGATTGCGTCGCCCGGTCCTACGACCTCGAAGGGATGCAGGTCGGGACGGTCGCTGCCGGCCGGATCGGTTCCGCTGTCCTGAGGCGCCTGAAGCCGTTCGAGGTGGGGCTGCACTACACCGATCGACACCGACTGCCGGAGGAGGTCGAACGTGAGCTCGGCGTGACCTACCACCCCGACGTCGAGTCGCTGGTGCGGGTGTGCGACGTCGTCACCATCAACGCGCCCCTCCATCCCGAAACCGAACATCTCTTCGACGACGCACTCATCGGCAAGATGAAGCGCGGCGCCTATATCGTGAACACTGCCCGCGGCAAGATCTGCGACCGCGATGCCATCGCGCGGGCCCTGGAGAGCGGCCAGCTTGCCGGCTATGCGGGCGACGTCTGGTATCCGCAACCGGCCCCCCAGGATCATCCGTGGCGGTCGATGCCCCATCACGGAATGACGCCGCATGTGTCGGGTTCATCCCTGTCCGCGCAGGCCCGCTACGCAGCCGGCGTGCGCGAGATCCTGGAGTGCTGGTTCGACGGTCGTCCGATCCGCGAGGAGTACCTAATCGCCGATGCTGGCAGGCTGGCGGGCGCCGGCGCTCATGCGTACAGCGTCCGCGGCGCCGCCGGCAGCTCGGCCAAGGCAGCAGACGCAACGACCACCTAGCCGACGTTCCGCGCCGAGCCGTGACGGACGATCCGCTCGCCCGCTTTCTGGACGAGCTGGCTGCGGATCCGCCGGGTCCCGCAGCCGGGTCGGCCGCTGCGATCGTGGTCGCGATGGCCGCCGCGCTCCTGGAGCTGGCCGCGAGGCGGTCGGGCGAGAACGGGCTCTCCTCGCGAGCCTTCTCCATTCGGACGACCGTGGTACCGCTCGCGGAGGCGGACGCCCGCGCGTACCAGGCGGTGCTGCAATCAGGGGAGGATGAGCGGCGGTCCGCATTGAGCCGCGCGTCGGACGTTCTGCGCGAGATCGCGACGGCGGCATCGGCCGTGGAGGAGCTGGCATCTCCCCTGGTCGAGCGCGCGAAGCCAGCTCTCCGCGGCGAGGCCGTCGCCGCTGTGGAGCTCGCGCGAGTCGCGCGCCGCGTCTGCGAGCGTCTCGTCATGTTCAATCTCGCCGGCAACGGCAGAGGCGAGGTGGCGTCGGAGGGATGGGCCCTGGCTCGCCGAGCCGAGCTGTCTCGCGGGGCGGTCGCATGGGACGCCTTCGGCGCCGGTCCGCCGGTCGTGCTCGTGCACGGGACGCCGAGCTGGTCGTATCTCTGGCGCAACGTCGTGCCTGCACTCGCTCGGGAGTTCACCGTCTATGTCTTCGACCTTCCCGGCTATGGTGATTCGCCAGCACCGCCCGACGGCAATGTCTCGGTGGCGACCCACGCGACGACGCTCATCGAGCTGCTCGACACTTGGGGGCTCGACGCGCCGGCCGCCGCAGGACACGACATCGGCGGCGCCATCCTGCTTCGAGCGCACCTGCTGCACCATCGCTCGCTCCGGCAGCTCGCGCTCGTCGACGCGGTCGTCCTGACTCCCTGGATCACGCCCACCACGCGCCATATCCAGGCGCATCTCGACGTCTACCGCACGATGCCGAACCACATCTTCGATCGTGTCGCGGCGGCGCACCTCAGGACCGCCGTCCACGGTGATTTCGACGAGGGTGCCTTCGCGGCGTACCACGGGCGCTGGCAGGGCGCCCAGGGCCAGACCGCCTACCTGCACAAGGTCGCGCACTTCGATGAGGAGCACACGCGCCAGTTCGAACCGCTGCTGGGGACGATCCGGGTGCCGGTGCTCGTCGTCTGGGGCGTGGACGACGCTTGGCTCGACCCGGCCCTCGCCCGTCGGTTAGGAGCCCTGATCCCCGGCAGCGCGGTACGGCTCATCGCGGGTGCGGGCCATTTCGCGATGGAGGACGCGCCGGCCGAGGTCACGCAGGCGCTCCTCGGCTTCTTTCGGTCGGGCGCATCGGAGATCGACGCCGGCCGCTGACCGGTTTGCGGCGATAGACGGCGCGCAGCTCACGAGACCTGGCGCAGCCGAGCGGAGATCCGGGCTGCGGCCGCGAGGACGTGGAGCGCGATCGTCCTCTCGGCGCCGGCTGGAGGAAAGCGGTACGACGGGCCGTGGACGTGCACCGCCGCGCTGACGTCCCCCGCCGCGTCCGCGATGGGGGCGGCGACCGAGTTGATCCCCTCGGAGAACTCGTCCCCGACCCAGGCGTATCCATCGAGCTCGATCCGGCGAAACCGGTCGCGCAGGACCGCCGGGTCCACGAGGGTCCGCGGTGTGAACCGCTCGAGCGGATCCGCCAGAAAGCGATCAACCGCGGACGGCGCCATGTGGGCCAGGAAGACCTGGCCGGACGACACCGCATGCATCGGCAGGCGCGTGCCCGTCCAGTCACGCACCAGGACCTGGTGGGTGGTGTCCACCTGGTCGACATAGTGGACGACGAAGCCGTCCGCCACGGAGAGCCCTGCCGCCTCACCGACCGCGGATGCGAGCTCGACGAGCACGGGGTGAGCGAGCGCCACGATGCTACGGGTGAGCACGACGCCAGCCGCGAGAGACACGATCCGTGCGCCGAGCCGGTAGCGGGTGTCCCCCGACACCTGCTCGACGGCGCCCTCGCGGGCAAGGGATGCGAGCATGCGAGCCGCCGTGCTCTTCGGCAGGTCGACCCGTTCGGCCACCTCGGTCACGCCGATCGGCCCGTCGCCGAGCGCACCGAGGACCGCAAACGCCCGCTCGATGGATCGAACTCTGGACACCCGTGCCTCCGTCGGCTACATTCGGACCGCCCGCGTGCCATGATACGGCATCGTTCCGCATGGTGGAACGGGCGTCCAATCCATCGCTCGGAGCGCGGCACATGGCGGACGAATACGAGGAGATCGACCTCACCTCTCTATCGGATGACGAGCTCGTCGAGCAGATGCACCACGATCTCTACGACGGGATGAGGGACGAGATCGTGGTCGGCACGAACATCCTTCTCGAACGGGGCTTCTCGGCGACGAAGGTCCTCGACGACGCGCTCGTGGCGGGCATGAAGATCGTCGGCATCGACTTCCGCGATGGGATCCTGTTCGTCCCGGAGGTGCTGCTCGCGGCCAACGCGATGAAGGCCGGCATGGAGATCCTCCGCCCGCTTCTTGCAGAAACCGGCGCTGAGCCGGTCGGAAAGGTCGTCATCGGCACGGTCAAGGGCGACATCCATGACATCGGCAAGAACCTCGTGGCGATGATGTTCGAGGGCGCGGGCTTCGAGGTCATCGACATCGGGATCAACACGGACGCGGAGAAGTTCATCGCCGCGCTGGAGGAGCACAAGCCGGACATCCTCGGCATGTCTGCGCTCCTGACGACCACGATGCCGTACATGAAGGTCGTCATCCAGGCGCTCAAGGATCGCGGGATGCGCGATGACTACATCGTCCTCGTCGGCGGCGCGCCGCTCAACGAGGAGTTCGGTGTGGCCGTCGGCGCCGACGCGTACTGCCGCGACGCCGGGGTCGCCGCCGAGACGGCGCGCCGGCTGATTGATGAGCGCCGTGCTGCCGCCTGAGGCCTCTGATCCGGCTGCGCCACGCGTCCTGGTGATCGGCTGCGGCGCGCTCGCCCGCGAGCTCGTGGAATTGACCCGCGCGCTGCCGAACGTGGACATCGCCTGCCTCCCACCGTCGCTCCACAACCGTCCGGGCGGCATCCCCGGCGCCGTCCGCGCACGAATCCGCGCCAGCCGCGTGGGCGGCCGCCATCCACGGATCTTCGTGGCTTACGCGGACTGCGGGACCGGCGGGCAGCTGGATCGTGTCATTCAGAACGAAGGCGTCGAACGACTCCCGGGTGCCCACTGCTACGAGTTCTTCGCCGGCCGGACCGACTTCGCACGCCTCGCCGAGGAAGAGCCCGGGACGTTCTGGCTGACCGACTTCCTCGCCCGGAACTTCCAGCGGCTCGTGATCCGAGGGCTTGGCATCGACCGGCATCCGGAGCTGGAGGCGATGTACTTCGGCAACTACCGGCGCCTGGTCTATCTGTCGCAGACCGACGACCCCGCGCTTCTCGCCCTGGCTCGCGACGCTGCGGATCGACTCGGCCTGGCGTTTGAGCACCGTCACACGGGCTACGGCGATCTGGCGAGCTCGATCGCGGCCGTCGCGGCCGTCGCGGCCGCTGCACCTCGGCGCTCGGCCGACGCCGGGGCTGCCTGATCGGTGGCGACGCTCAGCGTGATCTTCTGGCGCGATATCCCGGCCGAGGTCGTGGGCCGGGCCGGTCCACGATCGAGCAAGGTGGTGCTCCACCCGCGCTTCCAGGTCGCCATCGACAAGGCCGCGAGCCGCGCTGGCAAGCGCGCCTATAACGCCTACATCGAAGAGTGGCGCAAGGTCCAGCGGTCGTGCGGGAATGACATCGAGGCGGAGGTTCGCGCGGAGTCCGATCGGCTGGCGGCGGAGTACACGAAGCACCGCCTGGCCGAGCTCATCCTGTCCGGCGGCGTGGAGGGAGGATCGCCGCTCCCGCCAGCCAACGACGAGACGTCTGCTTATTCGGCGGGAGGATGACGCACACCGTCGTCTCGTCCGCCACGCGCGAGGTCGTAATCGGCGACGACCGGCCATTCGTCATCATCGGCGAGCGAATCAACCCGACCGGCCGGAAGCTCCTCGCCGCGGAGATGCAGATCGGCGACTTCTCGCGCGTCGAACGCGACACGATCGCCCAGGTGGAGGCCGGTGCCCACTTGCTCGACGTAAACGCGGGGATACCGCTCGCAGACGAGCCGGCCATCCTGGCCAGGACGATCGAGCTCGTCCAGTCGCTGACGGACGTCCCGCTGTCCATCGACAGCTCGATTGTCGAGGCGCTCGAGGCGGGGCTCGCGGCCTACCGGGGCAAGGCCCTCGTGAACTCGGTGACGGGCGAGGAGGAGCACCTGGAGCGTGTGCTGCCACTCGTGAAGAAGTACGGCGCGGCGGTCGTCGCCATCAGCAACGACGAGACCGGGATCAGCGAGGATCCGGACGTCCGATTCGCCGTCGCAAAGCGAATCGTCGAGCGGGCCTCGGACCATGGGATCCCGCGCGAGGACATCGTCGTGGATCCGCTGCTCATGCCGATCGGAGCATTGCCCACGGCCGGCCGGCAGGTCTTCCGGATCCTCGGACGCCTGCGCGATGAGCTCAAGGTCAACTCGACCTGCGGGGCGTCGAACGTCAGCTTCGGGCTGCCAAACCGTGAGGGCATCAACGGCACGTACCTCGCAATGGCGATGGCGAGCGGTTTGACCTCGGCGATCACGAACCCGCTTGTCGTGGGCGTCCGCCAGGCGGTGATGGCCGGCGACGTCCTGATGGGCAACGACAGGGACGCCGCACGCTGGATCCGCACTTTCCGGGTCGCCCCCGCCGAAGGCGAGCAGGGCCGCCGCATTAACCGGCGCCGAGCCATGTCGCCCGGTCCAGGGTGAGCGCGGAACCACCGATGACCGGAACTGCCCAGCCCCTCGTCATCTTCACGCCGTCGGGTCGGCGCGGCCGATTCCCATCGGGCACGACCGTCCTTGACGCGGCGCGCGCGCTCGGCGTCGACATCGACTCGGTCTGCGGGGGGCGCGGGATCTGCGGCCGATGCCAGGTCCAGCAGAGCGAGGGCAGCTTCGCCAAGCACGGGATCGAGTCTCGCTCCGAACACCTGTCGCCGTTCTCCAGCGCCGAGGTGGAGTACCGCGACCTTCGCGGCCTCGAGCCTGCCCGCCGCCTCTCGTGCGTCGCTCATCTCCGCGGCGACGTCGTCATCGACGTCCCGCCCGAGAGCCAGGTGTACCGCCAGGTCGTCCGCAAGGGCCTCGACATCCGCGACTTCCACGTCGACCCGGTGGTCCGGCTTCACTACGTCCAGGTCGCTGCGCCGGAGCTTGCCTCGCCGTCCGGCGACCTCGTGCGCCTCCAGGAAGCTCTGGAAGCGGAGTGGGGACTGACCGACCTCGAAACGGACCTCCACGTCATCCGGGCACTGCAGCCCGCCTTGGAGGTCGGGCGGTGGACGGTCACCGTGGCGGTCCACGACGGCCGAACGATCAGCGCCGTCTGGCCGGGCCTGCACGAGAAGGCATACGGGGTCGCGATCGATGTCGGCTCGACGACAATCGCCGGGCACCTGGCGGACCTGTCCGACGGCGCGGTACTCGCGTCGAACGGCGTCATGAACCCGCAGATCCGGTTCGGCGAGGACCTGATGAGCCGCGTCTCGTACGCGATGATGCATCCCGAGGGGGCGGCCGAGATGACCGCCGCGGTGCGCAAGGCGCTCAACGGCTTGCTGGCCGGGCTCGCCTCGAAGGCCGGGATCAAGCGCGACGATATCCTTGAGCTGACGATCGTCGGCAACCCGATCATGCACCACCTCGTGCTGGGGATCGACCCCATCCCGCTCGGGTCCGCCCCGTTCGCGCTCGCCACCGATCGGGCGGTCCGCGTCCGCGCTGCGGAGCTCGAGCTGACGACCCATCCCGGCGCCCGCACCTATGTCCTGCCCTGCATCGCCGGGCACGTCGGCGCAGATACGGCGGGCGTCATCCTCGCCGAGACGCCGCACGTGAGCGAGGTCGTCAGCCTCGTGGTGGACGTCGGCACGAACGCGGAGATCGTCCTTGGGAACCGCGATCGCCTGCTCGCCGCCTCCAGCCCGACCGGCCCTGCCTTCGAAGGGGCGCAGATCAGCGGAGGACAGCGTGCGGCTCCCGGTGCCATCGAGCGCGTCCGGATCGACCGCCAGACGCTCGAGCCCCGCTTCCGGGTGATCGGTTCAGACACCTGGTCGGATGACGAGGGGTTTGAGGAGGCCAGCCGCGAGACCGGCGTGACCGGGATCTGCGGGTCCGGGATCGTCGAGGTCGTCTCGGAGCTCTTCCTCGCGCGCGTCATCACGCCTGACGGGATCATCGACGGGTCGCTGGCCGCGCGGACGCCGCGCGTCCTAGCCGACGGCCGGACCTTCTCGTACGTCCTTCACGACGGCTCGGCTGCCGGCCGACCCCGCATCGTCGTGACCCAGAACGATGTTCGGGCCATCCAGCTCGCGAAAGCGGCGCTCTATGCGGGCACGCGCCTGCTCATGGACCATCTCGGGATCGAGACGATCGATGAGATCAGGCTCGCCGGAGCGTTCGGCAGCCAGATCGACCCGTTCCACGCCATGGTCCTCGGGCTCATCCCGGACTGCGACCTGGCGCACGTCAGGTCCGCCGGCAACGCGGCCGGCACCGGCGCGCTCATCGCGCTGTTGTCGAATGCCGCCCGGCGCGAGATCGAGGACGTCGTCCGCAGGGTTGAGAAGATCGAGACCGCCATTGAGCCGCGCTTCCAGGAGCACTTCGTGGACGCGATGGCGTTGCCCCACCGGACGGCGGCGTACCCGTACCTGTCGGGAGTCGTCGAACTGCCGGCACGCGCGGCCGGCACCGACGCCGATGGACGGTCCACACGACGGCGACGGCGGTCAGGCGTGGCGTCGCTCCCAGACTCGGACGCCTGATAGATGCTCTTCCATCGCCGGCACGTGGTGTCTGCCCTCGCCGGAGAGGCGCTTGCTCGCGTCCTCGCCGCGCCGACGTTCGAGCTCATCCCACTGAAGAACTCGATTGATCAGGCCGCCTTCTTGCCGCCCGGCGCACGCGTCTCCGTGACAGCGTCCCCGATCAAGGGGATCGAAGCCACGGTAGCGCTGTGCGAGCAGCTCCAGGGAGCCGGCTTCCGTGCGGTGCCGCACCTGTCGGCACGGATGGTGCGCGATCGCGCCCACCTGACCGACCTCCTGGCCTGGCTGGAGGGTGTGGGCGTCGGCCGGGCCTTCGTGGTGGGTGGCGACGCGAAGACGCACGGCAAGTATCCCGACGGGCTGTCGCTCCTCCGGGAGATGAAGGAGATCGGTCATGGCTTCGCCGAGATCGGCATCCCGTGCTATCCGCAGGGTCACCCGTTCATCGCAGACGGTCCGCTGCTGGAGGCGCTCCGCGAGAAGGCCGCCTACGCCAGCTACATGACCACGCAGCTCTGCTTCGAGCCGGTCGCGATTGTTTCGTGGCTTGCGGCGCGACGGTCCGACGGCATCTCGCTGCCGGCGCATATCGGCGTGCCGGGGGTCACGGAGCCGCACCGGCTCCTCGCGATCAGCGCACGGATCGGCGTCGCCGACACCCACCGCTTCCTCAGCAAGAACATCCGGTTCGTTGCGCGGCTAGTACGTTCCGGTGGCTTCTTCCGACCGGATGCCTTGCTGGAGGGGCTCGCTCCGCACATCGCGGACCGTGGCGCCGGGATCTCCGCTCTGCATCTCTACACGTTCAACGCGGTCAAGCCGACGGAGACCTGGCGGCGGCACTACCTCGAGGGGCTCGGGGCAAACCGCCTCGGGCCGTCGGCTGAGGACGCCAGGCCCACTGCTGGCGGCGCGGCCCGATGACCTTCCCGTCCGATCTGGCGATCGCCCGATCCGTCACGCCGCGCCCCATCGCAGACGTCGCGCGTGACCTTGGGCTGCGCGACGACGAGATCGAGCCGTACGGGCGCACCAAGGCGAAGGTAACGCTCGACGGGATCCGGCGGCTCGAATCGGAGAACCCCCGCGGCAAGTACGTCGTCGTCACCGCCATCACGCCGACGCCTCTGGGCGAAGGCAAGTCGACGACGACCGTCGGGCTGGCTCAAGGCCTCAACAGGATTGGACGCAGGGCAGCGGTATGCATCCGTCAGCCATCGCTCGGACCCGTGTTCGGGATCAAGGGCGGGGCGGCCGGGGGCGGCTACAGCCAGATCATCCCGATGGACGACTTCAACCTCCATCTGACCGGCGACGTCCATGCCATCGGCGCAGCGCACAACCTCGCTGCTGCATTCATCGATAACAGCCTTCACCACAAGAACCCGCTCGGTAACGACCCGCACTCGATCATCTGGCCGCGCGTCGTCGACATCAGCGATCGGGCGCTCCGGCGCACCGTCATCGGCATCGGCGGCCGGGAGAACGGCGTCCCACGCGAAACGGAGTGGCAGATCACCGTCGCCTCGGAGGTGATGGCGGTCCTGGCGCTGACCAGCGACATCCACGACCTGCGCGCCCGACTGGGTCGGATGATCCTCGCCATGCGCTCCGACGGGACGCCGGTGACTGCCGACGACCTCAGGGTTGCCGGGGCGATGACCGCCCTCCTGACCGATGCCATCAAGCCGAACCTCCTCCAGACCCTCGAGGGCGGTCCGGCGTTCGTCCACTGCGGCCCGTTCGGCAACATCGCACACGGCAATAATTCCGTGCTCGCCGACCGGATCGCTCTGGCCACCAACGAGATCGTTTGCACGGAAGCCGGCTTCGGAGCGGACATGGGCGCCGAGAAGTTTTTCGATATCAAGTGCCGCGCGTCCGGGCTTCGGCCCGATGCGGCCGTCGTCGTGGCCACGATCCGCGCCCTCAAGATGCACGGCGGCGTCGGCAGGATCTCCGCGGGCGCGTCGCTCGATGCGGCGTTTGCCAGGGAGGACGTCGTGGCCGTCCGCGTTGGAGCGGCCAACCTCGCCAAGCAGATCGAGAACGTGTTGACCTTCAACGTCCCGGCGGTCGTCGCGATCAACGTATTTCCGACGGACACTCCTGCAGAGATCGAGGCCGTCCGGGAGGCCGCTCTCGCCGCAGGCGCCCGTGACGCGGTCGTCGCGACCCACTTCACGGATGGCGGCGCCGGAGCGGTGGCCCTTGCCGAGGCGGTGTGGGCAGCCGCGCAGGCCGGCGCGCCCGCCTTCCGGTTGCTCTACCCCGACGACGCGCCGCTCTTGGCCAAGATCGAGGCGATCGCCCTGGGCATGTACGGGGCGGATGGAGTGGATCTGGCGCCCGCCGCGGCCAGGGCACTACGCCGGTACGAGGACCTGGGTTTCGGGCATCTGCCGGTCTGCATGGCGAAGACGCAGGCCTCGCTTAGCCACGATCCGGCACTCAGGGGCCGCCCGAGGGACTTCCGGGTGCCCATCAGGGACGTGGCGCTGTCCGCCGGGGCTGGCTTCGTCACACCGCTGGTCGGTGATATCCGGACGATGCCGGGATTGCCGTCGAAGCCGGGCGGGGAGAACATCGACATTGACGCCGAGGGCAACATCGTCGGTCTGTTCTAGTTCAGAGCTGACGGTCTTCGTTCCAGCGAGCGACATTGCGCAGGATCATGTCGGGCCGGAGATAGCCGTCGCACAGGATCCGGTGGTACATGGCTTCTTCCGCTGAACGCACTGGCTCGTTCGCCGCAGCGCGGTAGGCGTCGAGGTCGATCTCCTCGAGGAGTGGTCCCAGCGCCCCAGCGAGAATGTCGACCGTCCCGCTGCCCTCGTCGAACTGCTCCTTGCTCCGCCACACGATATCGGCGGGCAGCAGGTCCTCGCAGGCCATGCGCAGCACCCATTTTTCGACGAGACGTCCGTCGGGCATCACCCTGAGCTTCAACTCGGTTGGCACGCTGAGGGCGAGCGCGATGAAGCCCGTGTCCAGGAACGGCACGCGTCCCTCGATGCTGTGCAGCATCGTCAGGCGGTCGACGCGTTGGAGGTTGATGTTGTGCAACGTCGACACCGAGCGACACAACTCCTGATGGAGGGTGGCGGGGTCGCTCGTGCTCTTGTGATAGGCGTACCCGGCGAACAGCTCGTCCGCCCCTTCACCGGTGAGGATCACCTTCACGTGCTCGGCGGCCAGTCGCGAACAGAAGTACGTGGGGATTGCGCTCCGCACCAGGTCCTGGTCGAACGACTCGAGGGCGTGGATGATCTCCGGCAGCTTCTCCACCACCTCGGCCGGGGTCATCAGGTACTCGTGATGGATCGACCCGATGTGTGCAGCCACTCGTCTCGCGGCCTCGATGTCGCGGGACCCAGCCAGGCCCACCGAGAAGGTATGGAGCTCGTCGACGTGCTTCCTGGCGATCGCGGCGATGACGCTCGAGTCCAGTCCTCCGGAGAGGAACGCGCCCACGGGGACATCGCTCATCATGTGAGACCTAACGGCGTCCTCCAGGCCCTTTCGCACCAGAGCCACGTGGTCCGCCACGCTGCGGTGCACGGGCGGCGCGGTCGGTACCCAGTAGTAAGGGACGAAACCCACACGGCTGTCGAAGTAGTTGCCGGCCGGAAACTCCTGGAGCTGGTCGACCCAATCGGCGAGCGGCTTCATCTCCGAGGCGAACGCCGTGACCGGCACTCCGGATGAATCGACTCCACGACCGTAATACAGCGGCTTGATGCCGATGGGGTCGCGCGCAAGGAACAGGTGGTCGTCGTCGCAGATGGCAAACGCGAACATACCCTCCAACGCCGCCGGGGTGTCCACGCCGCGTTCTTCGAAGAGATGCAGGATCGCCTCGCTGTCGCTCGTGGTCGTGAAGGTGTGGCGACCGGTCAGATCACCACGCAGTACCGAAAAGTTGTAGATCTCGCCGTTGGCGACGATGGCCATCGCGCGCGTCTCGCTGTACAGCGGCTGGGCGCCGCCGTCCGGGTCCATGATCGCGAGCCGACGGTGGCCGAGCACGCCATTCGGTTGGACGTGCACCCCGGCTCCGTCCGGACCTCGGTGATGGAGGCCGTCCATGGCGCGCTCGACGAGTTCGCGGTCAGACGTCCCCCAGATCCCGGCAATCCCGCACATCAGTGGCCATGCCTCGTTGCGCGCCGGCGCGGCGGGGGGCCCAGATGGAGGCGGACGTCGGGCATGCCGCGTCATCGTAGCCGATCGCATCTCATGCGCACCCTATTGCATCTGGCGCATCAATCTGCCAACGTGCGGTGGTGACAGACGAGCACCCGAGCAGTCTGCGTCGCGCTCTCAGCCTCCTCGATGCGCTGGCCTCGGACGATGCCGTCGCCCACGGCGGATGGGGCGTAAGCCGCCTGGCCGCCCATATGGGGCGCGACCAGAGCCAGGTATCGCGGACGCTCCGGGTCTTCGCCGATGCGGGCTTCGTCGAGCGTGACCGCGAGTCGATGGCGTACCGCATCGGGTGGCATGTCTTCGCCCTCGCTGCGAGGGCGGCCGACCAGCGCCTGCTGGCGGCGGGCGCGCCGATCCTCCGGCGGCTGGTGGAGAAGGATCTTGGGGAACGGATCCACCTCTCGGTGCTCCAGGGCTCCGAGGTCCTGACCCTCCTGACCCAGGCGCCGCCACACATAATCCAAACGGTTGCGTGGGCCGGTCGCCTCGTCCCGGCGCACAACACCTCTTCCGGTCGCGCGCTGCTCATCGATCGCGAGCGGGAAGACCTCCAACGGCTGTTCGCGGGCGTCGTGTTCGGCGCTGGCGGGCCCAATGCGCCGCGTGACGTCGAGGAGCTGTATGAGCGGGTCCTCATCGCGCGGCGGTCCGGCTACGCCATCGTCGACGAGGAGTTCGAGCCGGGCCTAGTGGCCGCGGCGGCCCCGGTCCGCGACTTCCGGGGGGGCGTGGTCGCCGCCCTCAACGTATCGGCGCCCAAGTTCCGACTGTGGGGTCGACTGCCGCTGGCAGGTCAGGCGATCAAGTCAGCGGCCGATGAGCTGTCTGAACGGCTCGGCTGGGACGGCAAGCGTCCCAGGAACCTGGCGGCCGCGTCAGGCGCCGATCGTTCCGAAGTACCGGCATGACGCTCTTCGACTATCTGGCCGCACAGGGCGACCGCCTCTTCGGGCTGGCCATCGAGCACCTGCTCATCGTGCTCGTCTCCGTCTCGATCTCCACCGTGATCGGCGTGAGCCTCGGCATCCTGACCTATCGAAACCCGGCACAGCGCCGTGCCGCGTTGGCCGTGACCGGAATCTTCCTCACCATCCCCTCGTTCGCCCTCTTCGGGCTTCTCATCGCACCGCTCGGACTGGGGGCGACGCCCGCAGTGGTGGCGCTCGTGATGTACGGGCTGTTGCCGATCGTGCGCAACACGATCACCGGCCTGCGCTCGGTCGATCCTGCCATCGTCGAGTCGGCCCAGGGGATGGGAATGGGCCGCTACCGGCGGCTGATGCGTGTCGAGCTGCCGCTGGCCTGGCCCATCATCATCACCGGGATCCGGGTCGCCGCCGTGATCATCGTCGGCATCGCGGCGATCGCGGCGGTGGTCAACGGACCCGGCCTGGGGAAGGACATCTTCCGGGCGCTGTCGCGGGTTGGCTCTCCGACGGCCGTGCCGCAGGCCCTGAGCGCGGTGCTGGGCATCATCATCATCGCCATCCTCATCGACCTTGCATTCGTGGCCCTCACCCGCCTGACCACTTCGAAAGGGATCCGTGCCTGAGATGACGACGACCGCTGCGAGCATCGGCGCGGAGCCGATGATCCGCCTCCAGCAGCTGACCAAGACCTTCCCCGGTCAGGGCAAACCCGCCGTCGAGCAGCTCGACATGGACATCCCGGCGGGTGAGATCGTCATCCTGGTCGGTCCATCCGGCTGCGGCAAGACGACCACCATGCGCCTCATCAACCGGCTCATCGAGCCGACATCGGGCCGAATCATCCTCGAGGGCGAGGACGTCACGAAAGTGAACCCTGACAAGCTGCGCCGGCGGATCGGCTATGTCATCCAGCAGGTCGGCCTGTTTCCGCACCAGACGATCGCGGACAATATCGCCACGGTTCCCCGGATGCTGGGCTGGGACGAGAAGCGCATCGGGGCCCGGGTGGACGAGCTCCTGGCAATGGTCGGGCTCGACCCGGCGGCATACCGCAACCGGTATCCGAAGCACCTGTCGGGAGGTCAGCGCCAGCGCGCCGGCGTTGCCCGCGCCCTCAGCGCGGACCCGCCCGTGATGCTCATGGACGAGCCGTTCGGCGCCATCGACCCGATCACCCGGGATCGCCTCCAGAATGAGTTCCTGCGCCTCCAGGAGACGATCCGCAAGACGATCATCTTCGTCACCCATGACATCGACGAGGCGATCAAGATGGGCGACCGCATCGCGATCCTGCGCGAGGGTTCGCAGATCGCCCAGTTCGACACGCCGGAGCGGATCCTCTCGGCGCCGGCCGACGATTTCGTCGCCGACTTCATCGGCCATGGCGCCTCGCTGAAGCGTCTGAACCTCACGCGGGTGCGCGACATCGAGCTCAGCGAGTGGCCGATCGCCCGAATCGACAGCACGCGCGCGGAGGTGCTCACGGCGTTCCAGGCGTCGGACAAGGGCGCCGTCCTGCTGCTCGACGCGGACCGGCGGCCGGCGCGTTGGGTCAGCGGACGCGAGCTCCAACGCGATGACCGACCCTTGATCGAGATCGGGCTCCCGCCCGAGGCTCTCGTTCAGCCGAACGCGACCCTGGCGGACGCCCTCAACGAGATGCTCAAGTCTCGCTACGGCTGCGCCACCGTCGTTGACGCCAACGGCGTCTACCAGGGGAACGTCGATTTCGCGACCGTGAGCGCCGAGATCCAGGAGATGCGGCGCGATGCCCGCGATCGGTCTCGGGCCGAGGCTGCGGGGATCCTCGGGACGACCGAGGTGAGCGCCTGATGGGGTGGCCAGCGGGTGCGGATCTCGACCCTGGATCGACGGTCCCGCGGAACACCGATGTCTTCCGCGGCCGCGGAGCGAGCGCCATCGGTCTCCTGGGCCTACCGGTGGCCCTGGCCGCGGTGTGCGCGATCCTCTTCGTTTGGGTCGGAGCTCAGGAGCTCGGTAGCACCGAGAGCCGGCTGCTGACCGCGGACAAGATCTCGAGCGTCTTCGTCCAGCACATGGCACTGACGGTCGTCTCGACTGTGTTCGTCATCCTCATCGCGGTCCCGCTCGGTGTGCTGCTGACACGACCGGCCGCGCGCTATCTCATGCCTCCGGTGATCGCCGTGGCGAACATCGGCCAGGCAGTCCCGTCCATCGGCGTGCTGGTCATCCTGGCGCTCGTCTGGACCATCGGGTTCTGGCCGGCGATCGTCGCCCTGGTCGTTTACTCGATCCTGCCGGTCCTGCGCAACACGATGGTCGGGCTGCAGCAGGTCGATCATTCGGTCATCGAGGCAGGCCGCGGCATGGGCATGACGAAGGGGGCGGTGCTCCGCAAGATCGAGCTGCCGCTCGCCGTGCCCGTCATTTTGGCCGGCGTGCGAACGGCGCTCGTCATCAACGTAGGGACCGCGACCCTCGCGACATTCGTCAACGCCGGCGGCCTGGGCGACATCATCAACGGCGGCCTCGTCAGCAACCGCCAGACGGTCGTGCTGGTGGGCAGCGTCCTGACCGCGGTCCTGGCGCTGACCATCGATCATCTCGGCGGGATCGCCGAAGGTCGTCTGAGTCCGAAGGGCCTCTGACCCCCAACCCGGAAAGTAAGGAAAGGAAGTCGCAGCCCCAAGGATCAACCGCATCCCAAGCAGTCCAACACCGGAGGAGATATCGACATGCTCTCGTCTGCCTATCACCTGCGCCGAAGCGCCGCCCTCCTGGGCGGTCTCGCGCTCATCGTCGCCGCCTGTTCGTCAGGAGGCAGCGCGTCGAGCGACGCGCCGGGCGCCTCGGGCAGCGCCGACGCCGGGACCGATCTGTCCGGCGCCACGTTCACCGTCGGCTCCAAGGAGTTCACCGAGCAGCTCATCCTCGGCCAGATCACCATCCAGGTGCTGGAAGACGCCGGGGCGACCGTAAACGACGAGACGGGCCTCGTCGGGTCGACCGTCGTTCGCGAGGCGCTGACAGCTGGCGACATCGACATGTACTGGGAGTACACCGGCACCGGCTGGCTCACGCATCTCGGCAACGACGCGCCCATCACCGGCTCCCAGGAGCAGTTCGACGCCGTGAAGGAGGCGGACGCGGCCAACGAGATCGCCTGGCTCGACCCTGCGCCGTTCAACAACACGTACGCCATCGCGCTGGCAAGCGAGACGACCACCGAGCTCGGGCTCACGACCATGTCCGACCTCGCAGCCTACGCCGCTGAGAACCCCGATGAGACGACCCTCTGCGCTGCGGCGGAGTTTCTCGGGCGCGACGACGGCCTGCCCGGCCTGGAAGCGGCCTACGGCTTCGAGTTTGGTGATGTCAGCGAGCTGGAGCTCGGGCTCGTCTACACCTCGATCGATGCCGGGGATCCCTGCATCTTCGGCGAGGTCTTTGCGACCGATGGTCGGATTGCAGGGCTGGGTCTCACCGTGCTCGAGGATGACGAGAACTTCTTCCCCAGCTACCTACCAGCGCTCAACGTCCGGCAGGAGGTCCTCGACGCGAATCCGGCGCTCGTCGCCCTGTTCGCGCGAGTCGCCGCGGCGCTGGACAACGAGACGATGACCGCCTTGAACGCCAAGGTCGATGTCGACGGTGAAGAGCCGGCGGACGTGGCCGCCGACTTCCTGACCGAAATGGGGCTCATCGGGGAGTAGCCCTGACCGGTCACCCATCAGGCACCGCACTCGCTCAGGCCATCCCGGCCTGGGCGAGCGCGGATTGAGCGATCAGCCGGGGCCCGCGAAGAGCGGATGCGTTCGGCATCTGGATGACATAGGAAACGCTGCATGACGGACATCAAGACCGCCGTGGAGGGCGGCGCGCGGCGCCGCCGGACCGGCCGCGTCGCCGGCGAGCGCAGCCGCCTGCCGCCGCAGCGACCATGGGCGCAGCCGAGGATGCGCTACCGGCCGACCGAAGTGGTGTCCCCCGATGAGCTCGAGTCCATCCACGAGGCCTCGCTGCGGATCCTCGAGGAGATCGGGATGGACTTCCTGGATGCCGACGCCCGCGAGCTCCTTGCCGCGGCCGGCGCCCACGTGGAGCCCGGGACGGAACGGGTCCGGTTCGAGCCCAGCATGGTCGTGGAGACCATCCGCACGGCGCCGTCGTCCTTCACACTCCATGCCCGCAATCCGGACCATCACCTCCGTATCGGCGGCGACCACATGGCCTTCGGCGCCGTGAGCAGCGCTCCCTACGTGTCCGACCTCGACCGCGGGCGTCGAGTCGGCAACCGCGACGACTTCCAAAACCTGGTCCGCCTGGCACAGATGCTCGACACAGTCCACTTCTTCGGCGGCTATCCGGTCGAGCCGATCGACCTCCATGCGTCGATCCGCCACCTCGACGCGTTCTATGACCTGCTGACCTTGGCGGACAAGCCGCTCCACGCCTACAGCCTCGGCCGGCAGCGCAACCTCGATTGCCTCGAGATGGTGCGCATCGCGCGCGGCGTCGACGACGCGGCCCTCGATCGCGAGCCGTCGATCTTCACGGTCATCAACTCCAGCTCGCCGCTTCGCCTTGACACCCCCATGCTCCACGGCATCCTCGAGTATTCGGCGCGCAACCAGGTGATCGTGATGACGCCGTTCACTCTCGCCGGGGCCATGGCGCCGGTAACCCTCGCGGGCGCGCTAGCGCAGCAGAACGCTGAAGCCCTTGCGGGTGTGGTGATGACCCAGGTCGTGCGGCCGGGCGCGCCGGTCGTATATGGCGGATTCACCTCCAACGTCGATATGCAATCAGGCGCACCGGCGTTCGGGACCCCGGAGTACATGCGGACGGCCATGGTCGGTGGGCAGCTGGCTCGTCGCTACGGGCTTCCGTACCGCTCATCGAACGTGTGTGCCGCGAACGCGCTCGATGCTCAAGCGGCCTACGAGTCCGTCTTCTCCCTCTGGGGCGCGGTCATGGGCGGGGTCAACGTGCTGATGCACGGAGCGGGCTGGATGGAGGGCGGACTGCACGCCGGGTACGAGAAGATGATCCTCGACGCCGAGCTGCTTCAGATGGTCTCCGCCTTCCTGGACCCAGTCGTGGTCGACGAGGGCACGCTCGGACTCGATGCCGTGCGGGAGGTTGGTCCCGGCGGCCATTTCTTCGGCGCCGCCCACACCCAGGCGCGCTATCGGACCGCATTCCACAAGCCGATGATCTCCGACTGGCGGAACTACGAGTCATGGCAGGAAGCGGGCAGTCCCGAAGCGCCGGGCAAGGCGAACCGCATCTACAAGGAACTCCTCGCGGCCTATGAGCCTCCCCCAATCGACGAGACCGTCAGGGAGGAGCTCGCGGCGTTCGTGGCCCGCCGCAAGGCCGAGGGCGGGGTGCCGACCGATTTCTGATCCCATGATTCGATGGGAAGGGGATTGGCGTTGAAGTCAACGACCCGCGTCGTCGTGATCGGCGGAGGGGTTGTCGGCTGCGCCGTGCTCTATCACCTGACCAAGGCCGGCTGGACCGACGTCGTGCTGCTGGAGCGCAAGGACCTGACGTCCGGTTCGACCTGGCACTCGGCGGGGGGGATGCACACCCTGAACGGCGACCCCAACGTTTCCAAGCTGCAGCAGTACACGGTTCAGCTGTATGCGGAGATCGAACGGATCTCCGGCCAGGACTGCGGGATCCACCTGCCAGGCGGCCTGATGCTCGCCGACACCGAGGTGCGCATGGACTTCCTGCGCCTGACGCAGGCACGCGGTCGCTATCTCGGCATGGACCTCGAGCTCATCACTCCGTCCGAGGCCCAGGCCCTCTTCCCGCTGCTCGACCCGCGCTGCTTCGTCGGCGCGCTGTACGACCCGGTCGAGGGTCACGTCGACCCGTCGGGCGTCACGCACGCGTACGCCATCTGCGCGCGCATGGCCGGCGCGGAGGTGCACCGCAACACCGCAGTCACCGGCCTGAGCCAGCGACCGGACGGGAGCTGGGACGTCCAGACGGACGTCGGCACCACGATCCACGCCGAGCACATCGTGAACGCCGCCGGGCTGTGGGCTCGGGAGGTCGGCCGCATGGTGGGCATTGAGCTGCCCGTTCTGGCGATGGAACACATGTTCCTCGTCACCGAGAACATGCCCGAGGTCGCCGCGAACATGGCGGCCACGGGGAAAGAGATGGCCATGGCGATGGATTTCGGCGGCGAGATCTACATTCGCCAGGAGGGCGGCGGCATGTTGCTCGGCACATACGAGCAGGCCTGCGTCCCCTGGTCGCCGAGGGAGACGCCCTGGGACTTCGGAGCCCAGCTGCTCAAACCCGACCTTGACCGGATCACGCCCGAGCTGGAGGTGGCATTCCGCCACTACCCCGCCATGGCCACCGTCGGCATCAAGCGGGTGATCAACGGGCCATTCACTTTCGCGCCCGACGGCAACCCACTCGTCGGCCCCGTCCCGGGACTCCGCAACTACTGGGTCGCGTGCGGGGTGATGGCCGGGCTCTCCCAGGGAGGCGGGGTCGGCCTGGCGCTCGCGACATGGATGACCGAGGGTGACCCCGGCATGGATATCTGGGGCATGGACGTCGCCCGCTTCGGCGACTATGCGACGATCGGGTACACCAACGCCAGGGTCCGCGAGAACTACGCGCGCCGCTTCCGGATCACCTTTCCCAACGAGGAGCTCGCGGCTGCCCGGCCGCTGCACACGACACCGATCTACGACCGCCTCACCGCCGCGAACGCGGTATGGGGCGCCGCCTACGGCCTCGAGCATGCGCTGTGGTTTCAGACGGCGGGACAGGAACCGGTGGAGGACGTCACCTTCCGCCGTTCCAACGCCTGGGGCCAGGTTGCGGCGGAATGCACCGCCGTCCGCGAGCGTGTCGGGCTCATCGAGACGTCGAACTTCGGGAAGTATCACGTGACCGGACCCGGCGCCGCCACGTGGCTCTCGAGCCTGCTCACGAATCGGATGCCGGCCGTCGGTCGGATAGTGCTGACGGCGATGCTCAACCCACAGGGCCGGATCCTCGGCGAGTTCACGGTAGCCCGCTCCGGCGAGCACGAATTCCTCCTGTTCGGTTCGCTTGCTGCCGAGTCCCATCACCGGCGCTGGTTCGTCGAGCATCTGCCGAGCGACGGAAGCGTCTCGTTCCGCGTGCTCGGCCTGAGCCTGGTGGGTCTGGCGCTGGCCGGACCTCTCGCGCGCGACGTCCTGCAGAAGGTTACCGACACCGACCTCGAGACGGCAACCTTCAGGTTCATGGACTTCCGGCCGATGGACGTCGGCATGGTCCCCGCTCGTGTCGGCCGCCTCAGCTACTCCGGGGAGCTCGGCTACGAGCTGTGGGTCGCACCCGAGCACCAGCGAGCCCTCTTCGATCTGTTAGTTGACGCCGGTGCCGACTCCGGCATCCGCCTGTTCGGGTTCCGGGCGCTGATGTCGTTGCGGCTCGAGAAGAGCTACGGCACGTGGTTCCGTGAGTACCGGCCCATCTACACAGCGCTCGAGGCCGGCCTTACGAGCTACATCAAGCTCGACCACGAGTTCATCGGTCGAGCGGCCCACGAAGAGGAGCTGGCGGCGGGCCCCGGCCGGCGGCTCGTCACCCTGGTCGTCGACCCTGACCCAGATGACCCGGCGGACGCCATCGGCGACGAGCCCATCTGGCACGACGACCGGGTGGTCGGCTGGGTCACGTCCGGGGGGTATGCCCACTACAGCAAGGCCTCCCTGGCGCTCGGATACGTCCCGACGCACCTGACCGAGCCCGCCTCGAACGGGCACTTCGAGATCGAGATCATCGGCCGGCGACGCCCCGCTCGTCTGCAGCTGACGCCGGTCTTCGATCCCGAGGGGCGGCGGATGCGCCAGTGACCGGGGCGGTCCGAATCGTCGTCGATGGTCACCCGATTCCGTATGAAGCGGGCGATTCTGTCGCCGTCGCGGTCCTGCGCTCCGGCGAGCACCCTCAACACGGAGGCACGGTCTGCCTGGCCGGGGACTGTGGCAACTGCGTGGCCCAGGTCGACGGCGTCACGTACGTGCGGACCTGCCAAACGCCGGCTCGCCCGGGCCTCGTGGTCCGGCGGCATCCCGTGGCCGGCGCGCCGCAGCTGCAGGTTCCGCCGCAGGTCGACCTCACCCATCCCCCACTGGCGCCGCGCATCCCCGTCCACCGCGCGGAGGCCGATGTCGTCGTGATCGGCGCGGGCGACAGCGGGACTGCGGCAGCGACGAAGGCCCGGCGACAGGGACGAAGAGTCACCGTCCTCGACGCGGGTGACGGGATGGAGGTCGTCGCCATCTACGCCGGGCCGACGGTCATCGTGCGTACCCCCGACGGCATGCTTCACATTCACGCCCGGGACGTGGTCGTCGCGACTGGGGCGGCCGAGCTCCAGCCGGTCTGCCCGGGGAACTCGCTGGTCGGCCTGGTCACCGCTCGTGCCGCTCAGCAGCTGCACACGGCCGGCGTGGATCTCGGCGTCGCCGTCGCCATCGGCTCAGCACCGAGCGGCGTGCCGTGCACGCCCGTGCCGGGCAGGCTGCTCCGCATCGAGGGCGATACCACAGTGTCGGGGGTCGTCACCGTGGACGACGACGGGAAGGGCGGTGAGCGGACCACGGCATGCACGACGGTCATCCTCGGGCTCGGGCGCGCCGCGCGCGACGGCCTCTCGCGCATGGCGAAGGACTTGCCGGTCACGGTCGTCGGACCGGCCGCCGAGGCGTTCCCGCTCCCTGTGTGCCCGACCGCGGGCACGGTCTGTCCGTGCTCCAGCGTGAGCGTCGACGATCTGGAGAGTGTCTGGAGTCGAGGGTTCCGGGAGCTCGAGCTGGTCAAGCGCGCCAGCCTCGCCGGGACCGGGACCTGTCAGGGGAGTGTCTGCCTGCCCTACGTCCGGGCCTTCATCGCCCAGCGAGCGGGTGGGATCCCGGACCCGTTCACCGCGCGCCCGGCATCGCGCCAGATCACGCTTGCCGAAGCCGCCGCCGGCGTGCATGTCGATGCGTTCCGCCGTACGCCGCTCCACGACGAGCACATCGCCATGGGCGCGCGCATGGATCGCTTCGGGGGCTGGTGGCGTCCGTGGCACTACGGCGACCATGTCGCCGAGTACTGGGCGGTGCGCGAGGCCGTATCGCTCGGTGATGTGAGCACGCTCGGGAAGCTCGTGGTCTCGGGGGCCGATGCGGTCGAGCTCCTGGAGCGGCTCTATCCCGCGCGCGTCGCGGACATCCGGGTCGGCCGATCGCGCTATGCCCTGTTGCTCAACGAGCGGGGGCACCTCATCGACGACGGAATGATCTGCCGGGAAGCGGAGTCGCGCTTCGTGCTCACGTTCACCTCTGCGGGCGCCGAGAACGCGGAGATGTGGGTGCGCGACTGGGTCGAGACGTGGGGCCTCCGCGTCCACGTGATGGACCGAACGATGTCGCTCGCCGCGATCAACGTCACCGGTCCGCTCGCCGGCCAGCTGCTGGAGCGGGTCGGGCTCGCCACGCAGCCGCGGTTCCTGCAGCACGTCCACGGCGAGGTCGCCGGGGTGCCGTGCCATGTGATGCGGCTGAGCTTCACCGGTGAGGTGTCCTTCGAGCTGCACCACTCCGTCGACCGCTCGGTCGAGCTGTGGCGGGCGCTGATGTCGCACGGTCGGGATCTGGGCATCGCACCCCACGGCCTCCAGGCGTTGCAGGGACTCCGCCTGGAGAAGGGCAACGTGATCGTGGGCATGGACTCGGAGCTCGACTCGACGCCCCGGCGGCTCGGGATGGACTGGGCCGTGAAGATGGAAAAAGCCGACTTCGTCGGTCGCAGCGCTCTGGCCCGTACGGCAGAGCTCGCCGATGACCGCCGCCTGGTGGGGCTGACGATGCCCGGCAACGCGCCGACCGAGGGCAGCCCGATCTGGTCCGAGGGGGAGGTCGTTGGGCACGTCGCCTCGAGCTTCACCTCGCCGGTCCTCGGCCACGCCGTGATGCTCGGCTGGTTGAAGCGCGCGCCGTTCCCCGACCGCGTCGAGGTGGACGGCCGATCGGCGTCCGTCGTCCGACCGCCCTTCTACGACCCGGATGGCATCCGTGCCCGCGCTTGAGGCACTCCCAGGCCTGAGGGTCGTAGCCTCGCCCGAGGCGCTCGATGCCGTTCCCTGGGACGAGCGGGCCGTCGTGCTCCGCTTCGCCCCGGATGACGCGTTCGCCATCGGCGTCACGGGCATCGATGTCACCGACGAACATGCGATCGTCGCCGAGGAAACCGGGTTCGTGGGCGCGTGGCTGACCGTGGACGAGTTCACCGAGCACGTCATTCCGCACGTGGAGTGGCCGCTGCCCGACGCTCGGCCGGCGCTCGGCCAGGGGTTCATCGCAGGCGTGCCCGCCAAGCTCTGGCTCACCGGCGATCGCGCACTGCTGATCTGCGCCGCTTCCTACGCACACGAGCTCGCCGAACGCCTGAGATGAACGAATTCGTCGAACGGCAGCTCACGCTCCAGTGGCACGAGCCGAAGCGCTCGTACGACGTCGTGATCATCGGGGGCGGCGGCCACGGCCTCGCCACCGCCTACTACCTGGCGGCCCGTCACGGGATCGCAAATGTGGCCGTGGTCGAATCCAGGTACATCGGTTCGGGCAACTCGGGACGCAACACGGCGATCATTCGCGCCAACTACGGCATCCCTGAAGCGGTGCGCTTTTACCAGCACAGTGTCGATCTCTACCGGACCCTCGAGGACGAGCTGGGCTGCTGGTTCATGCACAGTACGAAGGGCCTCATCTGGCTTGCGCATACCGAGACTGCGATGAGAGCCGAACGGGCCCGCTGCCTGTTGAACGCCGCCTGTGGCGTGGAGACGTTCATGATCACGCCGCAGGAGGCCAGTGACCTGTGCCCGCAGCTGGATCTCTCGGGCGGCGGCCGATACCCGGTGCTGGGGGCCTCATACCATCCCGGCGCAGCAACGGCTCGCCACGACCGGGTCGTGTGGGCCTACGCACAGGGGGCGATGCGCCACGGCGTCCACGTGCTGCAGAACACGGAAGTCACCGGGCTGCTGCGCGATGGGGCTCGAGTGACGGGGGTCGAGACGTCGGTAGGCCCCATCTCCGCGGGCGTCGTCCTGAGCGCGGTTGGGGGTAACGTGTCGACGATGGCGGCATTCGCCGACGTGAGGCTGCCGATTCGCACCCATCCACTGCAGGCGTTCGTCACGAACGACTATGGGCAGGCCTTTGGCCCGATCCTCAGCGACACGGAGCTGCTGTGCTACGTGTCACAGACCGCCCGCGGCGAGATCGTGATCGGGGCCGAGTACGACCGTCAGCCGAGCTACTCGCTGCAGGCCTCCTTCAGCTTTCTCCAGAGCTGCGCCGCCAAGGCCATCCACCTGCTTCCGTTCCTGCGCGATCTGCGCATCCTGCGCCAGTGGGCCGGAATCTGCGATATCTCCGCTGACTTCTCGCCGATCATGGGCGAGACCGGCGTGGACGGATTCCTGGTGACCACCGGCTGGGGTACCTGGGGGTTCAAGGCGATCCCCGCCGGCGGTGAGCAGATGGCGGAGCTCATCGCCACCGGACGCACGCCGGCGCTCCTTGGTCCTTTCGGCCTGGACCGATTCGCAAGGGACCACGCCATGGCGGACCAGGGCTCGACGGGAACGCGCTGATGCTGTGGATCACGTGCCCCACGTGCGGGCGCCGCCCCGTGGAGGAGTACGGCTTCGGGGGCGAGCTCCGGGGTGTTCCCGAGCGGATCACCGATCAGGCCGAGCGAGATGTCGACTACGCGTGGATGTACGACAACATCCACGGCATCACGAGTGAGCGCTGGTTCCACCAGGCCGGCTGCCGCCGCTGGGTCACGCTTCGAAGGGACACCGCCACAGACACGGTCGTCTGACAGGAGCTGGCCCGCCCCCTGCCGCTCAGGCGGGCGGTTCAGCTGAAACCAATAGTTCGCGAGCCGTCAGTCGGCACGGTAACTGCCTCGCGTCGCCCGAGCTCTCTGGGTACTCTAGGCTCAGGATCGCCCGTGGGGCGCCCTCGACGGGGTATACTACACGGCCTGAACTGGTTCAGCTGGATTGCTCGGCCGCGGGACTCCGTGCTGGGGTCGGGCTCAGACGACGGAGATGTTGCCGAAGATGAGGACCTTCCGCTCCAGGTCGAAGACCGCCTTCACGCTGCTCTTGACGAGCTGGAGGAGCACGTCAGCGTCCTTGGCAGTCGGGCGCAACACGTACTCGTCGGCGCCGTTGTCGAGGATGAGTTGAAGCGTGAACGCGCCGGGCGCGCCCCGCTCGGTCTCCGTCCAGGACGCCTGCACCTGGGTGACCTCTCGGATCAAGATCTTGCGTTCGGTGACTTGTTCCACGGAGTACCTCACTGTCTCTCGGCGTCTTGGTCGGGTGATGTGATCGGCCCCGTCGCCCCGGGTCCCATCCCCCGCTGCCGCGTCGTGCCCGACCCCTTGGGGATGACCCACAGCCTACAATTACGCGGTCGGTTTGAGCACGAGTTCCTCGCGCCTTCCTTCCCTTGACATGTGACTGAACGTTCATTCATCATGTGACCTCCCGACCACCGAACGCAGAGTCAGGAGCGATCGCTCCATGGGTTGGACCACCGCCGACATCCCCGATCTACACCGCCGGGTGGCCGTCGTCACCGGTGCGAA
>Ga0136619_10000099_pt1 | contig 28483 bp, 25 predicted proteins | sample AntDrymUQ3532106_2_FD_104807 | JGI IMG/M metagenome (GOLD analysis project Ga0136619, IMG submission 104807) | Polar desert sand microbial communities from Dry Valleys, Antarctica - metaG UQ353 (21.06) | ecosystem: Environmental > Terrestrial > Soil > Desert | place: Antarctica: Dry Valley...
CACGATCTGGCCGGGTCCGTGGAAGGTGATGTCCCCTCCGCGGTCGATTCGGATCAGCTCGGCGCCGATCTCGCGCAGCCGGGCCGGCGTCGCAAGCAGGTTGGCATCGTCCCCGCCGCGGCCGATCGTGTAGACCGGGAAGTGCTCGAGGAGCAGAAGCCGGTCGCCGATCCGGCGCGTGCGCCGCTGATCGGCCAGCTCGTCCTGGAGCTCCCAGGTCGGCCGGTACGCGACGGTGCCGAGGTGCTCGACGGTGAGGAGGCCGCCGTGAGCCGCGAGCAGCGGGTGCTCATCCGTCGCGGGGCGATACGGCGCCGTCGGGTCGGGACGCTGGCGCCGCATCGGCGCAGCTCCCTGTGGGGCGGCGGTGATGTCTCGGAACGGAGTCTCGGTGCTCATCGGTGACCGGGCACCCGCAGGTCGTCTTCCACTCAGACCGCGGCTCCGGTCTCGCGGCCGGGGACCTGCTCCGCGGCGTGATAGCTGGAACGCACGAGCGGCCCTGACTGGACGTGCCGGAAGCCCATCTCCAGGCCGATCCGGCGCAGCGTCATGAACTCAGCCGGGGTGTAGTACTTGACCAGCGGCAGGTGCCGCTGGCTCGGTCGCAGGTATTGGCCGACGGTCAGAACGTCGACATCGGCCTCGCGCAGCAGGCGCATCGCCTCGACGACCTCATCCCACGTCTCGCCCAGGCCGAGCATGATCCCGGTCTTGGTCACCATGGAGTCGAAGCCGATCTCGGTTGCCACCTCGCGTCCGTGCGTGAGCACCGAGACCGACCGGTCCCACCGCGCGCGGCGACGGACCGGCTTCTGCAGCCGTGGCACCGTCTCGACGTTGTGGTTGAGGATGTCGGGCTGCGCCTCGACCACGGTGCGGATGTCGGCCGGGCGGCCGTTCAGGTCGCTGATGAGCACCTCGATGCTCGTACCCGGGTTCTCGAGCCGGACCTGCCTGATCGTCTCGGCCACCATCTGCGCTCCGCCGTCGGCAAGGTCGTCTCTCGCCACCATCGTGATGACCACATGCTTCAGGTTCATGAGCTTCGTCGCCTCGGCCACGCGCCGCGGCTCGTCGTGGTCGGTGATGGACGGCCGCCCGGTATCGATGGCGCAGAAGCCGCAGTTCCGCGTGCAGACGCTGCCGAGGATCATGAAGGTCGCCGTGCCGAGGGCCCAGCACTCGCCGATGTTCGGGCAGCGAGCCTCCTCGCACACGGTGGTGAGCGACTCGCCGCGGATGACTCGCTTCGTCTCGGCGTAGACGCTGCCTGCGCCGATGCGAACCTTCAGCCATTCGGGACGTCGCCCGCCAGGCCCGGCGTTCTCGGGGATCGGGTCGCCGGGAGCGAGGAGGCCGCCGTCGAGCTGCGGGCCGCCCGGATACATCACCTCGGAAGGGCTGGCATGGCCGCCGGCCGGGTTGGAAACGACGCTGAGCTCACCGAGCGAGCTGAAGTCCGGGCGTGGAGCGTCGAGGGCCATGTCGCAAGTCTAGCGAAGGGTCGTCCGACGCGCCGTTCAGGGCCATTCGCCCGACGCGTGCGATGTTCATGTGGTGTGAATTGGGACGCCTCGGTATCTCGATAGGATGTGGCCGATGGATGGCATCGCCGATCACATCGAGCAACGCCTGCGCGAGGTCGGCACGTCGGACCGGGCCGAGGACGAGAGGCGCTACCTCAAGAGCAAGCTCCGATTCCTGGGCGCGCCGATGGGCCAGATCCGGGCCGCGGTCAACGAGATCGCTCGCGAGCATCGTCGGCTGACGCATGACGAGCTGATCGTGCTGGTCGAGGCGCTGTGGACCGTGCCGATCCACGAGCGACGGATGGCATCGGTCCTGTTGCTCGGCCGGTTCGGCAGGCTGCTCGGCGTCGGCGACCTGCCACTCATCGAGCGGCTCGTGCGCGAGTCGAAGACCTGGGCGCTGGTCGATGCGCTCGCAGCCGACGTGCTCGGCGACCTGGTGGGGCGGAAGCCGGGAGAGGTGAGCCCCGTCATGGACAGGTGGGCGACCGACGGCGACTTCTGGGTCCGTCGCGCCTCTCTGCTCGCCGAGTTGCGCCCGATCCGCACCGGCGCGCCCATCGATCGGTTCATCCACCGTGCCGATCCGCTGCTGGAGGAGAAGGAGTTCTTCATTCGCAAGGCCATCGGCTGGGTCCTGCGCGAGGCCGGCAAGCGACGGCCGGGCGAGGTGGCCGAATGGCTGGCCCCGCGGACGCATCTCGCCAGCGGCGTCACGATGCGCGAGGCGGTCCGCTACCTGCCGGCCGCGGATGGTAAGCGGCTGATGGCCGCCTACCGCGAGCGCCGGCCCAAGCATAGGTCAACGCGCGTACGGGCCCGCGGCAGCGCCACGAGGCGCCGTTAGTCCTATCGACCCCCCCACCCCCACGTCTCTAGGGTCACGGACATGGTGTCTGCTCCGGTGGTGGGGACGAGGGCGCATCGTCCCGCGCTGCTCGCTCTCGTGCTCGGCGTCATCCTCGTGCTGGTGGGGGTCACGGCCAGCGCGCTGGTGACCGTCGCTTCGACGCACGTCTCCACGACGACGCTGTCGAGCGTCGTCTCCCGCGACGCCTCCCTCGTCGAGCTGTTCGTGAACGGCAACCTCACGAGCACCGACCTCGAGCCCGAAGGTCCGTCCGCCGCCCGCACCCGCGACCTGTCCAACATGCTGAAGGCCCTCGCGGTCGGGGACGCCATCCTGCGCATCGAGATCCGGGGGCTGGACGGCCGCGTGCTCATCAGCGATGCGGATGCGGCGCTCGGTCGCACGGCGCCGGCATCAGCCGGCATGACGGCCGCCCTCGACGGGCAACCCACTGCCGGCCTGTTCGATGCCGGCACGGCCGTCGAAGCCATCGGCGCGCTGCCCGATGCAACGAGCTACCTCCAGGAGTATCTCCCGATCATGAGCAACGATGGCCAACCGCTGGCCGTCGTCGGGCTGTGGCGCGATGCGGGCAAGCTCGTCTCGAGCCTCGACGCGATGCGGAACGACCTGATGCTCGTGATGCTGGCTGCCGGCGCGCTGCTCGCCCTGGTTCTCTGGTTCGTATTCCGGGCCGCTCAGACGCGGCTCACGCGCCAGCATCGACAGATCCTCGATGCCACGCGCCGGGACGCGCTCACCGGCCTGCTCAACCACGGAACCGTCGTCGGCATCCTGGCCCAGGAGGTCGAGGCGGCCCGAGGTGCCGGCGACCGGATCGCGGTGGCGCTCGTCGACGTCGACAACTTGAGGCTCTTCAACGACACCCATGGCCACGGCGCGGCCGACGAGCTCCTGCTCCGCGTCGCCGAACTCGTCGCGGTGGCGGCCGGACCCTCGGGTCACGCCGCTCGATACGGCCCGGACGAGTTCGTCATCGTCCGTCCGGGGGCCGGCTCCGAGGCGATGGCGACCGAGGTCGCGCGCCTGCGGACCGGCCTCGACGGAGTCAGCGTGCAATTCGGGGACTCCGAGCCACTGCCCATCAGCGTCAGCGTCGGAATCGCCGCCTATCCCGAGCACGCGGCGTCGGTGACGGAGCTCCTGTCCGCGGCCGCGGTCGCGGTCAACGAGGCGAAGGCCAGCGGCGGCAACCAGGTTCGGGTCGCGCGGCTGGAGGAGGACGAATCGGTGCTCTCCACCGGCTTCGACATCCTCGAGGGCCTCGTCATCGCGGTCGACACGAAGGACCGATACACAAAACGACATTCGGAGGATGTCGCACGCTACGCCGTCTTCCTCGCGCGCCGGATGGGGCTCGACGAGGAGCTGCAGCGCACGATTCACCTCGCCGGCCTGCTCCACGACATCGGCAAGATCGGGATCCCCGACGTCCTGCTTCGCAAGCCGTCGAAGCTCACTGCACAGGAGTTCGCGATCTTCCAGCAGCACGTCTCGGTCGGTGACGCCATCGTGCGCGACGTGCCGAACCTGGACCTCGTGCGCGCCGGCATCCGCTACCACCACGAGCGCTGGGATGGCAACGGCTACCTGGCAGGGCTGGACGGGGAGGAGATTCCCCTCATCGGGCGGCTGCTAGCGGTCGCCGATGCGTTCAGCGCCATGACGACCACGCGGCCGTATCGTAAGGCACTCTCCGTGGAGGAAGCGCTGAAGCGGCTCGGAGACGCCGCGGGGAAACAGCTCCAGGAAGAGTTCGTGACGGCATTCATCACCGGGATCGAGACGGCACCCGACGCACCCCTCCCCGGCGAGGACGTGGCGAGCCTGTGGCGCCCCGAGCTGTGGGTCGCATGAGGGCGCCCGCCCGCCGGTCGATCGTTGCCGCGGTCCTGGCCCTCGCGATGGTGGCCGCGTTGCCGATAGCGGCCGCGGCGGCCAGCTGGACCCTGATCATCACGCCGCCGTCCGCCACGGTCGGGGTGTCGACCACCTTCACCCTGGCCGCCACGAACACGACCGACCCGGGCGGACTCGGATGCGTGGTGGTCGACGTCCCCGCGAGCTTATCGGTGGCGAGCGCGGCCTCCGTCGACTCGACGGCGGGTGGCCCGTGGATGGTGACTCGAAGCGGGAACCGCGTCACCGCTCAGGCCACCATGGGTGGGGATCGGCTGATGGTGGGTGAGCGCATCCGCTTCAGCGTCACCGCCACCCCCACACAGAACGGCTCGCACGCCTGGGCATCCACCGGCTACGTCAGCGCGATCTGCAACTCGACGGCCATACCGGGTGATTCGCCCGTGGTCGTGGTCAGCGGGGCACCCAGCACTCCCGCGCCAACCCCCGCGCCCACACCGGCGCCGACGCCGCCTCCGACTCCCGCGCCGCCGCCCCCGGTCACGCCGCCTCCGACTCCCGCGCCGCCGCCCCAGGGAACCGCGCCGCCGTCAACGGGCACTATCCCGTCGCGCGCGCCGGCGTCGGGGACCGCCACGCCCGAGCCGAGCTCCGTAACGTCTGGCGCGAGCGACTCGGGGACACCATCCGCGAGCCCGACCGCGTCGCCACGAGCCAGCACGGCAGCCGCCACCGGCGGCGGGAATGGGCCGCGGCCCTCGCCCTTCCGCTCATCGAGCGACATCCGCGTCGGAGTTCCCTCGGCCCAGGTCCAGTTCCAGATCCCCACCACACCCGGGGAGATCGAGCTCGGCGGGATCGCCATGGCGCTGCGTGGCGGAAGCTTCGCCGTGCCGGCTGCCGCGATCGCCGGGCCCGGCCTGTTGCTCCTGCTCTGGCTCGGGCTGCAGACGATCGGTGCCGTCGGGTGGATACCGGCGGTCAGGCGCCTGCGGGACGAGGATGCCTCGGAGCCTTCTAAGCGGCGCTCGACGTAGGCGAAAGCCACGCGAGCCGGGTCAGGGGCTTGCCCAGGGGAACTCGTACAGGTCGCCGTCACTCGTGCGGCGGACGAAGCAGATGGTCTCGGCGTTGGGGAGAAGCTCGCGTGGTACTCGTCGGCTGGAGTGTTGACGGGCGAGGGCTCCGCCGGCGTTCATGAGCGAAGCAGCGGTGGGCGCGAGATGCGCCAACCGGATTGGCCCTGCGGCGAACGAGGCTCGCACGAGGATTGGGTCTCCGGCAGTTGGCCAACCAGCCTGGCTGAATGAGCGGATGCTCGGTCGTTCGGCCAGCAAGGTTGGCCAATCGACTCCCCGGACCACTCTCAGCCGTTACTGGGCCAACTCGCTTGGCAGCTGCCGATGGATCTGCCGATGGATCAGCCGAGCGGCGTGTTGGTGTCCCACTCCTCGAGGGCCTTGCGCACATCGGCGAGGAACGAGCCGACCTGGGCACCGTCGAGCACGCGGTGATCGAACGAGCAGGTCATGTTCATCATGTGCCGGATGGCGATGACGTCCGCCCCGTCGACCTCCATCACGCGGGGCCGCTTGACGATCGCCTCCATCGACAGGATGGCCACCTCCGGCGCGTTGATGATGGGCATCGACGTGACCGACCCGAACCAGCCGGTGTTGTTCACGGTGAACGTGCCTCCCTGCAGCTCGTCGAGCCGCAGCTTGCCCGAGTGGGCGCGGCTGGACACGTCGCGGATCCGTCCGTTCACCCCGCTGATGCTGAGTTGGTCGGCATTGGCGATGACCGGCACGATCAGGCCGTTTTCGATCGCGACCGCGATTCCGATGTTCATCGCCTGCTTGAGGATGATCTTGTCCTCGGCGAACTGGCTGTTCAGGGTCGGGTGCTTGCGCAGGGTCTCGGTGACGGCCTTCACGACCGCCGCGACGTAGCTGAGCGACGCGCCCTCGCGTGCCCTGAAGGCCATGTTGTTGGCCTCGCGCCACTTCACCACGTTGGTCATGTCGACCTCGATGACCGTGTACGCGTGCGGGACGGTCTGCTTGACCTGGGTCATCTTTCTCGCGATGCCCCGGCGCATCTGTGACAGCGGCAGCTCGGTGTCGCCACCGGTCGAAGCAGGGACGGGAGGCGGCGCAGGGGCCGTTGCGGGAGGGGCGGAGGCCGGCGCCTGGCGAGCCTCCGCTGCCTGGGGCTGCGGCTGTGCCGGCGCGGCTGTCGTGGTTGCGGGCTGGGGGGGCGCCTCGGCCGAGGCCGGCTGCGCCCCGCTGTCGATGAAGGCCAGCACATCGTCGCGCGTCACGCGACCGCCGGCTCCGCTGCCATGCAGCTGGGCGACATCGATGTCGTGCTCGCGCACCAGCCGGCGCACCGCCGGGGTCATGCGCGCCGCGCCGTTGCCGGCGCTCGGCGCCGGTTCGGTCGCACCTTCGGACGCCGGCTCGGGTGCCGCTTCCTCCGTCGCCGCCTCTGGCGCCGCCGACTCGGCGGCTTGAGCCTGGGGCTGGGGCTGGGGCTGGGGAGGCTCCGCGCTCGGTTCGGGCTGCTCGTCGGTCGCCGCCTGTGGGGCGTCTTCCTGCTCCTCGACGGCAGCCGGGCCTGCGGCCTCCTCCGCGTGGGCGGGCTCTGGCTCTGGCTGCGGCTCCGCGGCGGCTGGCGCTTCTGCGGCCGGGGCGTCGTCGTCGCTCGCCGCGGACCCCGCGCCCTCGGCGTCGATCTCGGCGACCGGGGTGCCGACGGCCACGGTCTCACCGTCGGGAACCAGGATCTTGGTGACGGTGCCTGCGATCTCGGCCGGCACCTCGGCGTTCACCTTATCGGTGACGACCTCGAAGAGCGGATCGTACTGCTCGACGGTGTCGCCCTCCTTGACGAGCCAGCGCTCGATCGTCCCCTCGGTGACCGACTCGCCCAGCTGGGGCATCTTGATCGTGTTTGCCATCGGTGGTTGGCCTTCCTCTGGTCGCGTCGCCTTGGTCGTTTCGGCTGGTCAGATTGTGGCACGAGCGGTGCGTCGGGCGCGCTTCGCGCCTGGGCTCTCTCGGTCAGTAGGCCGCCAGCTTGCGGGCGGCGTCCACGATGCGTGCCGGCCCGATCATGAACCAGTCCTCGAGCGTGTGGTGATAGGGCACCGCCGGGACATCCGGTCCGGCGAGGCGCGTGACAGGCCCGTCGAGCGACTCGAACGCCCGTTCGCCGATCTCGGCCGCGATCTCAGCGCCGAACCCACCGAAGCGGTTCGCCTCGTGGACCACCAGCGCCTTGCCGGTCCTGCCGACGGAGGCGAGGATCGTCTCGTTGTCGAGCGGGCGCAGCGTGCGCAGGTCCACGACCTCCGCCTCGACGCCGTCCTCGCGGGCGAGGGTCTCCGCCGCCTCGAGAGCGCAGGTACGCATGAAGCCGTAGCAGAAGATCGACAGGTGCTTGCCGGAGCGGGCGACGTCGGCCTTGCCGATGGGGACGACGGTGTCGCCGTCGGGCACCTGGGCCCTGAACAGCCGGTACGTCTTCTTGTGCTCGAAGAACATGACCGGGTCGGGGTCGCGGATGGCGGCCTTGAGCAGGCCCTTGGCGTCGGCGGGCGTCCCCGGTGCGACCACCTTGAGGCCGACGGTCGAGGTGAAGTAGCCCTCGTTCGACTGTGAGTGATAGAGCGCCCCGTGGACCCCGCCGCCGTACGGCATGCGGATCACCATGGGGGCCGTGAACGTCCCGTTCGACCGGTAGTGGATGCGGCTGATCTCCGACACGATCTGGTTGAAGGCGGGATAGACGAAGTCCGCGAACTGGATCTCGGCGATGGGTCGCAGCCCATAGACCGCGGCTCCCATGGCGGCCCCCGCGATCATCCCCTCGGTCAGCGGCGTGTCGAGCACGCGCCGATCGCCGTACTTCGCCCACAGCCCCTCGGTCGCGCCGAAGACCCCGCCCTTCTTGCCGACGTCCTCACCCAGGACCATGACCCGATCGTCGCGTTCCATCTCCTCGTCCATGGCGCCTCGGATCGCCTCGAGGATATTCAGCTCGGCCATCGGTCAATGCCCTCCGTCGCTGATCGCGTCGTGCGGGACGGCGGTGCCGCCGCCGGGGATCGGCTCGGCGTAGACCCGCTCGTGGGCATCGTCGGCCGTCGGCTCGGGTCGGGCCTCGGCGCTCCGGGACGCGTCGTTGACCTCGGCCTTGACCTCGGCGCGGAGGGACTCCTCGCGCTCGTCCGTGAGCACGCCGGCGGCACGAAGCTCGTTCGCGAACTGCGGGATCGGGTCGCGCTCCTTGAGCGCGTCGACCTCGGCCGGATCCCGATAGCGGCGCTGGTCGTCGTCCGATGAGTGGCTCGTCAGGCGCACGACCTGCGCCTCGATCAGGGTCGGCCCGTCGCCGCGCCGAGCCCGCTCGTGGGCTTCCTTCGCCGCCGCGTAGCAGCCGAGGACGTCGCCGCCGTCGACCACGACGCCCGGCATTCCGTAGCCCGCCGCGCGCGCGGCGACCGAGCCGCCGGCCACCTGGCGATCGAGGGGAACGCTGATGGCGTAGCCGTTGTTCTCGCACACGAAGATGACGGGCAGGCCGTGCACGCCGGCGAAGTTCATCGCCTCGTGGATCTCGCCCTGGCTGGACGTTCCCTCGCCGAACTGGGTCATGGCCACCACGTCGTCGCCGCGCACCCAGGCGCCCATGGCGATCCCCACGGCATGCAGGACCTGGGTTCCGACCGGGGACGAGAGCGACACGATGTTGTAGGGCGCGCCACCGTAGTGGCCCGGCATCTGCCGGCCGCCGCTGCTGACGTCGTCGGACTTGGCCAGGTGGGCGGTGATGATGTCCTCTGCGCTCATGCCGAACGTCATCGTTGACGCGATGGACCGATAGAACGGCGCCATCCAGTCGACACCCTTGCGCATGGCCCACGACGTCGCGACCTGGGCGCCCTCGTGGCCCTGGCCCGAGATGATGAACGCGATCTTGCCGGCGCGCTGCATGAGCCACATGCGCTCGTCGACCGCCCGGGCCAGGAGCATGGCCCGATACATCCCCAGCACGTCGTCGTCGGAGAGGCCGAGCTCGGCGTGGCGTGGCCGCGTGTCCGTCTGTGCCATACGGGCTCCCTCCTCGCTAGACGTGGATCGCAGCCCCGTCGACTGCCAGTGCGGCCTCGGCGAGCACCTCGGTCAGGGTGGGATGGGCGTGGACACTCATCGCGATTTCCGCGGCGGTGGCCTCGACCAGGCGCGCCAGGGTCGGCTCGGCCAGCAGGTCCCCGGCGTGCGGGCCGATGATGTGAGCGCCGAGCACGAGGCCGCTCTCCGCATCGGCCACGAACTTCGCGAACCCGTCGATCTCGCCGACGATCGTCGCCTTGCCGAGCGCCCGGAACGGGAAGGAGCCCGACTTGACCTCGTGCCCGGCCGCCTTCGCCTCATCCTCGGTGAAGCCAACCGATGCGATCTGCGGGCGGCAGAAGGTGACGCGCGGCATGAGGTCCATCCGAACCGGCTCGGGCTCGTGGCCGGCCAGGTGCTCGACCGCGACGACCGCCTCGTGGCTGGCAACGTGGGCCAGGGCGTACCCCGGCACGATGTCGCCGATGGCGTACAGGTGCTCGGCGCCGGTGCGCATGTACTCGTCGACCTCGACGTAGCCACGGTCGACGGTCACGCCGTCGATCTCCTCGAGACCGATGTTCGCGGTGAGCGGCTGCCGGCCGACGGCGACCAGGATGACGTCGGCCGTGAGCTCCGACCGCTTCGCGCCGTCCTTCGAGGCCACGACGAAGCTGACGTCGCTCTCGCCCTTGGTGATGCTCTCCGGATCGATCGTGCTGGCGGCATGGATGGAGATTCCGCGCTTCTTGAAGACGCGCGCAAGCTCTCTGCCGACGTCGGGATCCTCGAGGGGCACAATCCGATCCGCGAACTCGACGAGCGTGACCTCGGCGCCGAAGTCGCGGTACATGCTTGCCCACTCGACGCCGATCGCCCCGGCGCCCACGATCGTGACGCGTCCCGGCACGTCGCCGCGGGTGATCGCCTCGTCGGACGTGATGATGAGCCGGCCGTCGTGCTCCAGCCCCGGGAGGAGGCGCGGGGCGCTGCCCGTCGCCAGGATCAGGTTGTCGGCGCTGGCCTCGACGTCGCCGGCATTGCCGCCGGAGACGCGCACGCTGGTCGGCCCGGTGAGCACGCCGTTGCCCTGCAGCACGGTGATCTTGTTCTTCTTCATGAGGAACTCGACGCCGCCGACGTGCTTCTCGATGACGGCGTCACGCCGCTTCGCCAGCGCGCCGTAGTCGAGGCTGATGCCCTCATGGCCGGCCAGGCCGAACTCGGCGCCGCGCTGGGTGACGCGGTGCAGCAGGTCGGCCGTCTCGAGCAGCGCCTTCGAGGGGATGCAGCCGCGGTTCAGGCACGTCCCGCCGAGGCGGTCGCGCTCGACGAGGCCGACGCTGAGCCCGAGCTGGGCGGCGCGGATGGCACCGACGTAGCTCATGCCCCCGCCGAGGATGAGCAGGTCGAATCGTTGCGGCTCGGCCATCGGTCTCAGGCCACCGTCGTTGCCGGCCGTGCGGCGTCGGCGACGAACGGCGTCCCCTCGTGCTCGCCCAGGCGCCGGCGCCAGCCGTCCGGGACGGGCATCGGGCGGGCGGCGGCGTAGTCGTACGTGACGAGCACCGTCTGCACCTCGCCGACCAGACGGCCGTCCGGGCCCGCCGTCATGCGATGGCGCATCCCGAAGCTGGTGTGACCGATCCGGTCGACTCGGGTCTCGACCGTCACCTCTTCGCCGAACTCGATCGGCGAGCGGTAGTCCAGCTCCACGCGCGCCAGGATGAGCGGAAGGCGATCGAACCCCGTGTCGGGCTGCAGGACGTCGAGCAGGTAGCGGATCCGCGCGAGCTCGACATAGCTGAAGAAGACCGCGTTGTTCACGTGCCCGAAGGCATCGATGTCGCGGAAGCGCACCTGCAGGGCCGTGCGGTGGCGGAACTCATCGGTCACGGGGCGCCATTCTAGCGGAGGGTCACGGGTTGATGGCCGGAGCGCACCGTCCGGACGTCTCCACGGTGCGGTCGATCGCCCCGTTCACGGATGCTGCGCGACCGTGACCGCCTTTCTCAGAAGCTCCTCGTCCACGGTCAGCAGCGGGATGTTGAGTGCGGATGCCAGCGCGGCATAGCTCGCATCCGGCCCGCCAAGACCCTCTGCGAGCCATGCCGCCAGCTCGGCGACCGGCGGATCGCGCAGCTCGAACCCGAGGTGCCCCAGCTCGGTGGCAAGGTGCGCCAGGCGGTCCGCCGGCCAACCCATGCGCCGCGCGGCAACATCAAGGATCTCAAGCGGGAGAGTCCGGGGCGCGACGATCGCCAGAGCACCCCGCTCGTACTCGGCCCGCAGGGCTCGAGCCGGACCGGACGCACCGGTGAACCACCCGAGAATCAGGGCACTGTCGGCCACGACCCGCCTCACCTGCGACCTCGAAATTCCCGGATCGCGCCCGCGTGGTCGACGTCCGGGACGTCGGCGAAGAGCCCGTCGAGCGCCTGGAGCGCGGCCGTCACGACGGGATCGAGCCTGGACGATTCGCCGGCGCCGATGTCGCGGACGGCGAGGTCGGCCAGGTAGCCGCTCCGGGTCAGGTCTCGTCGGGTCGCGGCTCGGTCGACGCGGGCCAGCAGCCGCTCGTCGATGGAGATCAGGACCCGCCGTGCTGGCACGCTCGGGAGTATGACGGATCCCGAAAACCCCAGGGCTCTAGAGTGCCTCGCCGATGCGGCCCATGAGGCCGGCCAGCAGCGTCGTCCTCGGCACCACGCTGGTGAGGTCGAGCCACTCGTCGACACTATGATCGTCGCCCCCGATCGGCCCGAGACCGTCGAGCGTCGGCAGCCCCATCGCTGCCGTGGTGTTCGCGTCCGATGCGCCCCCGGTGGCCGCGTCCTTCAGGTCGAAGCCGAGCTCGGCGGCGATCGAAGCGGCAAGCGCGACAAGCCTCCCCGTGGCCTCCGTTCGCTCCATGGGCGGATGGCCGGCGGTCCGACGCAGGCTGACGGTGACACCGTCGACGGTCGGGGATGCGGCGATGCGCTCGACCTCGGCTGCGGCCGCCTCGAACGCGTCGACGGTGGCTGCCCGCATGTCGACCTGCAGCTCGCAGCGCTCGGCCACGACGTTCGGCCGTGTTCCACCGTGGATGACACCGGCGTTGACCGTGACCGTCGGCCAACGGCCGTTCATCGCATGGAGGGCGAGCACCTGGTGCGACGCCTCGAGGATCGCGGACCGGCCCTTCTCCGGCTCGACCCCGGCATGCGCCGCGCGGCCGACGACCTCGACGTGGTAGTCGGCAATTCCCTTCCGCGCGCCGACGATGTCGCCGTTGGCACGCGCGCACTCGAGCACGAGGGCGACGTCGTGGTCGGAGGCGAGCGCGCGGATGGCCGGCGTGCTGAACGGTGAGCCGATCTCCTCGTCCGGGTTGGCGACGAAGGTGACGGCCGGCCGCATGCCGGCCTCGATGAGTGCGGAGATGGCATGCAGCCCGCCCAGGAGCCCGGCCTTCATGTCTGTCACGCCCGGGCCGGTGGCGCGATCGCCACTCGACCGATACGGGCGCGCCGCGGCCGTGCCCGGGTCGAAGACCGTGTCCATGTGGCCGATCAGCAGGAGGCGGGGACCGTCGCCGGCAACCCGCCCGATGACGAGATCGCCGAGCCGGCGGCCCCCATCGTTGGGGTGGTGTGACAGGCGCTCGACATGTGCGCCGATCTCGCGCAGCGCGTCGGCCACGACGTCGGCGACCCGGTTGACGCCGTCGGGCGTGTACGACCCGCAGTCGACGTTGACGAGCATCTCGAGCTCAGCCAGGTAGCGCGGCAGGCGCACGTCGATGATGCGGCGCAGCGCGGTGAGGTCTGGCATGAGGACCAATATACTCAGGCCCATGCCGCCTGACGCCGGGCAGCGCGATGGCGACGTCGAGCTGGTCGAGCTCCGTATCCTGGATGGTCCGAATCGGTTCTTCACGCGCCCCGCGGTGAAGCTCGAGTTCGTCGGTGCTCAGCCTGGCCAGGCGGCCGAGGCGGCAGCCAGCGCGGCGCTGGCCGTCAAGCGCCTCTCCCTGGCGCTCGACCTGCCGGAGCCGCGGATGACGATGCGGCACTCCTTCGACCGGCTGCGCACGGCCTTCGCCTTCCCGTGGCGGCGCCGGACGATCAGCCAGGCCATCGGCAGCGCCGCGGCACGCCTGGCGCTGGGGCGATCGACCGACCGCCGCGAGCTTTCCGGGCTGCGGGCAACGGCGCTCGGCCCGTTGCCGCACCTGCCGAAGGCGCACATCCCGATCGTTGCCATCACCGGCACGAACGGGAAGAGCACGACGACGCGGCTGATCTCCCACATCGCATCGCAGGCCGGCCGCAAGGTCGGGATGACCAACTCGGACGGGATCTACGTCCGCAATGAGCTCATCGAGGCCGGGGACTGGACCGGCTTCGGCGGGGCGGGTCGCGTGCTCGCAGAGCCCGGGCTCGACCTGGCGGTGCTCGAGACGGCGCGCGGCGGCATCCTGCTGCGCGGCGTCGGCTACGCGGCGAACGACGTCAGCGTCGTGACGAACGTGACGGCCGACCACCTGGGGCTGCAGGGAATCGACACGGTCGACGAGCTGGCAGAGGTGAAGGGCACGATCGTGCGCATCACGAAGCGCGACGGCTGGGCCGTGCTGAACGCCGACGACCACCGCGCATGGGCGATGCACCGCCGCACCAGGGCCAACCTCTACGTCTTCAGCCTCGAGCCTCGGTCCGCGCGCGTGGAGCGCGTCCTGGACGAGGGCGGCCGCGCCGCCGTGCTGGAGGATGACGTCCTCGTGCTGCTCGGGGCCGGAAGGCGGCCGCGCCGCCTCGCCCCTGCTGCCAAGCTGCCCGTGACCGTGGCCGGCCTGTCGCGCTTCAACGTCGCCAACGCCCTGGCGGCGGCGGCGGCCTGCGATGCGCTGGGGCTCTCGACGGCGCGCATCGCCCGCGGACTGCGCTCCTTCGCCCAGGACGCGGCCTCGAACCCGGGGCGGCTCAACCTGTTCGAGCGCCGTGGGAGCTACGTCGTCATCGACTTCGCGCACAACGAGGCGGGCCTGCGCGGCCTGCTCGACGTGGCCCGCGCGGTGGCAGGACGGCACCGGGTGAGGCTCGCCTTCGGGACGGCCGGCGACCGGACGGACGAGATCCTGACTGCGCTCGGCGTCCTGGCGGGCGGTGCGGACGACCTCGTCATCGCCGAGAAGCGTCACTACCTGCGCGGCCGCACGCTGGAGGGGATGAACGAGCTCATGCGGGCCGGCGCTCGCCGGGGCGGTTACAACGGCGAGATCGAGGCGCACCCGACCGAGGCCGACGCGCTGAAGGCGCTCCTGAGCCGTGCCCGGCGCGGCGACGTGTGCGCCGTGATGGCGCACGTCCAGCGAGCCGAGCTGTTCGCGTGGCTGGAGGCCGAGGGATTCACGTCGGTGGGCACCGATCGGCTGCGCGAGGTGATCGGGAACTAGGCCCGCGTCGCTCGGCCGCCATCGGCGGACCGGAGCGTTACAGCTCCAGGTCGACCTCGTCCTCCGCGCCGATGACGCCGACCACGGCACGCAGACCTTCGGTCTCGCTGGCCGCCCCGTGCTGGCGCCGCTGGAGCTCCTTCCAGACCTGGTTCGCATGGTCGACGCACACGACGACCACGTCGCCATCGCGCGCGATGTCGAGTGCATGGCGGGTCGCCTCGAGCTCGTCGAGGACCGTCGTGATCGTCTCGACACGAGATACGGCGGCGCCTCGCACGCCCTTCTCGATGAGCGTGGCGGTGCCGCCCCGTGGGCGGCCGCGGTTGTTCTCGTCCTCGCGGATGACGATCTCGTCGAAGTACGCCGCGGCGGCCTGCCCCAGCTCCACGATGTCCTCGTCGCGTCGGTCGCCGGCGGTGGCGATGACGGCGATGCGCCGGCCGGTCACGGGCGCGCGGGCGCCTCCCGCCGACGGCTGGGTAAGGCGGTCGACGAACTCGCCGACCGCGCGCACGGCGGGCGGGTTGTGGGCGTAGTCGACCACGACGCGGTAGCCGTCGAGCTCGAACATGTTGAGCCGGCCTGGAGCCATGTAGTACGACGTCGTGAAGGTGCGCAGCCCCTGGCGGATGTCGTGGAGGTGCGCGCCGGCTGCCCATGCCGCCGCCGTGGCGGCGAGGGCGTTCTGCACGTTCATGCGCGCCCGACCCTCGAAGGTGGCCGGGATGAGGTGGGTCCAGACCAGCGACATCGACTTGCGACCCTGGCGCAGCACGATCATCTCGCCGTTCCGTCCCTGCTCGAGGGTCACCGCGCGCCGCCCGCGTGAAGCCTGGAACTTCAGGCGCTCGTTCTCCGGGTCCATGCTGAAGTAGATGACCGATCCCGAGCAGGCGCGGGCCATCGCGGCAACCAGCGGGTCATCGGCGTTGAGGACCGCGACGCCGTCGCGGGGGACGGCCTCGACCACCACGCGCTTCACGTCCGCCAGCTGCTGGATGCTGTCGATGCCACCCAGCCCGAGGTGGTCGCCGGTGACGTTGAGGACGACCGCAACGTCATTGCGCTGGTAGCCGAGGCCCTCGCGCAGGATGCCGCCGCGCGCGACCTCGAAGACGGCGAAGTCGACGGTCGGGTTCTGGAGGACCATGGAGGCAGACTTCGGGCCGGATGCATCGGCACGGCGCACGATCCGGCCGTCGACGTAGATGCCATCGGTGCTGGTCAGCCCCACCTTGCGGCCCATCCCCTTCATGACGTGGCTGATCATCCGGGCCGTCGTCGTCTTGCCGTTCGAGCCGGTCACGGCCACGATCGGAATGCGCGCGTCGGCGCCCGGCGGGAAGAGCATGTCGATGACAGGCTTGGCCACGTACTGCGACTCACCCTCGGTGGGGTGGGTGTGCATCCGGAAGCCGGGGGCAGCGTTGACCTCCACGATCCCGCCACCGGTCTCGCGGACCGGGACACTGACGTCGGGGCAGATCAGGTCGATGCCCGCGATGTCGAGGCCCACGACGCGCGCCGCCAGCTCGGCGAGCTCCACGTTGTCGGGATGCGCCTCCTCGGTGCGGTCGATGCTGATGCCGCCGGTGCTCATGTTGCCCGTGCGCTTGAGGTACACGCGCTGGCCCCGAGGCGGGACGTCGGACAGCTCGAATCCCTGTTCGCGCGCATAGGCGATCGACTCGTCGTCGAGCTTGATGCGGGTCAGCACCTTCTCGTGCCCGATGCCGCGCCTCGGGTCGGCGTTCGTTGCGTCGACGAGGTCGGTCACGCTGTGCCGGCCGTCGCCGTCGACGTGGGCTGGCACGCGCTGGGCCACGGCACGGAGCACGCCGCCGATGACGAGGCACCGATAGTCATTGCCGATCAGGAACGACTCGACGACGACGGAGCCGCCGCGGCTCTGGCTGCGCGCGATGCGATACCCGTCCCGCACGGCGTCGTCGTCGGCAAGGTTGAGCATGACGCCGCGCCCGTGGTTGCCGTCGAGCGGCTTGACCGCCACCGGCAACCCGATGCGCACGGCCGCGGCCACCGCGGCGTCCTCGTCGCGCACCACCTCGGCGCGCGGCACGGGCACGCCGGTGGCCGCCAGCAGCCGGTTCGTCAGCTTCTTGTCGCCGGCGATGTCGACCCCCAGCGAGCCGGTCTGGCTCGTCATCGTGGCGCGGATGCGCTTCTGGTGGACGCCATGCCCGAGCTGCACGAGGGACTGGTCGTTGAGGCGAATGGACGGGATGTCGCGCAGTGCCGCCTCGTCCAGGATGGCCTGCGTCGAGGGTCCGAAGGCGGCCCGCTCGCTGAGCAGGATCAGCTGCTCGAGCTGCGCCCGGAAGTCGAAGCCCGGCTCCGCCTCGACGAGGTGGTTGACGAGCCGCACGGCCAGCTTGCCGGCGGCCATCCCGACGGCTTCTTCGCCGAACGTGTAGACGACGTGGTAGCGACCGGGCTCGCCGGTGCCACGCGTCTTGCCCCTGCCGACTTCGGTTCCCGCCTCGCGCTGGAGCTGGAGCGCGATGTGCTCGGCCACATGGCCGACCCAGGTGCCATTGTGGAGGCGGTCCTCGAATCCGCCGACGCGGCCGGTGCCGCAGGTGTGCTGGCCGACGCCGGGAAGCATCTCGAGCAGTGCCTCCACGAAGCCGGGAATCGTGTTCGACGGAAAGTGCTCCAGCACCCCGAGATCGACGATCAGCTTGATGGCCGGTTCGTAGTTCCAGTAGTTCGGCCCGCGGTAGACGCGCGTCTCGGCGATCTTCAGCTCGGCGCGCGGCATGGAGCCGGGGGGAGGCACCGGGACGGCGCGCCTGCGCCCCGCCGTCGATCGCCTGGTTGGCGCGCTCACTCGCTCGCCTCCTTGCTCATGCGCCGCGATCGATAGGCACGACGGGCGGCGCGCTCGGGGGCAGCGTCGTCGGCGCCTTCCGCGGCGATGCGTCGGATGAGGCGGCGAGTCTGGTTGGTGGCGGCCTGGAGGCTCGCCAGCTCGCGGTCGGTGGCGCTGACAGGACGCAGCGGGGCCATCAGCTTGCGCTTGCGGATGTCGAACCGGTAGCCCGACGGGAGCGAATGCAGGGTCACGCCCGACACCATGATCGGCCGGTGGCGCTTGACCTCGTACGCATCGGTCTGGAGCTGTGCGGGGTCGACGATCGTGACCGAGCCCTTGCCGATGACCTCGAGGATCCCGTTCGGGCTCACGAGGGCGGCGGTGTCCTCGTCGATCCCGATCCCGAGCAGGGCGGGAGACTGCGCCACGAGGGCCAGCAGCCGCCCGAACCGGTTGCGCTGCTCGAAGTGCTGGTCGATCAGGACGCCGGGCAGCAGCCCCAGGCCGGCGCTCATCTGCGTCATGCGCTGCTTCGGCGTCGCGCCACTCGTGCCGAACGCGACCATGTGGCTGGCGATGGCCGACGCACCTGCGCTCGTGCCGGCCACCATCGCCCCGCGCCGATGGCGTTCGATCAGGGCCTTGCCGAGCAACGTGCCGCCGATCACGCTCGACAGGCGAAGCTGGTTGCCGCCGGTCATGAAGATGGCCGTGGCGTCGTCGAGCATCGACACCAGGCGCCTGTCATTGGCATCGTCGCGCACGAGCGGGCGCATGCCGTGCACGTCCCCGATCCCGAGCTGGCGGAAGAGCGACAGGTAGAGGTCGGTGGCCTCGTCGCCGAGGGACGAGGCGGTCGAGATGATGACGATCCGCGCGTCGCTGCCGCCGGCCAGCGCGACGAAGCGCGCCAGGATCTGGCGCTGGCGGAGCTTGTCCTCGGCTCCGCCGATCATGAGCAGGTGACCGGCCCGGGCCTGCCCGGGGCTGGGCGTGGCAGGCATGCCGCGCAGCATAGCGAACTGAGGCAGGCAGAGCCTCACGCTAGACTCGGTCGGATGTCAACGACCGCGCCCGCCCGCTCGGAGATGCGCGACTACTACGAGGTCCTGGGCGTGGAGCCGTCCGCGTCGAGCACCGCGCTGCGCGTCGCCTTTCGCGACGCCGTCCTACGCCACCATCCGGACCGCGCGCCGTCGTCGGACGTCGCCACGCGGCGGACATCGATCCTCAATCGAGCCTGGGCCGAGCTGCGCGACCCGTTGCGCCGGCTCCACTACGACCATGCGCTCGAGGCAGGTCGGGCCGAGACGCTCGACTGGCCGCTCGACCAGGGCGAGGCACCGCGCATCCGGCGGCGCCACTCTCGCCGGTTCGATCCGGACGAGCCCAGCCCGTGGCACCAGCCGCAGTGGCGCTCGTCCGCAGGCTTCCGCGTGCCGGCCGAGGTCTTCATGGCCGGACCGGCCGCGCAGGAGCGCTGGATCGTCGAGAACCACATCGCCGGAGAGGACTGGCGCGAGCACACCGAGCGCTATTGGCTGCGTTTCGCCGCGCGACACTACGCCGAGCGAGGGCGGGTCGCGGACTGGCTCGGTGCCCTGGAGCGGATCGTCGCGCAGGAGCCACCGCTGGCCGAGATCGTGGACGCGAACCTGCGGGACGCGTACATCGCCGCGGGCGAGGAGCTGCGCGGAGCAATCACGCTGCGGACGATCGCAGAGCGTCACCCGCCTGGATCGTCGCGGCGTCATTGGGCCGAGCGCGAGCTGCGCGTCATGCTCGGCGTGTACCGCGACGCGCATGTCCGGCGTGGCCCGGCGGCACGTCGCGCCGAGAACGCCGAGCTGCTCCTCAACTTTCTCGAGTCACTCGAGGTGGAGCCCAGCTTCACCGACTACCGGGCCGCGATCGTTGCGCACAAGCGCGCAGGCAACATGGGAAGGGCGGCCGAGCTGGTGGAGCGCGTGATGGCGGCCCCGGTGCCCGAGCCGGGCCGGTGGTTCAGCCTCATCCAGCTCCTGACCGAGGCCGGACAGCTCGACCGCGCCTCCGCGCTGCTGGCCGAGATCGCCCGCGGCGAGCGGCCGGCCGCGCTCGACCCGCGACGGGTCCATGGACCGTGGCGTCGGATCGCGGTGGCGCGCGAGCGCCTCGCCCGTGCCCGACGGCGTGCGCCCCGCCCTGCCGCCGCGTCGTGATCGGGCCGTGAAGCTCCTCGAGTTCGACCGGCGCGCGCTGCTCGGCGCGAATGCCGGCGCCGGAGCGGCGCTCCTCGGCGCCTGGCTGGCCCGCTCGCAGCCGGAGCACCTGCCCTACACGGTGCTCCTCGTGCTGGCCATCGCCATCGTCGGGTTCGTGGTGGGCTACGCGGCCGCCGCGTGGGCCTACCTGGTCGGGACGGCGGTCGTTCTTCTCGCGCTCGCCGGCCAGGAGCCCTGGTCATTCAGCGACACGGTGCAGTTCATCGCCTTCCTCTTCGGCTCGCCGGTCATCGTCTTCCTGGCCAGGCGCGCCGAAGCTCATCGCGAGGTCGCCGGGCGCGCCCTCGCGGCCAGCCACGACGCCCGCCGGCAGGCGGACGTGGAACGCGAGCGCCTGGAGCGCGCGAGCCGCGAGCTCGACGACGCCCTCGCGTCCGCGGAGCGTGAGCGAGCACGGCTCGAGGAGGTGGCCGAGGCCATCCCGGAGCCGCTCGTCGTGTATGACGATCAGCTCCGTGGAACCTACGGCAATCGCGCGGCCCTGCGCCTCTTTGGCCGGAGCTTCTTCGAGCGGCCGCTGGATGACTGGGGTCGAGCGACCGAGCCGCGCGATGAGCAGGGGACGGCCCTGGAACGGTCGGACTGGCCACAGGTGCGCGCACAACAGGAGCCGTTCCGACGGCGGCTGACGCTGCGCATCCCGATGTCCGGACGCGACGTGATCGTCGACACCGAGGGCACGCCGATCCCCGGTGGCGGGGCGGTGCTGCTGCTGCGTGACATCGGGAAGGAGGAGGACCAGCGACGCCGCCTCTCCCGCTTCGCCAGCTTCGTGGCGCATGAGCTGCGCAATCCGCTCGCCGTGGCCAAGGCGCGGACCGAGCTCGCGCAGCGCGACCCCGCCATGCCGGCACGCGCGGCCGGCCACTCTGCCCGGGCGCTGGAGTCGATCGACGCGGCGATCGGCATCCTCGAGCGGCTCGAGCTCTACTCGCGCGCGGACACCGGGAATGTCGAGGCGCGTCGCGAGCCGTTCGAGCTCGGCCCGGCGCTCGCGGCCGCCATCGAGCGCCTGCGGGCGCGCGGCTCCGATCGCCCGGTGCGTGTCGCGGCCCCGGACAACGTCAGGGTGCTCGGCGACAGGCACCTCAGTGAGCAGGCGATCACGAACCTGCTCACGAACGCCGACCGCTACTCGACGGCGGGTGGGGCGATTCACGTCGAGGTGCGCGACGGGGAGCAGGTGATCCTGCGCGTGCGGGACGAGGGGCCCGGGATCGGCGACGACGTTGCCCGCAGGCTGTTCCGGGACCGGGTCTCGGCTGGCAGGGGACTCGGGCTCGGCCTCTTCCTGGTCAAGGCCACGATGGAGGCCATGGGAGGCTCGGTCCACCTCGAACAGCGGGCGCCGCAGGCGGTGTTCTCGCTGCGGTGGGCCAGGCCGCCCGCGGACCAGGGCGAACCTGGGACCTGACGGGCTTGACGTTGTTGCGCTACTGCTTTAGCGTGCTAAAGCAATGACGCATCAACCTGAGCAACCGGGAACGCGGCCCGAGCGCCTTCCTCCTCCGGCGACCAGCCTGAAGCCGTCCGGCGAGGACCGCTGGATGAGCGACGCAGCGCGCGAGCTGGGCGCCGCCGTCGCGTCGCTGCGCGACGCTGACGAAGCGCTCCGCTTCCTGCGCGACCTGTGCACGGTCAACGAGCTACGCGAGTTCGCCGCGCGCTGGGGAGTGGCGAGGCTGCTCGATGCCGGCACGAGCTACCACGAGATCAGCGAGCGCACCGGGGCATCGAGCGCCACCATCAGCCGCGTCAACCAGTGGCTCCGGTACGGGCGCGACGGATACCGCCTGGTGCTCGACCGCCAGGCGCGAGCTCGGCGACGGAAGCGATGACGTCCGCGGCGCCGCTCCGCCTGGCCGTTCCGAACAAGGGTCGCCTGGAGGCACCCGCCGTCGAGCTGCTGCGGGGCGCCGGGCTCGAGTTCGAGCTGTCCGAGCGACGGCTCAGCGCCGGCGTGCGCAACGCCGACATCGAGCTCCTCTTCGTGCGCACGGAGGACGTCGCCGAGTACGTTGCCGATGGCCTCGTCGAGCTCGGCCTCACCGGAGCCGACCTCGTCGCGGAGCACGGCGGCGCGCTGCGCACGATCCTGCCGCTCGGCTTCGGAGCCTGCTCGCTCGTGCTCGCGGTTCCGCGCGACGCCGCGGTGACCTCCGTCACCGACCTGGCCGGCTGCCGCATCGCCACCTCCTTCCCGCGAGTCACGGCCGCCTTTCTTGCCGATGCCGCCGTCGAGGCGCAGGTCGTCGAGGTCCGAGGTGCGGTCGAGGTCACTCCCCAGCTCGGCGTCGCGGACGCCGTCGTCGACCTCGTCGCATCCGGGAGCACGCTGCGGGTCAACGGGCTGCGGCCGATCGCCACGCTCCTCGCCTCGGAAGGGGTCCTCGTCGCGCGCGACGGCACCGCCGACGGCGATGAGCGAGTCGGCGGGCTGGTCGACATGCTGCGCAGCGTGCTGGACGCGCGCGGCCGCGAGTACATGATGATGAATGCCCCGGCCGACGCCCTCGATCGCATTCGCGCCCTCATCCCCGGACTCTCCGGTCCCACCGTCATGCCGCTGGCCGACCCGGCGTTCATCGCCGTCCACTCCGTCGTGGAGCGCAGCCAGCTGTGGCGGATCGTCCCGGCCCTGAAGGCAGCCGGCGCACGCGACATCCTTGTGGTGCCGATCGAGAAGGTCGTGCGATGAGCGTCCTGCCGCGCGTCGCCTGGGCCCAGCTCGACGCGGCGGCGCGCCGGGCGTGGATCGATGCCCTGCGTCCCGCGCAGCCGGAGGTCGACGTGCGGGCCATCCTGGACGACGTCCGCGACCGCGGCGATGCCGCGCTGCGCGAGCTGACCGCGCGCCACGACGGTGCGGACCTCACCGACCCGTGGGTCACGCCCGGGGAGCTCGACGCAGCGTCGGTCGGGCCCGATCTGGAGGCGGCCCTCGAGTCGGCGGCCGGCGCCATCCGCCGCTACCACGCCGAGCAGCGGAACGCGCTTCGCGCAGAACGCCGGGTGCGCACCGCTCCCGGGGTCACGGCCTGGCGTCGATGGCAACCGATCCAGCGGGCCGGTGGCTACGTGCCGGGTGGCCGGGCGGCCTATGCGAGCAGCGTCCTGATGCTCGCCATTCCAGCACGGCTGGCCGGCGTGGACGAGCTCGTCATCGCGACCCCGCCGCGGCCCGACGGATCCGTCCCGGCGGCAGTCCTCGCCGCGGCCCGCATCGGCGGCGTGGACCGAGTGCTGAAGGCAGGCGGCGCACAGGCGATCGCCGCGCTCGCCTACGGCACGGCATCGGTCCCGGCGGTCGACAAGATCTTCGGCGCCGGCAACGCGTGGGTCACCGCGGCCAAGCGGGCGATCGGCACGCGCGTCGCGATCGACCTGCCGGCCGGCCCATCAGAGTGCATCGTCCTGGCCGATGGCGGGGCAGATGCAGAGCTCGTTGCGCTCGACCTGCTGGCCCAGGCGGAGCACGGCCCCGACTCGGTCGCGATCGTCATCAGCGACGCTCCTGCGCTCCTGGCCGCGGTCGATGGGGCGCTCGACCGGCTTTCGCGCGAGGTCGACACCGGATCGCGAGCCCTGGACACCATCCGACACCACGGCGCCGCGGTCGTGGTCGAGGATCTGTCGGCGGGCCTCGACGCGGTCAACGCCATCGCCGCAGAGCACGTCAGCATCCAGTGCGGAGGGGCCGATGCGATCGCCGCCGGCGTCCGGAATGCCGGGGCGGTCTTCATCGGTCCGTGGTCGCCCGTCGCGGCCGGCGACTATGCGACCGGCACGAACCACATCCTGCCGACGGGCGCCGCATCGCGCGCATGGAGCGGCGTGGGTGTCGAGTCGTTCGGCCGCTGGATCGAGGTCCAACGCCTCACGCCTGCGGGCGTCCGCCACCTCTCGCCGACGGTCGAGCTGATCGCGGCGGCGGAGGTTCTCCCCGCGCACGGAGCCAGCGTGCGCGCCCGTGCCGAGCGCGCGATGGAGGCTGCCGTCGCCGATGACCCGATCGACCTGTTGCGCCGGCCCGGCCCGGTGACCGCGTACCCCGCCGAACCGTCGGACGAGGAGCTGGCCGCGATCGCGGGACTCCCGGTGGCGTCGATCGTGCGCGCCGACATGAACACGCTGGGTGGCGGCCCACTCGCGGCCGTGCGCGATGCCGTGGCCACGTTCGACGCGAGTCGCGTCCCGGAGTACGGCGACCTCGCCTACGCGCGTCTGCGCGCGGCGCTGGGCGCCCGGCTGGGCGTGGATCCGCGACGGGTCGTGCCCGGCGCCGGAGCCGACGAGCTGATCCGGCTGGTCACGACGCTGGCCGTGGCCGATGGCGACGCCGTCCTCGTGCCGACGCCGACGTTCGCCATGTTCGCCGTCGAGGCCCGCCTGGCCGGGGCACGGGTGATCGAGCTGCCGCGCGAGCGACCCGGCTGCCGCCAGCCCGTGGGCGAGATCCGCGCGATGGCGGACCGCGAGTCGGCGAGGCTGGTCTGGCTGTGCACCCCGAACAACCCCACGGGCGACGCCTATTCCCTCGACGAGACACGCGCCCTGGCCGACGGCCTCGGGGCGCTGGTGTGCGTCGACGAGGTCTACCTGGAGTTCGGCGAGGACTCGACCGAGGTCGCCCCGGGATCGACCTCTGCCATCAACCTCCAGGACGACCTGCCCAACGTGCTCGTGCTGCGCTCGCTCGCGAAGTCGCATGGCCTCGCGGGAGCGCGCGTCGGCTACCTCGTCGTCCCCGACGGCCTGGCCGATCGGCTCGACGCCGTTCGCCTGCCGCTCTCGATCGGCGCACCGTCGGAGGCGCTGGCCATTGCCGCGCTCGCGGCAGACGACGAGGCACGCCGTCGCCGGCGCGCGGTGATCGCCGCGCGCGTCCGGCTCGACGAGGCGCTGCGGCTGCTCGGCTGCGAGACGCTCCCATCGGTGACGAACTTCGTCGCCTTCCGCCCGGGGGCGGGCGCGGCCGAGATCGATGCGGCGCTGCTTGCCCGTGGCGTGGCGGTGCGGCGCTACGACTCGGGTCCGATGGCCGGCTGGCTGCGCGCCACGGCGCGGCCGGAGGAGGAAGGGGAGCGGCTGCTGGCCGCGATGAAGGAGGTGCTGTCATGACCCGCATCGGGACCTCGGAGCGGACCACGGCCGAGACGAGCATCCGCGTGCGCGTCGACCTCGACGGCACGGGCCGGGTGACGGTCGAGACACCGATCGGCTTCCTCGACCACCTCCTGACCCTGTTTGCCCGCCACGCGCTCGTCGATCTCGAGCTGCATGCCAGCGGAGACGTTCATGTCGACGAGCATCACACCGTCGAGGACACCGCGCTCGTCCTGGGCCGCGCGATCGATACCGCGCTCGGCGAGCGCGTCGGGATCAGGCGCTACGGCGACGTGCGGCTGCCCATGGACGAGGCCCTGGCCCTGTGTGCCGTCGACCTCGGGGGACGGGCGTACGCCGACATCGAGCCGCGGCCCGATCCGATGACGGCCGCGAACCCGTGGCTCGAGCTGTGGCCGCACTTCGTCGAGACGCTGGCGCGCGAGGCGCGCGCATCGGTCCATCTCGAGGTGCGCAGGGCACGCAGCACGCACCACCTGGTCGAGGGCGGGGCGAAGAGCCTGGCCCGTGCTCTGTGCGCGGCATGGGAGCCCGACCCACGCCTGGCGGACGTCACCGACGCGGTGCCCAGCAGCAAGGGGACGCTGCGGTGATCGCGGTCGTCGACTTTGGCGCGGGCAACACGCGATCCGTCCTGCGGGCGCTCGCCGCCGCGGGCGCCGACGCGCGACTCGTGGCCACCCCGGAGGGCCTCGAGACCGCGGACCGGCTCGTGCTGCCCGGCGTCGGGGCCGCCCCATCCGCCGTGGATGCGCTCGCCGCGCGCGGGCTCTGGGAGCCGGTTCGCCGATGGGGCGCCGCCGGCCGCCCGCTGCTGGGCCTGTGCCTGGGTGCCCAGCTCCTCCTGGAGGGCTCGGACGAGGGCGATGCGCCCGGTCTCGGCCTGATTGCAGGGCGATGCCGCGCGTTCCCCTCCCCGGAGGCCGGTGGCCCGCGACAGGTGCCGCACATCGGCTGGAACGAGGTCCGCCTGCGGGACGCGGCCTTCGACGCCTACTTCGTGCACGGCTACTGGCTCGACGCCGACCCGGAAGCGGTGGCCGGCTGGACCGAGGTCGCCGGATTTCGGTTCCCGTCCCTCCTGCGCAGCGGGGGGTTGACCGGCACCCAGTTCCATCCCGAGAAGAGCGGGCCGACCGGGCGCGCGCTGCTGGCGGCCTTCGCGCGCGGTGCACTCGATGGGCGGCCGATCGAGGCGGCGGCATGGAGCTGATCTGCGCCATCGACCTGCTCGACGGCGGCGCGGTGCGGCTGGTGCAGGGAGACTACGCGCGGCGCATCGCCGCGGGGGCGGGTCCGGTCGAACTGGGCCGCCGCTTCGTGGCTGCCGGCTGCCGGCGCCTCCACCTCGTCGACCTGGCGGGGGCGCGTGCCGGACGCCCCATCCAGCTGGAGCTGATCGGGAAGGTGGCCGCGGCCGCGCGAGCCAGCGCACCCGACGTGCGTATCGAGGCCGGCGGCGGGCTCCGCACCGCGGCCGACGTCGACGCGCTGCTCGCCGTCGCCGACGATGCCCTGCTCGGCACGGCCGCCATCGAGCGGCCGAGCTTCGTGCGCGAATGCGCCGATCGCCATCCGGGCAGGGTTGGCGTTTCGCTCGACGTGCGCGACGGGCGTGCCGCCCTGGATGGCTGGGTCCGCACCGGCAGGGCGGACGCGACCGGGCTGGCCCGGCAGCTCGTCGAGGCCGGTGCCGGTCGGCTGGTCGTCACCGACACCGCGCGAGATGGGACGCTGGCCGGCCCGAACTTCGAGCTGCTGGCCACGCTTCGAGCGGCGCTGCCCACGACGACCCTCGTCGCGTCGGGTGGCATCGCCTCGCTCGACGACCTCCGCGCCGTTGCCGCCATCGGCTGTGACGGGGCGATCGTCGGCCTTGCCCTGCTGAGCGGCGCGATCGACCCGGCCGAGGCGCTGGCGGTGCTGGCGTGACGCTCCGGAAGCGGATCATCGCCTGTCTCGACGTGACGAACGGGCGGGTCGTGAAGGGAACGAGATTCGCCGACCTCGTCGACGCCGGCGACCCCGTGGAGCTGGCCGCCCGCTACGGCGCCGATGGCGCCGACGAGATCACGATCCTGGACATCGGAGCCACGCTGGACGCGCGCCCGGCGCTGCTCGACCTGATCTCGCGCGCGGCGACCGCGCTCGACGTGCCGCTGGGCGTCGGCGGCGGCGTGCGCAGCGTCGACGACGCGGCCGCGCTGCTCGACGCGGGCGCCGACAAGGTTGCCGTCAACTCGGCTGCGCTGCGCGATCCATCCCTCGTCGGGCGCCTGGCCGATCGCCTCGGTTCGCAGTCGGTCGTGGTGGCGATCGACGCGGCGCGCTCCGGCGGGGTGGGCTGGCGCGTGCGATCGGTCGCCGCGACCGAGGAGACAGGCCGCGACGCCGTGGCCTGGGCACGCGAGGCAGTGGAGCGCGGCGCGGGGGAGCTGCTCGTCACGAGCATCGACCGCGATGGAACTCGCTCCGGCTACGACCTGGCGCTGACCGGCGCCATCGCGGGCGCGGTTCGAGTGCCGGTCATCGCCTCGGGTGGGGCGGGGAGCGTTGGCGACGTGGCCGACGTGCTCGGTGCCGGCGCGGCTGCCGCGCTGCTCGCGTCGACCCTGCACTTCGACCTCCTGCGCATCGGCCCGCTCAAGGAGGCCCTGTCCGCCCGCGGGGTCAGCGTGCGGATGCCCGTGCCGGCGCCATCGCCGGCGGAGGTCGCCGCGTGGCTTGGCTGAGCGAGCGCAGGCCGGACTGGTCGCGCGGCGGTTTGCTTCCTGTCGTGGTGACCGAGAGCGCCGGTGGCGCGCTGCTCATGCTGGCGTGGGCCAACCGCGAGGCGGTCGACGCCACGGAGCGCACCGGCGAGGCGCACTTCTGGTCGCGCTCGCGTGACGAGCTGTGGCGCAAGGGCGCGACCAGCGGGAACACGATGCGGGTCGTCGCGATGTCGGTCGACTGCGACGCCGATGCCATCGCCTACCGCGTCGAGCCGTCAGGCCCCGCCTGCCACACCGGATCGCGCTCCTGCTTCGAGCGCGAGGACCGCTTCGACATTCGGGCCCTCGAGGCGGTGATCGGCGAGCGGCGCGAAGCCGATCCCGCGCAGTCGTATACCGCGCGCCTGCTCTCCAGCGGGTCGCGGCGCGCCGCCGAGAAGGTGACCGAGGAGGCCGGCGAGCTGTCCACCGCGGCGCTGGTAGGGACCGATGATGAGGTCGTCGCCGAGGCGGCGGACCTCCTTTACCACGCCCTCGTGCTCCTCGGGTCCCGCGGCATAAGCCTGACAGCGGTGGAGGACGAGCTCGCTCGGCGCCACGCGGCGCGGTAGGCCGACCTGTTTCGCCCGATCTATCGAGTCCGTTTCACCGGACACGGCCGGGGTGCTGCGTTCGCGCGATAGATCGAGCACCGCCACGCACGAGCGGCGCACGCG
>Ga0136619_10000101_pt1 | contig 28193 bp, 27 predicted proteins | sample AntDrymUQ3532106_2_FD_104807 | JGI IMG/M metagenome (GOLD analysis project Ga0136619, IMG submission 104807) | Polar desert sand microbial communities from Dry Valleys, Antarctica - metaG UQ353 (21.06) | ecosystem: Environmental > Terrestrial > Soil > Desert | place: Antarctica: Dry Valley...
CTCTTTGGCGACTTCAACGGGATGGAGTTCGACGAGCGGGTCGAGTTCTACCAGCATCCCATGAAATGGTCGAATCGGATGATCCTTGGCGACGCCCTACTGGCGATGACGTCCCTGGCCGAGAAGGAAGGACTCAAGGGCCAGGTCCAGATGATCTACGTAGACCCGCCCTACGGAATCAAGTTCGGCTCGAATTGGCAGGCGCGGGTTGACAGGCGGGACGTCAGAGATGGTCGCCTTGATGATGCAACGCGTCAGCCTGAACAGGTAAAGGCATTTCGGGACACGTGGGAACTTGGCATCCATTCATATCTGGCGTACTTGCGAGACCGATTTGTCACCGCACGAGACTTGCTATCTGAGTCTGGCTCGATCTTCGTTCAGATAGGCGATGAGAACATCCACCTCGTCCGCTGCGTGCTTGATGAGGTGTTCGGAGCCGCTAACTTTTGTGGCCAAATAGCGTTTGTCAAGACGAGTCAGCAAGCCAGCGCGCTGCTCTCTCCCGACTCGGACTATCTTCTGTGGTTCTCACGAGACCGAGGTCGCGTGAAGTACAGCCCACTATTCGGTACGAAGGAGTACGGGGGAGACCGCGCGACCCAATACACCTGGATCGAGTTGGCCGACGGCAACGCGCGGCCGATGTCGGCGGCGGAGCGGGAGGACGCTACCCGCGTGCCGGATGGGGCGCGGATCATGTCGCACGCTGACACTACAAGCGCGGGCTACTCCGCGAACAGCAGCCAGCCGTTTGAGTGGGAGGGACAGACATTCGATCCTGGGCGGAACCTCCATTTCAAGACGACTCCGGATGGTCTTCGGAGGCTTGCCGCATCGGGCCGCCTCCTTGCCGTGGGCAAGAACCTCCGATATCGGCGATTTCTCGAAGACTTCCCGGTGTACCCGCTTACGGCCACCTGGCCGGACACCGGGATGTCGGGTTTTGCTGGGGAGAAATGGTACGTCGTCCAGACGAACATCCGAGTGGTGGAGCGTTGCGTCCTGATGACTACGGATCCGGGAGATCTTGTGTTGGACCCGACGCTCGGGAGCGGGACGACTGCTGTCGCCGCGGAGCGGTGGGGCCGTCGGTGGATCGGAATCGACACAAGCCGGGTTGCGCTCACGATCGCGCGTACCCGGGTGATGAGTACGAGATATCCGTACTACTTGCTTGCCGATTCCCAGGAGGGTTTGCTCAAGCAGGCGGAAGTGATGGGCCAGCCAATCACCTCCCTCCAGACGGCGAGTGACATCCGAAAGGGCTTCGTCTACGAACGAGTTCCGCACGTGACCCTCAAGTCGATCGCGCAGAACCCGGACATTCGTGAGGGCATGACGCGCCAGGAGGTCGGCGCCGCGATCTCGCGGCACGCTGAGACTGAGATCCTCTACGACCGCCCATACGACGATCCGAAGGTCGTCCGCGTCGCTGGACCGTTTACCGTTGAGAGCCTGTCGCCGCATCGGGTTATGAGCGGTGCCGCCGACGAGCGAGACGGCCAAACACAGGAGCCGGTCGAGGACCAGGCGCGATTCACAGACATGGTGCTGGACAACCTCCGCAGGGCGGGTGTCCAGAACCAGGTGAAGGACCAGCGCCTCAGGTTCGAGACGCTGGATCGGTTCGCCGGGCGGGCCATCCAGGCGGAAGGTAACTACGAGGAGGGCGGCGAACAGAAGCGGGCGGCGGTCGCCATCGGTCCGCAGTACGGCACGGTCGGGACCGAGCTGGTACGCGAGGCGGCCAAGGAGGCGGCCGGCTGGTTCGACCTGCTGATCGTCTGCGGCTTTGCATTCGACGCCCGCGCTGAGGAGCTCGGCCACCTCGGCAACCTGCCGATCGTCTACGCCCGCATGAATGCCGATCTCCTCCTGGGCGACCAGCTGAAGAAGACCGGCGCCGGCAACCTCTTTACCGTCTTCGGCCAGCCCGATGTCGAGATCCGCACCCTCGACGACGGCCAGCTCCAGATCGACATACGCGGCATCGACGTCTACGACCCGACCACCGGCGAGATCCGGTCCGATTCGCCCGATGAGATCGCGTCGTGGTTCATCGATACCGACTACAACGGCGAGTCGTTCTTCGTCCGCCACGCATACTTCTGTGGCGGGGATCGGCCGTACGAGCGGCTCCAGAAGACCCTCAAGGCGGAGATCGATCCGGAGGCGTGGGAGTCGCTCTACTCGGCCACCTCGCGCCCCTTCCCGAAGCCTGCGTCAGGCAAGATCGCCGTGAAGGTGATCAATCACTACGGCGACGAGATCCTCAAGGTCTACGACGTTGCTTCCGAGCACGCCCATGGCTGAGAAGCACTCCTACCCGACGATGGAGCCGCTGCGGTTCCTCCTGCAGATGATCCACAACCGCGAAACGGCGCTGCCGGACTTCCAACGGGACTTCGTTTGGGACCCGGCGATGACGGATGAACTCATCGAGTCAATCATCCAAAACTATCCCGCCGGTACGTTGCTCCGGGTGAAGACGGGACAGGAGCTTTATTTCCAGCCGCGAGCTTTCCAAGGGGCACCCGAGCTTACTGGTAAGCCTTCGTACTTGATTCTCGACGGCCAGCAACGCCTCACTAGTCTCTACCAGGCGCTATACGGCGTTGGCTCCCACCGGTTCCTCCTGGACCTGGCGGGTCTTGAGCAAGGGCTCGACTTGGAGGACTGTGCGATCTACGACCGCGCTGATCGCGTTGAGAGAGGGTTTGGATCCATCCAGCAACAGGCGGACGCGCTGGTCTTTCCGCTGGGGCGTCTGTTCACCGATGGGGGGTTTGATCGCTGGGCGACCGATGTCTTGCGGGCTCGCGGCGGGACGGCCGACGAGCTCCTGGAGATGCAGGATCGGCTAGCAAAGATTCGGAGTCAGTGGATTCGCCCGATTGAGGAATACGACTTCCCGATGATCACGGTCGCAGAGGAAACCTCGGCGTCGGCGATCTGCATGATTTTCGAGACCCTCAACCGGACGGGCGTGAAACTCGGCGTCTTCGAACTGCTGACAGCTCGCTTCTGGCCGAAGGATGTACGTCTGCGAGCGCTGTGGGAAACGGCTCAGGAGCAGCACCCGATCCTGGTCGAGTTCGGCATCGATCCGTACTACATCCTGCAGATCATTGGATTGATCGAACCTGGAGTCGATCAGCTCGGTCAGCCGCGTGCGCCATCAGTGAAGCGATCACAGATTCTGGGTCAAACCGCGGATCAAGCGAAGGCTGGCTGGGCGGCGGCGACCACCGCGCTCGCCGATGTCCTCCGAATTCTCCGGGAGGACTGTGGTGTCGCTGCCAGCCGTTGGCTTCCCTACGGCACGATGGTGATCCCCGCGGCTGGCGCGTGGGCCATTCAGGACCGATCCGCAAAGGCTGCGGATGTAGGGGCAAACCGCGCAAAGCTTGGTCGGTGGTTTTGGTGCGCGGCGTTAGGGCAGCGATACGAGAACGCGCCAAACAGTCAGGCCGCCAAAGATTACGTCGAGCTCGTCCGCTGGATGGCCGTGCCCGGCGGAGAGGAACCGGAATCGGTAGGGGAGTTTGCCTTCCACTCTGGGACGCTGCGGAACACCACACCGCGACAACGGGCGGTGTATCGCGCCGTGATGTCTTTGATACTTCGGCGTGGGGCGCGAGACTTCCACAAGCGCGGGTCGATCACCTATTCCATGCTCATCGATCCAGCGAACCCTGTCGATGACCACCACATATTTCCAGTGGGCTACCTCAGTCCACAAGGCGTTCCCGGCACCGTCCGAGACAGCATTCTCAATCGCACCCTTATCGACCGTGTGACCAACATCCGCATCGGCAAGAGACCCCCGTCTGATTACCTGACTGAGATTCGCGCAGCCTGGGGATCCGACACCGAGTTCCGGGCACTACTGGACTCGCACCTCTTGCCCGCAGGTGAGAATTCGCCGCTCCTGACGGACAAGTTTCAGGAGTTCCTGGGCTGGCGCGAGACAGCCATCTCAGAGGAGATCGAGGAGCTCACCGGCACGAAGGTCGTCAGGGGCGAGGACGTCGAAGCCGTCCACATCCCTCGCGTCGAGCTTGACACCGTGCCGTCCGCTCCGGTCGGTGCGATAGCGGACGGGCTGGGGCAGGCCGCTGACGCGTTTATCGACGATCTCATCCGCCGCCGAGGTTCGGACTGGACTGCGCCGCTCGCGACAGCGATCGCACAACGGGCCGGATCGTTCCCGGATGTGGAACTTCGCGCCCAGAAGAGCCGTAACGAGCCAACCTACTTTCAGGTTCGAAGTCCGAAATTCAAGCAGGTCGTCGCGTACGTCAACGTCGCTCCGACGTACGTGCGTGTCGACTATCGGCTTCCAGAGAGCCACTCGACCTACGGGATTGCGGAGTCGCGCGATCACTTCTACGGGATCTCCCTCAAGGTTCAACAGGACGCCGACGTCGAGACCGCAATTCAGTTGCTTCGCGACGCGCTAGAACGGTCGGAGTAAGCGCTACCTAGCCACCGCTGTGGGCGTGGGCGCAGGGGCTGAGCCCTGGTGGCAAGGCTCTTGGTCAGGCTTGTGCGGCCGAGGCTGGATCACTTCAGCGTCACGTAGTCGGCGAGCCGCATTCCTTTGCGGACCTCGGTGTGAAACGACGGTGGGGTCTTAGCGAGTCGGACCAGTTCCTTGAGCGAGACTCCATCCAATTCCCTAGCCCGGGTGATCCCGAAGAGGTGCGTCTTCAAGACTCGATCCCCCTCTGCAGCGCCGTTGACAGATCTGCGAAGCTCCGCCGCCAATTCTCCGATCGTCATGACCAGCTCCTCTAGATGCCCTCCGCATGATGATGTTCTCACGGCTGAATGCGCGGACCAAGCGCCGGACGCGACTCCAGGCCTACCGAAAAATTGGCAATAGCGTTAGCCGACAGTCGGGGAGTAGCCCGTTCGCGTTCGGCCTTCGCAATCCCCGGTAACGTCGACGCGCGGGCCGGAGTGCTGACGTCCCACCAGATTTGGCTTCACGACGCCGCACCTCTGGCAAACGCCGATGATCGTCCGCGGCTCTGACATCGACGTTGGTTCCACCATGAACTGCCATTCGTGGTTTCGGCTTGCATCCATCTTCATTACCTCGTGATCAACGGTTGGTGGCGCTGGCAGGCGAGAGGCGTTACCTTCGCGCCTGGCCGTGCGAATCCCGTGAGCGCTGGATGTTGGCCGATGAGAAGTGGGCCAGCTTGCGGTCCATCTCCCTCATCGGCGCCTCGAAGGCGGCGACATCGGCCTCAAGACTGGTGGCAACCTCAGCGATCTGCGGGTCTGAGCCGGCGTAGTCTTTGATTCGGTTGACCACGCCGCGCACTGCCTGCCGGGCCGCTGAGAACTCGCCGATGCGGTTGAGGTGGACGGCCTCTTGGCGAGCCCGAGCCGCGTAGAGCCTGGCGACGGCGCGGTCCACCTCGGGGTTGCGAGGCTGGGCGTCGTTGGCGGCGTGGTCGGCGTAGGTCCACTCCACGGAGCAGCCATCGGCCTTGAGAACGCTATCGCGGTCTGAGACGGTGAAGAAGGCGGTGGTAGCGGCACCCACGGCAGCCTCGGGGAAGCGGAGGGCGAGGACGAGCTCGACGTCCTGGCCGGCGACCATGTCTCCCAGGAGAAGACGGACCTCGGCCGGGGCGCCGACGCCGGCGACGACGGGAGAGAGCGGCTCGATCTCCACCTGCACGGCGTGCTTGATGTCGACGACGACCTCGCGCGCGACGGTGTCGAGCAGCTCGCCGAGCTCGCTGGTCATGACGTCCACGATCTGCTCGGGCCGGTCGATGAAGTAGAAGTGGCCACCGCCTGCATCGGCCATGGCGGTCAGGAGCTCCTCGTTGAAGTCGGTCCCGACGCCGAAGGTGCTCGTCGCGATGCCGGACGCGCGCAGGTCGGCCGCGACCGCGGTGAGCTGGGCGGGGTCGACGACGCCGACGTTCGCCTGTCCATCGGTCAGGACCAGGCATCGGTTCACGCCCTCGGGCGCCAGGTGCTCCCTGATCTGTTGGGCACCGGCGACCCAGCCGCCGTGGAGGTCGGTTGAGCCGCGCGAGTCGACGGTCTGGAGGCGCAGCAGCGTCTCCTGCTTGGCTTTGGCGGTGGCGAGGCGCGAGCTGACGACGGTCTCGATCTGCTCGTCGTAGGTCACGACGCTGAATCGGTCCCTGGGGCTGAGGCCCTGGAGGGCGCGTTCCACCGCGTACTTCGCGAGGCCGATCTTGGGCCCGGCCATGGAGCCCGAGCGGTCGAGCACGAATGCTACGTTGACCGGCGGCCGCTTCGGGAGCTTCATGCCGGGGCGGCGCTTGGGCGCGGTCACCTTGACCAGCACGAACCGCCGGCTGCGGTTGCCGGCGCGGACGAGGTGGCGGTCGGTCTGGGCGGTGAAGTTGGTGGGCATGGCGCCACTCTGAGCGCGGCTCGTGACAGCAGCGTGTCGCGTTTCGGACTCCGTGGGCAATTTGTAACTGTGACTGTTACGTGGGGGCGGGAGAAGTCAGCGGTACCCCGCCGTGTGCGGGTGGCCCTCAGTCTTGCCATAATAGGCTTTATGGTATACGGTAAGCCAGGTTTGCGGTAGGAGTCGACATGTGCAGCTCATCCTGGACCTCGGCGAGGACGCGGAGATCGACGCGCTCGACCGGCATTTGGCGGAGCGAGGGCTGAGCGTGGAGGACGTGATCGCGGCAGCCGAATGGGTCGTTCCGCGCCGGAAGGGTCGGCGGCTCTACGCCTACGGACGAGGCACCGGTGGCCGCCCGATCGTCATCGTTCTGAGTGCTGTCGGACGGACGTGGCGACCCCGGACGGCGTGGCCCATGAGCCCGGTGGAGGTCCGTTGGTGGCGAAGGCAGGGAGGACGTTGAGGGATGAAGACCACTGACGACCGGTTCCGCAAGGAGTCACCGGCATATCGGCCTGACGACGGATGGGACGTGCTCGAGCCGCAACCCATGCAGGTCGTGCTGAGCGTGAGGTTCGACGCTCGAAGCGCTCGACGGATCGCAGAGCTGGCGAGGCTGTCTGCGGGCACACCAAGCCGATTGATCCGAGACTGGACGCTCGAGCGCCTCGACGCTCTCGAATCGGCCGATGCGGTGCGCGCTGTTCGCGAAGACCCGGCCGGTTATCTGGCGGACGGCGACTTCGAGGCACTCCGCGACCGATATCGGCCCACGAGGATTGAGATGCTGCTGGTCGGCGAGTCGCGGCCTGCCGGAGGCACGTTCTTCTACCTGGCGAACAGCAACCTCTTCGCTGCCACCCGCGACGCATACATTGCTGCCAATGGCACGGCGCCGAGGGGTGCTGAGTTCCTCGAGCTTCTTCAGCGCGGCGGCGTTTGGCTGTATGACATCGCTCCGGCGCCGGTAAATCGCCTGAGCGGCAGACCTCGCCGCGAGGCAGTCGAAGGGAGAGTCGCTGACCTCGCAGTGCTTCTTCGCGAGGCGAAGCCTCGGAGAGTGGTGGTCATCAAGCGAAGCCTGGAGCCGGCGGTGCGGTCCGCGCTCGAGACGGCAGGCATCGGCGGCGACCGACTGCACGTCCTGCCCTTTCCGCTGTACCAGTGGAGGGCCAAGTACGTCGCCGGCCTCGCCCGGTTGTTGGGACCGAAGAAGCCTGACGACGAGCCTCGCGAGGAATACGACTTCCGTGGCGGTAGGCGGGGACGTCATAGCCGGGAGTTCGCCGAAGCCGGAGCCGTGGTTCGGCTCGATCCCGACGTCGCAATCCGTTATCCGACATCCGACGCGGTCAACGAGGCGCTGAGGTCCATTCCGGTCACGCCGGCCGAAGAGGGCGGGGACCCAAGAGACCTCTGACGGACGTGGATCTGTGACGACGTATGCGGTGGCCCTTGAGCGGACGGACAACAACTACGCTGCCGACGTTCCCGACCTTCCAGGGTGCGTCGCGACAGGCCGGACGAGGAAGGAGGTCGAGGGACGGATTCGCGAAGCCATCGAATTCCACCTCGAGGGCATGCGCGAGGACGGCGAGACTCCGCCCAGACCAACGACAAGCGTGGCGACGGTCGAGCTGTAGTCACCTAGCGAACCGCGGGACGAGTGATGGACTACACGGTCATCTACGAGCAGACGCCGAACGGCTATTCCGCATATGTTCCGGATCTGCCTGGCTGTGTCGCCGCGGCGACGACGCGTCGCGAGGTCGCACGCCTGATTGCGTCGGCGATCCATGTGCACCTCGAGGCGATGCGCGAGGGTGGGTTCGAGGTACCGCCGCCGACAACTCGCGCGGACACCGTGCGCGTCGCGGAGGATCGGCCGATGTCCACCATCGAGCGCATGATCGCGGATGGTCACATCACGCCGCCCACGCGCCAATGGAGCGATCTGCCCCCGCCGGTGAAGCTGCGGGGTCGGCCCCCGTCAGAGATCCTCCAGGAGATGCGCGATGAGGATCCGCGTTGAACTCCTGCTATCTGGATGCATCTGCCCTCGTGCGATCCCCTGGGCGATGAGCTGGGAGCCTTCATCACCTACGACCTGCGACTGGCCGATGCCGCCCGGGGCGCCGGGCGGCTCACCGTCCTCGCTCCGGCATGACCCCTGGGATCGCGGACTGGCCGAACCGCGCGCACACGACGTCAGTACACCTCGTCGTGCGAGCCGCGGCTGACGAGGAATGCCCGGTCGCCATCCCAGTGCAAGAGGACGCGCAGGTCATCGTCGACGCTGAAGCTCCAGTAGTCGGCGAGCTCACCCTTGAGCCTGTGCACTCGAAGGAGAGGGTCCTTCGGATCGGCTGCGAATCGGCGCAGGGCCGCCCGCAGCATGTCGGCCTGTGGCGCGCGAAGCTTCTTTGCCCGTCTCACGAAACGGCTCGAGGCGGCGAGCTTCACGGCTAGGCGCGGAGCGTGTCGATCAGCTTCTCGACATCGTCAAAATGCTGTGCATCACCGGTTCGGTACTCGGCCTCTGCCTCGCGGACTTCGGTCAGGAACAGGGCACGGCGCAGGACGCGGAGCTCCGCCTGGTCCCTCTCGTACCGATCGGGGCTGAGTATGTACGCCGCCTTGCGCGATCGCTGAAGCACGACGGTCGGTTCGTCACTTGCCCTCACCTCGTCGATCACGTCGGCAACACGCTGGCGCAGGTCGCTGATCGGTACAGTACGCATGATGATTTAGTGTACGGATGAACGTACAAGTGTCAAGCACTGCGCCGATAACGCATGTGTTATCGTCTCGTGCATGAGCGCTTCACGCCTCCTCCGATACGCGCGTCGGCGGGCTGGGATGTCCCAGCGCGACCTTGCTCGTCAGACTGGGGTTCCGCAGCCGGCCATCGCACGCATCGAGCGCGGCATGGTGTCACCGCGGCTCGACACGCTGGAACGGCTGCTGGCCGGGGCGGGCAGCGCGCTCGAGGCGTCGCCCGCGCTCGGGATCGGGGTGGACCGCACGCTGATCCGGGCGTCGCTCTCACGCACCGCGGAAGAGCGAGTGTCCGGCGCCGGTGCGGCCGGCCGCAACCTGAACGAGTTCCTCACGGCCCTTCGGCGTGGAACGCACGGCTGAATTCCAGCCGGAGGCGGTGATTCGTCTCCTTGGCCGGCATGAGGTGCGGTATGTCCTCATCGGCGGCCTCGCGGCGGTGACTCATGGTGCGCCGATCGTGACCCAGGACATCGACCTGTGCTACGCCCGCGACACGCCGAACCTCGAGCGGCTCTCGGCGGCGCTGTCAGAGGTGCACGCCTACCTGCGCGGAGCCGATGCAGGCCTTCCCTTTCGTCTGGATGTGCGCACGCTGGCGAAGGGCGACGCCTTCACGTTCACGACGGACCTGGGGTGGATCGACATACTGGCCACGCCCGCCGGTACCCAGGGGTACGACGACCTGGCGCGCGCCGCCCAACCCTTCCAGCTGTTCGGGCACGTGGTGCTCATCGCCGCGGTCGAAGACCTGATCCGCATGAAGCGTGCAGCCGGCCGTCCGAAGGATCTCCTGGCCCTAGAGGAGCTCGGCGCGCTGCGGGAGGAGCTCGACCGGACTCCGTGACCTGGCGCCGCGGCGATCGGCGGCCGTGCAGGGACGAACTCCGCTCACCGGGCATCCTCAGCAACGATGCCAAGCATCTCGCCACCGTACAGCGTCACCTTGCGCTCGCCGATGCCGGGCACGCCCAAGAGCTCCGCATCGCTGGACGGCCGTCGGGCCGCGATCGCGGCGAGCGTCTTGTTGTCCGCGACGACGTACGCGGGGACACCGTCGGCACGGGCGCGGGCCAGGCGCCAGGCGATGAGCCGTTCGAGGAGCGGTTCATCTGCGTCGGAGAGCTCGTGGGTGGGGGAGGGCGGCGCCGCGGCACCTCGAGGTCGTGCGACTGCACCGGGCCGCAGCTCGGCGATGAAGCGCGACGGCTTGGCCCGGACCGGGGTGCTCTTGGGGCCGATGCGGTTCAGCGCCCAGGACAGCACCAGGTGTCGCCGGGCTCGAGTGATGCCCACGTACAGGAGCCTTCGCTCCTCGGCCATCGCGGCGACGTCGGACAGGGCCTGACGGATCGGCAGCGTGCCATCCTCGAGCTGCGGCAGGAAGACGGCCTCCCACTCGAGGCCCTTGGCGCGGTGGATCGTCGAGAGCGTGACGCCTTCGCCGGCGGCATCGGCCTCCGCGGAATCCCGGCGGGCGAGGTCGGCCAGGAAGTCGGCCACGGTGGCGTCGGGCTGATCGGCCTCCAGGCGGCGGGCGATACCGAGGAGCGTGGTCAGCGCCGCGTGGCGGTCCCGCGCCTCCGCACCGGTGGCAACGGGTGCGGACTCGTCGAACCCGAGCTCGGTGCGTAACAGCCGGGCCACGGTACGTGAGAGGCTGCCGGTGGCATCGGTCCGGAGCGCCTCGCGCGCGGCGCGCACCTCGGGACGGGCGAAGAAGCGGAGGCCGCGCACGGTGAACGGGATGCCCGCGGCGGTGAGCGCCGCCTCGAACGGCACCAGCTGCGCGTTCAGACGGACGAGGATCGCGATCTCCGTGGCGTCCTGACCGGCGACGAGATGCGCGCGGATGGCGGCGACGATCGCCGCGAGCTCACCGTCGCCATCGGCGTGGGGGACGAGCTCGACCTTCGGTCCATCGGGGTTCGTGGGTCGCAGCTCCCGGCCGGGAATCAGCCGGTTGGCGAGCTCGATCACCTGGGGCGTGCTGCGGTAGTTCTGGGCGAGGCGCAGGACGCGGGCGCCGGGGTATCGGTCCGCGAAGGTGGTCAGGTACTCGGAGCTGGCGCCGGTGAAGCTGTAGATGGTCTGGTCCGGATCGCCGACCACGCACAGGTCGCGCCGATCGCTCAGCCACAGCCGCAGGAGGTCCTCCTGGAGCCGATTCGTGTCCTGGTACTCGTCGACGCTGAACCAGCTGTAGCGTCGATGCGTCAGCCCGAGCGCGTCTGCATCGGTCTCGTAGAGCTCGACGGCCAGCGTCAGCATGTCCTCGAAGTCGATCCGGTTGCGCTGCGTCTTGATGCGCTCGTAGCTGCGCCACAGGTTCCTGAAGACGTCCGCGGGGACCGGCGGCTCGCTCTGCGGCTCGTAGGTCTCGGGTGTCATGCGGCGGACCTTCGCCCACTCGATCTCATCGGCGATGTCCTTGGCCGGCGTGAACCTGTAGCCGCCCGGAAGCTGGCGCGCGAGCGGGATGACGATGCTCAGCTTCGAGTCCAGGACGTCGGGCAGCGGCCGGCCGTGGACCTCCGGCCAGAAGTGCGCGAGCTGCCGGCGCGCGGCTGCGTGGAACGTCGAGGCCTGCACCTGCGGGAGGCCGAGCTTTACGAGCCGATGCCGCATCTCGGCTGCCGCCTTCTCGGTAAAGGTCACGATGAGGGCACGGTTCGGGTCGATGGCGTTGGTGGCCGCGGCGTACGCGGCCCGATGGCTGATCACTCGCGTCTTGCCCGTTCCGGCGCCCGCGAGGATGACGACGGGGCCGGTGGTCGCCTGCGCCGCCTCGCGCTGCTCGGGGTTCAGGCTGGCCAGGATGGCCTCGGGGTCCACGGACCGATGGTAGTTGGCCGTCGGTTACTGACTGCGAATTCGTGCCGGGGAGCTACTTGGCGGGATCGTCCTCCTCATCGCCGGAACGCCACGTGTCGACAACGGCTTCGCCGGCGCGCTCCGCGAAGAGACCGCTCTCGGCCACCTTCTCGTGCTCAGGGTTGAACTCGTGGCCCATCTCGTACTCGGTGCGAACGTTCGTGCCGTCGGCGGGCCCCATGACGTCCTTGCTGGGGTCAGGCGTTGCATCCGCCGTCCCGCGGGCACCGGCACCACCGAGGCCCGCCATCGCCCCCATTCCACCGCCGGCACCCGACGACGCGGCGGCCTGCGTCGCGCCATCGACGCCGAGATTGTCTTTATCGATCTGATGCTTGTCCTCGGCGTCGTCGCCGCGCTCATGCTCGCGATCGCCACTGTGGTCGGACATCGGTCACCTCTGCTGCGTTACCGACCGCTGAAGTGCAGGACTCGGGCCGCGCAGGGACTCGGACAGGTAACGCGGCAAAGCTCGACCAGTCGCCGACCAGTCGTGTACGCCGTCGAGCTCGTCCGTCTGCGGCCCGCGCACCCGCGGCCGTCGACCATCAAGATCGGACGTCGGCGTGATGTCCACCGTTTGATCGGCGCCGGTGCCGCCGATCCCACCCCACGGGCGTATCGGCGGATCAGCCGCCGATCTGCCATCCCACGGGACGTTCAGCGGCTGAAGGGCCGGCGAATCGGGGCATTGGGGCGCGAAACGTCCCGTCCCACGGGATTTCGGCCGCTCAGGCTCCGATAGGCCCGTGGGGTGGGAATCGCCGACCGGATCGGCTGGCAGCGATCGATCGATACGGCGTCCGCGACGGACAAGCTGACGCGATCGGCGGCTAGGGTGGACATGTGCAGAGAGCCGACGACGGCACGATCATCGTCAGCGCCACCGACCTGGTGGGCTACCTCGCCTGCGACCACCTCTCGACGCTCGAGCTGGGGCGGGTCGAGGGGTTGTGGGAGAAGCCGCCCCGGCGCGCGGATCCGACCGTCCAGCTCATGCAGGACCGTGGTGATGCCCACGAGGCGGCGCACCTCGCCAAGCTGCGGGCCGAGGGCAGGACCGTCGTCGAGATAGCGACCGGACACCTCCGGACGCCGGATCAGCTGCGCGCTGCTGAAGCGGAGACGCTGGCGGCAATGCGCACGGGCGCGGACGTCATCTTCCAGGCGACCTTCTTCGACGGCCGATGGCGCGGCCACGCCGACTTCCTGTACCGGACCGATCGGCCGAGCCCGGTTCTGGGCGACTACAGCTACGACATCGCCGATACGAAGCTGTCGCGCGGCGTCAAGGCCGCCGCGATCCTCCAGATGTGCGTGTACGCGGACCTGCTGGCCCGCCTCCAGGGCGTGCCGCCCGAAACGGTCTACGTGGTGACAGGCGATGGGGTGGAGCATCCGCATCGGCTCACGGACTTCGCCGCCTATTTCCGCCACGCCAAGGATCGGTTCGAGCGGCGCGTGCTCGAGGGCTCTGGGGCGCTCAGCACCTATCCCGACCCCGTGGACCATTGCCACGTCTGCGTGTGGTACCCGACCTGTATCACCAGGCGGCGCGCGGACGACCACCCGTCGATCGTGGCCGGCATGCGCCGGGTGGACACCGAGCGCTTCCTGAGCGCGGGTGTGCCGACGCTCACCCGGATCGCGGAGCTGGTGCCGGAGGCATCGGTCAAGGACATGGGCGAGCGTGCCCGCCTGCGGCTGAGTCACCAGGCACGACTCCAGCTGCAGGAGCGACGCACGGGCGAGCGCGTGTACGAGCTCATCACGCCCGAGTCCGAGCAGACCGGCCATGGCCTGGCGGCCCTGCCCGAGCCGACGCCGTGGGACGTGTTCTTCGACATCGAGGCCGATCCGTGGGCGCTCGACGACGGGCTCGAGTACCTGCTGGGCGTCGCGATCGAGGTCGACGGCGAGCCGACCTACCTCCCGTTCTGGGGCCACGATCGCGAAGAGGAGAAGTGGGCGTTCGAGGCGTTCATCGACTTCTGCATCGCCCGGCTGGACGCGCACCCCGAGATGCACGTCTTTCACTACGGCGGCTACGAGTCCGGTGCCGTCAAGCGGCTCATGCGGCGGCACGCGACGCGGGAGGACGAGGTGGATCGGCTCCTGCGTGGCGGCGTCTTCGTCGACCTGCTGAACGTCGTCCGCCAGGGCGTGCGCGCATCGGTCGAGTCGTACTCGCTCAAGCAGATCGAGAAGTTCTACCTCGCCGAGCGCGAGGGGCCGGTCACGGAGGCCGGGTTCAGCGTGGTCGAGTACGAGCGCTGGATGCGGGAGCAGGACGAGGCGATCCTCGCCTCGATCGCCGACTACAACCGGGACGACTGCGTCTCCACCCTGATGCTGCGCGGCTGGCTCGAGGCTCGGCGAGCGGAGGCGGTCACCGCGTTTCCGGCGTCGGACTGGAGCCGGCCCAAGATCCTCGACGGGGCGCCCTCCGAGGTCCAGGTTGCCCGCTCGGTCGAGGTGCAGCGTCGGATGGATGAGCTCATCCAGTGGGTTCCGGCGGACCGTGTGGCGCGGACCCCGGAGGAGCAGGGCCGATGGCTGCTGGCGCAGCTCCTCGACTGGCATCGGCGCGACGACAAGCCCGCCTGGTGGCTGTGGCACGACCTGCGGCAGCGGTCGACCGAGGACCTCATCGCCGCCAGCGAGGGGATTGGCGGGCTCGAATTCGTGGGCGACCTGTACCCCGTCAAGAGGAGCGTCGTGCGGCGCTATCGCTTCCCGCCGCAGGACCACAAGTTCCGCCCGGGCTCCCAGGTGCTGGACCCCGACACGCGGTTCGGTGATTTCGGCGCCGATGCCGGCGACGTTGTCGACGTCGACGACCTCCAGGGGACCATCGAGCTCAAGGTCGGGCCGAAGCGCCAGCCGTACCATCCAGCCTCGCTGATACCGCAGCCGCCGCTCAGGGCCGGGCCGATGCCGGCTGCGCTGCTCCGCATCGCCGATCACGTCATCGCGAACGGGATGGAGGGACCGGGCCCGTTCCGCGCGGCGCGCGATCTGCTGCTCTGCCACTCACCGCGCGTGGCCGGCACGGCGCTCGGCGAGCGGCTGGTGAGGTCGGGCGAGCTCACGCTGGATGCGGCCCGGCGCATCGCCACCCTGCTGGATGACACCATCCTGCCGATCCAGGGACCGCCGGGGACGGGAAAGACGTACACCGGCGCGCGGATGATCGTCGAGCTCATCCGCGGCCGGAAGCGCGTCGGGATCGCCGCCCAGTCGCACAAGGCGATCTCGAACCTCCTGCGCGAGGTGAGCGAGGCGGCGCACGAGGCCGGCGTGCCGCTGCGCGCCATCCAGAAGTGCGACAGCGGAGACGAGGTCACCGGCAACCCCGGGATCCGCCTTGCCGGCGACAACGCCGAGGTGGCGCACGGCCTGCGTGATGGTGACTTCGATGTCGCCGCGGGCACGTCCTGGCTCTTCGCACGGGAGGAGATGCTCGGCGCGGTCGACGTCCTGTTCGTCGATGAGGCAGGCCAGATGTCGCTTGCAAATGCCCTGGCGATGAGCGGGGCCGCGTCCTCGATGGTGCTGCTGGGCGACCCGAACCAGCTGCCGATGGTGAGCCAGGGCGTACACCCCGAGGGCGCCGGCGCATCGGCCCTCGAACACCTGCTCGGGGAGGCGACGACGCTCGACGATCGGCTGGGGCTCTTCCTCGAGACGACGTGGCGGATGCACCCGAACGTCAACGATTACATCTCGACGGCGTTCTACGAGGACCGGCTGCTGACGCACGCCTCGACCGCGCTCCAGCGGATTACGTCCGAGATGCCGGGTCTGGATGGGGCGGGCGTCCGGTTCATCGGCCTCGAGCACGAGGGGAACGCGTCACGCTCCCGCCAGGAGGCGGAGTACGTGGCGGGTGTGGTCGCGAGCCTGATCGGCACGCCGTGGACCAACCAGGATGGCGAGACGAAGCCGATCCAGGCGGAGAATCTCATCGTCGTCGCTCCGTACAACGCCCACGTTGCGGAGATCGCGAAGGCCGTCGAGGCCCGGCTCGGCGCCGGCCTCAGGGTTCCGGTTGGCACCGTGGATAAGTTCCAGGGGCAGGAGGGCGCCGTGGCCATCTACTCGATGGCGAGCTCCAGCCGCGACGATGCCCCGCGCGACATGGACTTCCTCTACAGCCGCAACCGCCTGAACGTCGCGGTGTCGCGCGCTCGCGCGATCGCGATCGTGATCGCCAGCCCGCGCCTGCTCGAGGCGAACTGCCGGACGCCGGAGCAGATGCGCCTCGTGAACGCCCTGTGCCAGCTGGTCGAGCACGCCGCGTCTGCTGCGCCGCTGACGGTGACCTGACGATCTGTATTCCCACCCCGTGGGGTGGGAGTCGTCGATCGGCGCCCCGTGTATAGGCGATCGGCCGGTGCACAACGAGAGAGGAGCCCGTCCAAGTGGACAGGCTCCTCTGGGGATCTGGCGATCCGGGCTGACTCGCCCGGTTCATCGGTCAGGCGGGAGTGACCGCCGCGCGAAGGACCGGGACGCGAACGCGCTCAGGCTGCGTGGCCCACACGAGGCCGGCGCCGGTCAGGAGAAACGCTCCGCCGACTCCGCCGAACAGGGCTGCCAGTCCGAGGCCGAGCGTCAGCGCCGAGGCGGTGACGGTGCCGACACCGAGCTCAGCGATCAGGGCGTGTGCCGTACCGGTCCACGCCTGTGCCCGAGCCGGGCCCTCGATCGGATGCTCGCGGTCGAAGTCGTTGAAGTAGCGGCCGTCGACGGCGAACTCGTGCGGTCCCGCGGCGAAGACCTCACCGTTGTAGGTGACTTCCTCGTCGAGGACGATCGTCTGTGTCCCGTTGAGGGTGTGATAGGCGACCGTCGCCATCTGGAACATGTACTCGGATCCGGTGTTGACGACCGGGTCCGCGGGATCGAGCTCGCCGGCGACGACGGGGTAGCCCCAGTCATCGGTCAGGAGAGCCATGATCGAGTCCGCCCCGGCAGTCTCGCCGCGGTCGATGAGCTGGCCATCCTCGTTGTAGGTGAGCTCGACGCCCTGCGCCGCGCTGAAGGCCTGAAGGGACGCCTGTCCCTCCTGGACCTTGAAGAAGGCGAAGCCACCAGCAACGACGAATGCCAGGCCGATGACTCCGAGGACGATGCCGAGTCCCCTCAATCGTGTGTTCATGGTAGTTCTCCCATTTCCTTGTGCGTTCAAAGCACTCGTGGCTTCTGTGTGTGCACAGCATCCCGCTGGGTTGCGCTGAGCGCATGTACCGAACGGCCCCATCTGGCCGGCCAGATGGCCCCTCGCCGCATGGGCTCGCCTCAGGCCGGCACGACCAGAACGCGGCAGCTGGCATGCTCCGAGACGCTCGCGGACGTGCTGCCGAGGACGAGCCGGCCAAGTAGGCCACGCCCATGGGAGCCGATGACGATGAGGTCCACGTCCTCGGCCTCGGACGCGGCGAGGATCGCCTCCGCGGGGTCGCCCTCCCAAACGAGAAAGGTGGCCCCGACGCCGGCGGCACGGGCACGCGCGACGACAACCTGGGCTGCCTTCTCGACGCGCGCCCGTTCCTGATCGACACGCCGCAGGAACAGGCCGCCGGGAAGGCGGAGCCGCCCGGGGTCGATGACGCTGAGCACGACGAGCCCTGCGCGGGAAGCGCCAGACAGGCGGATCGCCTCAATGGCAGCCGCCTCGGACGCGGACGACAGGTCCGTCGCGAGCAGGACGCACCGGACGTCGGCGGCTGCCGGCGGCGACCCGGACGTCATTGATTCGACAACTTGTTCCATGCTGCCCATCATCCGGGCGTCGCATGGACCATGACCAGTGACCTCCAGCCCTTTGTGACGGGCCGTCCGGCACCGATGATGGCGCTGTGCGTGCGTTGCTATCCTCGACCCTGATGCTCGATCCGAACGCTGCTGCCGCCCGTGGTCTGGGTGAGGTGCACGCCGCCCTGGACGCGGCGGTTCGAGGCATTGCCGGCCTCACCTCGGTTGACGATGCGTTGCAGGTCATCGTCGACGGCGTCCGGCCGCTGGTGTCCGCCACGTACGCCGCCCTCGGGATCGTTGACGACGCCGGCCGTATCGAGCGCTTCATCACGAGCGGGATCGACGACGAGGCCCGGCGGCGCATCGGCCCCCTGCCCGAGGGGCACGGCCTGCTGGGCCTGATCATCCGCGAGAAGCGTTCGTTCCGGATCACGGACATCAACATTGATCCGCGCCGCTACGGGTTCCCGGCGAACCATCCACCCATGACGAGCTTTCTCGGGGTGCCGATTACGATCAAGGGCACCCCTCTCGGTCGGCTCTACCTGACCGACAAGATCGGCAGCGACCGGTTCAGCGACGAGGACCTGTCGCTGGTCGAGACCTTTGCGCTGCATGCGGGCATCGCCATGGAAAACGCCCGGCTTCACGAGCAACTGCAACGCCTTGCCGTCGTTGATGAGCGCGAGCGCATCTCGAAGGATCTGCACGACGGCATCATCCAGAACATGTACGCCGTGGGGCTATCGCTCGAGGATGTCCCGGCGCTCATGGATGAGGACAAAGCCGCCGCGGCGGCGCGCGTGGAGAGAGCGATCAATGCCATCCACCTCGCGATCCAGGACGTCCGCAACTTCATCTTCGGCCTGCGGCCGGAGCTCCTGGAAGGTGCGTCGCTCCTGGTGGGGCTGGCTGCGCTCGTCGAGGAGTATCGACACCACATGATCGTCGACCTCGAGCTCCGCCTTCCCGGTGCGATGGCCGAGCCACCTCAGGAGGTCACGGGGCATCTCCTGGCAATCGTCAGCGCGTCGCTCAGCAACGTCGCGCGCCACTCGAGTGCCACACGCGCGAGTGTCGAGCTGACGGCACCGGTGGATGGGGCGCCACTGGAGCTGAGGATCGAGGACAACGGAGTAGGCTTCGATCCGGCCGGTGTCGTGAAGCTGGGGCACCAGGGTCTGGCGAATACGCGGGAGCGGGCGTCATTGATCGGCGGGGCCGTCACGCTCGACAGCCAGCCCGGAGATGGCACCCGGGTCATTGTGCGAGTCCCCAGTGCCTGAGTCCCAGCCCTCGTCCTCCCTGGGCCTGCTGATCGTCGACGACCACGAGGTGGTGCGGCAGGGCCTGGCCGCCATGCTGGGTCGCAGGCCAGCGTTTCACATCGTCGCGGAAGCCGGGACGGTCGCCGAGGCCGTCGCCGCTGCCCGTAAGTTCAGGCCGGATCTCGTGGTGATGGACGTACGGCTGCCCGATGGCTCGGGGATCGAGGCATGCCGAGAGATTCGTGCCGAGATGCCTGACACACGAGTGGTAATGCTGACGAGCTACCCCGATGAGGACGCCGTGCTATCGGCCATCATCGCCGGCGCCAGCGGTTATCTCCTCAAGCAGGTGCGCGCACGCGATCTGGTTGCGGCGCTCGAAGCTGTCGGGCGCGGCGAATCCCTGCTCGACCCGGCGGTGACGGGACGGGTTCTCGAACGGATCCGGCGCATCGCCACCGCCGATCAGCCCGACGAGCTCGCCCAGCTGACCTCCCAGGAGCAGAAAATTCTGCTCCTCGTCGCCGAAGGCAAGACGAACAAACAGATAGCGGCGGAAGTGTTTCTGTCCGACAAGACGGTCAAGAACTACGTCAGTTCAATCCTCGCCAAGCTCAACCTGGAGCGCCGTGCGCAGGCTGCGGCGTACATGGCACGCATTCACAACACCGACGGCGGGAGCTGAAGGCTACGCCGCGTCTGCTGCGCCGCGGATCCCACCCCACGGGCGTATCGGCGGGTCAGCCGCCGATCTTCCATCCCACGGGACGTTCGGCGGCTGAAGGGCTGGCGTTTGGGGGCATTGGGGCGCGAAACGTCCCGTCCCACGGGATTTCGGCCGCTCAGGCTCCGATACGCCCGTGGGGTGGGAGTCGTCGATCGGCGCCCCGTGTATAGCCGATCGGCCGGTGCACAACTAGAGAGGAGCCCGTCCGGGTGGACAGGCTCCTCAGGCAGTTCGGGAGTTGAGCGGCCGATACGCCCGTGGGGCGGTAACACCTAGCCTGATCAGGCGCGGCGCTTGCGAAGATGCCGGCGCATGACATGGCGGCTGATCCAGCGACCGATGGTGGCGGCGGCGTACGCGCTGAACGTGGGCGTCCGCGCTCGGCGCGCGATGGTTCGTCGACGACGGCGCCACGGAAGCGCGCCCGAGATCATTCGCGCGGGACTCGAGGACTGCTGGGATGAGACGCACTACCGCGCCAGTCCTGGCCACTTCCGGCAGTTCTGGACGCGAGACCTGAGCTTCAGCGCTCCATCGCTGGCTCGCATCTCCCCCCAGCATCGTCAAAGAGCCACCGAATCCTTCGACTGGGCGATTCGCACCTGGGAGCGCCGCCGTAGCCACATCACGACCACCATCCATTACTTCGACCAGCCGGTCGACGTCTTCGACTACGGCGTCGACTGCCTGCCGCTCATGCTCGCCGCCCTGCGGCGTCTCGGCGCAGAGGAGCTGCTCGAAGAGCATCGGCCCTGGCTGGAGGGGGAGGTCCGGAACTACATGGACGAGGTCGTGGACGCGCAGACCGGCATGGTCCGCAGCGACCGCAAGTACAGCGCGCACCGTGACACGGTCATCAACCGATGCAACGCGTTCGGCAACAGCATGGTCGCCCTGCTGGCCATGTCGCTGGTGGATCTCGAATGGGACCTCCCGAAGCCGATGCAGGCGCTGGCCGCCGCCCCCCAGAGCATCCTGCTCGACCACTTCTGGGATGAGCGCGGGTTCTTCGTCGATACGATCGGCGACGACTCGCCATCGGGCGAGGGCAACATCTGGCCGTTCTGGACCGGTGTGATCACCGATGACGGCATCCTGCGCAAGGCGCTCGGCGAGCTCGAGGAGCGGGGCCATGCGGATCCGTACCCCCTGAAGTACGAGGTCACGCGGCGGCCGGAGCTCGAGCCGTGGTTCGTGCGCACGTTCATGCCCGACTACCAGGGCGCCACGGTGTGGACCTCGCTCGGCTCCATGTACCTCCAGCTCCTGCACTCCTTCGATCCGGTGCAGGCACGGGTTGAGATGGACCGATACGTCGCATGGATCGAGCGGGACGGCACCTTCTGGGAGGTGATCGACGACGAGACCGGTCGCGCCTATAAGTCGAACTTCCTGGCGCCGAGCGACGAGGGAATGCTGTGGTCGGCCATCTTCCTGGACCTGCTCGAGAATCCGGGGGAGCCGCCGGCCATCATGCGCGTCTCACCGCCGCCACCGGTCTCCGGGGTGGTGGAGGCCGCGTCCGACGGCGCGTGACATCGGCGCGTGCCGGCGTGGCTCGCCGAGCTCAGGCCGCCGATGCCGCTGCCTCCTCTTCCTCGAGGCTCACATCGGTCCGGTCCGACTTGGCGTCCTCCAGCCGCGACAGGACGGTGAACGGGATGGCGAGTGCCTGGATCGCGGCCGCGACGACGTAGGAGATGCCGTAGCCGAACACATCGGCCGATCGGCCCAGGGCGGGTTGGATGACCACGCCGCCCGCCGAGCCCATCAACGCGTCGAACGAGAGCACGGTCGCTCGCTGCTGGGAGGGGATGAGCGGGTTGATGAAGGCGCGACGCATCGGCTCCTCGATGGCCCCGATGATGCCCCACAGCGTCAGCGCCGCGACTGCGATCCAGAAGGTGGGGGTCAGGCCGATGACGGCCAGCAGTACCACCGAGGCCACCACGCCAATGATGAGCGCGTGGGTTCGGCGGGCGAACAGGCGACGGACGCGGGCGACCAGCAGGCCGCCGACGATCTGCGTGCTCGCCACCAGCGCCGCGGCCAAACCGGCGATGCCGTAGGCGTTCGGGTCGCCGTAGAGCTCGAGCAGATACGGCTGGAGCGCGTAGAAGGCATAGAAGCCGACGCCCACCGTGAACGGTGCCGCGAGCATGAGCCAGCGGACGGGCCGATTGCGCAGCCCGCCGTCGACGGCCCCGGCCAGCACGCCGCGGACCGCCTTGACCGGAGTCAGGCCGCGCTGCGGCGTGAAGCCGAGGTCGTGCATGAACCACCAGGCGACCACCAGCGTGACTCCCAGCATCGCGGCCCGCACGATGTAGGGAACCCCGAGGTTCGTGACCTGCGCGATGAACCCGCCGGCCACCGATCCGGCCAGCATCGCGGCGCCGCCGACCACCTGCGCTCGGCCGAAGACGGGCTCGAGGTCGCCCTTGTAACCGGACGCGTTGAGGGCATCCACCAGCCACGCCTCGGTGGCGCCTGAGAAGAAGGTGAACCCGAGCCCCAGCAGGGCCGATGCGACCGCCCAGCCCCAGAACGGCGCCTGGAGGTCCCACATCCACAGGTAGAGCAGGGTCGAGAGGAGCAGCGTCCCGGCGCCGAGCATGAACGAGAAGCGGCGCCCGCGCGTATCGGCCACCACGCCGGTCGGTATCTCGAAGATGACCTGGCCGACGGCGAAAAACGCGTTTGCGGCGAAGGCCTCGGTGTTGCTGAGGCCCGCGTCGAGCAGGAAGAGCGTGTTGATGCCCCAGATGAACGACGCCGCCAGCGTCGTCAGGAGCGTGAGGGCGAGGTACGTGCGCTGGACGGTGCGCGCCTGGTCGGTCATGGGGTCCTCATCGATCGTCCGCCGACGACCGGCGCTCCATCGGCCCGGCGGTAGAGGACCGTCTGCCACAGGAACCCGCCGCGGCGGTATCGGCGCTCGAAGCCGGCCGAGCGTATGAGGCGGTCCACGGCGCGCTCGGGGTGGATGTGGAACCGAAAGTCGGAGCGCATGATCCACAGGACGGCGTTGGCAAGGACCGATGCGGCCCTCCACCACGGCCGATCGACCGGGTACACGACGCCGTACAGTCGCCGCGCCTTCGCCGTGGAGGCGCTCACCAGCGAGCGCCAGTCGCGGTAGCAGCACAGGACGTGGTCGAGGGTCACGACGTCCGCTGCGTCCAGCTCGGGAGCAAGCTCCACGAAGTCGCCGAAGCGGAAGTCGGCGCGATCGGCGTAGCCGCGGTCCGTGGCCTCGTCGCGCGCGGCAGCCAGGTAGTTCTCCGACAGCTCGACCGCGGTGAGCCTGGCGGCACCGGAGTCGATGAGCTCATGGCCGATGACGCCGATGCCCCCGCCGATGTCGAGCAGCGTCGCGTCCTGCACGCCTTCGGCGCGGATGGCCGCGATGAGGTGCTTCACGGCGCCCTGCGGCCCGTTCTGGCGGTAATCGGCGAGGTCGCGCCGCACCATCGGCTCGTCGAACAGCCGGTCGAAGTCGGTATGGCAGCAGTCGGGTTTCTTGCCCACGCGTGCGATTATCGGCTCCGATGCGAAAGACCGATGTCCTCACCCACTTTGACTACATGTACTGGGTCAACGAGCGGGTCCTGGACGCCGCGGGGCAGCTCGGCGCGGAGGAGTTCGTGGCCCCGTCGAACGTCACGACCCGCGACCTGCGCGCCACCCTCGTTCACGAGCTGGACGTGGAGTGGAGCTGGCGGCTCAACCTTCAGGGTCGGCTGAGCGAGGACGAGGAAGACCTGCGGCCGGAGGACTACGCCGACGCGGCCGCCCTTCGCGCCCATTGGCGTCGTGACGAGGCGGAGATGCGCGAGTGGCTCGACACGCTCACCGACGAGCAGCTTGCCGCGGACGTGGACTCCGGCCTGACCCGCGACCGACGCCCCCTGTGGCACTACCTGGTGCACATCTTCACGCACGCCACGCAGCAGCAGGCCGATGCGGCGACCCTGCTCAGCCTGGCCGGTCGATCGCCCGGCGACCTTGGATTCCCCCAGTACCTGAGGACCGCCGAGTCCGCAGTGTGATATGATTTCACACGAAATGACACACTCACGGCCCGATGAGCTGACCCGCACCAACGTGACGCTGCCCGCCAGCCTGCTGGCGGAGGTGGATCGTCTGGCCGGCGCCCGCGGTCGGAGCCGATACGTCGCGGACGCGGTCGCGCAGCGTGTTCGTCGGGACGCCCTTGGCACCGCGATCCGCGAGACGGCAGGCGCCATGGTCGGGCGGCCGGGCTGGATGAGCCCCGATGAGGTGACGCGCTGGGTGGATGACCTGCGGTCGGAGGAGACGGAGTAGCCGATGCGCTACCTCCTCGACACGACGCTCATCGTCGATCACGCACACGGATACGGCCCGGCGATGGCGCTGCTCCATCGGCTCTACGAGGATGGCGCCGAGCTCTTCACCTGCGACGTGGTCCTCAGCGAGGCGCTGTCAGGAGGGTCCGACGAGCATCTGGCGGTCGTTTCGCGCCTGCTCGAGCCGCTCGACTACGTGGCGACCGATCCCGACGCGGCCCGCCGGGCCGGGGAGGCTCGGCTGCGGAGACATCGGTCAGGCGGCAAGCTCGGACTGGGCGATGCGCTCATCGCTGCTGTGGCTGAGGGCCTCGAGGCAACCGTCGTGACCCGCAACCGCCCCGACTTCGAGCGCCAGGGAGCTCCGGTCCTCACCTACTGAGCCGGCCCTCTTGCCTGCCAGCCGTCGGCGGTAGCGCGTAGCATCTCCGCATGGACACCGACGATCTCGTTCTGGATTCGCCCCGGCCATGCGGCTGCGGCTGCGGCTGTCGCACCGAGGTGCTCCCCGAGGAGGAGCCGCTGTGCGCCGACTGCGCTGCCGGGGTCCACAGCGCGCCCTGAGCCGCATCGGTCTCATTGGGTGCGCGTGGCTGCTTGCCGCTTCGGAGGTCAACCTCCCGCCGGACTGAGGCAGGGTTCCCGCACGGTGGGCCAAACGGCCGCTCAGCGGCCGAAATTGCCGTGGGGTGGGCGATTCAGCGGGTCTGAGACCGGATTCCGTCCGCTGACCCGCCGATCTGCCCGTGGGGCGTGAGGAGTGGCCACTTACCGGCCGATACGCCCGTGGGGCGGGATTCCGGCGGTGCAACCACGGCAGCGGCACCCCGCGCTGGGATGCCGCTGCACGATTCGGTGACGCCCCGAGGCTAGCCGCCGGTAGTCGAAGACCCCCCGGTCTCGCCACCACCGCCCGTGGCCGGGCGTGGAGGTCGTCGGTTCTGGGCTGGCTGAGTGCCGGCAGCCGAGCCGCTGGGCGTGGACCCGCTTGTCCGCTGCTCAGCCTGCTTGCGCTCCGCGTATCGGGCAACCTTCTCGCCCGCGGCCTGACCGCTCTGGTACCAGCTCTGCGTGATCTGCGCCGCGGTCTGCTGCCCGCCCAACCCGAAGGCCAGGGCCAGGGCACCTGCGACAGCGATCACGAGGCCGGTGAAGAGGGTCTGCACCACGGTCTCGGCAATGCCGAGCTGGTCGACCGCGGCGACGACCGCGAAGACCAGGATCGCGTACTGCGCGATCCTGGCGATGAGATCCGGGTTACCGAAGCCCATCTCCGAGGTGGCGCCACGCACCACGCCCGAGACGAACCGGGCGATCAGAGCGCCGACCACGATGATCGCCAGCGCCACCACGAGGTTCGGCAGCCACAGGACGATGCGGTTGATGATCTCGCTGATCTGGTCCATGCCCAGGATGGACGCCGCGGCCTGGAGCGCGATAAGGCGGATGAACCATTTCACGATCTCCGCCACGACCTTGCTGACGGTCCAGTCCGAACCGGCCTGCCGGACGAAGCCGGCGATTCCGGTGGACTGCGCCGCGCGCTCGAAGCCGATGGTCTTGAGCACCCGCTCGACCAGCGCCGCAATGAGACCGGCCAGGATCCAGCCGATGACGAGGACCAGGATGGCGCCGATAAGCTGCGGCAGGAACCCGAGGAAGTTCCGCAACGCATCGGTCGCGGAGATCAGGACGGCGTCGCCCCAATCGGTGACTACGGTGGTATCCAAATGAATGACCTCCCTTGATGACGCTCCTGCGGACCGGTCTGGCCCGGACCGATGAGCTCGGTGAGCGCAAGGCGCGTACCACGCAGACGCGGCGCCTTGCATCTGCGTCTGGAGCAATTCGAAGCCGATTCGCACGCGTGAGGGCGAAAACCGTTGACTTCGCTCAGTCGGCGGGCGAGAGTACGCGGACGAGGAGGGGCCCAGATCCCTCGCGCATCGCATCAGCTGCATGAGGGAGGCTCCCCGATGGACCGTCCGCGTGACCCCGAAGCCGATGCGCGCGCCGCGCGCGGCGCGCGCCCCATCGACTCAGACGAGGAAAGCGCCGACAACGCCGGCGAGCGTGACTACTACGATCCAGTTGCGGAGGCCATGGAGCGCGAGATGGAACGGGAGCGACAGAGCGGCAGTTCCGGCACCGACGGCGACAGCAGCTCCGGCGCCGATGACGGCGGCAGCAGCTACACCGTCCGCGAAGGGGTTACGCGCGCGATCGACGACGAAGACCTCAGCACGATCCGCAACGAGCAGAACGTCACGGAGGCGCAGCCGCATACGCGCGTCGAGAGCATGGACTCGCCGGGCGTCGATCCGGCGCTCAACCAACCGCCGGACCTGCCGGAGTCGGTCGACGTCGCCAGCGTCGCGCCCGACGGCACGGCCATCGGCGGCAGCAGCCTGACGTCGCCCACGGGCGAGGCGGTGGGCGGAAGCGGCCTGTCCGACGCGATCCAATCGCGAGCCGGCGAGCTCGGCGGTGACGCGCTCGGCCGCGGCATCGACTTCGATCCGCTCGCGCCGGGGACGAACGAGTCGGGGGCGGGGAGCACCGGAGGCGGGGACGCTGACCTCGACCGCATGCTCATGGAGCATGACGGCAGCTTGATGTCCGCCGAGCTGAAGAAGATGGACCCGAATTGGGTGCCGCCGAAGCACCCGACTCGAGCTCCTGATGATCAATCGACGACCCCGAAGATAAAGGGCTTCGACGATCCGGCGCCTGCCAAGCCCGAGCCCACGCCATTCACAGACGCGTACAACGCCGTCAAGGAGTTTCTGGGCCTAAAACCGGACCCGCCCAACAAGATGGAGAACCCTGAAGGAGACGCGGTCGACAGCGCCACCAACCTCGAGAGGGTGACCGCGATGCAGGGCGGCCAGGTGAACCCCTCCACCAACCCCAACGACGGGGGCGACGAGGTCGCGGTCGATCCGGTCCTGGGGGCAGAGTTGGCCGGCGGCGCGGAGCCGGGCACTACCGTGCTGGGAATGCCCGAGCAGGACGAGGACGTCAAGCCCACCACGCTCACCCAAGCAGGCTCGCTCGGCAGCAGTCCGGTCACCAACCCGACCGACCCGGCCATCGGAGACGACGGCATCATCCATGGCGGCAGCTACACGGGTGGCTCGACGTCCGGATCGGGCGGCGGCGAGGTGATGCCGAGGAGCTCCACCGCCGCAGCATCGCCGCTGGGCGGTGAAGGTGACGCAAACCTGCCGATCACTCTCGAGCCCGCACCCGTGGGTGGCGCATCGGCCCTGGGCGGTGAAGGTGACGCAAACCTGCCGATCACTCTCGAGCCGGCGCCAGTGCCGGCTGACGCCCTGTCTGGCAAGCATGACGTCAACGGCGTCACCGTCGACATGGTCACCGGGCAGGTGATCGGCTCGGTGGCTCCTGCCACGGGTGGTGAGCTCGGTGCCGCCGGTGGGGCGGTCAGCCAGGGCGACGAGGGCGATGACGACGGCGGCGGCGTCCAGAGCATGGCAGGCGCGCCAGCCGCAGCCGCCGCGCTCGGCGTCGCGCCGCTGGCGGCAGAGCTTGCGGTCGCTCCGCCCGCCGCAGAGGCGGCTTCGGCCATCTCCGCTGTCGACGCGGGCAGCGCCCTGAGCGCGGGCGACGCATCGGCCGCATTCGGCGACCCGGCGGCGGCCCTGGGTGGGTCCGCGATCAGCTCCGGGGTGCCCGACGAGTTCGAGCCACCGCCTGATCCGCCTCCGGGCGATGATGGCCCTACGGGCCCACCGGACGGTGACGGCGGCGACAGCTGACTGGGTGGCGCTTGCCCAAGCACGGAGGTGACTGACATGGATCGTGACAACGAAGGACTCAGGCGCCGGATGGCGGACACCGCCGCCGCCTCCGATGAATCTGACGACTCAGGCGACGAGACCACTGGCACCGCCACCCTCCGCGAGGGCGTGACGCGCGCCATCGACCCCGACGAGATCTTCTCCGTTCGTAGCGACGGTGACCTGACCGCGGATGAGCCGCACGCGCGCGCCGAGAGCTTCGACGGCTTC
>Ga0136619_10000102_pt1 | contig 27912 bp, 29 predicted proteins | sample AntDrymUQ3532106_2_FD_104807 | JGI IMG/M metagenome (GOLD analysis project Ga0136619, IMG submission 104807) | Polar desert sand microbial communities from Dry Valleys, Antarctica - metaG UQ353 (21.06) | ecosystem: Environmental > Terrestrial > Soil > Desert | place: Antarctica: Dry Valley...
ACGTCTCCGGCCCGCGGGTCATCGACGCCTCCGTCAAGACCCGGATGGGCGAGGTGCTCGAAGACGTCAAGAGTGGTGCGTTCGCGGACCGGTTCATCGCCGACCAGGACGCTGGGGGTCCCGAGTTCGCGCGGTTCCGGGCAGCGGGGGAGCAGCACCCGATCGAGACCACCGGCCGTGAGCTCCGCAAGCTGATGAGCTGGGTGGAGCGCAGCGACGACGACTACACCGAAGGCACAGCGGCCCGCTGACCGGCTCCGACACGCGGCACCGGCGCTCGCCTGAGTTGTGGGGTGCGGGGATCGACATCAACGTGTGGTCCGGGCTGGCCATGCTCGTCTTCTGGATCGGCATGCTCGGCTGGCTGTGGCTGTCTCGACGCAACGCCGCCCGTGGGGAGAGCACGCGGCTAGAGGACAGAGCGCGCGGGCTAGAGTCGGGGCGGTGAGCAAGCCCGTCATCCTCCTCGCCGAAGAGCTGTCGCCGGCCACCATCGACGCGCTCGGACCGGACTTCGAGGTCCGCCGCTGCAACGGGGCCGACCGCGCCGAGCTGCTCGCGGCCGTTGCCGAGGTCGACGCGCTGGTCGTGCGCAGCGCCACCCGAGTGGACCCCGAGGTCCTCGCGGCAGCGCCGCGGCTGAAGGTGGTGGCGCGTGCCGGCGTCGGGCTCGACAACGTCGACGTCCAGGCGGCCACCCAGGCGGGCGTCATGGTCGTGAACGCACCGACCTCCAACATCGTCAGCGCCGCCGAGCTCGCCGTTGGCCTGCTGCTCGCCGCCGCGCGCCGCATCATCCCGGCCAACGAGTCGCTGCGCTCGGGCCAGTGGGCGCGGCACACGTACTCCGGGGTCGAGCTGTACGAGAAGACGCTCGGCATCGTGGGTCTCGGTCGCATTGGTGTGCTGGTGGCGCAGCGGCTGTCCGCGTTCGGGATGCGCGTGGTCGCCTACGACCCGTACGTGCAGCCGGGTCGGGCCGCGCAGATGGGCGTTCGGCTGGTCGGCCTGGACGAGCTGCTCGCCGAGTCCGACGTCATCTCCGTGCACCTGCCCAAGACGGCCGAGACCGTCGGGCTGATCGGCGCCGAGGAGTTGCAGCGGGTCCGGCCCGGCGTGATCCTCGTCAACGCGGCGCGCGGCGGGATCGTCGACGAGCAGGCGCTCTACGCGGCGCTGAAGGAAGGCCGGATCGGCGCCGCCGGGATCGACGTGTTCGCGACCGAGCCGCCCACCGACTCCCCGTTGCTCGAGCTCGACAACGTGGTGGCGACCCCGCACCTCGGCGCCAGCACCGACGAGGCGCAGGAGAAGGCGGGAGTCGCGGTAGCCCGCTCGGTGCGGCTGGCGCTCGGCGGCGAGCTGGTGCCCGACGCGGTCAACGTGCAGGGCGGGCTGATTGCCGAGGACGTACGACCAGGCATCCCGCTGACCGAGCGGCTCGGGCGCATCTTCACCGCGCTCGCCGACGGCATGGCGGTCCAGCTCGACGTCGAGGTCCGCGGCGAGATCACCATCCACGACGTCGCCGTGCTCGAGCTGGCCGCCCTCAAGGGGGTGTTCGCCGACGTGGTCGAGGACGACGTGACGTACGTGAACGCCCCGCTGCTCGCGGCCGAACGCGGTCTGTCGGTGCGGCTGCTCACCGACCCGGAGAGCCCGGACCACCGCAACCTGGTCACCCTGCGTGGCACCTGTCCCAGCGGAACCCAGGTGTCGGTGTCGGGAACTCTGGTCGGCATCCAGCAGCGCGAACGGCTGGTCGAGATCGACGGCTTCGACGTCGAGATCGAGCCCACCGACCACCTGCTGGTGGTCCAGTACCAGGACCGGCCCGGGATGATCGGCACCGTCGGCCACCTGCTCGGCGACGCGGGCGTCAACATCGCCGCCATGCAGGTGAGCCGCGACCGCCGCGGTGGGCGGGCCCTGGTCGTGCTGGCTGTGGACTCGGAGGTTTCGGTCGAGACCGCCGACGAGATGCGGGCGGCGATGGACGCAGACTGGGTCCGCCGGGTCAGCCTCCGCCCCGCTCAATAAACCGCGATCCGCGGCAAATGGTCGGGCGATCCGCGGCAAATGGTCGGGCGATCCGCGGCAACTGGTCGTCCTGTTCGGCGGCAGGAACCGGTCGTTCGGACGATTCGTGTCCACGTCCTGAGACGGCGCACGGGCCGCGCGCGGCGCCGAGCAGGGGCAGACGTACGGTGGCAAGGCCATGCGGACCTTCGTACTCATCCTTCGCAGCCGCGGTGGGGCCATCTGAGGCCACTCCCACCGCGGGGTTCCGCCGTCGCCCAGCGACCCCCGCCTCGAGTGCTCAGATCAGCGATACACACCACAGCGAGTAGACCGCAGCGAAGCAGAGACGAGACGATGATGTACGAGATGTATCCCAGCGACTGGGGCCCCAGCCGACACCGCGACGCCGGGTACGAGTCCGGCCAGGACGCGGTGCAGACCGCGATGGACCTGCGCGACAACGGCGGGCAACGCCCTGACGACAACTGACCCCCGGCGCGTCGACACCGTGCGGATCGCCGTCGTCGGCGGCGACGGGATCGGGCCAGAGGTGACGGCCGAGGCGGTACGGGTCCTCCGCGCCGCCACCGACGCCGACGGCGTCCGGGTCGACACCGAGGACTACGAGCTCGGCGCCGAGCGCTACCTCGCCACCGGCGAGGTGCTGCCCGACTCCGTGCTCGACGAGCTCCGCGGTTACGACGCGATCCTGTTCGGCGCGGTGGGCGGTCGCCCCGGCGACCCCAACCTGCCCGCCGGCCTGCTCGAGCGCGGCCTTCTGCTCCGGCTCCGGTTCGCCCTCGACCACTTCGTCAACCTCCGCCCGGCGCGGCTCTGGCCCGGCGTCCGCTCGCCGCTGCGCAACCCCGGACCTATCGACCTCGTGGTCGTCCGCGAGGGCACCGAGGGCCCGTACGTCGGCAACGGCGGCGTGGTCCGCGCCGGCACCCCGCACGCCATCGCCACCGAGGTGAGTGTCAACACAGCCTTCGGCGTCGAGCGGGTCGTGCGCGACGCGTTCCGCCGCGCCGACGCGCGCCCGAGACGACGGCTGACCCTGGTGCACAAGACCAACGTGCTGTCGTACGCGGGCGGGCTCTGGACTGCGGCTGTACGCGAAGTCGGCGCCGAGTTCTCGCGGGTGGAGGTCGACTACCTGCACGTCGACGCGGCCACCATCTTCCTCACCACCGAGCCGACGCGTTTCGACGTCGTCGTCACCGACAACCTGTTCGGCGACATCCTCACCGACCTGGCCGCCGCGGTGACCGGCGGGATCGGCCTGGCGGCCAGCGCCAGCATCAACCCCGACTGCACCACCCCGAGCATGTTCGAGCCGGTGCACGGCTCCGCCCCGGACCTCGCCGGCAAGCAGGTCGCCGACCCGACCGCGGCGATCCTGTCCGCCGCGCTCCTCGCCGAGGACCTGAGACTGTCCGGCCCGGCTGCGCGGATCGAGCGAGCGGTAGCCGACGACCTCGCCGCCCGGGCGCAGGACCGCCCGCGCAGCACGAGGGAGATCGGCGAGGCGGTGGCGACCTTGGTCGCATCGGCTAGCGTTTCTGCATGAGCGCCGACTCAGCCGCCGGCACCGCCTCAGCGAACCCGGCCCTTCGCATCGAGCGCAACCCCAGCCCGCTCGACGCCGTCCGCCGACAGGAGATCCTCGCCGACCCCGGCTTCGGAGTCCACTTCACCGACCACATGACCGTCCTCGAGTGGACGCCCGACAACGGCTGGCACGACGGCCGCGTCCAGCCGTACGGCCCGCTGTCCCTCGACCCCGCCACCGCCGTCCTGCACTACGCGCAGGAGGCGTTCGAGGGGATGAAGGCGTACGGGCACGCCGACGGCTCGGTGTGGATGTTCCGGCCGGAGCAGAACGCCGCCCGGTTCCAGCGCTCTGCCCGCCGGCTGGCGCTGCCAGAGGTGCCGACCGAGACCTTTCTCGACGCGATCGAGACGCTCATCGGCGTGGACGACCAGTGGGTGCCGCACGGCGGCGAGACCAGCCTCTACATCCGGCCGTTCATGTACGCGAGCGAAGCGTTCCTCGGCGTGCGCGCGGCCCGGCACGTCACGTTCTGCGTGATCGCCTCGCCGGCGGGTGCGTACTTCGCCAGCGGCGTACGGCCGGTGTCGATCTGGCTCTCGCAGGACTACACCCGCGCAGCGCCCGGTGGCACGGGGGCGGCCAAGTGTGGCGGCAACTACGCGGCCAGCCTGGTCGCTCAGCAGGAGGCGGCCGCCAACGGCTGCGACCAGGTCGCCTTCCTCGACGCCGTGGACCGGAACTGGGTCGAGGAACTCGGTGGGATGAACCTCTACTTCGTGTTCGCCAACGGGTCCGTGGCCACCCCCGACCTCACCGGCACCATCCTCGAGGGCGTCACCCGGGACTCGATCCTCACCTTGCTCGACGACGCCGGCCACAAGGTGGAGGAGCGCAGGGTCGGCATCGGCGAGTGGCGCGACGGCGTCGCCAGCGGCGACATCACCGAGGTGTTCGCCTGCGGCACCGCGGCAGTTGTCACACCCGTTGGCCGGTTGTGCTGGCCCGATGGCGAGGCCAAGTTCGGCGACGGCGCCACCACCGGCCGGGTCACGAGCAGTGTGCGCACCGCGCTGCTCGACATCCAGTACGGCCGGGTGGAGGACCGCCACGGATGGATGCACAAGGTCGGGTGAGCCCAGCTGGTGGCGCTGGGGTGGGCTCCGCGGTGGGCTCCGCCGAGGGCCGAACCGGTGGACCACCACAACTAGGCCGCTACCGGCTGCTGCGGCGCATCGGCGAGGGCGGCATGGGAGTGGTGCACCTCGCTGCGGCCCCGGACGGCTGTCGGGTCGCGCTCAAGGTGCTCCGGCCGCACGTGGTTGCGGACACCGCCGGGCGGCAGCGGCTCGCTCGCGAGGTGGACGCCCTGCAGCGGGTGCGGAGCAGGCGGGTCGCCGCGTTGCTCGACGCGGACGCGTGGGGCGACACCCCCTACGTCGTGACCCGGTTCGTGCCGGGCCTGTCCCTGAACGAGTACGTCGACGAATACGGACCGCTGCGTGGCGCCGGCCTGCTCGGTCTCGGGCGCGGGCTGGCCGAGGCGCTCGCCGAGGTGCATGCGGTCGGCGTCGTGCATCGTGACGTCAAGCCCTCGAACGTGCTGATCGAGAACGACGAGCCGGTGCTGATCGACTTTGGGCTGGCCCGCGCGGCCGACGACGCGACGGTGACGGTGGCGGGCTGGATGCTCGGCACGCCGGCGTACCTCACCCCGGAGATCGTCGAGGGTCGGGACCCCGAACCGCCGTGCGACGTGCACGCGTGGGCGTCGACGTTGGCGTACGCATGCACCGGCCGCAGCCCGTTCGGCGGCGGCCACCAGACCGTTGTGCTCGACCGGGTGCGGCGCAACGACTACGACCTCTCCGAGGTGCCTGCAGACGTGCGCCGGGTGCTCGAGCGGTGCCTGGCGACCGACCCGCGTTCCCGCCCCTCGGCGGCCGTCCTGGCCGGGTGGTTGGGTGCCGCCGAGCCGGCACGGGACCCCACGACCGTCCACGTCCCCGCCGCGCCGGTGACGCCGTCGCCGGCACCAGCACCAGCACCGGCGCCAGCATCGGCGGCTGCGCCAGCAACCCGGCCGTACGTCGGCCCCGAGCCGGCGCCGGCCTGGACGCCGCCGCGCGCGGCGATCGGCATTCGGCTGCTGCGAGCGCTGGTCATCGTGCTCGGGGTGGCGCTGTGCGCAGCGACGTTCGCCGCCGCGCCGTACGCCGCGGCGCTCGGGTGGTGGCTGGTGAGCTCTGCTCTGTTCACCTGGCAACGGGTGCTTGCCGCGCGCCAGCGCCGGCGGGCTGCCAGGGGTCGGGCCGGCGCGAGCGACGGAGTGGTCGCTGCGCTGTCCGCCCCGTGGCACGCGGTCATTGCGGTGCTCGGCGCCGCCCTGCTGGTCGGGTCGGCGCTGCTGGCCGCGGCCGTGGTCACGGGGCTGCTGAACCTGTTCGGTGTGGCGCTGGGGCAGCTGCTGTGGATCGCGGCCGGCGTGTTCCTGGCCGTGCTGTGGCGTGGCCCGGGGTCGGCGCGGCTGCACTGGCCGGCGGTGCGGGTGGTCGACCAGGTGGCGCGCCCGGACCTGGTCGGGTTGGCGCTGGTCTGGGTGCTGGCGGCGTTCGCGACCGGGTCGATTGCGGTCGTCCAAGGGGTCGACACGTTCTGGTGGCCGGACGGCTCGGCGCCGCTGTGAGCGGGGCATGACGGTCTGGGTGTCGCTGCTGCGTGGGATCAACCTGGGCGCGCGCAACAAGGTCCCGATGCCCGCGTTGCGGGAGGCGCTGACCTCGGCCGGCCTCACCGACGTCCGGACGTACCTCCAGAGCGGCAATGTGGTCAGCCGGTCCGCGCACCGCTCGCCCACCGCGGTGGCCCGGGTGGTGCACGACGTCGTCGCGGAGCAGTTCGGCCTCGACATCCCGGTGGTGGCCCGTACGCCCGCCGCTCTCGCGGCGGTGCTCGCGTGGAACCCGTTCCCGGAGGCCGCCGCCGAGCGGCCCAAGCTCGTGCAGGTGACGCATCTGTTCGGAGCGCCGCGGGAACCCGAGGTCGAGCGACTGCTCGCCGCTGCCGAGCCGCTGCCCGAGCGGGTGGCCGTCCGCGGTCAGGAGGTCGTTGTCGACCACGGCACCAGCATCCAGGGCAGCACGGTGCACGGCGCGTGGTTATCGAAGCGGCTCGGCGGCATCGACGGCACCGCCCGCAACTGGCGCACCCTCACCGCGCTGGTGGAGATGACCGCTGACTAGTCTCGGCCGGTGCGCATCGCCAGGTTCAGCACCGGTGCCGAACCCCGGTTCGGAGTCATCGGCGAACGCGACGGCACCCCCGTCCTGGCGGTGCTGACCGGTGACCCGCTCTACGCCGGGATCGAGCTGACCGGCGCCAGCGAGCCGCTAGCCGACGTGCGGCTGCTCGCGCCGCTGATCCCGCGCAGCAAGGTGGTCGGAGTGGGACGCAACTACGCCGACCACGCTGCCGAGCTCGGCAACGAGCCGCCGGTCGAGCCGCTGCTGTTCCTCAAGCCCAACACCGCCGTGATCGGGCCGGGAGAGCCGATCGTGCACCCCGAGCAGACCGACGACCTGCACTGGGAGGCCGAGCTGGCCGTGGTGATCGGCCGGATCTGCCGGGAGGTGCCGCCCGAGCAGGTGCCCGACGTGGTGCTCGGCTACACCGTGGCCAACGACGTGACCGCGCGCGACCTGCAAGCGAGCGACGACCAGTGGACTCGGGCGAAGGGTTTCGACAGCTTCTGCCCGCTCGGTCCGTGGATCGAGACCGACCTGGACGTGTCCGACCTGCGGGTCACGACCGTGCTGCGCTCCGACGGCAGCGAGGAGCTGCGCCAGGACGGGCGCACCAGCCAGCTCGTTTTCGACGTCCCGACCCTGGTGGCGTACGTCTCGGGGGTCATGACGCTGCTCCCCGGCGACGTCATCCTGACCGGCACGCCGGCGGGCGTGGGCCGGATGCGGCCCGGGGACGAGGTCACCGTCGCGGTCGAGGGGATCGGCTCGCTGACCAACCCGGTGGTGGGGGCGTGAGCCCCGGCGCGCCGGACGGCGGCGTGCGCGTCCGGTTCTGCCCGTCGCCGACCGGGAACCCGCACGTCGGGCTGGCGCGCACCGCGTTGTTCAACTGGGCGTTCGCGCGGCACCACGGCGGCACTTTCGTGTTCCGCATCGAGGACACCGACGCGAGCCGGGACACCGAGGAGAGCTACGTACTGCTGCTCGACGTCATGCGCTGGCTCGGACTCGAGTGGGACGAGGGGCCGGAGGTCGGCGGCCCGCACGGCCCGTACCGCCAGTCGCAGCGGTCGGAGGTGTACGACGACGTCGCCCGCCGGCTGCGCGACGCGCGTCGCGCGTACCCGTGCTACTGCTCGCAGGAGGAGCTGGACGAGCGACGGGAGCAGGCCCGGGCCGAGGGTCGCAGCCCTGGCTACGACGGCCACTGCCGGTCGCTCGACGACGACCAGGTCGCGGCGTACGAGCGGGAGGGTCGCAAGCCGGTGCTGCGGCTGCGGATGCCGGACCACGACATCGGCTTCACCGACCTGGTGCGCGGCGAGGTCGTGTTCGGTGCGGAGCACGTCTCGGACTACGTGCTGGTCCGGGCCAACGGCCGGCCGCTCTACACGCTGGTCAACCCGGTCGACGACGCGTTGATGCGGGTCACGCACGTGCTGCGCGGTGAGGACCTGCTCAGTTCGACCCCGCGGCAGATCGCGCTGTTCGGGGCGCTCGGGGAGATCGGGGTCGGCGACGGCCGCGCGCCGGCCTACGGGCACCTGCCCGCGGTCCTCGGTGAGGGGAACCGCAAGCTGTCCAAGCGGGACCCGGAGTCGAACATGCTCGGCTACCGTGACCGCGGCTACCTGCCGGAAGGACTGCTCAACTACCTCGCGCTGCTCGGCTGGTCGATCGCGGAGGACCGCGACGTGTTCACGGTTGACGAGATGGTCGCCGCGTTCGACATCGCCCGGGTCAACCCCAACCCGGCTCGCTTCGACCCGAAGAAGTGCGAGGCCATCAACGCGACCCATGTACGCAGGCTCGAGCCTGGCGAGTTCGCCGACCGGCTGCTGCCGTTCGTGTCTGCGGGGGACCCGGCGCTGCTCGCGGCCGCGGCGCCGCTGGTCCAGGAGCGGGCGACAACGCTCGCCGAGGCCGGCGGGATGCTCGACTTCCTGTTCGTCGATGATGCCGAGTTCGTGGTCAACCCTGCCGACGCGGACCAGCTCGGCGGTGACGGTGCGCAGGTGGTCAAGGCTGCGCGCAGCGCGTTGGCGGAGCTCGACGGGTGGCACGCGGCGGACATCGAGGCGGCGCTTCGTACGGCGCTGGTCGACGGGCTCGGACTCAAGCCGCGGCACGCGTTCGGCCCGGTGCGGGTCGCCGTCACCGGGCGACGAGTGTCGCCGCCGCTGTTCGAGTCGCTCGAGCTGCTGGGCCGAGGCCGCTCGCTCCGCCGCCTCGACCAAGCGTTGGCCTGAGCCGCGTGCGGTCGGTCCGGTACAGTCGGCGGCCGGCTCGGCGGCCGACGTGCCGCCGTTGCGATGCCCATGGGGTATGGGGTAATTGGCAGCCCGGCTGGTTCTGGTCCAGTTAGTCTAGGTTCGAGTCCTAGTACCCCAGCGCGACGCCGACCGGAGGGAGATCGGGCCTGCCCGATACACTCCCGTCCGCTCTTGGCCCCGTTGTGTAGTGGCCTAGCACGCCGCCCTCTCAAGGCGGTAGCGCGGGTTCGAATCCCGTCGGGGCTACCAAGTGTCTCAACCAGATGCACAGCCACCAGCGACCTTCTGGTCGACGGCCGACTCACCGGTGGGTGAGCTGCTGCTGGTCACGCGCGGCGAAGCGCTGACCCAGGTCGGCTTCGCACCGTTCGACCCGCCCGACGGCGACCGGCTCGACGACCACGGCGTGCTGGCCGCCGCTCGCGACCAGTTGGCGGAGTACTTCGCGGGCGACCGAGAGGTCTTCGAGCTGCCGCTCGCCCCACAAGGCACCGACTTCCGACAGGCCGTCTGGGCCGAGCTGCGCAAGATCCCGTACGGCACCACGACGACGTACGGCGCGATCGCCAACCGCATGGGACTGACCGGTCACGGTGCTCGCGCAGTCGGGCACGCCAACGGGAGCAACCCGATCGCCGTGGTGGTGCCCTGCCACCGGGTGGTGGGCAGGGACGGAAGCCTCACCGGCTACGGCGGTGGGATCGAGCGCAAGCGCGCGCTGCTCGCGCTCGAGCACAGCGCCCTGTTCTGACCCGACACCCCCGCCGGCTTGTCACCGTGTAGCGGCGCCCTAGCGCCGTACGGCGGTGACACCTCGCGAGGGGGGCGGACGTCAGGCGACGGCGCGGCGCAGCCCCTGGGACAGCCGCTCGGCGGCGGCAAGCACCGCCGGCGCGTGCTGCTTGCCCGGCTGGCGGCTCAACCGCTCCACCGGCCCGGAGACAGACACCGCGGCGACCACCTTCCCCGACGGCGAGCGCACCGCGGCAGACACCGACGCGACTCCCTGTTCCCGCTCGCCAATGCTCTGCGCCCAGCCGCGCTTTCGCACAGCAGAGAGCGCGGCGGCCGAGAACGCCGAGTTCTGCAGCCCGCGGTGCATCCGCTCCGGGTCCTCCCAGGCCAGCAGCACCTGTGCCGCCGAACCCGCGTTCATGGTCAGCTGGGCGCCCACCGGGATGGTGTCGCGGAGCCCGGTCGGCCGTTCGGCGCCGGCGATGCAGATCCGTACGTCGCCCTGTCGCCGGAACAGCTGCGCGGACTCGCCGGTGATGTCACGCAGCCGGGCGAGCACTGGGGCGGCGGTCGCGAGCAGCCGGTCCTCGCCGGCGGCCGCGGCCAGCTCGCCCAGCCGGGGACCGAGGACGAAGCGCCCCTGCAGGTCCCTGCTCACCAGCCGGTGGTGCTCCAGCGCGACTGCCAGCCGGTGCGCGGTCGGTCGCGCCAGCCCGGTCTGCTGAACCAGCCCGGCCAAGGTCGTGGGGCCGGCCTCGAGCGCGGCGAGCACGACGGCGGCCTTGTCAAGCACACCGACCCCGCTAGTACCCTGGTCCATACCGCGATACTGCCGTCTCGCATGGTGGAATGGCAACCCCGGGCAGGAGGCCGGCCGATGGGTTCGACGCTCGCCGAGAAGGTGTGGGACGAGCATGTCGTCCGCCGGGCCGACGGCGAGCCGGACCTGCTGTACGTCGACCTCCACCTGGTGCACGAGGTCACCAGCCCGCAGGCGTTCGAGGGCCTGCGCCTCGCCGGCCGGCAGGTCCGCCGTCCGGATCTGACGATCGCGACCGAGGACCACAACGTCCCGACCGTGGACGTCGACCAGCCGATCGCCGACCCCGTGTCGCGCACCCAGGTGGAGACGCTGCGCCGCAACTGCCAAGAGTTCGGCATCCGGCTGCACCCCCTCGGTGACCCGGAGCAGGGCATCGTTCACGTCGTCGGACCTCAGCTCGGCCTCACCCAGCCGGGCACGACGGTCGTCTGCGGCGACTCGCACACCTCCACCCACGGCGCGTTCGGTGCGCTCGCGTTCGGCATCGGCACCAGCGAGGTTGAGCATGTGCTGGCGACACAGACGCTGCTGCAGACCCGACCAGAGACGATGGCGGTAACCATCACCGGCCGGCTCGGCGACGGGGCGACCGCCAAGGACCTGGTGCTGGCGCTGATCGCTCAGGTCGGCACCGGCGGCGGGCAGGGCTACATGGTCGAGTACCGCGGCGAGGCCATCCGGGCGCTGTCGATGGAGGCCCGGATGACGGTCTGCAACATGTCGATCGAGTGGGGCGCCAAGGCCGGCATGATCGCGCCTGACGAGACCACGTTCGACTACCTGCAGGGGCGTCCGCACGCACCGACCGGAGCCGACTGGGACGCAGCGGTGTCGTACTGGCGCCTGCTGGCGACCGACGACGACGCGACGTACGACCGCGAGGTCCACATCGACGCGGCGACCGTGACGCCGTTCGTCACCTGGGGGACCAACCCCGGCCAGGGCGTGCCGCTAGACGGTGTCGTGCCGGACCCGCAGTGGTTCCCGTCCGAAGACGAGCAGGCCGCGGCTCGACGCGCACTGGCCTACATGGCGCTCACTCCCGGAACCGCGATGCGCGACATCGCGATCGACACCGTGTTCGTCGGGTCGTGCACGAACGGCCGCATCGAGGACCTGCGGGCGGCGGCCGACGTCGTTCGGGACCGCCAGGTTGCCGCGGGCACCCGGATGCTGGTGGTGCCGGGCTCGGCCGGCGTACGGCTGCAGGCGGAGGCCGAGGGCATCGACGGAGCCTTCACGCAGGCAGGTGCGGAGTGGCGCGGCGCCGGCTGCTCGATGTGCCTCGGCATGAATCCGGACCAGCTGGGGCCGGGGGAGCGGTGCGCGTCGACGTCCAACCGCAACTTCGAGGGCCGGCAGGGCAAGGGCGGGCGCACCCACCTGGTGTCTCCGCAGGTGGCCGCGGCCACGGCCGTCCTCGGTCGGCTCGGGTCGCCCACCGAGCTGGGGGCTGGCTGACATGGAGCGGTTCACCGTCCACCGAGGTACCGCAGTCCCGTTGCGGCACAGCAGCGTGGACACCGACCAGATCATCCCGGCGGTGTACCTCAAGCGGATCTCGCGGACCGGTTTTGCCGACGGTCTCTTCGCCGAGTGGCGCCGCGACCCAGGTTTCGTGCTCAATCGGGACGAGCACGAGGGCGCATCCATCCTGGTCACGGGCCCTGACTTCGGCATCGGGTCCTCCCGCGAGCACGCGGTGTGGGCACTGCTCGACGCCGGGTTCCGAGTCGTCGTGTCCCCCCGGTTCGGCGACATCTTCCGCACCAACGCCGGCAAGTCCGGGCTGCTCGCCGCACAGGTCGATGCGTCCGACGTCGAGGCGTTGTGGGCAGCTGTCGACGCAGACGCGAGCATGCAGGTCACGGTCGACCTGAGGGAGCGGACGATCAGCGGCAGCGACGGTCTCTCTGCACCGTTCGTGATCGATGACTACACACAGTGGCGACTGCTCAAGGGTCTCGATGACGTAGCTGTCACGTTGTCGCATGACGACGAGATCGCGGCTTACGAAGCCAACAGGTTGCCGCACAGACCCGTCACATTGCCATCAGCCACGTTCGAATCGCGTTGACATCGTTGGAAGGTTTCGGCGTGTACGGATTGTCAGCGCCGCGTTGAGTCCCTACGGTGCATGACAGTCGGGCATGGGCTCGACGGCCGTTCACGAAAGGGAAGCCAAGTGAACAAGTCCGAGTTCATCGACAAGCTCGCCACCCACTTCGCAGGCAACAAGCGGGCAGCAGCCGACGCACTCGATGCTGTGGTCGACACGATCACGCGCGAGGTGGCGCAGGGCGAGAAGGTCCTCATCACAGGCTTCGGCGCCTTCGAGAAGGCGGTCCGCCCGGCCCGGATGGTGCGCAACCCGCGCACCGGCGAGAAGATCCAGGCCAAGGAGACGTCGGTGCCGAAGTTCCGACCCGGCGCGGCTCTGAAGGCTGTCGTTGCCGGCGCCAAGCAGGCGCCCAAGGTGACGGTCGTACGGGCTGCCACGACCACGGCCGCGGCCGCGACTACCACCAAGCGCACCGCCAAGGCGGCCGCCAAGAAGGGCGCAGCCACGCGGGCGGCGAAGAAGACCACCCGCAAGCGGGCCGCGAAGAAGGCGGCGGCCACGAGGGCACGGAAGACAACGACCAGGAAGGCTGCGGCGAAGAAGGGCGCCAAGAAGACGGCGCGGAAGCGGCCAGCGGCCAAGAAGTCGACCGCCAGGAAGTCGACCGCGGCCACCCGGAAGCGGGCGGCGAAGAAGGCGGCGGCCACGAGGGCGCGGAAGACGACTGTCAGGAAGCGGGCTGCGAAGAAGGGCGCCAAGAAGACGGCGCGGAAGCGGCCAGCGGCCAAGAAGTCGACTGCGGCCACCCGGAAGCGGGCGGGGAAGAAGGCGGCGGCCACGAGGGCGCGGAAGACGACTGTCAGGAAGCGGGCTGCGAAGAAGGGCGCCAAGAAGACGGCGCGGAAGCGGACCGCCAGGGAGCGCTGACGGATCGTTCACGGAGGAGGGGCCGCGCCGAACGGTGCGGCCCCTCTCACGTCTGCTCGATCGTGAGCAGGTGCACGAGCCGTACGCGGCTCGATCCGGGATCGACGTGGACCACCACCCGCTGCCCGCGACGCAACGAACGCCCGGTCGCGGACCGCCAAGCACCGGCGGGCACGTCCAGCCTCGTCCCGTCGTCGAGAAGGACCTCTCCGGCCTGCACGTCCGAGTCGAAGCTCGCCACCGTCGCCTGCCGGCGCACCCAGCGTTGGTCACGGTCCACATCGAGCACTTGAACGGTTGCTGCACCGATGCCCAGCCGTCGCGCCTGTTCCAGGTGGTCGGGGGTGTCGACGTCGCGAGCGGCCGGTTCGAGGTCGCGCCCGTCGATCACCAGAGCGCCTTCGGCTCGGTGTCGGGCGAGCGAGTCCGACCCGAACTGCGGGCGGGGCGGGGTGTCCGGCAGACCGGTGAGCATGGTGGTCCCGGTGCCCTCGCGGTCCGCCAGCACGGTGCGCGGGTGGGCGGAGGCAATCCGCAGAACGGCGGCCACGTCCCGTGAACGAAGCGCGGGCAGGTCTGCCGCCACGACGACGACGCCGGCGTCCGCGTGTCGAGACCGGCTCCACTCGACCCCCGCCGTGATCGCGGTGTTCAAACCGCCCTCGGCGGGTTCGGGCAGCACCTCGACGTCCGGCCCGCTGACTTCCGCGGCGACAACGGTGTCGGCGGTTACCACGACGACCGTACGGATCTCTGGCACCGCTCGCAGCGCGGCCACCGTGTCGACCGCGAAGGAGAGGGCCAAGGCACGTCGACGCTCGTCCGACGCCGGGGCGAGGCGGGACTTCGCGGTCGCCAGGCTCTTCACCGGCACCACCGCCACCCACGCGAGTCTCATCGGCCGTGATCCTGCCAGCCGCCACTAGAGTCGGGTGACCGACAGGACGGAGCGACGGTGGCGCGCAAGGAACCGCGTGGGGCCGCGCTCTTCTTCTGCGCCGTGCTGCTACGGCCGCTGCTCATGGTCCTGACCCGCCGGCATTGGCGCGGCCTGGAGAACCTGCCGGATGGCGGCTTCGTTTTCGCTGCCAACCACATCTCGCACTCGGACCCGCTGCTGTTCTCGCACTTCGTCTACGACGCCGGCTACTCACCGCACTTCCTGGCCAAGGAATCGGTGCTGCGGCTCCCGGTGCTCGGCCGACTGCTGCGCTCGACAGGCCAGATCGCCGTGCACCGGGAGAGCGTGAGCGCCGCTCAGGCGTACCGGGACGCGGTGGGCGCGGTACGCCAGGGCAGCAGCGTGATCGTCTACCCGGAGGGCACGCTGACCCGCGACCCGGAGCTGTGGCCGATGGTCGGCAAGACCGGCGCCGCGCGGATCGCGTTGGAGAGCGGCTGCCCGGTCGTCCCGTGCGCGCAGTGGGGCGCACAGGATCTGCTGATGCCGTACGCGAAGCGCCCCCGATTCGTGCCGCGTCCGGTCAACCAGGTGCTCGCCGGCGAGGCCGTCGACCTCGACGACCTCCGCGGGCAGCCGGTAAGCAGCGCGGTGCTTCGCGAGGCGACCGAGCGGATCATGGCCGCGATCACCGAGCTGCTGGGCCAGTTGCGGGGCGAGACGCCACCGCCGGTACCTTTCGACCCACGCCTGCGCGGCGTTTCGACCACCGGCAACCCGACCGCTCGCCGCCGAAGTGGCGCGTCCAGGCACGGGCAGGGAGGCGGATCGTGACGCACGTCGCGGTGATGGGCGCGGGGTCGTGGGGAAGCGCCTTCTCCCTGGTGCTGGCGGACGCCGGCAACGAGGTCCGCATGTGGGGGCGGCGGGCGGACCTGTGCGAGACGCTGACGACGACGCACGAGAACCCCGACTACCTTCCCGGCGTCGTGCTGCCGGACGCGGTGTCGGCGTCGTCCGAACCCGCCAAGGCGTTGGAGGACGCCGACGTCGTCGTGCTCGCGGTCCCGTCGCAGACGCTGCGCGACAACCTCGGCAAGTGGAGCCACCTGCTGCGGCCGGACAGCCTGCTGCTGAGCCTGATGAAAGGCGTGGAGCTGGGCACCGCCAGCCGGATGAGCGAGGTGATCGCGGAGCTCACCGGTGCCGGACCGGAGCGGGTGGGCGTCGTCAGCGGCCCCAACCTCGCCAAGGAGATCGCCGCCCGGCAACCAGCGGCCAGCGTGGTCGCCTGCGCCGACGAGGAGGTCGCCACCAGGCTGCAGCAGCTGTGCCACACCGCGACCTTCCGCCCGTACACGAACACCGACGTGGTCGGCTGCGAGCTGGGTGGCGCGATGAAGAACGTGATCGCGCTCGCGGTCGGGATAGCCTCGGGGCTCGGTTTCGGGGACAACACCACAGCGTCGGTGATCACCCGGGGGCTGGCCGAGACCGGTCGGCTCGCCCAGGCAGCGGGCGCCGACCCGATGACCCTCGCCGGCCTGGCCGGGCTCGGCGACCTGGTAGCGACCTGCTCCTCGCCACTGTCTCGCAACCGTTCGTTCGGGGAGAAGCTGGGGAGCGGGATGAGCGTGGACGAGGTGGTCACCTCCACCCGGCAGGTCGCCGAGGGCGTGAAGTCGTGCGAGCCGCTGAGCGAGCTGTCCCGCCGCTACGACGTCGACATGCCGATCGTCGACCACGTCGTCGAGGTGGTCCGCGGCGACATCACCCCCGAACAGATGCTGACGTCGCTGATCTCCCGGGCGGCCACCTCCGAGCGCTGAGCGCGCGCGTCAAGCGGTGGTGGCGCCGAGCGCGTTCGACAGGTCCCGCCACAGGTCCTCGACGTCCTCGACACCGACCGACAGCCGGACCAGGTCCTCGGGGATCGTCATTGCCTCGCCCTGCCAGCGGCGGCGGCGTTCCAGCGTCGACTCGACCCCGCCGAGGCTGGTGGCATGCACCCAGACGTTGGTGCCGTGCACGAGCAGGTCGGCCGCAAGCGGACCGCTCACCAGCTCGATGGACACGATGCTGCCGAACCCTGGGTAGCGGACCCTGCTGACCGCGGGGTGCGCGTCCAGCCGCTCGGCCAGCGTTCGTGCGTTGGCCTCGGCGCGGTCGACCCGCAGCGCCAGGGTGCGCAGCCCGCGTACGGCCAGCCACGACTCGAGCACGCCGGGCACGGCACCGGCGGTGCTCCGGCGCTCGTTCAGCGCCCGCCATGCGTCGTCGTCACGGGTCACCACCGCGCCGAGCACCACGTCGGCGTGACCGGACAGGTACTTGGTGGCGGAGTGCAGCACGATGTCCGCGCCCAGGTCCAGCGGACGTTGCCGCAGCGGCGTCGCGAACGTGTTGTCGACGACGCAGCGGGCGCCTTCCTCGTGAGCGGCGGCCGCCAGCCCCTCGACGTCGGCCACCTCGAGCGTCGGGTTGGTCGGCGACTCCAGCCACAGCAATGCCGCCCCCTTCAGCGCGGTGACGACCTCGTCGGCGTCGGTCACGTCCACCGTGCGCACGTCGAGGCGGCCGCGGTCCTTTCCCGCCGCAAGCTGGTGCAGGACGCCGAGGTACGCGTGCCGGGGCGCGACCACCGTCTCGCCGTCGGTCACGAGGTCGAGAAGCGTCGTCGCGGCGGCCATCCCGGACGAGAAGGCCAGGCAGCGGCCACCCTCCAGCGCGCCGAGAGCCTGCTCGAACGCCTCCCAGGTCGGGTTGGCGTACCGGCCGTACTCGCGCTCGCCGCCGGCGACGTACACGCTGGCCGGCACCAGTGGGTGGTTGAGCGGCGCGTCCGGCTCGTGTGCCGGGCGGCCCGCGGTCACGGCCAGCGTGGCCGGGGCGAGCGGTTCGGTGTCTGCGGTGTCGCGGGTGTCGCCTGTCTGGCTGTCCATGGTCGCCATTGTCCCGGCCGCTACTGTCGCCCGGTGACCCAGGAGCGCCGGACCCGGGTGGCCGTGGTGTTCGGCGGCCGGTCTAGCGAGCACGGGGTCTCCTGCCTGACCGCCGCCGACGTGCTTCGTGCGTTGGACCCGGAGCGCTACGAGGTGGTGCCGGTCGGCATCAGCCGCGAGGGCCGGTGGGTGCTGGAGTCTGCCGACCCGCAACGGTTCGCGATCAGCTCGGGGCGGCTGCCCGAGGTGGACGACAGTGGTGCCGCCGTCGCGCTGCGCCCGCCCGACGAGGGCGGACTGGTGGTGACCGAGCCGGGCGCGGTACCACGCGCTCTGGGCGAGGTCGACGTTGTGCTGCCGCTTCTGCACGGCCCGTGGGGCGAGGACGGCACGTTGCAGGGGCTGCTCGAGGTCGCCGGCGTACGCTACGTCGGCGCCGGGGTCCTGGCCAGCGCGGTCGGCATGGACAAGGAGTTCATGAAGCTGGCGTTCGCCGCACGCGGGCTCGCCCAGCTCCCGTACGTCGTGGTCCGCGCGCGCCGGTGGGAGACCGAGCCGGAAGCGGTGAAGGGCGAGGTCGCGGACCTCGGTCTGCCGCTGTTCGTCAAGCCGGCTCGGGCGGGGTCGAGCTTTGGCATCACGCGGGTGGACCGGCTCGATGCCGTTTCGGCGGCGATCGAGGCGGCGCGGGCGCACGACCCCAAGGTGCTCGTCGAGGCGGCTGCGGTCGGCGCGCGCGAGGTCGAGTGCGGCGTGCTCGGCGGGTTGGCGGGCGCGCGACCGGAGGCCAGCGTGGTCGGGGAGATCCAGATCGACCCGTCATCGGGGCACGCGTTCTACGACTTCGAGGCGAAGTATGTCGACGGCAGTGCCTCGCTGCAGATCCCTGCGGACATCTCCACCGATTCCGCGGACCGCGTGCGCCGCTGGGCGGTCGAGGCGTTCGAGGCGGTCGACGGGGAGGGGCTGGCCCGGGTCGACTTCTTCCTGCTGGCCGACGGCAGCGTGCTCGTCAACGAACTGAACACGATGCCCGGCTTCACCCCGACGTCGATGTTCCCGCAGCTGTGGCAGGCCTCCGGGCTGTCGTATGCCGCCCTGGTCGACCGGCTCCTCCAGCAGGCGTTGGACCGCCCCGTCGGCCTCCGCTGAGCAGGGGTGACAGTTTCACAGGCCGGCCTGTGAAACCGTCACTCGGCGAGGGTGGTGAGTCGGGGGAAGTGACAGCAACTCTCGCTCCGTGGCTGCTCGCTCAGAGACAGCGCTGGACGGAGGGGATGGACCGCCGTACGGCGGCGGCCACGTCCACCAGCGCATCGCCGGCCGGGTCGTACTCGGAGTGCACGAACAGCTCGACAGTCGTAGACCGGCCGATGGTCGCAAACCGGTAGCCGTCCTCGGTGCGGGTGGTGAACCAGTCCACCCGCTCGACCGTGTCGCACCTGGACCCCGGCTGGAGGCTGGAAGGCTCCGGAATTCCGCAGCGCAGCGTGATCGGCGGGTCCCCCCACGCCAGCGTGACCCCCGAGCCGTCAACGTCGCGCGACTCGGCGCCGGCAACAGAGGCCGGCCGGGCGGCGGCGAGGTCAGCGCACTGTGTCGCGGCGACGCCGCTCAGACTGGGCGAATCGAGGTCGACGGCGCCGCCACAACCGCTTGCAGCCAGCGCGGTCGCTGCCAGCGACACCCCCCACGTACGGCGTGCTGCGCTCAGATGTGCACGACCGGGCAGGTGAGGGTGCGGGTGATACCGGGGACGTTCTGGACCCGGGCGACGACCAGCTGGCCCAGCTCGTCGACGTTGCTCGCCTCGGCGCGGACGATGACGTCGTACGGACCGGTGACGTCCTCGGCGAGGGTGACGCCCTTGACGTCGGCGACCTCGCGCGCGACATCGGCGGCCTTGCCGACCTCGGTCTGGATCAGGATGTAGGCCTGCACCACCATGGTCGCCCTCCGCGGTGTCCATCGGCGGTCGACAGGGGTGGCAACCGCGGAGCCAACCTACAGGCAGCCCTGTTCGGCAGTTGAGCGCGCTCCGACAAGATGGCGGGACCATGACCGAACCGCAGTCCATCCGTGTGCTCGGCGAGCTCGGACTGATCGCCGCGGTGACGAGCAGGCTCGCGTCGGCCGACCCGGACCCGGACGTCCTGCTCGGTCCCGGTGACGATGCCGCGCTCGTCCGAGTTGGCGGCGCGGAGGTGCTGGTGTCCACCGACGTCGCGGTCGAGGGCCGGCACTTCCGCCGCGACTGGTCGACCGCCGAGGACGTCGGACACCGGGTGGCCGCTGCGAACCTCGCCGACATCGCGGCGATGGGGGGCGTCGCGAGGGCGCTTGTCGTCGCCCTGTCCGTGCCGGCGGACCTTCCGGTGCAGTGGGCGCTCGACCTCACCGACGGGCTGGTCGACGAGGCCGCCCGGGTCGGTGCGTCCGTCGTCGGCGGTGACGTCGCAGAGAATGACGCGGTGCAGGTCGCGGTGACCGCGCTCGGCGCCGCCCAGGACCGCGTGGTCCGCCGCGACGGCGCAAAGGTCGGCGACGTGGTCGCGGTGGCCGGCCGGCTCGGCTGGGCCGCCGCCGGGCTGGCCGTCCTGAGCCGCGGCTTCCGCTCGCCGCGGGTGGTCGTGGAGGCGCACCGCCGGCCGGAACCCCCGTACGACCAGGGCCCGGTCGCGGCGAGAGCAGGTGCGACGGCGATGGTCGACGTCAGCGACGGGTTGGTCGCGGACCTCGGACACGTGTCACGGGCGAGTGGCGTGGCCATCGACGTCCGTTCCGCCGGTTTTGACGTGCCGGAGCCGCTGCAGGCGGTGGCCGCCGCGGTCGGGGTCGATCCGGTGGCGTTGCAGATCACTGGCGGTGATGACCACGCGCTGGCGGCCACCTTCGCGGCGGGCGTCGAACTGCCCGACGGCTGGACGGCCGTCGGCTCGGTAGCCGAGGGGGAAGGGGTCACCGTCGACGGTGAGCCGTACGACGGCGAGACCGGGCACCGCCACTTCAGCGGACCGAGCGGCGGGTGACCGCCGGGGTCAGCGGGTGACCTTGCCGGCCTTGAGGCACGAGGTGCACACGTTCAGCCGCTTCGGGGTGCCGCCGACCTTGGCGCGTACCCGCTGGATGTTCGGGTCGAAGCGCCGCCGGGTGCGCTTGCGCGACCACGGCCTGTTGTTGCCGAAGCCGGGTCGCTTGCCGCAGATGTCGCAGACCGCAGCCACCTGACACTCCTGGTTGGTTTCGCGGCGCTCGGCGCCGGTACGGATGAACGCCCGCGCGCAGCGGGCAACCACTGGATGCTACCGGACGGGTCGGGGGGGCGACCGCGGCTAGTGTCCGTGCGGTGACCAACGGCGCTGGCGCGGCGGGGCCGCTGTTCGCGCGTTGGCGTGCCCAGGTGGTCGCTGCGCTGGGGGAGGCCCGCGAGGAGCTCGACGCGCTCAACGTGTTCCCGGTACCCGACGCCGACACCGGGACCAACGTCTACCTGACCGTCGAGGCCGCCGCACAGGCGGCAGAGCAGGCGGAGGCGGCCGGCGCCTCGCTCCCAGAGGTCGGCCGGGCGTTCGTCGACGGCGCGCTTCGCGGCGCGCGCGGGAACTCCGGGGTGATCTTGTCCCAGCTGTTGCGGGCCGGGCTCCCGCTTCTGCTGGACCCGCCCGCCGCCGACGACCCGGTGGCCGCGGGCAAGCTGTTGGCCGACGCGCTGGGCAGCGCGGCGGCCGCGGCGTGGGCCGCGGTCGGTGAGCCGGTGGAAGGCACCATCCTCAGCGTCGCTCGGGCGGCCGCGGACGGCGCAGCCAACTCAGCAGGCGACGCCCCGGTCGCGGTCGTGCTCCGCGCCGCCACCTCGGCCGCGCACAGGGCACTGGCCCGCACGCCCGAGCAGCTCGATGCGCTGCGGGAAGCGGGTGTCGTCGACGCCGGCGCCGCCGCGCTGGTGGTGGTCCTCGACAGCACCGAGCGGGTCTTCACGGGTCGGGTCAACCCGCGCTCGCGTACGGCCCGTCGCGACCTGCCAAGGCCGACGCCTGCCACGACCGAGCAGCCGTACGGTGGTCCGGGGTTCGAGGTGATGTACCTGCTCGACGCGCCGGACGACGCCATCTCCGCCCTCCGGTCCACGCTTGCGCCGCTCGGCGACTCGCTGGTCGTGGTCGGAGGCGACGGGCTGTGGAACGTCCACGTCCACGTTGATGACGCGGGTGCAGCTCTGGAGGCCGGCATCGCGGCCGGTCGCCCGCACCGTGTTGTCGTCAACCACCTGGCCGCCGGCCGCGCAGGCCAGCACGCCGTCGAGCAGGCGGGTGGGCGGTCGGTGGTGACGACGGCGGCCGGACCGGGCTTGGCCGACCTGTTCACCCGTGCGGGCGCGGTGGCGGTGCGTGCCCCCGACAACCGGCATCCGCGCACCGCCGAGCTGATCGAGGCCGTGGTCGGATGTGACGCCGCCGAGGTGGTGGTCCTCCCTAACGACCGCGACATGGTCGCCGCGGCGGAAGCTGCCGGCCGCCAGCTCCGGGACCGGGGCATCCGGGTCGCGGTCATCCCCACCCACGCGCAGGTGCAGGCACTGGCCGCCCTCGCGGTGCACGATCCCGGCCGCAGCTTCGACGACGACGTCGTGCAGATGGGTGCCGCCGCGGCCCACACCCGCCACGGCGCGGTCACACTCGCCACCCGGCGGGCGATGACGATGGCCGGTCCGTGCGAGATCGGTGCCGCGCTCGGCGTCGTCGACGGTGACTTCGCCTACGTTGGCGATGACCTGTCGACGGTGGCGATCTCGGTCGTCGACCGGTTGCTCGGCGGTGCGGGCGAGCTGGTGACCCTCGTGTCCGGGTCGGCTGCGCCCGACCACCTCGTACGCCGGGTGGAGCAGCACGTACGGGCATCCCGGCCGGACGTTGACGTGGCGACCTACGACGGCGGGCAGGTGGGCTACCCGTTGCTGGTGGCGGTGGAGTGATGTCCCGGGTCGGGCCTGACACCAAGCTCTCGAACCTCCTCGGCGGCAACGCCAAGCAGCTGACACGAACGCTCGACGTCCACACGGTCGGTGAGCTGCTGAGCCACTACCCCCGCCGCTACATCGAGCGCGACGTGCTCACCGACCTGGCCACGCTGCGGGTCGACGAGTACGTCACTGTGCAGGCGCGGGTCGAGAGCGCGAGGAACCACCCCTTCCGCAGGCAGCCGGGCAGTCGGGGCCAGGCGAACGTGCGCACCGAGGTAGTGGTGACCGACGGCACCGGCGAGCTGATGCTGACCTTCTTCCGGCAACCGTGGCGGACAAAACAGCTGGCGCCCGGCACTATCGGCCTGTTCGCGGGCAAGGTCGGCAGTTTCCGCGGCCGGCGCCAGCTGTTGCACCCGGAGGCGGTGCTGATCGGCGACGACACCGACTCCAGCGGCGCGGGCGGCGAGCAGGTCCTCCGACTGACCCGGCCGTTGATCCCGGTCTACCCGACGAGCAACCGGTTCGCCTCGTGGCGGATCTCGAGAGCGTGCGAGTTCGTGCTCAACGCGCTGGAGGAGCTCGACGACCCGGTCCCGATGGAGATCCTGGCGCGTCGCGGTCTTGCCGACCTGCGTACCGCCCTCGAGCTCGTGCACCGTCCCGAGCACCTGGGCGCCGACCAGCCGGGCCGAGAACGGCTGCGCTACGACGAGGCGCTGGTCACCCAGGTGGTGCTGGCGCGCCGCCGGCACCAGCTGGCCGGCCTGCCCGCGACCGTGCGTGAGCCGGTGTCCGACGGTCTGCTGGACCGCTTCGACGCGAGGCTCCCGTTCGAGCTGACCGCGGGCCAGCGCCAGGTCGGCGTCGAGATCGCCGCCGACCTGGCCCGGTCGCACCCGATGCACCGGCTGCTCCAGGGCGAGGTCGGGTCGGGCAAGACCGTGGTCGCGCTGCGGGCGATGTTGCAGGTGATTGACGCTGGCGGGCAGGCCGCGCTGCTGGCGCCGACCGAGGTGCTGGCTGCCCAGCACCACCGCAGCCTGACCAGCATGCTCGGCGACCTCGCGCTCGGCGGGATGCTCGGCGGAGCCGACGGAGCAACCAGCGTACGTTTGCTGACCGGCGCGCTCGGGGCGGCGGCTCGCCGCCAGGTGCTGCTCGACGCTGCGTCGGGAACCGCCGGCATCCTCGTCGGCACCCATGCGCTGCTTGAGGAGCGGGTGCAGTTCGCCGACCTCGGGCTCGTCGTGGTCGACGAGCAGCACCGGTTCGGCGTCGAGCAGCGGGCGGCGCTGGCAGAACGCGGCGACGCGGCCCGCCCGCACGTCCTGGTCATGACGGCGACGCCGATCCCACGCACGGTGGCGATGACGGTGTTCGGCGACCTCGACACGTCGGTGCTCACCGAGGTGCCCGCCGGTCGGCAGCCGGTCCAGACCAATGTCGTGCCCGCGGGCGAACGGCCGGCGTGGCTGGAGCGGGGCTGGCGGCGGGTACGCGAGGAGGTCGCCAACGGGCGGCAGGCGTACGTGGTGTGCCCCCGGATCGGCCCGGAGGAGGCCGACGACCCGACCGTCGACGACGGTTCGTACAACGTCGCCGACACCGACACCGACACCGGCACCGACACCGGCACCGACACCGGCACCGACACCGACGTCGACGCCGACGGCGCGGCCCGTTCACAAGCACCCGAGCCGACGCGGCCGCCGGGACGCGGAGTGCTGGCAACGCTCGCCGAGCTCGAGGCCGGGCCGCTGGCGGGGCTGCGGCTCGAGGCGCTGCACGGCCGGCTCCCTTCGGACGTCAAGGACGCCGTGATGGACCGGTTCGGCACCGGGGACACCGATGTCGTGGTGGCGACGACCGTCGTGGAGGTAGGTGTCGACGTGCCCAACGCGACCGTCATGGTGGTCCTCGACGCCGACCGGTTCGGACTGTCCCAGCTGCACCAGCTCCGCGGTCGGGTCGGTCGCGGGTCGGCCGCCGGGCTCTGCCTGCTGGTCACCGATGCCGAGGCCGGCAGCCCGGCGCGCGCCCGACTCGACGACATCGCCGCGACGAACGACGGCTTCGAGGTGTCCCGGCTCGACGTGGCGCTCCGCCGCGAAGGCGACGTGCTCGGCGCCGTGCAGTCCGGCCGTCGGTCCAGCCTGCGGCTGCTCTCGGTCGTGCAGCACGAGGACGTGATCGCCGAGGCGCGCGCCGACGCGTCCGACCTGGTGGCCGCCGACCCCGACCTGGCGGGCCAACCGGCGCTCCGGCGAGCCGTCACCGAGCTCGAGGAGACAGCGCGCGGTGCCTACATCGACAAGACCTGACCGGTGACGCGGATCGTGGCGGGATCGCTCGGCGGCCGGCGGCTGGAGACGCCGTCCGGCGCCGGCACCCGACCCACCAGCGACCGGGTGCGGGAGGCGTTGTTCTCGCGGGTCGAGTCACTGCTCGGCGGTCTGGAGGGGTGCCGCGTCCTGGACCTGTACGCGGGCTCCGGCGCCGTCGGTCTCGAGGCGGTGTCCCGGGGTGCACGTGAGGCGGTCCTCGTCGAGTCCGATCGCGCTGCGGCGGCGGTCGCCCGCCGCAACGTCGCGACGCTCGGGTTGGAGGAGCAGGTGCGGGTGATGGCGGCGCGGGTCGAGCGGCTGCTCGCCGGTGCGCCGCGCACCACCGCGGACCTGGTCGTCGCCGACCCTCCCTACTCCCTCGGGTCGGACCTGCTGTGCGAGACGTTGGAGGTCGGGATTAGATCCGGCTGGTGCGCGACCGACGCGGTGCTCGTGGTTGAGCGGGCGACCCGCGCCGGTCCGTGGCGTCAGCCGGCGGACGTCGAGGATCTCGGAGAGCGGCGCTACGGCGAGACGACGCTTTGGTACGGTCGCCGCGCCTGAACCGCTGCCGGAAGGGGTCGCCGGGTGCGCTCTGCTGTGTGCCCCGGGTCGTTCGACCCGGTGACCCACGGGCACATCGACATCGTCGCGCGGGCCGCGCGGATGTTCGACGAGGTCACGGTCGCGGTGCTCGTCAACCACGCGAAGCAGGGACTGTTCAGCGTCGACGAGCGGATCGACATGCTGCGCGAGGCGCTCGCTGACGAGGTCGGCGCGGACTCCGCCGTACGGGTTGAGGCGTTCGAGGGCCTGCTGGTCGACTTCTGCCGCGAGCGTGGCATCGGCGCGATCGTCAAGGGGCTGCGTGCGATCACCGACTTCGACTACGAGCTGCAGATGGCGCAGATGAACGCGCGGCTCAGCGGCGTCGAGACCGTCTTCGTACCGACCAGCCCGGAGTGGTCGTTCCTCGCGTCCAGCCTGGTCAAGGAGGTCGCCGGGCACGGTGGCGACGTGTCCGGGCTGGTGCCGGCCAAGGTGGCCGCGCGGCTGCGTTCGCGCCTGCAAGAGGGCTGAGCGCGGGTACGCTGCGGTCGCGGGACCGCCGAGGAGGGAACGCACCGAGTGGACGTACACGCGAAGCTGGCCGAGATCAGGGCGGACGTCGCCGAGGCCCGGGGCATGCCGATGTCGGCGTCGTGCGTCGTGAACCGCACCGAGCTGCTCGCGGCTCTCGACCAGTTGGCCGAGATGCTGCCCCAGGCGTTCGGGGAGTCCGACCGGGTGATCGCAGAACGCGACGACGTCATCGAGCGCGCCCAGGCCGAGGCTCGCGAGATCCTCGCCGGCGCCGAGCAGAGGCAGGGTCGGCTGGTGTCCGACAGCGACGTCTTCGCGCTGTCCCGGCACGAGGCTCAGCAGACCGTCGACGAGGCAAAGGCCGAGGCCGACGACCTGCGCCGGGAGGCCGACGACTACGTGGACGAGAAGCTCGCCCACTTCGAGCTTGTGCTCACCGAGACGCTGCAGAAGCTGCACCGCGGACGCAACCGGCTCCGGGACCGCAGCAACCTGAACTTCGGCGGGTCCGTCGTCGACGAGATCAAGCTGCCCGACACGAGCGGCTGACGCCCACAGGGCGAATGCATCATCCCTCGTCGGGCGCGGCTATCCTGGGCGGTGGCCTCTGAGGGGGCCCCGCCGTCTGTCGAACTTCTTCCGGAGAGACCGGTGTCCCGCCTGGACCCCCGAGCGCCGCTGGTGCTCGACATCCACGACCTGAGCCGTCGGCCGGGGTCGTCGCGTACGGCCTCCCGGTCGGTGCCCGCCCCTACAGACCTGGGTACCGAGCTGCTGGGCGTACCGGCGGACAGCGAGATCGAGCTGGAGCTCCTGCTCGAAGCCGTCATGGAAGGGGTCCTGGTGTCGGGGAGTGCGCGGGCCGAGGTTATCGGTTCGTGCGCCCGTTGCTTGACCGAGCTTCGCCGCGACCTCGAGGTCGAGCTGCAGGAGCTGTACGCCTACCCGGAGAGCGATGCGGCCGAGGACGAGGCGGGGCGGGTCCAGGGCGACGCGATCGACCTGGAGCCGATGCTGCGGGACGCGGTGGTGCTGGCGCTGCCGTTCCGCCCGCTCTGCACGGACGACTGCGCCGGGCTCTGCCCCCGCTGCGGGGTACGGCTGGCCGACGATCCCGACCACCGCCACGACGAGGAGAACGACCCTCGCTGGGCGGCGCTTGCGACCCTGCTGCACGATGGTGGCAGCAGGGGCAGCACAGTGACCAACGAGGAGGACTAGACCGTGGCGGTACCGAAGCGCAAGGTTTCGCGCAGCAACACGCGGCACCGACGCAGCGCCTGGAAGGCCACCGCGCCGAGCTTGGCGACGTGCGCCAACCCGGCCTGTGGCGCGAAGCACCTGCCGCACCGGGCCTGTCCCGAGTGCGGGCAGTACGGCGCCCGCGGTGACCGCCGCCAGGTGCTCTGAGCCCGGACCGGCCACGCGCACACATGCCGACGGTCGCGGACCAGACCGGCCCAGCCGGAGATGACCTCGACCGGCTGCGCCAATCGCTCGGCGTCGCCGAGCTGGACGCGGAGCACCTCGAGCTCGCGCTGACGCACCGCTCGTTCGCCTACGAGAACGGCGGCCTGCCGACGAACGAGCGGCTGGAGTTCCTCGGCGACTCCGTGCTCGGCCTTGTCGTCACCGACCTGCTCTACACCAGCCACCCCGAGCTGTCGGAGGGCAAACTGGCCAAGCTCCGTGCCGCGGTGGTGAACGCCCGCGCCCTCGCCGAGGTCGGCCGCACGCTCGGGCTCGGGCCATACCTTCGGCTCGGTCGTGGCGAGGAGGCGACGGGTGGCCGCGAGAAGTCCTCGATCCTCGCCGACACCGTCGAGGCCCTGCTCGGCGTGGTCTACCTGGAGCACGGTTTCACTGTCGCCGGGGAGGTCGTCCACGCGCTGTTCGGGCCGCTGCTCGACGAGGCCATCACGATGGGGGCCGGGCTGGACTGGAAGACAAGCCTGCAGGAGCTCGCGGCCTCGCTCGACCTCGGCGTTCCCGAGTATGTGATCGGGCAGAGCGGACCCGACCACGAGAAGCGGTTCACGGCGCAGGTGCGGGTGGCCAAC
>Ga0136619_10000105_pt1 | contig 27650 bp, 28 predicted proteins | sample AntDrymUQ3532106_2_FD_104807 | JGI IMG/M metagenome (GOLD analysis project Ga0136619, IMG submission 104807) | Polar desert sand microbial communities from Dry Valleys, Antarctica - metaG UQ353 (21.06) | ecosystem: Environmental > Terrestrial > Soil > Desert | place: Antarctica: Dry Valley...
CCCTCCCCCCGACGCTGAAGCGTGCTCAAGGGTGGGGACCAACGGGGACCAACGGGGACCAACGGGGACCAACGGGGACCAACGGGGACCAACGGGGACCAACGGGGACCAACGGGGACCAACAAAGGCGAGTCGTGGCGGTTGGCAGGGGCGCTGACGCCTCCTATGGGGATGCCCAGAGCGTCCACCGCCGTGGAGCGTTTGATGCCCCGCTTCCCCCTATCCACCGGGCTTTTGCCTGCCTTCTCACCGCCGCAAGGGGCCGGGCCTTGGTGATGCAGCCGTCCACGGCCACCTCAGCTAACTCCAGGCCGATGAGGCGGTCGTAGGCGTCGAGTGCTATTCGCCGGAGCGTCTCGATCACTCCGCAAGCTATCCACTCGTCTCGCCTGGCGAAGCCTACCGAAGCGTGGTGGCCGAGCACTCCTCGTCGGCGATCCTCCGGTAAGCGCAGCCGAAAACCAGAATCTGAACCAGCTTGTCGAAGACCACCCGGTCGGGGATGCGCGAGCGGTGACAGCCCAAAGGGTGGAGCACCTCTCGTTCGGGCAGTAGGGCTCTGAACTGTTCCCAAATAGGCTCGATGATGTATGGTGGGATTGCGGGCACGGGAACACGCTCCTTGTCGTTTGGGAAGCTTGGTAACTCCCCGAATGATCGAGCATCCCGTGTCCGCTTTCCAAATAGGCGCATCGCGTCCCTATCCGCGCAGCTTCTTAGTTTGCGGGAGGAAAATCTTACCCGGATTCCGTCTCGGACATCCTCCAGCGGACGGTCTCCATCGCGTCGTCCACCGAGATCCTGGCGCCCGCTATGGCGCGGTTGATCTCCGTGCCGGGGGAAGCCTGCGGGTCGAGGAGACGTTGCGCGGCCTTCAGCTCGTCGTCGGCCCGCGCCAGATGCTGCAGCATCCGCTCCAGGGACCGGCGGAGTTCCTGGTGGCCGTGGTCCATACCCCTAGTCCTCGTCCCCCGACGGCCCACGCCATAAAGATCCCGAATGGTAGTCCTTGCGGCTGGAGAACAGCCTCTTCCTACGGACGACGAAGTCCTTGCGCCCGATGATCCTCTGCCGGAACGCCCGGCCGTCGGGGAGGTAGCCTACGAACTCAGCCCGCCGGAAGCCGCGCAGCTTCCGCGCCTCCCGGTCGTCGAAGCGGCCATGCAGGCTCGCATGCACCCACTCCCTGGGCGGGAGGTTCACGGTGACGCCCTCCCGCAGGAGCACGTCCCGGAGCCGGCCGACTATCTCCTCGCCACCGTCCCGCACAAAGACCACCCGGACGTCGCGGAGCCCCGTCGCAAGCGGTTGTTCGTTAAAAAGATCGACCTCGAACGAGCACATGGCCTGGTTGAGTTCTCCCGCCTGCTGGAAGCTCAGGTCCCAGTCCGACACCACGCACCGCACCTTCCCTCGCCACTGGAGCTGGCGCTCGACGAACACGCCCAGGAGCACGCCGACCATCGCGAGCACCCCGCCCACCAGTCCCCCGTACACGGCCGCCGTGATCTCGGGGCTCATGCCCCGGACAACCCATGCCGCGAACCGCGGCGAGAGAAGTTCCGTGAAGCGTTTTGCGAAGCGTTCTCTACCACGTCAGGTATCTTAACCTCACCCGTGCGTCCACGACACCCGGGACGTTCGCTTCGGTGATGGCTAACCCAACCCGGGGATGGGGACGCGGGTATACTGCCCTTCGTGGAGAAGCTCGGCGCTACCAACCTCGAGATAGGCGAAGAGCGCGTGGCCTGGGAGGGCCTCGCGGCGGCCTGTTCTCCGCCACTCCGGCGCTTCGGAGGGTTCCTGCTGGTCGGCTTCGCGTACTTCGTGGCGGTGACCACCGCCGTCGTCGTGTTCTACAACCTCTTCGGCACGAGGTTCGTCGAGGGGCAGGGCGTCGCGGTGCCGCAGGCGGCGTTCTACGCGACCATGATCTCGAGCCTCGCGCTCGCGGTCGGCGGGTATGCGATCTGGCTCTTCAAGAGCCTGCGTTCCTACGCCGCCTTCGCCGGGATGCTCCGGCGGGGAGGACTCGACCCCAGGCGCCCGACGGTCGGGGGGCTGCGAGCGTACTCCGACGAGCAGATCCTCGCCCTCCGCGCCCGCCACGAGAAGCTCCAGGGTGGCAGGCAGAAAGCCCGCTTCGAGCGCGCATTCGGGTTCTACGAGAACGACGGCTTCTCCCTGGGACCCCTCAGCGCCCGGCCCGGCACGTTCGAAATGAACGCCCTGCGGGTGGAGTGGGAGGCGCACCTGATCCTGCGCGCGGCCGAGCCCATGCCTGAGGTCTCGTGGTGGACCGAAGGCCGGATGGGCCTCCTGCCCCGCCAGCCCAACGAGATGAGGCGTCTCTCCTACGCGCTGCGATACACCGGCGACTCGGTGCGCGAGCTCAAGCGCCGCTACGGCTACCGGACCGACCGCTGGTATGCCACCGTCCCCGAGGGCAAGCTCTGGGACGCCGTCCGCGACCTCGAAGACGCCCGCCGCATCCAGGCCTCCCTCGCCCGCCAGGGCCGCAGCTAGAAACCGGATCACCCGTCAGGGACGGCTGTCCCCTCAAACGCTATCCCCGTCGCTCGGGAAAGGGTTCACCTGGTTTGCTTTAGCCTCCTGCCACTTCTCTACAAGCGCCTGGCGTTGTTGTGCGTCCTGGATGGGGATATCTCCATAGCCGGGTCCTACAACAGCGTAGCGTAACCGCCTGCGGGTAGGGTGCTGCGCTCGACGGCGAACAGGTACGTTTGCCCAGGTTCGAGCAGCGGATCGCCCTCGAGAAGAATTAGCTGAACGCCCTCTGGCCTTCTTACATAGCCGCCATCCTGGTCCACCATCACGATGCCGTCAAACTGCCCCTTGACGTTCTGCAACACCTCGACGCTGAACTAGGTCCTGGGAAAGACACTGCCACCATCGCCGATTATGTCTCGGCTACCTACCTGTTCGACGACCCGCCCCACGAAGATGTTGGTGGAGAGGAAGGCGAGCTTCCTCTCATCGCTGAAGTCGAACGGCGCGGAGCCATGCACGTTGCTGACGGGGACCTCGCGGCCGACGAGCTCCGGCGCATGCATGGCCGCCACGAAGTAAGCAGCAACCAGGGCGCTCGTTATGGCGAACGCCAGCAAGACCACTCTCGGCCTTGCCCTGAGCACCTCTATCGACCTGACCATCTGCTAATCTCCTTCCCACGAAGTGGTGAACCTACCATACGCTGTGATAGTCGTTCACGCGATAGCAGTGTTTAAGAAACAGCAAAGTGTTACGTGTACGTTGGCGGGGTGGTTGACGTGCTCTGTCAGGTCCATGTTCCTCTACGCTGGCAGGGCTTTGAATCTTACGGCAAGCTCCTGAGAACGTGCCCTCCGAAACCCATCCAACGGTACGTGCGGATCGAAGCTGCGCTCGACGGCGCGGGCACGGTATCTCGCGTGCCGCTATACTCTTCGGCGGGGCTAGAGGCGTGACGTATGGAGGGAGGGTCCATGACGGATGACGTGCGGCCGGGCGGTACTTACAAGACGCTCGCCGAGCAGCGGGAGGTACTCACCCCGGCGGAGGAGCGGTTCGAGCGAATACGACAGACGGCCGGGCTATTTCTCGGTCCTATAGTCTTCCTGATCATGTTCTTCCTGCCGCTGCCGCTGGAGCCGAACCAGCAGACGCTCGCCGCCGTGCTCTCATTCACCATCGTGTACTGGCTCTCGGAGGCCATTCCGATCCCGGTCACGGCGGTCATCGCGCTGGCGCTGTGCGTGGTCCTGAACGTACCAGACGTCGGGCCAGACGCCGAGGACGCTCCGGGCGACATCGTCTTCGGATCGTTTGCCGACCCCACCATCTTCCTGTTTATCGGGGCGTTCATCATCGCGCAGGCCATGATCACGCACGGCCTCGACCGCCGCTTCGCCTTCCGCATCCTCTCGCTGCCCGGCGTGGCAAAGTCCACTTACGGGGTCATCATCGCCTTCGGCGCCATCGCCGCCCTGATCAGCGCGTTCATCTCCAACACCGCGACCGCAGCCATGCTCCTGCCCATAGGGCTCGGCATGATGGGAGCCTTGGGCGGTCTGGTGAGCGAGCAGTCCGACACCAACAGGGATGTGAGCCGGCTCCGGTTCGGCACCGCCCTGATGCTTATGATCTCCTATGGTGCCGGGGTCGGGGGACTCCTGACGCCCATCGGTACCCCGCCAAACCTCATCGGCATAAGCTTCATCGAGGCGGAGACGGACGCGACGATCACCTTCTTCTCCTGGGTCGTGGCCGCAGCCCCGATCTGCCTGCTCATGTTCGTGGCGCTGTGCGTCATCTTGCTCCTGCTAAACCGCCCGGAGGTGCGCCGCATCTCGGGAGCCGAAGAGTACGTGAACGAGGAGCGCGCCAAGCTCGGCTCGCTCTCGCGCGGCGAGCGCAACACCCTGATCGCCTTCGGCGCCGCCGTCACGCTGTGGGTACTCCCCGGCGTCATCGCCCTCATATTCGGCGACGAATCAGCCATCTACAGCGTGATACTCAGCAGGCTCGACGAGGGAACGGTCGCCATCTTCGCTGCGGGTCTGCTCTTCCTCCTGCCGGTTGACTGGTCCGAGCGACGCTTCACCATGAACTGGAACGAGGCCGTGAGGATAGACTGGGGGACCATCATCCTCTTCGGGAGCGGCATTGCGCTCGGGACACTGCTCTCTGAGACCGGACTTGCGGGGGTCATCGGCACCGGCATAGCGGAGACCTTCGGCTTCACCAGCCTGCTCGCGGTCTCGGCGGTCTCGGCTATTATCGCCATCCTCATCTCCGAGACGACCTCCAACACCGCATCGGCCACCATCGTAGTGCCCATAGTCATCCCCATAGCCAACGCGGCGGGGCTCGACCCCGTGATCCCGGGCCCTCGCCGCCGTATTCGGCGCGTCCTTCGGGTTCATGATGCCCGTCTCCACGCCGCAGAACGCCGTTGTCTACGGCTCGGGCATGATCCCCATAACCAAGATGGTCCGCTCCGGCATCTTCTTCGACGTGATCGGGCTCGTCCTGATCGTGCTCCTTATCCCGATCATGGCCCGCCTCGTCGGGTTCGTGTAGGGAGGGGTCGGGGGTAGGACGCGGTTAACCACCGGAGCATGGCCCCAACCCTGATCCTCGGTCCGCTCCTCCGCTACGCGGGAGCGACGGACGCTACGGTCTGGGTCGAGACGGACGCCGCCTGCGAAGTGGGGGTGACGGCGGACGACTCTACCCACCGCGCGCGCACCTTCGCGGTCGAGGGCCATCATTACGGCCTGGTCATGCTCACGGGCCTCAGGCCGGGCTCTTCCTACGGGTACTCGGTCGAGTTGGACGGCGAGAGAGTCTGGCCGGAGCCGGACGACGACTTCCCCGCGCCCCGGATCAGGACCATCTCCCCTGACGGCGAACTGACGCTCGCTTTCGGCTCGTGCCGCGTCTCGGTCCCGCACGAGCCGCCGTACACGCTGACCCAGGACGGGGACCGGCGCGGCCACGGTCGGGACGCGCTCTACGCCCTCGCCCTGCGGACCCGAAGTGAAACCCCCGAGAGATGGCCCGACGCGCTGTTGCTCCTCGGGGATCAGGTCTACGCCGACGAGGTGTCCCCCGGCGCCAGCGGGTTCATCCGCTCCCGGCGGAATCCGGACGAGCCTCCCGGCGTGGCAGACTTCGAGGAGTACACGCGCCTTTACTGGGACTCGTGGAAGGACCCGGCCATAAGGTGGCTGCTCTCTACAGTGCCTTCGGCCATGATCTTCGACGACCACGACGTCCACGACGACTGGAACACTTCCGAAGCCTGGGTGAAGAGGATGCGCGGCGAGCCGTGGTGGGAGGAGCGCATCGTCGGGGCGTTTATGTCGTACTGGATCTACCAGCACCTCGGAAACCTCTCGCCGGAGGAACTGGAGGAGAACGACCTCTTCGGAAGGGTGAAGGAGGCGGATGACGCCACCCGCGTACTGCGCGAGTTCGCCCACGGGGCCCACAGGGAGGCCGTGGGCACCCGATGGAGCTACCACCGCGATTTCGGCGGGGTCCGCCTCATAGTGATGGACTCGCGCGCCGGACGGGTGCTGAAGGAAGGACATCGCTCCATGCTAGGCGCCAAGGAGTGGGCCTGGATCGAGGACACCGCCACCGGGGACTTCGACCACCTCCTCTTCGGCGCCTCGCTGCCCTTTCTCCTGGCCCCCGGCCTGCACCATCTCGAAGCGTGGAACGAGGCCGTCTGCCGCGGCGCCTGGGGCCGCCAGGCGGCGAGGCTCGGCGAAGCGTTGCGGCAACTCGCGGACCTGGAGCACTGGGCCGCTTTCCAAGACTCCTTCGGCGGCTTCGCGAAGCTATTGAGATCCATCGCCTCCGGCGAACGCTCGAACGGTGAAGCTCCCGCCTCCGTGATCGTGCTCTCCGGCGACGTGCATCACGGCTACCTGGCCGAAGCCGACTTCGGGGATAGAGCGAAGAGCCCCGTCTACCAGGCGGTCAGTTCCCCGATGCGCAATCCGCTCGGTCCCTCCGAACGCCTCGGCCTCCGCGCAGGCTGGACGAGACCAGGCGAGATGGTCGGCAAGACCCTGGCCCGCCTGGCCGGTGTCGAAGCCCCCGGCATCCGCTGGCGCCTGACCCACGAGAAACCCTGGTTCGAGAACCACGTCTCCACCCTCGAACTCCACGGCCGGAGAGCCTCGCTGAAGGTCGAGAAGACCACCTCGAAAGAAGCCGGGGAGCCGCGCCTGTATCCGATCCTCGAACGCCGCCTGGCCTAGAATAGGCTCCAGGCCACAGGTGTCAGGCATCAGCGAGCAACGCCAGACTGAAGCTACCATCAAGGAGGAAACCGTGAAGATCGTCCGCTCTGTGGAATCCGAAACTCGCCGCGCTCCGTCCGAATGGTTCACCGGCACGGTCTGGATGGAGGCCGCCCCCGCTGGCTCCTCCCCTGACGTCGGCGTCTTCCGCGTCTCCTTCGAGCCGGGGGCGCGCACCAACTGGCACACTCACCCGGAGGGGCAGATCCTCCACGTCATCGCCGGAGCCGGACGAGCGGCCACCGAAGGCGGCCCCGTCACGGAGATAAAGACCGGCGACGTAGTCTACTTCGCCCCGAACGAGAAGCACTGGCACGGCGCCGCCTCCGACGCCTTCATGGTCCACCTCGCCATCAACCCCGCCGCAAACAGCGACGGCGGCACCGCCTGGCTGGAGCCCGTTTCCGACGAACAGTACGAGGAGAACGCCCAACCAGCCCCATCTCGGGCATCACGTCCCACCGGGTAGAGGCGTTCGCATGATCTCCCGCCGGCCCTCGAAACAGGACCTCAGACAGTGAAGTCCTGTAGATGGGTCGCGTCGGCCGGTGGCGCCCGCTCGAAACTCAGCCTCCGCTACGATCCAAGGCCAGGCTGTAGCGTCGCCCGATGGCCCGGCAAGTTTTCGATGCTCGTTTTGAGTATCCTTCCCCGGGTGAGGACGGCAAACATTTCGGCGCGACCGGCTTGAAGCGCCGGATCCAGATGTTCGACGCGGGGATCGTGTTCTCTGGCGCGGTGGCCTTGATCCTGATAGGACCCCTTCGAGGCGCTTTCGAAGCGTTTCCCCTCATTCTTTTCGCGGGTACCCTGGTCTTGTTCATGTCTCCCGGCTTGTTGCTGTGGCACCGGTTCTTGAGAGAGCGCTTTTCGGGCGCCGCTTCGGTACCCGTAGCGTTTGCGATCAGCACGGGTCTCTTCGGGCTTCTGGGCGTTCCCATGCTCATCTTGCAACTGAGCCTGGAGGTCTACCTCTGGATCTCCGGCGCGGCCCTGGTTGCGTTTCTGACGACGGCCGGCTTCAGCGCGTTTCGCCAGAGGCCGCTTGTGGAGGGCAAGAGCGCTTCCCTGCGCGGCCTTTCCGTCAACCTGCTCTGGGTTCCCTTCCTGGTGTCGGGCACGGTCCTGGCCTTCGCTTCCCGCGCCAGGATACCGGGCTTCTACAACGACTGGTGGGTCTACGTGGCGTACGTGCGGGAGCTCATGCATACGGATGATCTCGGCCGGTACGAACCGTACTTCGGAACGGAAACCGGCATATCGCGCCTGAAGATCAACGGCTGGCTGCTCGAACAGGCCGCCTTCTCCCGGCTCTCCGGCATAGACCCCGTGAATCTGGTGCTGCAATACCTGAGCCCGACGGTCGTTTTCGTATCCCTGCTGGCGTTCTACGTCCTGGTCCGGGTTCTCCTGAAGAGCGAGACGGCGGCGCTCCTGATCGGCTCCCTTTATGCCCTGTTTCTTCTGATCACCCTCCGCTCGCCGCTCTTCGACTTCGGGAACGAGTTCGTCACCCGCATCGTGGACGACAAGCTCACCGCGCGGTTCGTCTTCCTGCCCGTGGCCCTCACCGTCGCCGTCGTCTACCTGAAGAGCAAGGAGCCGCGGTATCTGGCGGTCTTCGCGTTCATGTGCTGGGCGATGATGGCCGTGCATCCGGTGGGGCTGGCGATCACCGGCATTTCGATGACCGGCTTCGCCTTCTTCTACCTGGCGTTCAACTGGCGCAAACGGGGGGCCTGGGCGAGGATCTCGGGCCTCGGGCTGGCGGGGGCCAGCGCCATTCTCGCCCCCGCTTTGTTCGTGCTGGCGCTGGGGGAGCCCTTGACCGCCGTACTCAAAAACGCCGACATAAACTCGGGAGATCCCGACGTGCTGGCGAACATGGTGTTCGTTCAGCCGGGAAGGAAGCGCATATTCGAGCTCGCGGACGGCTCCTACATAATGCACCCTTCGCTGCTGATGGAGCCGTTGGTGCTGGCGGCCTTCTTTCTCGGGGTGCCATTCCTGGTCCGGCGGCTGAAGAGCACCCTGGCGGCCCGGCTGCTACTGGGGATGCTGCTCGCCGCGACAGCCGTGTGCTACGTGCCCCCGATCGCCACGTTCGTCGGGGACAACATCATCGTGCCGGGACAGTTGTGGCGCCTGGCGTGGCCCATTCCCCTGGCGGCGTTTCTGATCCTGGGCTGGATGGTCTGGGAGGCAACGCAACGGTCGGAGAAATTCCTGGACGGCGTGGGAATGCCCCGCCGTGTCACCGGGCTCCTGTCTCTGGCGCTCGTGGTTGCGCTGATGGCGGTGGCCGCGCCGGCGGCGATGAACGGGGTGAAGAAAGCGTACCAGGCGAACGAAGTCGCCCACAACGGCGGCTCCTGCTTCGACCCGATCCTGCCCTGGATGCGGGACAACGTAACCGAACCCTCCGTCGTGCTCGGGCCGGACGCGTTCAACACCTGCATCCCGGCGTACTCGGCGCGGGCGAACGTGGTGAGCTTTCGGGGCGGGCTGGTGCTGGGCGTGCTCCCCGCCCTGGAGCGCCGGGCGCCCGGGCAGATAGAAGTCCCCCAAAGCGCGCTGGACGTGCGCGAGTTCTTCTCCGGCGGGCTCACCGTGGAGGAAGCCATCCGCATCCTGCGACGCTACAAGGTGGATTACGTGCTGGTCCCGGAGGACTCCCCCCTCAACGTGTCGCTAAATCGCCTGTCCGGGTTCACCGTCGTGGATGCCCCGGGAGAAAGATACACCCTGTACACGGTGGACCGGGACGAGCTCGGCGGTTGGAGAATGTCCGGCTGGCGAACAGGGACCGGAACTAGCCGTGGCGGAGCGCATTATGGGAATTTCGGGGACAATGAGCAGACGTTATCTGACAGGGTGCGCCTGGTGATCGAGAAAGGGACAGACGTTTGAGCAAGAAGCATACGCGACGGAAGTTCCTCGAAGTCTCGGGGGCCACCGCCGCGTGGATCGCGCTGGCTGGCGGGCTGGGCTGCGAACCGGCCGAACGTTCGTCGAAGACCTCGCCGAAAACCTCGCCGAAGGCCACGCCGGAGGAGACCATCCCGTCGGCAGGGTCGAAAGACGTGTGGGTTCGTCCCTCGCCGCCGCCGAAGGACGCGTGGACCTTTCGGTCACGCCCGGACCTCCAACCGCCCGCCATCCGGGTTGACACGCAGGCGCAAGATACCGCGCCCGGCTACGTCTTCGTCGCCCCCAAGAAAGGCGACGGGCAGTTCGGCACGCTGATGGTGGACGATCAGGGGGAGCCGGTGTGGTTCCGCCCCCTCGAAAACCGGGAACTATACCCGATGGACTTCAAGGTGCAGCGATACGGGGGCGAGCCGGTGCTCACCTGGTGCGAGAGCAAGGTTGTGGCCGGCCACGGCTTCGGCGAGTACGTGATCCTCGACACCTCCTACCGCGAGATAACGCGGGTCCGCGCGGGCAACGGCTACAAGGGGGATCACCATGAGTTCCTCATCACCCCCCGGAACACCGCGTTGCTCACGGCCTACGGCAAGGTGCGCGCGGACCTGACCTCTATCGGCGGCGAGGAGGACCACCTGGTGTGGGACGGGGTCGCCCAGGAGGTTGACATCGAGACCGGCGAGGTTCTTTTCGAGTGGCACTGCATCGACCACGTAGGCGTCGACGAGACTTACGGCAACCTGTCGAACGACAAGCCCGGAGAAGCCTTCTGCTACTTCCACATCAACGCCATAGACGTGGAGCCCGACGGCAACCTGCTCATCTCATCCCGCAACACCTTCACCGTCTACAAGGTGGACCGCGAGACCGGTGAGATCATCTGGCGCCTGGGCGGAAGGAAGAGCGATTTCGAAGTCGCTCCGGGCGCGTGGACCCGCTACCAGCACGACGTCCGCAGCCAGCCCGACGGCACCATCACGATCTTCGACAACGGCGGCGTGAAGTTGGATGGGGAATCCTTCGGCATCGTGCTCGAGCTGGACATGGACGAGATGAAGGCCACCCTGGCACGCAGGTACGCCCACCCCGAAGACCGTTTCTCCGAAACCCAGGGCAACGTTCAGATGCTGCCGAACGGCAACGCTTTCGTGGGCTGGGGCAGCGCACCGTCTTTCTCGGAGTTCGGCAGCGACGGCGAACTGCTCTTCAGCGCCAGCTTCCCGCCCAAGTACCAGTCCTACCGGGCGTTCCGCTTCCCGTGGAGCGGACGCCCGGGCGAAGACCCCGCCGTGGTGGCCGAGCGCGAGTCCGGGGAAGAGGTAACGGTCTACGTTAGCTGGAACGGCGCCACGGAGGTCGCCGCGTGGCAGGTGCTGGCCGGTCCCGGCCCCGAACGGCTGGAGACCGTTGGGTCCGTTGCCCGAAACGGCTTCGAGACCGCTATCGCGGTGCGTACCACCGAACCATACGTCGGCGTGCGGGCGATGGACGGTTCGGGCCTGGTGCTCGGCACGGCCAGGACGGTAGAGACGTGAAACCGAACGGCGTCCGTAGCCTTCTCCTCACGGCGCCGCACCACCGGAAGGTCCGGCGGTAGGCCCGGTCGCTCCGATCATACCGCCTCCGCCCGAACCTCGAGGGTACTACGGTCGGCAAGGAACCGGACCGCTGCCGAACCGGCCGGCTCCTAACAAGAGGAGCAAACCGAAGAGCCCATCGAAGGACACGGAAGCCCGGCGCGGCGCCGTAGAGCGGTTCGCCGGCGTCTTCCGCGTCGCCTTCGAGCCCGGCGCCCGCACCAACCGGCACACCCATCCCGAAGGTCGGATCCTCCACGTCACCGCCGGAACAGGCCGCGCCGCAACCGAAGGCGGCACCGGCTGGCTGGAACCCGTCTCCGACGAACAGTACGGATCAACCGACCAGCGAACCGGCACATGCCGATGACGCAAGAAACACCCAGGCTCCACTTGACAAGCAACCACCGTCGCCTTATGCTGTAAGTAAATGTTCTTACATCGTAAGTCAATCGAGGATGGTGAGGAGATGGCAGGGGTGAGCGAGGGATGGAGGATTCGGACGTGACCGGGAGGAGCAAGAGTTTCTCGACGCTGGCGGTCGCGGTGGTGCTCTTCGGGTTGGCGGGGTCGGTGGTGGCGGTGCTGATGCCGCCGTCCTTTGCGACGGGGCCTCCACGGCCGCCGTTCGGCGTTTTCCTGGTGGCCGGGGTGTCGCTCGTCGTGCTGACGGCGGGGCTTTTCGCCGTGGTGGACCGGCTGGGGATGGGGTTCGGTAAGACGGCGCTGGCGCTGGCGGCGGGGTATAACGCCTTGATCGCCACGGTCAAGCTCGGGCTGGCGCCGGCCGCGCTGTACGAGGCCAACCAGGAGCAGTCCTTCGATGCTGGCATCGCGGATCCGAACAGCCCGATGTTCTATCTCGCGGTGGGGTCCGCGGTCTTGATCCTCTACCTGATCGTCTTCTGTGCCATGTACGGGGTCTTCCGTTGGCGCTTCAGACGCCGTGCGGAGGCGCGGGCGTCCGCCGAGCCGTACTGGGCCTCGTCCGGCGCTTCTTCTCCGGGGTCTCGAACGGATCGCACGAGCACGTCCGATACGCCGGAGCCGCGGCGGATTTCTCGGGGAGCCCTCTGGGCGCTGCTGGCCGTGGCGGTGGTCGTGATCCTCGCCGGTCTCGGCCTGTGGTGGGTGCCGGTGTTCCTCGTGGGGTTGCCGGCACTTTCCTACCTTTCGTACATCTTTACGACTTTCGGGGCGGCCATCGTGCTGGCGCTCGGGCTGGCGGCCGTGCTGGCGTGGATAACCTTCGATAAGGTCGAGCAACGGGCGGCGAGGTTGGGAGATGCGACGCTGCTGGCGAGCTTCTTCTGGCTGGGGCTCGCCCTGATCCTGCTCTATCACGTGATGTGGGCGGTCTTCTTGCTGACGCTGGTCAGCATCTGGCCGTTCCGGACGTACACTCCGAAGTGAGGCGGAGCTCGGTGGAAGGTTAGATGCGTTTGTTCTTCGTGAGTAGTAAGTCGTGAGTCGAAAAAGCCCTGGCCCAGAACATCAAGCGGAGCAGCGATGGACCGAAGGCTGTATAGCGTGAAGGTCTTCGTTCTGTACTGGAGGATGCTGCGCTACCGGGTGGCGGTCATGATCGTGCTGTTCGCCCTGATCGGGGCTGCCTGGCACGGCGGCCTGACCGAACTCGGCTGGCCCGTCATCTCGATGGTGCTGGCGCTGGCGTCGAGCTACGTGTGCGCTACGAGCGTCAACGACATCGCCGACCGCGAGATAGACCAGATCAACCACCCCAAAGACGAGGGACGGCCTCTCGTGACGGGAACGGCGGAGGTCCGGGACCTCTGGCTGTTGTTCGGTGTGGCCGGCGCGTTGACGATAGGTCTACCCTTGACCGTTGGGCCGCTTCCTACCGGCATCATGGCGCTCTCGGTCCTGATCGGGGTCCTGTACTCCCTGCCGCCGGTCGAGCTGTCGCACCGAACTTTCCTCGCTCCGCTCACGCTCGCCGTTGCCTACGTCGGCGTCCCTTACTGGGCCGGCGTGGTGGCGGTTGGAGAGAATCTTGGAGCCTCCGATCTACTCCCCATGACCGCCCTGTACCTGTTGTTCGCCGGAAGGATCGTGCTGAAGGACTTCCGCGACCGGGAGGGAGACGCCGCCTACGGCAAGCCGACGTTCCTGCTGCGCCACGGCAAGCGGGCGACGTGCCTCCTCAGCCTGGGCGCCGTGTGCGCCGGGGACGCGCTGCTTGTCATGGCGCTCGCGGATCGTGGGTGGCTGGCGGCCATCCTGCAACTCTACGTCGTGGGCGTGGCTTTCATGCTGCTCCGACTCTACCAGGCGGAAGACCGCAGGGAGGAGCAGATCTCCATAGGCGTCGGGGCCAGGATGGGCAACGGCCTGCTCACCACCCTGCTCGGCACGCTGGTGCTGGAGAACGCAGGCGCCGACACCAGCGTCCAGGTGACGTTTGCCCTGGCTTTGGCGGCCGTCTACGCGGTCCTCTTCACCAGCTTCCTGCGCGACCCGGACGCCACCGCCATCGGCTACAAGGGCTGAGAGCGAAGCCAGGTGGAGGATTCGTTTCGTTGGCGGTGCGTAAGTTGTGAGGCGCTTCGCTCCGCTCGCTTCGTGATTAGTGAGTCGAAAATAAAACACGACTCACGACTCACGCCATCAACGGCCCGCCGAACGGATACGTCCCGGCCGGCTCCCACGGCCCGCCCAGGTAGCGCCACAGCGACAAACCCTCTCCCCCGACCTCGAACGGGGAGAAGGAGGTCTGGAGCTGCTCGTGCAGGGTTCGAGCTATCTCGGGAGAGACCTTGTTCTGCACCGTCACGTGCGGTTTGAATCCCTGGCGGTCCTGCGCCTCGAGCCACGGTTCCCACCTGCCGGCAAGCTCCTTCCACATGGATGCAAGCTCTGGCGAAGACAGCTCGTATGCCACACCCCTTCCCAGGAAGCGCACGTCCGTCGCGGCCAGGGTGAGGGGTTCGGGGTCGTCGCAAACCTCTGAAAGGTCGGCGGCGATCTCGGCCTCGCGCTCCGCCGGCAACTTGTGGAAGAGCGTGAGGTGTGCCCTGAGGTAGTTGCGCTGCGGCGGAAAGTGCGCCTCCCGCAGCCGGTCAAACCTCTCCTGGGAAACGCTGTCCATCAGGAGCGTCAGGATGAGCGGATGACCTTCCGGGCTCACCGCAGCCTTCGCAACTCTTCCCAGAGGGCTTCGATGATGACTGCCGAAGCGTCGTCCGGATCGAAAGCCAAATGGGGCATCAGGTTGTCGGGACGCGGATACCTGGTACACGACTTCATCAACTCGAAATTCCCTGAGTTCAGTCCAAATCGGTTCCTGATCTCTAGTCCCAACGCAAAATGCAACTCTATGAGAGTCTCTTTGCTCCTATCTCGGATCGCCGCCTTGTCTTCTTCGGATAGATGAACGAGGAGCATGCTTACGGCCTCCTCAACCGTCTGCGGCCAGCCCGCCATACGCGCTCCGACAAGGAAGCTGGACCGACCTGTCTAGACTTTGTCCTCCGGCTGCGGGGCATTCTCGCCGCTGGCGAAGGTAAAGTACGCCTCGGGGTCGTCGGCGCTGATCCTGCCGCCTCGGATCAGGGCGAACCGGAACGCGAGTCCCCCCGCGAGCACGAGCAGCGAGGCGAGCATGCTCTTCCCCCTCCGCTCCTCGCCGGAGAGCAGCGCGAAGGGCGCCAGGATGCCGCAGAGCAGGGCGCCGCCGACGAAGAGCGGGGCTACCTCTTTGGAGAAGAGAGGCTTGCTCCACCGGCTCATACGGCCGAGCGAGAGGGCCACGAGCACGGCTTCGATCACGATGGTCGCCTTCTCCGCCCGGTGCAGGGCGCGCAGGGTCTTCTCCTCGCCGGAGCGCGTCAGGTTCAGGATCAGCGAGAGCCAGGAGAGCGCCGTGGAGACGCCGGAGGCCAGGAAAGTCGGCGCCATGAAGAGCCAGTTGCGCGCCCACAAAGGTACGGAGGTCGCGCTGATGAGGTTGCCCGTGTTGGATCCCACGTACAGCCCGAACGGCAGCGCGAGCACGGAGACCAGCTTCTCGGGGATGAGAGCCTTCGCAAGCCTCGCTATCCTCCCACGCCCGAGGAGGCCATCGTCGGCAGCCTGCGCCGTCGCCACGAGACCGCTCAGGGTTCCGAAGACGGTGAGCGACCAGCTCTGGGTGGACATAGGGGAGCGGAGCTTCAGGATGCGGAACATGTTGTAGAACCGCTCGGGTCTTCCCAGGTCCCAGATCAGGAGTATCGGGCTCAAGATCATGGTGACGAGCACCGTGTAGCGGCTCGCGCGCTGGAGCGCCCGGTCATCGTGGCCGAGGAGCCCCGCAATCGTCGAGAACAGGTGCGCTCCCGCCCCGATGCCCCCGATCCAGAAGTAGATCGGGATCTGCCACGTCCAGTGCGCGTGCTTGATCGGCGGTACGCCGTAGTAGTTCTTGTCTTTGCGCTCCGGATCAGTCTCCGGATAGTGGGAGGTCTCGACCTTTCCGTTGCGCTCCTGCGCAGACTCCCGAGTAGCTTCAGCCATGCTTTCCCCCTAGTCCCTGAACGCCCATGCGACGACGGCGCCCAGGACGGTGGCGGCGACGGCGCTGGCGATCACGCCTCCCCTGACCTTCTCCTGCGGCAAGTACGGATGCTTCGGGAGGTTGTACGTCTCCGGCTCGTCCATGAGGATGAACTTGGAGTGGTTGCCCCCGATGCCGCCCGTTCCCCCAACCTCCGGCGTGCCGTAGACGTATGCCTGCGTATAACCTTTGTTATGTAACTCTGCTACACGTTGCTCGGCCATCACCTTCAGGTCTTCCACGTCGCCGAACATTATGGAGTCGGTCGGGCAGGCTTTGGCGCAGGCGGGTTCCATGCCATCCCGCTGGCGGTCATAGCAAAGGGTGCACTTGAAGGCGCGACCGTCTTCGGGGACCTGGGTTATGACGCCGTATGGGCAGGCGGGGACGCAGTAGCCGCAGCCGTTGCACACGTCGGGCTGGATGTAGACGTTGTCGAACTCGTTGCGGATGATCGCGCCGGTCGGGCACGCCTGCTGGCACGGCGCCTCCACGCAGTGCTTGCACACGTCGCTCATGAACGTCCAGCGTCCCAGAGCGTCGAGTTCCGCGCCACCGGGAAGCTGCTCTTTCACGTCCTCGGCCAGAGCCACGAGGTCCACGTCACCGGTGAGGCGCCGTTTTTTCGGGTTCTCGATGAAGGCTACGTGGCGCCACGTGCTCCCGGAAAGCTGCTTCGTGTTGTCGTAGGAGTCGCCGGTGAACTCGTAGCCATCGGCGGGGAGCTGGTTCCACTGCTTGCAGGCCACCTCGCACGCCTTGCAGCCGATGCAGACGGTAGTGTCGGTCAGGAAACCGGTAGCCATCTCTCACTTCCCTTCTAAAGCCCGACGCCGGATCTCCTCGACGGGCGCGGCGGGGTCGTGGCTGATACGGAACATCTGGTGCCCGAGCGCGACACGCTGGGGAGAGAAGATCCTGTCCACCATCCCCGTGCCCCGGTTGAAGTACACACCGGGTTCCAGGATCTTCGCACTCCTTATAGGCTTGAGGTTCTTGCGGGCTTTCTTGGGATGCTCGGAGAGCCAGGCCCCAAGGTCTATGAGCTCTTGCTGCATCATCTCCCGGTGCGACGGCTCCGCCTGCCAGGTGGCGCTCGGCGTGTCGCCTTCGGATATGCGCGTGCCTCTGGGAGTTCTCACGGAGTCGCTCACACGCGCCCCGCTTCCAGGTTCGCGGTGAAGGCCTTGGCCTCATGGATGGCGACGTTGGCTTCGAGGGAGACGGGGAGGATGTCGTTGACCACGTCCCCGGTGACGACGCCGTTGGGGCCGAAGTGGTAAGGGAGGCCGATGGTGTGTAGCGGCCTGCCCTCGAAATCGTAGACCGGGATGCGGTCGCTGACGAGCGCCTTGCAGTGGATCTTGCCCCGGCTCGTGGAGATGGTCACCCAGTCGGTGTTCTGGACGCCCTTCTCGGCGGCCAGCTCAGGGCTAATCTCACAGAACAGCTCCGGTTGAAGCTCGGCGAGCCAGGGGATCCAACGCGACATCGCCCCGCTCGTGTGGTGCTCGGTCAGCCGATACGTCGTCACGACGTACGGATAACGCGGGTCCTGCGGCACGTTGTACGGGTTGTCGGGGCGGCCGGGGAAGACCTTGAGCGCGGGGTCGCGCTGCTGGTAGTAGAGCAGGTTCGGCACCGGCGACTCCAGCGGCTCGTAGTGGACCGGCAACGGCCCGTCCTTGAGGCCCACCGGCGCGAAGAGCCAGCCCCGCCCGTCGCCGTTCATAATAAACGGCCCATCGCCGGGCAGCGCGTCCACGCCCTTCGCGTCCGGGTCAGGCCGGTAGGAGGGCGGCTTCTCCGCCTGGAAGTCCGGCACGTCGAGGCCGGTCCACTTCTCCTGCTCCTCGTCCCACCAGACATGCTTCTTCCGGTCAGACCAGGGCTTGCCCTCGGGGTCGGCAGAGGCACGGTTGTAGAGGATGCGGCGGTTCATGGGCCACGCCCAGCCCCACTCGGCGGCGACGAGATCCTGCTCCGAGACAGGCTTGCGGCGCCTGGCCTGGTTCACGCCGTCGGCGTAGGAACCAGAGTAGATCCAACCCCCGCACGCCGTCGAGCCGTCATCGGTGAGCTCCGCGAACCCGCCTACCGGCTCGCCCGTATCCATCCTGTAGCCGCTTATCTCCTTGAGGACGCTCTCGATGTGAGGCTCCTCGCGCTCGCCCTCCGTCGGATAGTCCCAGGTGAGAGCCTGTATGAGAGCATCGCGCGGGTCATCGGACTCTCCGTACAGAGCCTTGATCCGGAGTCCCAGATGGTAGACGAACCAGGCGTCGCTGCGGGCGTCGCCCGGCGGTTCGACCGCCTTGTCGTGCCACTGGAGCATCCGCTGGGTCTGGGTGAAGGAGCCGTCCTTCTCAGCGACGAGCGCCGAGGGGATGAGGAAAACTTCTGTTCCGCACTCCTCCGGCGGCACGCCATCGAGCTTCCAGACGGCGGCCGTCTCCACCTCGTAGGCGTCGAGGACAACGAGCCAGTCCAGGCTCCTCAGCGCGCTGCGCGCCAGCTTGGCGTGCGGCCCGCCGACGGCGAGGTTCTGCCCGAAGATAAAGCTGCCCTTCACTTCGCCATCCTTCATGTCCAGGAGCGTCGGGTAGAAGGAGTGGTCGCCGGATATGCGGGGGAAGTGGTCGAAGAGCCGGCCTTCCTCCGCGTCGAATGCGTCCCCGTACCAGGCTCGCATCAGGCTCGTCGCGTACTTGGGGAGGTTGCTCCACCAGCCGGTCTCGGCGGTCTCGGTCTCGACATAGTCCCGCCAGGTGTCGTGGTCTTTCTCCACGTCGGGCATCGGGACGTAGCCGGGCAGGATGTCGTAGAGGGTGGCAATGTCCGTGGAGCCCTGGATGGTCGCGTGTCCGCGCAGCGCCATGATGCCGCCGCCCGGACGCCCGATGTTTCCGAGCAGGAGCTGCAGGATGGCGGCGGTGCGGATGATCTGGACCCCCTTGGAGTGCTGCGTCCAGCCGACCGCGTAGCAGAACGCCGTGGTCTTCTCGCGCCCGGAGTTCTCGCAGATCGCCTTCGCCACCTCCAGGAACGCCTCCTTCGGGGTGCCGCAGACCTTCTCTACCATCTCCGGCGTGTAGCGGGCGAAGTGGCGTTTGAGGACCTGGAAGACGCATCGGGGGTGCTGCAGGGTCTGGTCGTTCGGACGCGGACGGCCCGCGTGTTCTCCCGCGCCCGGCCCGCCCTGGCCGGCCTCGCCCACGACGGCGTCCTGGCTGCCTCCGAAGGCGGCGTGGTTCAGGGGCTGGCCCTCGTAACGCCAGCTCGCCGCGCTGTACTCCTGCTTCTCCTCGTCCCAGCCGGAGAAGATGCCCGTGGGGTCCGCGTCCCCGAAGTCCTCGGAGATTAGGGTGGCGGCGTTGGTGAAGGCGGTTATGTACTCCTCGAAGTACTCTCGGTTCTCGACCACGTAGTTGATGAGGCCGCCCAGGAACGCTATGTCCGTGCCGGGCCGGATGGGCGCGTAGATGTCGCACATCGCGCTCGTGCGGGTGAAGCGCGGGTCGACGTGGATGAGCTTCGCGCCCTTCTCGCGGGCGATCATAGGGTGGCGGAACCCGACCGGATGGGCCTCGGCCATGTTGGAGCCTTCGATCAGGATGCAGTCGGCGTTCTGCAGGTCCTGGAGGCTTGTGGTGGCGCCGCCCCTGCCGTACGTGATGCCCAGACCGGGCACCGTGGAGGAGTGTCATATGCGGGCCTGGTTGGTGATCCGGGTGAACCCCATCGAGTGGAAGAGCTTGGTGATGAGGTAGTTCTCCTCGTTGTCTATGGTGGCCCCTCCGATGGAGGCGACCGCCTGCGAGCGGTTGAGCTTCCGGCCCTCATCGTCCGTCTCCTGCCAGCTCTCGTCGCGGGTCTGCTTGAGGCGGGTAGAGATCATGCCCATCGCCCGCTCCAGCGGAAGCTCCTCCCATTCCTTCGAGTATGGACGGCGGTATTTGACCTTCGTCTGACGGTACGGGGAGACGTGCAACCCGAAGGTCGCCGAGCCTTTCGGGCACAGCGTCCCCTCGTTTATGGGGCTGTCGGGGTTGCCCTCGATGTCGAGGATGCGCCCGTCGCGGTGGTAGACGAGCGTGGAGCAGCCCACCGCGCAGTAGGGGCAGACGCTCACCGTCTTCTTCACGCCCTCGTCCGAGATACGTGATTTGAGATCTCGGGTCGCCGGGCTTACGGAGTTCTCGACCGTCGTCCCGACGTGACGGCGGATTTTGTCCCACAACCGTCCGGGTTTCAACAGAGCCATGGGCTCACCCCTTCCTCGTGCTGTCGGGCGGCAAAGTACCCTCTTGGATCACAGGATAACCATTACCGCGTCGCGGATCACGATAATTATGTGCAAAAATCCGTCGCCGGGGAATAATCCTGATTACTGTAGGCGGCAGCCCTGGTGGAAAGGCGGTGCGATGAAGGTATTGTTGCTCGGTCCTCCGGGCTCGGGGAAGAGCACCCAGGCCCAGCGGCTATCGAGGGCGCTCTCCTACTTTCAGGTCTCGACGGGGAACCTGATCCGGGCCCACATCCAGTCGGATACCGAACTGGGACGCAGCATCAAAGGCTGCCACGACCGGGGCGAGCTGGTGCCGGACGACGTGATCCTCCAGATAACGCTGCCCAACCTGGAGCCCGCGGGGCGTTGGATCCTCGACGGTTTCCCCCGGAATGAAGCCCAGGCCAACGCGCTGAACAAGGCCCTGGAGAAACGGGGCATCAGCCTGAGCCGGGTCATCGCACTAGAAGCCCCGGACGGGGAGCTGATCGAACGCATAAAAGGCCGCCGCCAGAGCCTCGCCACCGGCTGGACCTACCACGTCGAACACGACCCGCCTCCGGAAAAACAGGACAACCTGGACTCCGGCCCCTTCGTGCCCCGCGAAGACGACACGGCGGAAGCCGTCCGAAGGCAACTCGAACTCTACCACCAGGAAGTCGAACCCTTAAAAATCCACTACGAGAAACAGGGGATCCTCACCGCGGTTGACGCCAGGAAGCCCATCCCCGAAGTCACGCGAGACATTCTGCAAGCTCTGAGCCCCGCTCGGGCAGGCTGAAAAGACCTTGATGTTGCGCGAGAAAATCGTCTCTGATATCGTGAGATGGCATCATTCATGGCAATGCTCCGGGGATTGGGAAGGAGGTAATCGCTGGAAGAAACCTACCCCGCTGCCGGAGGAGTGGCATTATCCTCCGTCATCATCATGTAAGACCAACCTGGTGTAGAGCAACCCGAAGGAGGGCTTAATGGCGGACAACAGAGTAGTCGTCTACAAGGGGCCGGGGGAAGTAGCGGTAGAGGACATCGAGTACCCGAAGCTCGAGGTGCCCGAAGAGGTCGCAAGCGCGATGGGGATGGCCCAGGCGGCGCCGCACGCGGCGATACTCAAGATCGTCTCTACCAACATCTGCGGCTCCGACCAGCATATGGTGCGCGGCCGGACGACGGCTCCGGTAGGCCAGACGCTGGGGCATGAGATCACGGGCGAGATCGTCGAGAAGGGCGATGACGTCCAGTTTTTGGACGTGGGCGACATCTGCTCGGTCCCGTTCAACATCGCCTGCGGGCGCTGCCGCAACTGCAACGAGCGCCTGTCTGGAGTTTGCCTGAACGTCAACCCGGCCCGCGCGGGCTCGGCCTACGGTTACGTGGACATGGGTGGCTGGGTCGGCGGGCAGGCCGAGTACGTGCTGATCCCGTTCGCGGACTACAACCTGCTCAAGTTCCCCGACAGGGAGCAGGCGCTGGAGAAGATCCTGGACCTCACGATGCTCTCTGACATTTTCCCGACCGGCTACCACGGGGCCGTGTGCGCGGGCGTCACGACCGGCTCGACGGTCTACGTGGCGGGTGCGGGGCCCGTGGGACTCGCGGCGGCGTACTCGGCGCAGATACTCGGGGCGGCGGTCGTCATCGTGGGCGACCTCAACGAGGACAGGCTCGCGCAGGCGCGTTCCTTCGGCTGCGAGACGATAAACGTCGGCGAGGACACGCCGATAGAGGAGCAGATCGCGGGCGTCCTCGGCATACCGGAGGTTGACTGCGCGGTCGACGCGGTCGGCTTCGAGGCCACGGGCCACGGACAGGGAGCGGACGAGGCTCCGGCCACGGTCCTGAACGAGATCCAGCTAATCACCCGCGCTGGCGGACGGCTCGGCATCCCGGGACTGTACGTCACCGGCGACCCCGGCGCTTCGGACCCGGACGCGCAGCAGGGGACGCTCAAGATCAGCTTCGGACTCGGCTGGGCCAAGAGCCACTTCTTCTACACCGGACAATGCCCGGTCAAGAAATACAACCGCAACCTGATGATGGCGATCCTGCACGACAAGGCCCACATCGCGGACGCGGTCAACGCCACGGTCATCAGCCTCGACGAAGCGCCGCAAGGCTACAAGGACTTCGACAAGGGAGCCGCCCAGAAGTTCGTGCTCGACCCGCACGGCATGATCCCCGCCTAGCAGCGCGGATCGCCAGCGGATCAGAGGGGCCGGGAGTTATCCTCGCCCCTCTTTTATTGCCAGTACACTGTAACATAAGGACGCCAGCGGCAGAGGGGTAGCGGATGGAGACGGTTAAGAGCCCGGCGGAGCACAGGGTCATACTCCACAACACGAGCTGGGAGACCTACGAGCGCCTGATGGAAGAACGCGGAGAGAGTCGGGTGCCGCGGTTCGCCTACGATCGGGGGGACCTGGAGATCATGAGCCCTTCCACGGAGCACGAGAGCATCGCTTACTACATCGGGCTACTCGTCGCGGTATTCGCTGAGGAGATGGATGTCGATCTGTACGGCGCGGGTTCCACGACCTTCGACCGCGAGGATTTGGAACGTGGCTTTGAGCCCGATGCCTGTTTCTACGTCCAAAATGCGGAGCATGTCCGCGGCAAGCCTCGGATAGACCTGGGGGTAGATCCGCCCCCTGACCTAGTAATCGAGGTAGATATTACGAGTCCCTCCCTCGACAAGTTCCCCACCTACGCTCGGGTCGGCGTCCCCGAGATCTGGCGCCACGACGGTGAAAGACTGGCGATCTTCGAGCTGCGCGGCGGAGAGTACATCGAAGTCGCTGGGAGCAAGACCTTGCCACCTCTCACGGGCGAAGCTCTCTCCGGCTTCATCAAAGAAAGCGCCTCACTCGATATCGTGACCTGGATGCGCCGGGTGCGCGAATGGGCGAGGGAGCACACCGGCTGAAGGGAGTTCAGCCGCGCCGGGCGCGGTAGCCGATCCGCTGTAGCTGCGCGAGCAACCGTAGCTCGGTCTCTTCTTCGTCTCCTCCAACGTACTCGAGGGGCACGTTCATGGTCTGCTCGTCACCGGCGCCACCGAAGTGGATGACCATGGCGCCGGCGCTCCGCGTCACGGTCGCCTCGGGGTAGCGGTTCCTGTTCGGCAGCCCCATGAGCCTCATCTTCGTCTCACCTCTCGTCTCGCTCGCCAGCGTCAATGCTAGACTCAACGGCATCTGAAAACCACCGTCGGAGCGGCGCGTATGTTGCGGAATAAAGGAATCGGAGAGAAATCCAGGCGCGGCAGCAAGACGAAGACGCGGGTACGAATCGTGGAAAACGGTCAGGCCCGGCTCAAGTCCGACGTGTTGGCGACGGAGGAGCCGATGGAGATCCGGCTGCTCGCTGGTGACAAGACCCAGACCGTCGCCGTCACCATGCGCACGCCGGGCGCGGACTTCGAGCTGGCGGCGGGGTTCCTGTACGGTGAAGGCATTGTCGGCTCTCCGGACGACATAATGAAGATCAGCTACTGCGTGGACCCCGAGATAGACGCCGAGCAACAATACAACATCGTCAACATCGAGCTTCGGGGAAACAAGGAGTACGACCTGCGTTCGCTGGAGCGGCACTTCTACACCACGAGCGCGTGCGGCGTGTGCGGAAAGGCGAGCCTGGAGCAACTGGAGCTTCGAGACTGCCCGGTCATTCCGCAGGGTCCGGTGGTTTCGGCTGAGATCATCACCTCCCTGCCGGGCAAACTCCGGGAGACGCAGAATCTCTTCGACTCGACGGGCGGTTTGCACGCGGCTGCGCTCTTCGATGCGGAGGGGAACCTCGTCGCGCTCAGGGAGGACGTGGGCCGCCACAACGCCACGGACAAGCTCGTTGGGTGGGCGCTGCTTGGGGGGAAGTTGCCGGTCTCCGATCACATCGTCATGGTCAGCGGACGCAGCAGCTTCGAGATCCTGCAGAAATCCCTCACAGCCGGTGTCCCCATCGTGTGCGCTATTTCGGCACCGTCGAGCCTCGCGGTGGATGTGGCTCGCGAGTTCGGGATGACGCTCGTTGGGTTTTTACGCGGCGAACGCTTCAATATCTACGCTGGGAAAGAGCGGATAAAGCTACAGGAAACATAGAAAAGCCGGACGAGATCCGCGCGTCCGGCTCAACGTTCGGCAGCTATCCCGCGAACAGAGCGACCACGCTCGTAAGCGTCTGGTAGATGCCCCACAAGAGCGGTATCAGGACCAGGCTCCACAGCACGACGACCGGAACCCAATTCGTGCTTCCGCCGGAGTCTCCGCTTCTTTGCTCGGTCATCTATCCTCCTTACGCCGGCTCGCCGGCCGTTTTGCCAGAGACGGTGGAATCTTTCTCGCGCTCCTCTTCCCGCCCGGATTCCATGTGGAACCTCGGGTCCACGGGCCGGACCAACATGTTCGCTATGAAGCCCACGACCAGCACGCCAACCATGATGAACAAAGAGAGCGTGTAAAGTCCCGCCCCGGTGCGTCCGGCTGCCATCTGGTAGTCGGCGATAACGTTGATGATTAGCGGACCCGCGACCCCGGCGGCCGACCACGCCGTCAAAAGCCTTCCGTGGATGGCCCCCACCTGCGCGACGCCGAACATGTCCTTGAGGTAGGCCGGTATCGTGGCGAACCCGCCGCCGTAGAAACTCAGGATCACGATGCTCACGAGCAGGAACAGCGCGAGCGACGCTGATCCGAAGGAAGCGAGCAAGAAATACATGACCGCGCCGACGCCCAGATACATGATGTACGTCGGCTTGCGCCCGATGTAGTCCGAGGTCGAGGACCAACCTATTCGACCGGCCATGTTAGCCAGCGACAGCAGGCCGACAAACCCCGCCGCCGCCGCAGCCTCGACGGAGAAGTAGTCCTGGATCATGGGCGAAGCCTGCTCCAGAAGCCCGATCCCCGCCGTCACGTTGCAGAAGAGCACGGTCCACAAGAGCCAGAACTGCGGCGTGCGGATCGCGCTACTGGCGGATACGTTGGCGGTAGTCTCCAGGTCGCTGGTTTCCTCCTCGGTGGGTGGCGTCCAGCCTTCGGGCCTCCAGCCTTCGGCGGGCAGGCGTATGACGAACGCGCCGATCATCATAGCCACCAGATAGACCACGCCTAGCGTCAGGAACGAAGGCACGATCGCACCCAACGGGTTGCTGGCGTAAGCCTCAAGCAACGTGCTGGAGAGCGGAGAGGCGATCAGCGCGCCGCCGCCGAAGCCCATGATCGCAAGCCCCGTAGCCAGCCCCGGACGGTCGGGGAACCATTTGATCAGGGTGGAGACCGGAGAGATATACCCGATTCCCAGCCCGATGCCACCCAGGAACCCATACCCCAGATACACAAGCCACAACTGCGTGGTGGCGACCCCGAGCGCCCCGATGAAGAATCCACCCGCCCAGCACAGGGCGGCGGTGAACATCGCCGCGCGCGGTCCCGCGCGCTCCACCCAGGTGCCAAGCACCGCAGCCGACAGGCCGAGCATCACGATCCCGATGCTGAAGATGATCGCAACCGGCGTCAGGCCCGTCCCGAACCGTTCCACCAGCGGGTTCTTGAACACGCTGAAAGCGTAGATCTGACCTATGGAGAGATGCACCATCAAAGCGGCCGGCGGTATCAGCCACCGGTTGAAGCCGGGTCCGGCGATGGTCCTCTCCCGCGAAAGAAAACTGATGGCTACCTCCCTACCCCACCGATACGACGCATCGGATGTTAGTTTGATGTCAAGCACATGTCAACCGGCGGCCATGGTAGGCAATCCCGGCCATCGAAGTTAGAATCAGAAGACTAGATAAACTTCGCTACAAAGGGGTGAGCCGGATGGTGACGGCGACGGAGAAGGTTTCGGAGAACGGCAAGGCCAACGATACGCGGGAAGTCAACACTATCTGCGGCTTCTGCGGCGTGGGTTGCGGCCTGACGCTCAAGGTCGAAGAAGGTGTGATCCAGAAGGTCGCGGGCGAGAAGGGCAACCCGTCCAGCAAGGGCGAGGCGTGCATCAAGGGCCGCGAAGGCTGGCGTCATCTGTACAGCGAGAAGCGCCTGACGACGCCGCTGATCCGCAAGGACGGCGAACTGGTTCCGGCTTCGTGGGATGAGGCGTTGGATCTCGTCGCGAGCAAGATGACGGAGATAAAGGGCGAATATGGAGACGACGCCTTCGGGATGTTCAGTTCCTCGCGGTCGAACAACGAGCTGAATTACCTGGCCGGGAAGTTCATCCGGCAGGTGTTAGGCAACAGCAACATAGACTCGTGTAACCGCGCCTGACACGCCGCCAGCGTCACCGGTCTGGTGGCAACGTTTGGAGCGGGCGGGGCGACTACTTCTTACGAGGAGTTCGAGAATACCGACGTAATAATCTGCTGGGGAACGAACACGATGGAGTGTCACCCCATCATCTACAACCACATGCGCCGCGGCATCAAGAACGGCGCGAAGATGGTCGTCATTGACCCGCGGAAGATAGATCAGGTAAAGAAAGCCGACAAGTGGCTCGGCCTCAACGTCGGCACCGACATCGCCCTGGCGAACGCCATGGGCCACATAATCATCGAAGAAAATCTGCATAACAAGGAGTTCGTCGAGCGGGCGACGCAGAATTTTGAGGCATACAAAGAGAAGGTCGCAGGCTACACGCCGGAGTACGCCGAGCAGATAACGGGCGTCCCGGCGGATGACATCCGCGAGGTGGCCCGCATGTACGCCAACGCGGACAAGGCGACCCTGAACTGGACGCTCGGCATCACCGAGCACCACAACGGCGCCGACGGCGTGTTCGCGCTAATAGACCTCGGCCTTTTGACGGGCCACGTCGGCAAGTACGGCTCCGGTCTGAACCCGCTGCGCGGACAGAACAACGTGCAGGGTGGCGGCGACATGGGCGCATTGCCGGACAAGATGGTCGGCGGCTGGACGTGGGATGACCCGGAAGCGCACGAGCTGTTCGAGGAGGTCTGGGGTTCGCCTCTGCCTGAGAATGTGGGCAGGAACCAGACCGAGATGATGGAGGACGTGGCGAACGGCGGCATCCGATGCATGTACGTTATCGGGGAGAACCCGGTGCAGTCCGACGCCGACGAGCACAAGCACGAGAGGCTTTTCGGCAGCCTGGACTTCCTGGTGGTGCAGGACATCCTCATGACCAAGACCGCCCGGATGGCGGATGTGGTGCTCCCCGCCGCCGCAAGCTGGGCCGAGACTGATGGGACGGTTATCAACAGCGAGCGGCGCGTGCAGCGGGTACGCAGGGCCGTTGATCCGCCCGGCGAGGCGCGGGACGACAGCATGATCCTACGGGATATCGCCCGCCGCATGGGCCACGACTGGGATTTCGAGACAGCCGAGGAAGTCTGGGACGAGGTGCGCCGCCTCGCGCCCAAGTTCAGCGGCATCAGCTACGAGCGGCTGGAGAAGTACGGCGGCATCCAGTGGCCGTGCCTGGACGGGAGCTTCGAGGAGATCTCCGACAACACCCCCAAAGAGCAACTC
>Ga0136619_10000106_pt1 | contig 27556 bp, 28 predicted proteins | sample AntDrymUQ3532106_2_FD_104807 | JGI IMG/M metagenome (GOLD analysis project Ga0136619, IMG submission 104807) | Polar desert sand microbial communities from Dry Valleys, Antarctica - metaG UQ353 (21.06) | ecosystem: Environmental > Terrestrial > Soil > Desert | place: Antarctica: Dry Valley...
ATGCGACCGTCGAGGATGTGTGCCCGGTGCACGCCGTTGCGCACAGCCTGGATGCAGCTGTGGACCTTGGGAATCATGCCGCCGGTGATGACACCAGCGTCGACCATCCGCACCAACTCGCCGGCCGTCGTCCGTCGCAACAGGCTGGCCGGATCGTCGACAGCGCGCCGCAGGCCTTCGATGTCGGTCAGGTACACGAGCTTCTCGGCCCCGACAGCTTCGGCGATGGCGCCGGCGACGGTGTCAGCGTTGATGTTGTAGGCCTGGCCGGCGTCGTCGGTACCGATGGTGGCGATCACAGGGATGAACTCGTCGGCGATCAAGCCGTGGATGATCTCGGGATTGATGCTCGCCACGCGCCCCACATAGCCCAACTCTGAGTCATAGGCGTCGGCCTTGATCAGCCCGGCATCCTGACCGCTGATCCCCACGGCATGGTTGCCGTGAACGTTGATCGCCGATACGAGCTGCGGGTTGACGAATCCCGTGAGCACCATACGGGCCACGTCGACCGTCGCCGCGTCGGTGATGCGTAACCCGTCGTGGAACTGAGGCGCCATGCCCAACCGGTCCATCAGTGCCGAGATCTGTGGTCCACCGCCGTGCACCACGACAGGATGCATGCCAACGAGGCGCATCAAGACGATGTCTGTGGCGAACAGGTCCAGCGCATCGTGCTCCGTCGTGGCGGCCAAGGCGTTGCCGCCGTACTTGACCACGACGATCTTGCCCCAGAAGCGCCGGATGTAGGGCAATGCCTCGACGAGCGTCGACGCTCTGGTAGCGGCCTTGCCGTCAGGCGTCATGGCATCACACCCACGGTGCTGAGCCCGGCCGTCTCCTCGAGACCGAGCGCCACGTTGGCGGCCTGTACGGCGCCCCCGCTGGCGCCCTTCGAGAGGTTGTCGAGAGCGCTGATCACGACGATGTGGCCGGTTCGGGTGTCGAAGCGGGCGGTCAGGTGTACGGCGTTCGATGCGAGCGTGGCCTTCGTGGACGGCGAGCGCTCCGACACCATCACGAACGGTTCTCCGGCGTACGCCTCGCCGAGCGTGGCGAGCAGCACATCGGTCGAGGTTGCGACGCCGGATGGTCGTGCGTAGCACGTGGCCAGGATGCCCCGGTTCATCGGGGCGAGGTGCGGCGTGAACAGCACCTGGGTCCCGATCTCCTGCTCCATCTCACACGAATGACGGTGTCCATCGAGCCCGTAGGCGCTCAAGTTCTCGTCGATCGTGCAGAAGTGTGTCGTGGCGGTGGCCGATCGCCCGGCGCCCGTGACGCCACTGGCGGCGTCGACGATCACACCGTCGGCGCCGACGAACCCGGCCCGCACGAGTGGCGCCAGCGCCAGTGTTGCCGCCGTGACGTAGCAGCCGGGGGTGGCGATCAGCCGTGCGCCGGGTAACTCCTGGCGATGCAGCTCTGGCAAGCCGTAGACCGCCTCCGCCAGCAACTCCGGTTGGTCGTGGTCGAACCCGTACCACAGCGGGTAGTTCGTGGCGTCCCGGAGACGGAAGGCGCCCGAGAGATCGACGACGCACCCCACCCGTCCGACGAGACGAGGCACGACGGCCAGGCTCGCCTCGTGGGGCAGTCCCAGGAACACGACATCGAGCCCGGCAGCGGCGCCGACGTCGAACGTCTGTGTGCGCAACTCGGGATAGGCGCCGAGCAGCGACGGGTACAGCTCGCCGACGGACCGTCCGGCTTGGGTTTCGGCAGTGACGTAGCGCACGTCGAACTGGGGATGGGCCGCCGCCAACCGCAGCAGCTCGGCGCCGGTGTAACCCGATGCGCCGATGATCCCCACTGTCACGGACATTGCATGATCATACGATGACTTGCATGCCTATGCAATTGACGAGCGGTCTCCGATCTGGCGTCGGTGCCGCAAGACTGGAGCCATGCTCGGCGCGGCGACGAAGGGTCGACTGCTGGTGGCGACCCCACCGCTCGACGATCCCAACTTCGACAGGGCTGTCGTGTTCGTGATCGAGCACGACGACGACGGGGCGCTCGGTGTCGTGCTCAACCGACCGATCGGCGTCGTGCTGCCTGGTCCGTTGGAGCGCTGGCAGGACCGTCTCACAGCGCCAGCGTGCCTGTTCGAGGGCGGACCGGTCGAGACGCATGCCCTGATCGCCCTTGGACATCGCTCGCAACGCGCCGTCGCCGACCACGATGACGACGAGCATCATGTGCTGCTCACCGGCACCATCTCCTCCGTCGACCTGTCCGTCGACCCGGCACTCGTCACCATGCTCCAGTCGCTGCGCGTGTTCCAGGGCTACTCGGGTTGGAACGCCAACCAGCTCGACGCCGAGATCGAAGCCGGTGGGTGGATCGTGCTCGACGCCGCCGACGGCGACGTGTTCACCTCCGAGCCCGGAGACCTCTGGCGACAGGTGCTGGCCCGTCAGCCCGGCCGCCTGTCGTGGCTGGCTGGCGCCCCCGACGATCTATCGCTCAACTAACGTCCGCGCCATGTCGACGATCTTCACCCGGATCCTCGACGGGGAGATCCCAGGCACATTCGTGTGGCAGGACGACCGCTGCGCCGCCCTCATGTCAATCAATCCGTTGCGGCGCGGGCACGTGCTCGTCGTGTGCCGCGACGAGATCGACCACTGGCTCGACGCCCCTCGTGAGCTACGAGACCACCTGTTCGACGTGGCGCACGCCGTCGGCATTGCCCAGCAGGCGGCGTTCCAGCCGGTGCGCGTCGGGCTCATGATCGCTGGGCTCGAAGTCCCCCACGTGCACATCCATGTCGTCCCGATCGACGGTGTGAACGATCTCGACTTCGCCAATGCCGCAGCATCGGTGGAGCGCGACGAGCTGGAATCTGCGGCCGCCGCCATCCGGGACCATCTGCCCCAGCCGGCGTGACGGCCGAGGCGACGGCTCGTCATGCCCGCAGCTCGGCGCCAAGCTTGCGTGTGCGTGCCTCAACGGCCTGGCGGACGGCGACGATGTCGCCGTCGGTGAGGTTGCGGTCGGGCGCCTGCAGTCGCAATCGGTACGCCAGACTGCGGCGGTTCGGCCCGAGAGCGTCGCCGCGGTACACGTCGAACAGGGCCAGATCCACGAGCGTGGCGCCTGCGGCGTCACGGATGGCGCGCTCCAGCCGCTCGGCCGGAACGTCGTCTGGCAGAGAGAATGCCAAGTCGAGGTCGCTCGACGGAGAGCGGCTGGTGGGCTGCCACTGGGCCACCTTGGCGGCGCCAGCCAGGAAGGCCGACAGGTTGAGCTCCAGCACGGCGACACGCTCGTGCACGTCGAAGGCCCGCAGCACCCAAGGGGCTACCTCACCAAGTGCCCCGACCGGTTGCGGGCCGGCGACGAGCGACGCCGAACGGGTGGGGTGCAGGCCCGGCGGTACGCGCTGCTGGTCGAGCCCCGCCCCGAACCCGACTGTGGCGACCAGCTGACGCCAGACCTCGGTCGCCGTGGTGGCCGTGCCGCCGGCCGTCACCACGCCCAGCGCCTCGTACTCGTCGGGCAGCTCACCGTCGCCGGGCGGGAACACGCGCCCGATCTCGAACAGCTTCACGCCGTTGCGGCGGTGCGACTCGTTGTAGGCGATGGCCTTGAGCAGCCCCGGCCGCAGCGACGTGCGCAGCACACTCTCCTCAGCCACGAGCGGGTTCGTGATGTGCACTGCGGCGGGCGGGAGGCCTGCGTGCTCCAGGCTGTCGGGGGCGAGGAACGGGTTTGGCATGGCCTCGGAGAATCCAAGGCCGAGCAGCACCTGGCGCAACAATCGCCTGCGGACCTGCACGGGCGACAGGTGGCCATGCTCCGCAGGGCGCGGCACGATCCTGCCGAGGCGGTGGTAGCCGTAGCGGCGAGCGACCTCCTCGATGACGTCGATCTCCTCGGCGGAGTCCGGCCGCCACGACGGCAACGCCACCGTGGGCGCATCCCCCTCACCCGACACGGTGTAGCCGATGGGGTCGAGCAGGCGTGGCAGATCGCCGGCCGTCAGCGTCGTGCCGAGGATGCGATTCACCTGCGTGACGCGCACGGTCGTGTGGCGCGCCTGGGGTGGCAGTGACTCTCCCCTGGCGTCGACCCGGTCAGGGTGCACCCGGACGTCGGGACTGGTCTCGGCGAGCAGCTCCACGAAGCGGGCGATCGCCGTGTCGATCGAGTAGGGATCGATACCACGCTCATTGCGAGCAGAAGCGTCGGAGCGCAAGCCGAGGTGCATCACGGACTGCCCGATGCCTGCCGGCTCGAACCAGGCGACCTCGAGCAGCACGTCGGTCGTGGCGTCACCGATGATGGTGTTGGCTGCGCCCATGATCCCGGCGATGCCGATCGGCCGGTCAGCCCGGTCGCAGATCATCAGATCGGCCTCGTCCAGGGCCCGCTCCACGTCGTCGAGCGTCGTCATCCGCTCCCCCTGCTTCGCCGTTCGGATGCGGAAACCTGGATCCTCGCCCAATCGCGCCAGGTCGTAGGCATGATTGGGTTGGTTGAGCTCGAGCATCACGAAGTTGCTGACGTCGACCACGTTGTTGATCGAGCGCATGCCAGCAGCGGTGAGGCGGCGAGCCATCCATGGCGCTGAAGGCCGTACCTCGACGCCGGAGATGATCGTCGACGTGAAGCGTCCACAGCGGTCGCCATCCACGATCTCGACGGGGGCCACGATCCCGGCGTCCGCCGTGCGCCCCAACCCTTCGAGCGTCGGCGCCGGCACCTGGAGCGGCACGCCCATCTCGGCCGCCAGGTCCCTGGCGACGCCGAGGTAACCCCAGCAATCGGGACGGTTGCGCTCGACCTCGACGTCGAACAGCACATCGGGCGCCAGCCCGAGCACGTCGCCGTATGGCACGCCGAGGGCAACGCCTGCTGGCAGGATGGCGATGGCCGAGTCGTCGTCACCGATGCCCAGCTCCGGAGCCGAGCACAGCATCCCCTCGGAGTCGATCCCGAGGATCGCCCTCCGCTCGATCGTGCGCCCGTCGGGCATCGTCGTCCCGAGCGTGGCCAGCGGCACCACGTCGCCCTCGGCCAGGTTGAACGCTCCGCACCACACGTGCCGTTCCCGACCGTCACCGGCATCCACGTACACGCGCTGCACCGACTTGGCGTCGGGATGGCGTTCGAGGCGGGCAACGCGGGCCGTCACGACACCAGGCACCGGATCCTCGAGATGGGTGACGTCACCGACCTCGAGGCCGATGCGCGTCAGGGCGCCGGCGATCGCCTCGGCGTCGTCGCCGACGGGTGCGTACTGCTGCAGCCAGGAGAGCAGGATCTTCATCGACGTCCCCGGTCAGAACTGCTCGACGAAGCGGATGTCATCGGTGAACATCTCCCGGATGTCGGCGACACCGTGGCGCTCCTTCGACATGCGGTCGATGCCGAAGCCGAAGGCGAATCCTGTCCAGCGTTCGGGATCGATGCCGCCGTGTCGCAGCACCGCAGGATGCACCATGCCGCAGCCACCAAGTTCCAGCCAGGCGCCGCCCGCAGTGCGGATGTCGAACTCACCCGACGGCTCGGTGAACGGGAAGTAGGAGGGTCGCAGCCGGGACGTGAAGCCAGCGCCGAAGAACGCCTTCGTGAACGCCTCGATCGTGCCGGCCAGATGCGCCATGGTGATGCCTTCGTCGACGACGAGTCCCTCGATCTGGTGGAAGACCGGCATGTGGGTGGCGTCGGGCGTGTCGCGGCGGTACACCCGGCCGGGCGCGACGATGTAGATCGGCGGCTCCTGGGCGAGCATGGCGCGTAGCTGGACGGGAGACGTATGAGTGCGCAGCACGGTCGACCCGAGCGTGCCACCTGGCGGCACGTGATCGGTGAACAGCGTGTCGAACTCGTTGCGGGCCGGGTGGTTGGCTCCCATGTTCAGCGCCTCGAAGTTGTGCCAGTCCGTCTCGACCTCGGGTCCTTCGGCGATCTGGAAGCCCATCCCGACGAACACATCTTCGAGCCGCTCCCACGCCTGGGTCACGAGATGGGCATGGCCACGGCCCGGTCGCGACGTGACCTCGGTGAGGTCGATGCGCTCGGCCTCGATGCGCTCGGCCTCCTCGGCCCGACGCAGATCCTCGCCACGCGCTGTGGCGGCAACCTCGACGGCGGTGACGGCCTCGTTAAGGGCTTGGCCCGCGACCCGCTTATCGTCCAACGTCGCCAGGCGGCCGAGGGCGGACTTCAGCGTGGCCAGGTCGCCCTTCTTGCCGAGCAGCTCGGATTGGAGACGCGTGACGTGGTCAAGCGTGTCGGCGTCGTCGAGACGTTTCAACGCTGCGTCGCGCGCGGCATGGATGTCGTCGATCATCGGAGTCCTTCGTTCGCGGGCGAATCGGGAGGCTCGACCCCGGGAAGACTCGGTCTGGCGGGGCGATCAGTTGGTCCGCCGGTCCCCCGGTCTCACCCGGGGCGGAGAAATCGCCGCATCGACACATCCTCAATCTACGCGACAGCCTGTGCACGTGCCAACATGGTTCCGATGCTCCGGGACTATCCGGCGGCACCGAGTTGGCGGATGATGGTGGACGTGTCGAAATAGATGCGCTCGCAGACAAGCCGGTCCTCTTCGAACAGGAACAGGGCGACCATCTGGCACTCGAACGTGCGGCCCGTCGGCGGGATGTCATCCAGGCCCGGGAAGGGCCCGAGGTGCGTGCCGCGCAGGACGAACTCGGCCGCCACACCGTCATCCATGTGATGAAGGGCCAGCACCTCGTTGCGCTGATCGGGAAACGGTCGGCGCGACGCCCGGAAGTAGCCAGCCACCGCCTCGGCGCCGTCGAACACCCGTCCGGTCCCGATCAGCTCGTAGCGGGGACGGTCGAACGTCGCCAGCGCCCGGTCGAAGTCGAGATCGTTCTCAGCCTCCATGTGCTCCCGGACGATCGCTTCGCGCGCCTCCCGCCACTCCCCTGCCCCGGCCATGGCGACGAAGTTAGCCAATCTCGCCCGGCTCAATCCGGTGGGCCGGCGGAGGCGATGGCAGTCGCTTCGGCGATCGTGGTGCCGGGAAGCAGCTCGGGGATCAGCCAGGTCGCTCCGGCCGCCGCCAGCTCGCCGGGATCATCGTGCGTGCCGCCGACGAGCACCACCTCGAGCTGGTCGAGCCCGTGGGCGCTCGACTCCGCCCTCACCGTCTCCGCGTGCTCAGGCAGCCACTCGCCGCCGCCCACGATCGCAACACCCTCCAATCCGTGGCGCGCCGCCCGTCGTGGTCCTGCCGACTTGCCTGCCGAGCCGGCGACCCAGATGGGACAGCGAGGCCGTTGCGTGCAGGCCACGGTCGTGCGCCGGTTCCCTGCTGCCGGGACCGGCTCGCCGGCGAGTGCCGGCAACAGAAACTCGAGACCGTCATCGAGACGGTTTGCACGAGCCTTGGCGTCGTCGCCCAGGTCGTCACCGACGTCCGAGTATTCGCCGTAGCGGTCATGGCCGAGCCCGAGGCCGAGCGTCAACCGGCCACCCGACAGGCGATCGACGCTCGACGCCTGCTGAGCGACGACCGCAGGACGGCGTCTCGGAAGCGGCGTCACCAGCGGGCCGATCCTCACGAGGGACGTCGCCAGGGCGATCGCCGACAGCGTGACGAACGGATCGGCGAACGGTGCTCCGTCGCGGTGCCACAGGTGGTCCCACACGAACACGCCGTCCCAACCGGCGTTCTCTGCGGCAGCCGCCACGCTGGCGACGGCGTTCGGGTCGGCAAGCTCACCTCCCAGCGAGACGGACAACCCCCAGTGCACGGCGGAACCGTATCGCCCGAACGGCGTGCCGCCTGGTTTCCGGGCAGGCGTTCGCGTTGAACAGGGTCCCCAGCGATAACCTCGTGCCCGGCCACGCCACGGGTACCGATCCGGTGCCGGCCCTGATCCTTCCCGGTCCACATTCGAGCGCGGCACCGTGGCCGCGCCCATACGCAGGAGACATCGTGAATCGTTCGTTGCTCGCCGAGGGCGGCTACCAGGACTTCGTACTCAAGGGTGGCGAGTGGGCCGTCCTCGTGCTGTCGGTCGGCGCCGCCCTCGCAGCCATCGCCGTCGGTTTCTATCTCGCCAGATCGGTGATGGCCGCCGACGAGGGCACGCCGAAGATGCGTGAGATCGCGACGGCCATCCAGGAAGGTGCCCTGGCCTATCTCAAACGGCAGTTCAAGACGATCGCCGTGATCCTCGTCCCGCTGGCGCTGGTCGTGTTCCTCACGTCCACGGCGATCGAAAAACAACCCGGCGTGGAGGCTCTGAGCTTCTTCCAGTCCGGCATGTTCCGCACCATCGCCTTCGTGCTCGGATGCGTGGCGTCGGGCTTCACGGGGTACATCGGCATGACGCTGGCAACCCGCGGCAACGTCCGTACGGCAGCAGCGGCGCTCACCGGCAGCATGCCGAGAGCTCTCACCATCGCCTTTCGCACCGGCGGTGTTGCTGGCATGTTCACCGTCGGTCTGGGCCTGCTCGGTGCCACGGTGATCATCATCCTTTTCCAGAACACGAGCTCGGCGATCCTCATCGGGTTCGGCTTCGGGGGCTCCCTGCTGGCGCTGTTCTTACGAGTCGGCGGTGGCATCTTCACCAAGGCTGCCGACGTTGGAGCCGATCTGGTTGGCAAGGTGGAGGCCGGCATCCCCGAGGACGATCCTCGCAACCCTGCCACGATCGCCGACAACGTGGGCGACAACGTCGGCGACTGCGCCGGCATGGCAGCCGATCTGTTCGAGAGCTACGAGGTCACGCTCGTGGCCTCCATCATCCTCGGTGTTGCTGCCTTCAACTCGATCGGCGCCAATCCGGCATTGGGCCTGGTCTTCCCACTCGCTGCCCGCGCCATCGGCGTCGTGGCATCGATCGCCGGTGTGTTCGCCGTCAAGGCCAACGAGGGTGAGACCAACGCCCTGCGCCCGATCAACAAGGGCTTCCTCGTCGCCGGCACGCTCACCCTCGTGGGCACGCTGCTCGTCGCCCTGTTCTACGTAGGTAACGACCAGGACAACGCTGGGTGGAAGTGCTTCGGAGCTGTGGCAATCGGCCTCGTCCTGGCCCAACTCGTGAGCCGGCTCACGGAGTACTACACCGGTACCGAATACGGACCGGTACAGGAGATCGCCGAGTCGTCACGGACCGGACCTGCCACCGTGGTGCTGTCCGGCACGGCCAGTGGCCTGCAGAGCTCGGTGTACGCCGTCATCGCCATCGCCATCGCCATCGGCGTCTCACTGGCCCTCGGAGGCGGCAACCTGCAGTTCTCGCTGTACCTGGTGGCCCTGTGCGGCATGGGCATGCTGGCCACCACCGGCGTCATCGTCTCGGAGGACACGTTCGGCCCCGTCAGCGACAACGCCGCCGGCATCGCCGAGATGTCTGGCGAGTTCCACGGCGAGCCGCAGCGGATCATGGTCAGCCTCGACGCCGTCGGCAACACGACGAAGGCCGTGACGAAGGGATTCGCGATCGGCTCAGCCGTCATCGCCGCAGTGGCCCTGTTCGCCAGCTTCATCGAGACCGCCGGCGATGAGATCCTGTCGGCCGAACGCGTCGACGAACTGCTGCAGACCAGCCGCGGTGTGTTCGACGAGATCGCCCTGCAGATCAACGTCGCCGATCCGAAGATCTTCATCGGTCTACTGATCGGAGGTTCAGTACCGTTCCTGTTCTCAGCCCTTGCCATCCGCGCCGTCGGGCGAACGGCCGGCGTGGTCGTGCAGGAGGTTCGCAACCAGTTCGCCGACGGCAAGATCATGGCCGGCACGAAGGCGCCGGACTACGGCCCGGTCATCGACATCTGCACCGCCGCTTCGCTGCGAGAACTGGCCACGCCGGCGCTGCTCGCCGTGCTCACGCCCGTCATCATCGGCTTCGGCATCGGATGGCAAGCGCTCGGCGGCTTCCTCGCCGCCGTGATCCTGACCGGTCAGCTCATGGCGAACTACCTGAGCAACTCCGGTGGTGCCTGGGACAACGCCAAGAAGTACATCGAGGACGGCCACTATGGCGGCAAGGGCTCCGAGTCCCACAAAGCCGCAGTGATCGGTGACACCATCGGCGACCCGTTCAAGGACACGGCCGGTCCGGCGCTGAACCCGTTGATCAAGGTCATGAACCTGGTGTCACTGCTGATGCTGCCGGCGATCATCAACTTCGAGTACGACGACGACAACCTGCGCTTCGTGATCGCCGGCGTCGCCCTCGTCATCCTGCTCGGCGCCATCGCCTATTCGTCGCGCAAGACCGAAAGCCTGGCGTCGACGTCTCCCCCGGCAGGACCGACGACGACGGCCGCTGTTGGGCGCGTCCCGGGGACCTGATGCTGGCATCGCTCCTCGCCATCGGGCCTGAGTTCTTGAAGCCGGAGTGGTGGTTCGACAAGGCCGGTCCTGCGGCCTTGCCCGTGGTGACGGCGATCATCTTCGCCGAATCGGGACTGCTGATCGGCTTCTTCCTGCCAGGCGATTCGTTGCTGTTCTTCACCGGTTTCCTCACGTCGTCGGCAGCCCAGGCCGAGGCTCCGTTCGATGAGTTCGCCCAGCACATGCCTGCGCTCCCGATCGTGCTGGTGTGCCTGGCGGTGGCGGCCATCATCGGCGACCAGGTCGGTTATGCGTTCGGCCGGAAGGTCGGCCCTGCGCTGTTCAACCGCCCGAACTCGCGGCTGTTCAAGCAGGAGAACGTGGCGAAGGCGCACAACTTCTTCGAGAGATACGGACCGAAGTCGATCGTGCTGGCGCGATTCGTGCCGATCGTGCGCACCTTCACACCGATCGTCGCTGGCATCGGCGAGATGCGTTACCGGACGTTCGTCACGTACAACATGGTCGGTGGCCTGATCTGGGCTGTCGGAGTCACGTCGTTGGGGCACTTCCTCGGCGAGGTCGAGTTCATCCGCGACAACATCGAGTTCGCCATCGTGGCGGTCGTCCTGGTGTCGATCCTGCCCGTCGCCATCGAACTGTACCGCGCCCGCCGCCATCGGCATCCGCAGACCCCCCTCGCCGAGGCGTTCCAGGAGATCGACGAGATCATCGAGGACGAACCGCAGCGCTAACGGGTTGACGAGCGCGTTCGCGTCGCCTCGAAGCACAGCAGCGTCGCAGCCATGGCCACGTTGAGGCTCTCGGAGCGGCCATGGTGTTCGATGCGCACCCACTCCGTCACTGGGGCGTCGTCGTCCAGCCCGTGGGTCTCGTTGCCGATGACGATCGCTACGGGGCCGCTCCAGTCGATCTCCGTGTGCGGCGTGCCGCGGTGCGATGACGCCCCGAGCAGGCGCCGTCCCCACGTGCCCAGCTGGTCGAGCGCGGCCGACGCGACCGGCACGTGGAACAGGGCGCCTGCGGAGGCCCTGACGACCTTCGGGTTGAACACGTCCACGGAACCAGGCGTCGTCACCACGGCGCCGGCACCGGCCGCCTCGGCCGAGCGCAGCACCGTGCCCAGGTTGCCTGGATCGGCGACCCGGTCGGCGATCACCACCAGCGCGGCCTTGTCGATGTCTTCGAGCGTCACGGTCCGGATCCGCACTGCGGCGAGTACCGGACGCGGTGTCTCCGTGGAGGCCACCCGCTCCAGCACACCTGGCGCCAGTCGGTGCCACTCGACCCCGGCGACGGCCAGGTCGAGCGGGGCACCGTCGCCCAGGTACGCCGCCTCGAGCTCCCAGCCTGCGGCTACGGCCTCGGCGATGAGCGCTGGGCCCTCCACGACGAACGCCCCCTCCTCGAGACGCGAGCTGCGGCGCCCGATCAGGCGCCGCAGCCGTTGAATCTTGGGGTGGTCGAAGCGCAGCGGCTCGCTAGCGCTGGCGCGACCGGCACTGCGCTCGATCAGTGCGCCGCCTTGGCTGCTTCGACGAGCCGAGCGAACGCAGCGGTGTCGGTCACGGCGAGGTCGGCCAGGATCTTGCGATCGACGTCGATCTCGGCCACCCGCAGACCGGCGATGAACCGGCTGTAGGAGATGCCGTTCTGACGGCAGGCAGCGTTGATCCGCTGGATCCACAGCCGGCGGAACTCTCCCTTGCGAGCCCGGCGATCGCGAAAGGCGTACTGCCCGCTGCGCATCAGCTGCTCGTTGGCCGCCCGGAACGAACGACTCTTGTTGCCGTAGTAGCCCTTGGCCTGCTTCAGCACCTTCTTGTGGCGTCGTTTGGCGACGACGCCGCGCTTCACACGCGCCATCTCAGTCTCCTTGTCGTTTCAGCCCGTACTCAGCGCTCGCCCAGCAGGCGCCTGATCTTCTTCTCGTCACCGTCGTGCACGCCGACGTAGCCGTCGAGGCGACGGGTCCGAGTGGACGGCTTCTTCTCGAACAGGTGCTGGCGCATCGCCTGTTGGCGCTGCAGCTTGCCCGTCCCGGTCTTGCGAAAGCGCTTGGCTGCTGTCTTGCTGGTCTTCATCTTCGGCATGGTTTGTCTGCTCTCACGTCTCGTTTGCGCCGTCGCTCACGGTCTCTGGGGCCGTCTCTTCGTTCTCTTCGTTCTCCTCGGCCGCCTTGGCCTCGGCGTCGATGGCCTTACGATCGGGAGCCAACACCATGGACATGTTGCGCCCTTCGAGGCGGGCTTGAGTCTCGACCTTGACGATGTCACCGACCACGTTGAGCACGTCGTCGAGGATCTTCGTCCCGAGTTCGGGATGGGCCATCTCACGCCCCCTGAACTGCAACGTGACCTTGACCTTGTGGCCCTCGCGGATGAACTCGTTCAGCTTGCGCACCTTCGTGGAGAAGTCGCCGCGCCCGATCTTGGGACGGAACTTGACCTCCTTGACCGTCACATTGATCTGCTTCTTGCGTGACTCCTTGGCTTTTTGCGCCTCTTCGTACCGGAACTTCCCATAGTCCATGATCCGGCAGACCGGCGGGTTCGCCATCGGAGCCACCTCGACGAGGTCGAGATCGAGGCTCTTGGACATCCGCAGGGCCTCCGGTAGCGCTTTGATACCGAGCTGATCACCGTCGGGTCCGATCAGTCGAACCTCTCGAGCTCGGATCCGATCGTTGATGCGGTGTTGTTCGGTCTGTCGCGTTGCTATGACAGGTCACTCCTGTGCAATGGGTGTTCCCTCCCGTAGGTGGATCTGGTCGTTCGACGCGAAGTTGGCATCAACATGCCACACCTGGCGGAGCGACCCGAAACGACACCGGAACACCGACGGCGACGGGCGCCGGCGAGAGTGCGGTGAGGCCCGGACGTGCCGTCGTCCCGAGCGCACCCGCTGGTGGCCGGGAGGGGGTTGCCCCCACTTCGCCTCTGCTATGTCGTCGGTAGGGTACCGCATGTGACGGACGAAACCACCGGGCTGGACGACGCCCGTGCCGCGCTCGACGACGCTCGGCGACGGTTGGCCGAGGTGCCTGCGGAAGTCGTCGTGGCGAATCACGCAATGGGTCTCTACGAGCTCGCCGCCCTCCACCTCGCCGCCGAGCCGCCAAACCTGACCGGCGCCCAACTCGCCATCGATGCCGTGCGGGCGCTCGTAGAAGGCCTGGGCGATCGCCTCGGCACCGACGCCGACACGTTGCGCGCCGCCGTCGCCAACATCCAGATGGCCTACGTCGAGATCGCCCGCGACGCGTAGTCATCGTCGGGCGAAGCGACCGACGGGGGCGTCGACGACGCGGCCGTCGTGCACGAGCACACCCTCGGCTCGCAGCAGCGCCGACTGCTCGCCGCGGTTCGCCGGAGACAGCCGGCCGTCGGAGTACACCACCCGCCACCACGGCAGATCAGCGCCGCTGCGGGCCAGGATCCGGCCCACGGCGCGCGCGGCGCGGGGCCGACCGGCGACGGCGGCCACATCTCCGTAGCTGACCACCTCACCGGCGCCGAGCATTGCGATGACCCTGATCAGGTCGTCGTCGAAGCTCGTCACGGACCGTCGAGGCGCACGATGCCGAACGCCTCGTGGCGGCCGAGCTTGGCTCGCACGCCGAACACGACGGCGGCACCGACAGGGATGGCGCGCGAGCCGTCGGCGATGTCGACGCAGTGAAACTCGTGCGCGGCACCATCGTGATCGGCGACGATGCCCAGCCCAACCGCCTCGTCGAACGCCTCGACCCGGCCCCGGCGAGTGCTGGAGATGACGTTGATGGTCAGTGGACGATCTTGCTGATCGACAGCTCGAGCAGGTCGGTGGCACCCGCCTCGAGCACTGCAGGGATGATGATGTTGACCTTGGCCTTGTCGACCACGGTCTCGACGGCGAAGCCACCGTTGGCGAGTTGGCCGATGGTCGGCGACTTGGCCGACGGGAGGACGGCCAGCACGGCATCGAGCTGCTCGGCGCTCACGTTGAGCTTGAGCAACACCTTGCCCCTGGCATCGAGCGCTCCGTTGAGCAGCACCATGATCTGGTCCATGGCGCGGCGCTTGTCGGGATCCTCGAACGAGGTCGGGTTCGCCACGACCTCGGTGTACGAGGTCAGGATCGTGTCGATGACGCGTAGCCCGGCGGCGCGCAGCGCCCTGCCCGTCTCGGTGATGTCGACCACGGCGTCGGCGATGTCGGGCACCTTGGCCTCGCTGGCACCGTAGCTGAGGCGCACGTCGGCCTCGATCCCCTGGGCGGCGAAGAACCGCTTCGTCAGCTCCGGGTACTCCGACGACACCCGCACTCCCTGGGGTAAGTCGCTCGTGCGTTGCACGTCGGAATCGGCAGCCACGGCGACGACCACCTTGATCGGATCGGTCGTGGCTTTGGAGTAGGCCAGCTCGCCGAGGCTGACGACGTGACTGCTCGTCTCCTCGACCCAGTCACGTCCCGTGATGCCCACGTCGAACAGGCCCTCGGCCACGTACGCAGGGATCTCCTGGGGCCTCAGGATGCGCACCTCGTCGATGCGCGGATCGTTGATCGACGCCGAGTACTGCACGTCCGAGGGGCGCCGCACACTGAGGTCGGCGGCGTCGAACAGCTCCATCGTCGCCCGTTCGAGCGAGCCCTTCGGCAGCACCAGTCGCAGCACGGGCGGGACGTTACCGGAGGCCGCCGAGCGAGCGTCAATGAGATGTCGGGGCGTCGCTGAGCAGGCGGAGCGCGTGAGGCAGCACGTCGAGGATGGCACCGAGCTGTTCCACGCAGCCGTTGGGCGAACCGGGGGTGTTGCAGATGATCGCCTGGCCGCGGATACCGGCGATGCCGCGCGACAGGCGTCCGAGCGGGCTGACGAGATGCATCGCCTCGGCCAGCCCAGGTGCCTCCCGCTCCAACACGAGCCGGGTTCCCTCAGGGGTCTGGTCACGCGGGGCGAAGCCCGTTCCCCCCGTCGTGACGATGAGTCCGCAGAACTCGTCGGCGAGATCGGTGAGCGCGACGGCGACGGCGGTCGCGCCGTCCTCGGTGACCCGATGGTCGACAACGTCGAAACCGGCCTTGGACAGCTGCGCTACGAGCGCTGCGCCCGCCGTGTCCTCCCGGGTGCCGCCGGCGACGCCGTCGCTCACGGTCAACACCTTGGCCAACAGCGCGCCGTCGTTCATCACCCGACCGTATCGTCGTTGTCCGCCTCGGCCGCCTCGTCGCCGAAGCGCTCCCCGTCGGCCGGTCGAGCACCGTTGGCGAACGACTGCCAGCTCATACGAGGCGATCCGGCCTGCTGCACCTGCACGGGCCGCAGCGCTTGGCCGTCGCCGGCCGTGATCACGTCGCCGACCAGCTCGCCCGGCGCCGCTGCGCCAGGCGCCGCTGTCCGGTCAGCGGCATGCAACTTGAAGCGTTCGCCGCGGAACGTGGTGAAGGCGTTCCCCACACGCACCACGCGGTGCAGCTCGACCGCCGGCCGGCGCCAGTCGAGACGCCGCTCGTCGGGCGAGATCTTGTGCGCGTACGTGACGTCGCCGTGCTGGGGCTCAGGCTCGCCGAGACCGGCAGCCAGCCGATCGACGAGCAACCTCGTCCCGAGGTCCACCAGTTCCCTGCGCAGCTCATCGGCCGTCGTCTCCGAGCCGATCGGAACCTCGGCCATGGCGTACACGGCACCGGTGTCGAGCCCCTCCTCGACGTCCATCACGCAGACGCCGGTGACGTCGTCGCCAGCGAGAATCGCACGCTCCACGGGCGCTGCTCCGCGCCAACGGGGCAGCAGCGAGAAGTGCAGGTTCACCATCGGCAACGCGGCAAGCACGGCTCCAGGGATGATCCGCCCGTAGGCGACCACGACTCCGAGCTCGGCACCGGCGTCGACAAGATCGGCCATGTCGTGACTGACGCGAAGGCCGAGGTCGAGCGCCGCCTGCTTCACCGGACTGGGACTGGTACGGCCACCGCGCCCCCGGCGGGCATCCGCTCGCGTCTCGACGAGGGCGATGTCGTGGCCGGCCTCGTGCAATGCCAGCAACGGCGGCACCGACATCTCAGGCGTGCCGAGGTAGGCCAGCCGCACGGATCAGCGCAGGCGGAGGCGGCGACGTTCGGGCACCGGCGCGTCAGGAGCCTCGGAGATCGAGCGGAACTCAGCCAGCGCCGCCTTGCGCTGATCGGGCGTCATCCGGTCGAACATCAGCACCCCGTCGAGGTGGTCGATCTCGTGCTGGAACAGCCGGGCCTCCAGCTCGTCGGCCTCGATCTCGATCGTCTCGCCGTCGAGCCCGACGCCACGCATCAGCACCTCTTTGGGACGCAGCATCTCGACGTACAGCCCGGGGATCGACAAGCACCCCTCGTCGTAGAGCCACTCCCCCGACGACTCGACGATCTCGGGGTTGAGCACCACGAGCGGTTGCTCGCCGAGGTCCCAGACGAAGATCTGTTTGCGTACGCCGATCTGGGGGGCGGCGAGGGCAATGCCGTTGCCCAACGAGTACAGCGTCTCGAACATGTCGTCGACCAACCGGACCACCTTGGCGTCGATGTCGTCGACGGGCGTTGCCGCCGACTTGAGCACCGGGTCCCCGAACGTCCGGATCTGGTACGACATGCGTGTCAGGCTATCCGTCCGATGCCGCACTATTTCGACGAGCAGCCGGCGTCGAGCTCTGATCCACGCACCGTGGACGTCGACCTCGGCGACGTCCGTTTCGCGCTGACCACCGATCGTGGCGTCTTCAGCCACGGCACGCTCGACACCGGCACCGCCCTGTTGCTGAGCGACGCCCCCTCACCGCCGGGGCATGGGGAGCTCCTCGACATCGGCTGCGGCACAGGCGCCATCGCCCTGGCGCTGGCCCTGCGATCACCGTCCGCCCGCGTGTGGGCCGTCGACGTGAACGAGCGGGCCCGAGACCTGACGAGGGGCAACGCCGAGCGCAACGGCGTCTCGAACATCCGTGTCGTCTGCCCCGCCGACGTGCCCCTCGACATGCGCTTCGACGCCCTCTGGTCCAACCCGCCGATCCGCATCGGCAAACCGGCGCTGCACGAGCTGCTCGCCGGCTGGCTGGCCCGGCTCACCACCGAAGGAACGGCCACGCTGGTCGTGCAGCGCAACCTCGGCGCCGACTCGCTGCACCGCTGGCTGCAGGCGAATGGCTGGCCGACAGAGCGGCTTGGGTCGTCGAAGGGCTTCCGCTTGTTACACGTCACACAGAACCACTGACCCCGATCCGCTCCGCCGCCATCTGTCAGGCCCGGGGTGGATCGACCTCGATACGCAGCCGGGAGCGCGCCGGGCGAGCGGTCGTGATGAGCACCGTCCCGAGTTGCTCCCAATCCGGCGCCCGGACGAGGAACTGCGCCGCCGCACCAGGCCGCGGACCCACTGTGACCAATTCACGCGGCAGGGCTGCGGCGAACTCCGCAGCGCCCGCTCCGCTCACAGATGCCAGGGCCGCATACGGCGGCAACCTCAGCTCCTCGCGGCGTGACGACTCGACGCGCGCCATGCGCCCAGGATCAGCCAGCAGCACGGCTCGCAGCACCTCGTGGCGGGGCAGGTACGTCTGCACCAGCACGCGGCCCCCGCCCGCCCGCGGCCCGACGAGGCGAGCCGCCCGGACCAGCAGCGCCATCGCCTGTTCGCTGGCGCGGTAGCGCGGGGCCAACAACTCCGCGTCGATGTCGAGAAACGCCACGACGTCCGCCCGGTCCACCCGGTGCAGCACCGCCTCGGTCCCCACGTACACGCCGGCGGCCGGCGGAGGGTCGTCATCGTCACCCGTGACGACCACCGCCTGGCGGCTCGCGGCGGCGGCGATCTCCTCTCGCAGCCGGGCAACACCGGGTCGCAAGTTGGCGAAGCCCGTCCCGCCGCACTGCTGACACACAGCTGGCCGATCGAGGCCGCAGCGGCCGCACGAGAAGCGCCGATCGTCGCCGACGTGCACAGCGGCTCCACAGCGCTCACAGCGGGCGAGCGCCCGGCAGGTGCGGCAAGCCACGATTCGCGCCCGTCCCTTGGCGTTGTGCACACACACCACCGTGCGCTCCTGATCGCGCAGCGCGGCGATCAGTGGTGACGTCAACATCGACGTCTTCCACGGCTCGTCGCGGGTGCGGTCCACCAAGTCGACGAGCGGCCACGCTGCTCTCGAGTCCGCCACCGACGGCCGCCGCACCGAGCCCGCAGCCCAATCCAACGCCGTGACGGTCGGTGACGGTGACACGAGCACCACCAACGCCCCGGCTTGGCGGGCACGCTCGACGGCGACGTCGCGAGCGTGCCACGTGGGGCTGCGCTCCTCCTGCAGGGCCTCGGCGTGCTCGTCGGCGACGATCACCACGGCCAGCTCAGGGCACGGAGACCACACTGCCGTCCGCGTCCCGACCACCACCTGGACGCCACCGTTCGCTGCGGCCCATTCGTCGGGCACCAGCGAAACGTGGACGTTGCAGCGCCGCAGCCGAGCGGCCAGCAACCGACTCTGGTCAACACCTGGCACCACGACGATCGTCGGGCCGTGCATCATGGCCGCAGCGACGATCGGCACCAGGTCGGCACCCGGCCCGACCACCAGCACTCCGCCGCCGCCCGCCATGAGCTCCGCCGCACCTGGATCTCGCGGCTCGGGTGCCGGTTCGGCGGGACGCCGGGATGGGACGGTCGTGACTGCCCGCAGCGGCGAGGCCGCCACGAGGAACGGCCGCAGACCCCTGGCCGCCCATCGCCGCCGCGCCCATCTGGCCAGCGCAACGACATCGCTTTGCGGGCCGCGTCCTGTGATCTTGGCGATCGGTCGCAGGCGGTCGATCGCAACGTGACCGTCGTGCTCAGCGATGTCGAGCACCCAGCCTCCCACTCGGCGTCCGTGCAACGACACGCGCACGATGTCGCCGAGCTGTAGCAGCGGACCCATCTCGTCAGGGACGAGGTAGTCGAACTCCTTGTCGATGCCCGTGACGTCGGGCAGCACCTTGGCGACGAGCGGCGCCGCTGTCACACGCCGATCGCGGAGGACAGCTCCTCGAGCCGGCTCGTGTGCTCCCAGGTGAAGTCGGCTCCCCTGCGGCCGAAGTGGCCGTACGCAGCGGTGCGCCGGTAGATCGGTCGCAGCAGGTCGAGGTCGCGCACGATCGCTCCTGGACGCAGGTCGAACACCTCGGTGACGCCCTTGACGATGATCTCGGGATCGACGCTATGGGTGCCGAACGTCTCCACGAGGATGCTGATGGGCTGGGCCATGCCGATGGCGTAGGCGACCTGTACCTCGCAACGCTCTGCGGCTCCGGAGGCCACGACGTGCTTGGCGACCCAGCGAGCGGCGTAGGCGCCGGAGCGGTCGACCTTGCTCGGGTCCTTTCCACTGAAGGCGCCGCCGCCGTGGCGGCCCATGCCACCGTACGTGTCGACGATGATCTTGCGCCCGGTGAGGCCGGCGTCGGCGTGAGGTCCGCCGAGCACGAAGTTGCCCGTCGGGTTGACGTACACCTTGAAGTCGTCGTCGGCGAACTGGTCGGGGATCGTCGGGTTGATGACCTGTTCGATCAGGTCGGGCCTGATCACAGAATCGCGGTCGACGCCGTCTTGGTGCTGGGTCGAGATCAGCACGGCTCGCAGCGCCACCGGCTTGCCGTCCTCGTAGTCGAACGTCACCTGCGTCTTTCCGTCTGGGCGCAGGTACGGCAGCTGACCGGACTTGCGCACCTCGGCCAGCCGTTCGGCGAGACGGTGGGCGGTCCAGATCGGCAGCGGCAGCAGGTCCTCGGTCTCGTTGCAGGCGTAGCCGAACATCATCCCCTGGTCGCCGGCACCCTGTGCGTTGAGCTGGTCCTCCCCGGCTTTGCCGCCGCGCAACTCCTCGCTGGTATCGACGCCTCTTGCGATGTCAGGGCTCTGCTCGTCGATCGACACGATGACGCCGCACGTCTTGCCGTCGAACCCGAACAACGGGTTGTCGTAGCCGATGTCGTTGATCGTCTCGCGTGCCAGCTTCGGGATGTCGACGTAGGCCGTCGTGGACACCTCACCGGCGATCACGCAAAGACCCGTCGTCAGCAGCGTCTCGCAGGCGACCCGGCCGTGCGGATCCTCGGCCAGGATGGCGTCGAGCACCGAGTCGCTGATCTGATCGGCCATCTTGTCCGGGTGACCTTCGGTCACGCTCTCGGAGGTGAAAGTCCAGCGGGGCACAGGTTTCTCCAGGGTCGATGTCTGATGGGTGGTGGTCGGTGGCGGCGGTCAGCCCGGCGCGTCCTGGCGTGCCGCAACGACGGCATCGAGGACATGCGCGGCGATCACCCGCTTTTCGGCTCGCGCCACGCTACTCGCCGGATGGTCCTTTCGGATGATGGTCACGGCGTTGGTGTCGTGGCCGAACCCGACGAGTGGAGCACTGACATCGTTGGCCACGATGACGTCGAGGCCCTTGTGGCGCAACTTGGCGGTGGCGTTGACCACGACGTCCTCGGTCTCGGCGGCAAACCCGACGATGGTCTGCCCGGGACGTCTCGCTGCCGCCACGCCGGCCAGGATGTCGACCGTCGGCTCCAGCACGATCTCGGGCACGCCATCGCGCTTCTTCAGCTTGTCGGACGCTGCCACCTTTGGCCGGAAGTCGGCGACCGCCGCCGCCATCACGACCACGTCCACGCTCGAGGCTGCCTTGAACACGGCGTCTGCCATCTGCTCGGCCGTCTCGACCCGCTCCACTGCCACGCCGGAGGGCACGTCGGGCTCGACCGTGGTGATCAACGTCACTGCGGCGCCGCGAGCATGGGCCTCAGCGGCGATGGCATGGCCCTGCTTGCCCGAGCTGCGGTTGGCCAGCACCCGCACAGGATCGATCGGTTCGCGGGTGCCACCTGCCGTGACCAGCACCGACAAGCCGTCGAGACGCTTCACCGATGGCGCCGGGCTGTCAGAGCGGCAGGTCGTCACGTCGATCACCCTGGCCACGATGTCGGCAGGTTCAGCCATTCGCCCGACCCCCGAGTCACCACCGGCCAGACGTCCGCTGCCAGGGCCTACCAACTCCACGCCCCGCGACATCAGCGTGGCGATGTTGTGCACGACCGCAGGATGTTCCCACATCTCGGTGTGCATGGCCGGCGCCAGCACGACGGGTGCCGTCGTGGCGATCAACGTGTTCGTGAGCAGATCGGTTGCCAGCCCGTTGGCGTAGGCACCGATCAGCCTCGCAGTCGCAGGGGCCACGACGATCACGTCGGCCCGCCGGCCGAGACGGGTGTGGGGGATCGGGTCGGGCCCTTCCCACATGCTGGTCATGACCGGTTCACTGGCAAGGGCGCTCAGCGTCGTGGCGCCGATGAAGCGCCCGGCCGAAGCAGTCATCACCGGCACCACGTAGGCACCGGCATCGATCAGGCGCCGCAGCACGTCGACCGCCTTGTAGGCGGCAATGCCGCCCGACACGCCGAGGACGATCGTGCGTCCGGCGAGCGCGCTCATCGAAAGGCCTTGCAGGGCCTAGTTGGTGTCGGCCGCTGCCGCGGTGTCCTCGGCCGGGGCATCTTCGGCGTCACCGTCGACCGGTTCTGGCAGCTCGGCCCAGGCGATCTTGTCGGCGGCGATCTCTTCGAAGGCGATGCTCAGCGGCTTTCGTGACACCGACGACACCTGCGGAGGCACCATGTGGCCGAGACCCTCTCCGAGCTGGTTGAAGTAGGCGTTGATGTGGCGGGCCCTGCGGGCACCGAGCGTCACCAGGCCGAACTTCGATTCCACTCGACCGAGCAGCTCCTCGATGCCGGGGTTCACCATCGTGTCGTGCGAGCGCTCCATGTGCGCAGTCTACCGGGAGCGGGACGATTCGATGATGGCCAGCAGCTCGTCCACGGTGGTGTACAGGTCATCGTTCACGACCACGTGGTCTGCGACCGCCAACCCAGCCGGCTCTTCGTTCTCGGCCTTGCGAAGGCGGGCCTGAACCCGGTCGTCGGGGTCGCCCCGACCGCGCAAGCGGCGTTCCTGCTCGGCGCGAGATGGTGGCAGTACGAAGATCATCACCGCGTCGGGATGTCGCTTCTTGACCTGGCAGGCGCCGTCGAGCTCGATCTCGAGCACGACGTCACGATCGCCGACCGCATCGGGTTCTGGCACCGGGGTGCCGTAGTAGTTGCCGAGGAACTCCGTCCACTCGACGAATCCGCCTCGTTCGATGTGACGTTCGAACTCGGCGGCGTCGGTGAACCGGTAGTCGTCGTCGGTCTCACCGGGCCGCTGGCGACGCGTCGTCCACGAGCGGCTGAGCCAGAGCCCCCGATCGCGTCGTACGAGCGCATCGACGATGGTGCCCTTTCCGACCCCACCGGGTCCGGACACCACGATGATCAGCGGAGCACCCGGCGAAGCGGGCTCAGCCACCGAGGGCGTTGAGGAGCGCTTGGCGCTGCTTGGCCCCGAGACCCTGCACCCGACGGTTGTCGGCGATCTCCAGCTCCTCCATCAGCTTGCGGGCCTTCACCTTGCCGACCCCTGGCAGGGATTCCAGCATGGAGACGACCTTCAGCTTGGCCATGTTCTGGTCCTCGGAGTCAAGCGCGTCTCTGAGGGTGATGGAGCCCATCTTCAGGCGCTGTTTGATCTCGGCGCGTGCGGCACGGGCCTCGGCGGCCTTGGCGAGGGCTGCCGCCCGCTGCTCGGGTGTCAACTGCGGAGGTGTTGCCATGCCTGTCACGGTAGCGCGCTGCTTCGCTGCAGGTCGCGCCACTCGTCGAGCACTCGCCGTGGAGCAGCCGGGTCGGCGAACGTGGCCGTGCCCACCTGCACGGCGCACGCCCCGGCCAGCAAGAACTCGGCGACGTCCCAGCCGCTGCGTACACCACCCACGCCGACGATCGGAAGATCGGGGTGTGCCTGGTGGACGTCGTGCACGGCACGTACGGCGATCGGATGGATCGCAGGGCCCGACAGGCCCCCGCCTCCTGCGGCCAGCGCCGGTCGTCGCGTCTCGCGGTCGAAGGCCATCCCCAGCAGGGTGTTGATGCAGGTCACGGCGTCCGCACCGGCGTCGCCAACGGCCGCCGCCACGTCGACGATGCGGTCGGTGTTGGCGCTCAGCTTGGCCCATCGCGGTCGTCCGCAGGCAGCCGTGGCCTCGATCACCTCGGCCGCCAGGTGCGGATCATGGGCGAACATCGACGAGCGGCCCTCGAGGTTCGGGCACGACAGGTTGACCTCGACGGCCACGACGGCGGATGGTGCCGCCGCCAGGAGCTCGGCCGCCCGCCGGTAGTCGGCGAGGCTCCGACCCCAGATGCTGGCCACGATGGTCGCCCCAGATCGCTCCAGTTCCGGAACCACGTGCTCGAGCCAGTACGGGATCCCGGGACCCTGCAGCCCGACGGCGTTGAGCATCCCCGACGTGGTCGGATGCAGGCGGGGAGCCGGGTTACCTGCCCATTCGTAGGCTGCCAGCGATTTCACGACGAGGGCGCCGAGCGACGACAGGTCGAAGTAGCGGCCCAGCTCGGTGCCGTAGCCGGCCGTGCCCGACGCCGTCATCACCGGGTTCTTCAGCGTGACGGAGCCGACGTTCACGACCGCATCTGGTGCAGCTCTTGCAAGGACTTCACGTCGATCGGCCGGGATCGCGCCTCGGCCAGGCCGCGTACGGCGGCGAGCGCGGCATCGACGGTGGTCACGCATGCCACTCGATGGAGGCTCGCCGCCTTGCGGATGTGCTCGCCGTCGCTGCGCCCGACGCCGCCCTCTGGCGTGTTGACGACGAAGCTGACCTTGCCGGCGGCGATCAGGTCGACAGCGGTCTTGCCATGCCCGTCGCTGACCTTCGCCAGCACCTCGTCGACGGGTTGGCCGAAGCGTGCAAGGTGCTCGGCGGTGCCCTTCGTGGCCACGATGCCGAGGCCCAGCTCGCGCAGCCGTTTGGCGACCACCAGGCCAGCCGGCTTCTCGGGATCGGCCAGGCTCAGGAACACGGTGCCGTCTGTTGGCAGGATCGTGCCTGCCGCCAACTCTGCCTTGTAGAACGCCCGGCCGAACGACGTGTCGATGCCCATCACCTCCCCGGTGGAGCGCATCTCGGGTCCCAGCGCCGGGTCGACCTCGGGAAACCGGGAGAACGGCAACACGGCTTCTTTGACGGCGACGATGCCGCCGCCGTCGAGCACCGACGGTCTCACCAGGCCCTCGTAACGTAGCTCGGCGAGTGTGGCTCCGAGCATCACCCGTGTCGCTACCTTTGCCAGCGGCACACCCGTGGCCTTGGCCACGAACGGCACGGTGCGGCTGGCACGTGGGTTGGCCTCGATGACGTACACCGTGGCGCCGGTGACGGCGAATTGCACGTTGATCGGGCCCCGCACGTCGAGGCGGTCGGCGATGGCGGCCGTGTACGCCTCGATCACCTCCACGACCCACGATGGCAACGTCTGGGGTGGTATGGCGCAGGCCGAGTCGCCCGAATGCACGCCAGCTTCCTCCACGTGCTCCATCACGCCGCCGATCAGCACCTCGCCCGTGTGGTCGCGCACGGCGTCGACATCGACCTCGACGGCGTCGTCGAGGAAGCGGTCGATCAGCACCGGCCGCTCCGCTGACAGGCCGCCCTCGCGACCGAGGCTCCCGAACCCGGCCACCTCGGCCATGGCCACAGCCAGCTCGTTGCGGTCGTGCACGATCTGCATGCCGCGGCCGCCGAGCACATAGCTCGGGCGCACGAGCACGGGGAAGCCGATCGGCTCGACGATCTGCAGTGCTTCCTCGAGGTCGATCGCCGTGCCGCCCGGCGGCTGGGGGATGCGCAGCTCCTCGCACAGAGCACTCCACTTCTCGCGGTCCTCGGCCAGATCGATCGACGCAGGTGCCGTGCCGGCGACCATGTCGACAGGGATGCCCGACGCCAGTTTCAGCGGCGTCTGCCCGCCGAGCGACAGGATCACCTTCGGCGCAACACCTCCTGCGGCCGCGGTCTCGGCGCTGAGCACGTGGTGTACGTCTTCGGCCGTGAGCGGCTCGAAGTACAGCCGGTCGGACGTGTCGTAGTCGGTCGACACGGTCTCGGGGTTGCAGTTGATCATCACCGTCTCGAACCCGGCGTCGCGTAGAGCGAAGCTGGCATGCACGCAGCAGTAGTCGAACTCGATGCCCTGGCCGATGCGGTTCGGTCCGGAGCCCAGGATCACGACCCGCGGCCGATCTGACGGCCTCACCTCGGACGTGTCCTCCCAGGTGGAGTAGTGGTACGGCGTCTCCGCGGCGAACTCGGCGGCACAGGTGTCGACGGTCTTGTACGTCGGGAACACCCCGGCCGCCTCCCGCGCAGAGCGCACGTCCCCGATGCCCACGCCCCACAGGTGCGCCAGCTGCGCGTCGGCGAAGCCGAGACGCTTTGCGCGGCGCCAGGCCGATCGATCCAGCTCAGCAGGACCGCCGGCCGCCTCCACGTCGTGGCGCTGCTCGACGATGGCCAGCATCTGGTCGAGGAACCACGGGTCGATGGCGCATGAGGCGTGAATCTGCTCCACGGTCAGACCACGGCGCAACAGCTCGCCGACGAGGAAAATCCGTTCGGGCGTGGGGATGGCGACGGCCGCGAGCAGTTCGTCGTCGGTGCGCTCTGCGTACTCGGCCTCCGCCGGATCGGCGTTCAGTCCGAGGCGTCCATGTTCCAGCGAGCGCAACGCCTTCTGCAGACTCTCGGGGAACGTGCGTCCGATGGCCATGGCCTCGCCAACCGACTGCATCTGGGTGCCGAGAACACCGCTCGTACCTGGCAGCTTCTCGAACGCCCACCGCGGCACCTTCGTGACGACGTAGTCGACGACGGGCTCGAAACACGCCGGCGTCGAGCTGGTCGCCGTCCTCGTGATGTCGTTCGGGATCTCGTCGAGCGTGTAGCCGACGGCGAGTTTGGCGGCGATCTTGGCGATCGGGAACCCGGTGGCCTTGGACGCCAGCGCCGACGAGCGCGACACCCGCGGGTTCATCTCGATGATCACCTGACGCCCCGTAGCGGGGTCGAGGGCGAACTGCACGTTCGACCCTCCGGTCTCGACGCCGACGCGGCGGATGCAGGCGAAGGCGTCGTTGCGCATGCGCTGGTACTCGACGTCGCTCAGCGTTTGTGCAGGAGCGACGGTGATCGAGTCGCCGGTGTGCACGCCCATCGGGTCGATGTTCTCGATCGAGCAGATGATCACGCAGTTGTCGGCGCGGTCACGCATCACCTCCAGCTCGTACTCCTTCCAACCGGCGATCGACACCTCGATCAGGATCTCCCCGATCGGGCTGGCGTCCAAGCCTGCCGCCGCCAGCCACTCGAACTCCTCGGGTGTGGCGGCGATGCCGGTCCCCCGCCCACCAAGGATGTAGGCGGGACGGATGATTGCCGGCAGGCCGATCTCGGCGACCACGGCTACGGCCTCTTCGAGCGTGCGGGCCACGCCTGATGCCGGCACGTCGAGCCCGATCTCCAGCATCGCCGCCTTGAACTGCTCGCGGTCCTCCGCCGTGGCGATGGCTGTGGCATCGGCGCCGATCATCTCAGGGGTGCTCGGCTCACCGATCAGCCCATGGCGGTAGAGGTCCATGGCCACGTTGAGGCCGGTCTGGCCACCGAGCGTGGGCAGCACTGCGTCGGGTTGCTCGCGCTCGATGATGCGGGCCAGCACCTCCCACGTGAGCGGCTCGATGTACGTGCGGTCGGCGATGTCCGGGTCGGTCATGATCGTCGCCGGGTTGGAGTTAACCAGGATCACCCGGTAGCCGTCCTCGTTGAGCACGCGGCAAGCCTGCGTCCCCGAGTAGTCGAACTCGCAGGCCTGGCCGATCACGATCGGCCCAGACCCGATGATCAGGATCGAGTGCAGATCGTCGCGTCGTGGCATCAGCCGGTGCCCCGTTCCGCCTGAGGAATCATTGCTGTCGCGAACAGGGCGAACAAGTACTCGCTGTCGTGCGGTCCGGGTCCAGCCTCCGGATGATGCTGTACCGAGAACGCCCTGACATCGTCGACTGCCAAGCCCTCGCACACGCCATCGTTGAGGTTGACGTGGGTGAGCTCCACGCCGGTGGGCAGCGTGTCGGCATCGACGGCGAAGTTGTGGTTCTGGCTGGTGATGTCGATGCGCCCGCTGCGACGGTCCTGCACTGGGTGATTGCCGCCGTGGTGGCCGAATGGCAGTTTCACCGTTTTGGCGCCGAGCGCCCGCCCGAGCAGCTGGTGGCCAAGGCAGATGCCGAAGATCGGCACCTCACCCAGCAGTGCTTCGATC